>WNFU01004076.1_pt1 | contig 19653 bp, 22 predicted proteins | sample 5400121 | NCBI WGS metagenome assembly WNFU01 (sample SAMN13153360, study PRJNA577476) | soil metagenome | isolation source: 100 cm soil or saprolite under grassland replicate 1 | place: USA:California | collected 2016-06-15 | reverse complement strand
CGTTCCCGTCCGAGTCGCGGAGGGCAGAGGCGTTGAGGGTCGTCGGGATCACCTCGCCCGAGGCGCTGCGCGGGTTGAGGACGGCGTTCCTCGTCACGCCGCGCTCGACGACCTCGCGGAGGGCGGCCGTGAACTCGCGGGTCTCCTCGGGGCTGATGAAGCGCGAGAGCGACTGCTCGACGACCTCGTCCTGCCTGAAGCCGAGGAGCTCGGAGACGGCGTCGTTTGCCTGGAGGATCTTGCCCTCGAGGTCGGAGACGAACACCGGATCCGGTGCGTTCTTGATGATGATGTCGGCGACGAGGACGCCGTTTGCGGCGGCTCCGTCAGTCACCGGGGCGGGTCTCTTTCGACGCGCTGTGCTCGTGCGGCGGGGCCTGGCCGCAGGGGACTTGACCGCCTTCTTAGCCACAGCTTCCTCCTCCTGGGCGTTGCGAGTGGACACTGCGAGGACGTGTTTCCGGGCATTGTGCTTGCTCGGAGGCCGTCAGGCAACAGTTGTTGCTAGCTCAACCGGAGTAGAAGCCGCGGATGTGGCGGACGACGAGCTTGCCGGCGGGCCCTCCCTGGCCGAGCTCGACCGCTTTCAGGATCCCGGCGTGCTCCTTCGTCAGCCGCCGCAGCGTCGCCCGCGGATCCGGCTCGGCACGCAGCGCCTCGAGCAGGTGCCGGGCGACCGCCCTGCGCAGGGCGAGCATGACCACGTGCATCGCCTCGTTCCCCGAGGCACGGACGAGCGCGACGTGGAAGCGGATGTCGGCCTCGTCGAAGGCCTCGATCGTCATCTCCGGGCTCATCTCGGCGAGCGCCTCGCGCGCCTCCGCGAGCCGTGCGGAGTCCTTCCTGCTCGCCGCGAGCTCGAGAGCGGCCGACTCGAGCACGCAGCGGAAGTCGACAAGATCTCTGAGCTCGACCTGGTTCAGCCGCAGGAGGTTGACGAGCGCCTCGCCCGCCGGCACGGCGACCTCCCCGGCGACCACGGCGCGGCCCGGAGCGCCGCTCTTCGCGACGAGGCCCTGTGCCTGGAGCGACCTCAGCGCCTCACGCACCGAGGCCCGGCTGACCGCGAACGTGTCGGAGAGCTCCCGTTCGGTGGGAAGCTCCTCGCCCGGCGCGAGCGTGCCGGCGAGGATCGCCTCGCGGAGCTGTTCCGCGATCTGGAGGTAGACGGGGCTACGGACGATTTCCTTGAACGCCATGGTTCGATTATAGGCTTGACAGATTGTCAGACCAAGGTTAGAGTGCGCGCCGGACGCCATCGAGTCTCCGAGGAGGAGCCATGACCAAGATCCTGATCCTGGCCGGCGACGCGGCCGAGTCCCTGGAAGTCATGTACCCGTACCAGCGCCTGCTGGAGGAGGGGTACGACGTCGACATCGCCGGGCCGACGAAGAAGAAGCTGCAGTTCGTCGTGCACGACTTCGTAGAGGGTTACGACACGTACACGGAGAAGCCCGGCTACACCTGGGACGCCGACGTCGCGTTCGCCGACGTCGACCCGTCCGACTACGCGGCGCTCGTCGTTCCCGGCGGGCGCGCTCCGGAGTACATCCGCAACGATTCCGACTTCCAGCGCATCGTCAAGCATTTCTTCGACGAGGAGAAGCCGGTCGCGCAGATCTGCCATGCGCCGCTGGCGCTCGCCTCGGCGGGCGTGCTCGCAGGACGGCGCACCGCCGCCTATCCGGCCCTGGAGCCCGACGTGGAGGCCGCGGGGGCGGAATACGTGGACGGCGGAGGCATCGTCGACGGGATGATGGTCTCCGGCCGCGCCTGGCCCGATCATCCGGCGTGGATGCGCGAGTTCATGCGCTTGCTGCGTGAGCACGCCCCGGCCGAGCCCGCCAGAGAGCACGCGACCGTCTGACTTTGCAACAGACTGTTACGAAGTCAGGGCTCGAGTCGCTGCTCGGGCCCGACGCCGTTCTCATCCCGCCGCCGGTCGAGTACCTCGCCGACGAGACCGAGCGGCGGGGGCTCACCGGACGCGCCGACGCGGTCGTCCTCCCCGCGACGACGGACGAGGTCGCGGAGGTCGTCGCCTGGTGCTACGAGAGCGATGTCCCGCTCGTCCCGCGGGGTGGCGGCACGGGCTTCGCGGGCGGCGCCGTCCCGCTGGATGGGGGCCTCGTGCTCTCGCTCGAGCGGCTGACGCGGATTCGGGCGTTCGACCCCCTGCTCTGGCGGATGCAGGTCGAGGCAGGGGTGCGGACGGCCGAGGTGCGGAGGATCGCCCGCGAAAGCGGCCTCTTCTTCCCGCCCGACCCGGGTGCGGCTGAGCAGTCGCAGATCGGTGGCAACATCGCCACGAACGCCGGCGGTCCGCACGCCTTCAAGTACGGGACGACGGGCGCGTGGGTGACAGGGCTCGAGGCGGTGATCCCTCCGGGCGAGGTTGTCTCCGTCGGCGGGGCAATCCGGAAGGACGTGGCCGGCTATGACCTCAAGAACCTGCTCGTCGGCTCCGAGGGCACGCTCGGGATCGTCACAGCCGCGTGGCTGAAGCTGCTGCCCGCGCCGGAGGCGTCGCTCCCGGTCGCCGCCTTCTACGCCGGTACGGTCGAGGGCTGTGCGGCGATCGAGCGCGTCCTCGGAAACGGACTGCGCGTGGCGGCGCTCGAGCTGCTCGACGGGCGCACGCTCGAGCTGGCCGGCGCCGCGTTCCCCGGCAGCGTGCCCGCGGGCGCCGGCTTCCTCGTCATCTCCGAGGCCGACGGGACGGCCGTCGAGGCCGCGCGGTTGCGCGAGGAGCTGCTCGAGGTGCTGGGCGAGAACGCACTCGCGATCGAAGCGCCGACGGTGCCCGGCTCGGCGGCCGAGCTCTGGCGCTGGCGCGATGGCGTCTCGATCGCCGTGAGCGCGAGGCGAGGCGGGAAGGTGAGCGAGGACATCGTCGTCCCGCTCGACCGGCTCGCCGAGGCGGTCGAGGAGACGCTCGCGATCGGGCGGCGCCACGGTCTCCAGGCGTGCAGCTGGGGGCATGCCGGGGACGGCAACCTGCACTCGACGTTCCTCGTCTCGCCCGGGGACGAGGAGGAGTTGGCGCGGGCCGATCGCGCGGCGGAGGAGCTCTTTGCGCTCGCGGTTCGGCTGGGCGGCTCGGTTTCGGGCGAGCACGGCCTCGGCTGGGAGAAGCGTGGCCAGCTCGCCCGGCAATGGTCTCCGCGCGCCCTCGAGCTCCATGCCGAGCTGAAGGAGCTCTTCGATCCGAAGAACCTTCTCAACCCGGGAAAGAAGCTTCCGGTTCTTCCATAACTTGACAGACATATAACGTACTGACAATATTCTGCGCTTCATGAGCGCGACCGCATTCGAGCTCGTGGCCGAGCCCTCCCGAAGGCGCATCCTCGATCTCCTCCGGGAGCGAGCACGGCCCGTCGGGGAGCTGGTCGAGCTCCTGGGCCTCAGCCAGCCGGGCGTGTCGAGGCACCTGCGTCTGCTGCGTGAGGCCGGCCTCGTCCGCGTCCGGCCCGAGGGGCAGCGGCGCTGGTACGAGCTGGAGCCCGCGCCGCTTGTCGAGCTCGACGAATGGCTCGAGCCCTACCGGCGGCTCTGGGACAGCCGTCTCGACCGGCTCGAGCGGCACCTCAACGAGATGGGAAAGGAGTCTTCGTGACCGAGGCAGAGGACCGGCAGGCGAACGAAATCGTGATCGAGCGCGTCTTCGACGCCCCGCGCGAGCAGGTGTGGAAGGCCTGGACCGACCCCGAGCAGATCAAGCGCTGGTGGGGCCCGGAGCGCTTCACCGCGCCTTCCGCCGAGAACGACCTCAGAGTCGGCGGCAAGTACCTCTACTGCATGCGCAGCCCGGACGGCCAGGACTTCTGGAGCACGGGCACCTACCGCGAGATCGTCCCCCTGGAGAAGATCGTCGCCACCGACTCGTTCGCCGACGAGAACGGCAAAGTCGTTCCCGCGACGCACTACGGGATGCCGCCCGAAATGCCGCTCGAGATGCTGGTCACCGTGACCTTCGAGGACGACGGTGGCAAGACGAAGCTGACGGTGCGGCACGCCGGGTTCCCGGCGGGCGACATGAGCGAGCAGGCCGAGGCCGGCTGGAACCAGTCGCTCGACAAGCTGGCTGAGACCCTGCGTTAGGTCCGTCCGGAGCCGGGAATGCCAGGCGGGGGGAGGCGTTGACGACCGTATGAGCCACGGAATCGACAGGCGCTGGCTCGCGCTCCTGATCGTCTGCCTGGGGACGCTGATGATCGTGCTCGACGCGACGATCGTCAACGTCGCCCTGCCGTCGATTCGCGAGGATCTCGGGTTCTCGCAGACGTCGCTGGCCTGGGTCGTCAACGCCTATCTGCTGACCTTCGGCGGCTTCCTCCTGCTCGGCGGCCGGCTCGGGGACCTCTTCGGGCACCGGCGTCTCTTCCTGATCGGGATCGTCGCCTTCACGCTGGCCTCGCTCGCGTGTGGACTAGCGAACTCGCAGGGATTCCTGATCGCGGCTAGGGCCGTGCAAGGAGTTGGCGGGGCGGTCGTCTCGGCGGTCGCCCTCTCGATCGTCATGACGCTGTTCACCGAGACGGGCGAGCGGGCGAAGGCGATGGGCGTCTACGGCTTCGTCGCCTCGGGCGGCGGGACGGTCGGAGTGCTCGCCGGCGGGGTCCTGACCGACACGCTGAGCTGGCACTGGATCTTCCTGGTCAACCTCCCGATCGGGGTGGCCGTCTACGCCCTGTGCGCGGCGCTCCTCCCGGCCGGGGAAGGGGCCGCCGGCAGCAGGCGAGTCGACGTGGCGGGCGCGGTCACCGTGACGGCCTCCCTGATGCTGGCGGTCTACGCGATCGTCAACGGGAACCAGTACGGCTGGACGTCGGGGCGCACGCTCGGCTTCCTCGCCGGCGGAGTGGCGCTGCTGGCCGTGTTCCTCGCGATCGAGGCGCGCGTCTCGGCTCCCCTGGTGCCGCTCGGGCTCTTCCGGCTGCGGAACGTGTCGTCCGCGAATGCGGCCGCCGTCCTTCTCGCGGGCTCGATGTTCGCCTGGTTCTTCCTCTCCGCGCAGTATCTCCAGTTCGTGCTCGGATACAGCCCGCTCGAGGTGGGTCTCGGCTTCCTGCCGGCCAGCCTGATCATGGGCGCGTTCTCCCTGGGCCTCTCGGCCAAGCTCGTCATGCGCTTCGGCATCAGGCCTCCCCTCGTCGCGGGGATGCTCTTCATGGCCGCCGGCTTGCTGCTCTTTGCGCGCGTGCCGGTCGACGGGAACTTCATCGTCGACGTCCTGCCCGGCACCGTCTTGCTCGGCATCGGTGCCGGGATGGGGTTCAACCCGCTCCTCCTAGCAGCGATGAGCGATGTCGAGCCGAGTGAGTCGGGTCTCGCCTCGGGCGTCGTCAACACCGCGTTCATGATGGGCGGTGCGCTCGGGCTCGCGGTTCTCGCCAGCCTGGCGGCCTCGAGGACCGATCACCTGCTCTCGACCGGGGACGGGCGCCTCGCCGCGCTCACCGGCGGGTACCACGCGTCGTTCCTCGTCGGCGCCCTGTTCGCCCTCGCCGGGGCTGCTCTCGGCGGTTCCCTGATCCGAGTGGAGCGCCCGGGGGAGATGCACGCCGAGTCCGAGCCGGCAGCTCCTTGAGCATGGCGCGGATCGAGGGCTACGCGTTCGGCCGCGTGCTCGTCGACGGCGAGGAGCATACGAAGGACGTGATCGTTCTCCCGCAGCGGGTCGTCGGCGGCTGGTGGCGGAAGGAGGGGCACGCGCTCGTGCTCGAGGACCTCGAGGAGGTCGTCGACGAGCTGCCCGAGCGGCTGATTGTCGGCACGGGCGCGTACGGGCGGCTGCGACCGGATCCCGCCGCCCTCGAGCAGCTGCGGGCGAGGGAGATCGAGGTCGAGAGCCTGCCGACGCCTGACGCGGTCAGGCGCTACGGCGAGCTCGATCCGTCACGCACTGCGGCGGCGCTGCACCTCACCTGTTAGTGCCCCATCCAGCAATACAAAACGGCCGTACCGGCAAAGCCGGCACGGCCTCCCATGGTCGGCATCGCAAGCGATGCCTTAGTGCCGGCTTCTGGCCCGCGATCACGCGGCGCCAGAGTCCACCCTCGCCCTCGCCAAGGCTTCATCCAGCCTTGGCCGCGGACGAGTGCGGCCTCTGGACTAGGACGGCCGAGCCGGCAGAGCCGGCACGGCCTCTTCTGGTCGGCGCCGACGGGTCGGCGCCTTGGGCTCGCGACCCAGAAGCTCGGCGGCATTACTGGAAGGGGCACTAGCGACAGGCCGGGCGTCGAGCTCGTGGTAGGAGCGTCGGCGGGCGCCAGGCAGGGTCGAGCGCGCCAAAGGAACGTGAGCTAACGAGCATCCGCGCAGCCCCGCCTGCACTCGGCACCACGAGGATCGCGCTTTCGGAAGGAGAGCTCCCGCGCGCGAACGCGATCAGCCGGCCGTTGGGCGACCAGGCCGGCCGCGACTCGGCGGCGCGCGTCGAGGTCAGATTGCGGGCACCGCTGCCGTCCGCGTTCGCAACCGCGATGTCGCCTGTCTCCGCGAGCGGGGAGGCGTAGGCGACGTAAGCGATCCGCGAGCCGTCCGGGGCCCAGGCCGGGTCAGAGGCCTGACCGAGCAGCACGCGGCGCGCGCTACCGTCGGCGTTGACGACGACGATCCGGCTGGAACCCGCTTCGGTCTGGAGTTCCTCCGCGAATGCGATCTGACGGCTGTCGGGCGACCAGGCCGGCCGGCTCAGCACGCGTCCTCGAGCAGGCACCTCGGTGACGGTGCGACCCGCCGGGGTTGCGACGACCAGCTGCGACGAGAGGGCGGTGCGGGCGACGTAGGCGATCCGCGAGCCGTCCGGCGCCCACGCCGGATCCGCGTTCATGCCGGCGGGCGCGAGCTCGCGGATGACGCGGCCGCGGGCGTCCGCGACGAGGATCCGGACCGCCGCGCCGCCGGCCGGTCCGCGCGCGAAGACGACGGAGCGTCCGGCCGGGGACCAGGACGCACCTCGGTCCTCGTTGCGCCGCGTCAGGCGGAGCCGGTGCGTCCCGTCGGCGCGGGCGAGGCAGAGGCCTCCGCCGGGACCGCCCGCGTGTCCCGCCCTGTAGGCGACGGAGTACGTCAGGAGAGCTCGGGGGCGCGCCGACTGCGTACCGGCTGCGACGGCGACCGCGACCGAGACAGCGATCCCGCAGAGTGCGAGGAGCCGCTTCACCTCGCGCTGAGGATATCCGGTCGAGGCTCTGGAAACGCCACGGGCCCGCCTCGGCGGGCCCGTGGGTCGGAGACGTGGTCGATCAGCGACAGCCTGGGAACTTGAACGCGCCGATGCGCGTCTGCCATGGCCTCGTGTCGGCCGGCGTGCCGTTCCTCTCGTAGTACTCGTTCATGTAGTAGAAGGTGCAGTCGTCTCGGGGGTCGACACTCATCGACGTGTAGTCGCCCCAGCGCGAGTTGGTAGTGGTCTGGACGCCCGTTCCGTTCTGGAGCACGGCCTCGCCCTGGCTCAGCTGGCCGAGCGGGTCGCTCGATAGGCGCCCGGAGTAACGGATGCCCGGTTTGACGGTCGTCGCGTTAACGACGCTGTAGCCCGCGGCAAGGTTGCCGAACCTGTCCTGGGCGACGCTGCCCATCCAGCGATGCACCCCGTCGTCCGGAGCGTAGGTTCCCTGCTGGTAGATGACGGGATCCTGTGGGCTCCGGATCTCGTACCAGCGGACTCCGGCCACGCCCGGCCGCGCCTCGACGGACTGGTTCGTGACCAGCGACTCGTACGCCTTGAAGTTGCGGTACTGGAGCCGGAAGGTTGGCCGCTGCCGGTACGAGAGGATGTCGAGGTACTGGTCGGGATTGACGATGCCTGGCTGCGGCAGGCAGTCGCGAGGGCCCGGTGCGCACGGGAAGTTCGAGTCGAACTCCGCCGTCGGTATCGACTCCGTCAGATCGAAGGTCGAGCTCGCCGGATGTGCGAAGTCGACGTCCGCCGCGAACCAGTTGATCGCATCGAACGGCGCCCCGTAGCCGTAGTCGTCGTCCATGGTGCCCGCGAAGTACTCCGGGCTGTGCGGCGGCGGCATCCGCTTCCCGTCCTGATCGGCGGGCAGGATCCCGTCACCGAGGAGATAGGTCGGTTGGGGGCCGTCGACGAGGTAGAAGGAAACGACGGTCGGGTTCGGGTCTCCCTCGACGAGCTGGTGCCGGTTGATCGCGTAGACCCCGATCTGGTACTCGTCCACTGGCCCGAACTCACGCGTCGTGATGTAGAGCCCGTCCGACATGATCCCGTACTTCGGGTAGTCCGGGAAGAACGCGCCGGTCGAGAACGCGTACCGGTAGTACGACCCGAGCGGATCCTCCGTGGTCGAGACGGCGACGCAGTTCCAGTACTCCGGCCCGACTGTCGTGAACTGGGTGATGATCCAACGGTTCGAGATCTCGTCGTAGACGACGACCTCGTCGCCGGCGTGGCGCGCGCAGTCCGGAACGCTGAAGTTCTGCCACAGCGAGCCGATGTCCGCCGGGCCGTAGAGCAGGCCTCCCGTCTTCGTGTAGATGGCGAAAGTCAGGTTGACACTGGCGACGTAGTTGTGCTGCCCGACATCGCCGTTCGGATCCGGCGGGTTGACGCGGATTCCGAAGATGTTGAAGTTGTCCTCGTTCCGCGGGCCCTCGAACGTGAAGAGTGGCCCGGGCATCGAGTTGGGGCTCATCCGGCCTTGCAGCGCCCCGTCGCGCTGGTGCGCCAGGTTCGGGACTGCGCCCACGAGCGAGCGATCAGTGGTCGCCCAGTTCCACCAGAACGGCACCTGTGTGCTGCCCGGCGCGAGCATCGGCATGTCGCGTAACGCCGGGCTCTTGTCGAACGCGACCGCCGTTCCGACGGTGGGACGTACTTGCCCCAGGCCTCCGGACGAAGCGAAAGCTGGTCCGGCCGCGAGCCCAAGTGACAGTGCAGCCATGCCGAGCACGGCCGCAACGAGTCGGCCTCTCCTCATTTCCTCTCCTCCCCTGAGATTGATGAAAGTCAATCCCAACACATCTGGATATCGCATGAGAGATCTACGCGCGCGCTAGGCTCGAAGCGTGAAGGAGATCATTGGGGACATTCGCCGCTGGCGCGAGCGCGGCGACCAGCGCGTCGCCCTGGCGACGGTCGTCGCCACCCGCGGTTCTGCCCCGCGGCCGGTCGGCTCGAAGCTCGCGATCTCCCAGCAGGGAGAGCTAGCGGGCTCGGTCTCCGGCGGCTGCGTCGAGAACGAGGTCTACGGCGAGGCGCGCGCGGTGCTCGAGGGCGCCGAGCCGAAGCTCCTCTCCTACGGGATCTCGGACGAGCAGGCCTGGTCGGTCGGCCTGCCTTGCGGGGGCGAGATCGACGTCTTCGTCGACGAGGTTCCGCTCGCTGAGCTGGAGGATCTTGCACGGCGGATCGAGAGCGGCGAGCGCTTCACGCATACGACCGTCCTCGACGAGGAGGGGCGAGAGTTCGTCGAGGAGTTCGGCCCGCCCCCGCGGCTCCTCGTCTTCGGGGCCGTCGACACCGCCGAGGCGCTCTGCACCGCCGCCCGTCAGCTCGGCTGGCGGACGATCGTCTCCGACGCGCGCGGCAGGTTCGCCACCGCCGAGCGCATCCCGAGCGCGGACGAGCTGCTCGTCGAGTGGCCCGACGAGGCGCTGGCGCGCGTGCAGCCGGACGACGAGACCGCGATCGTCGTCCTTACGCACGAGAGCCGCTTCGACATCCCGGCGCTGAAGGGGGCGCTCGGGAGCGATGCCTTCTACGTCGGCGCCCTCGGCGCGCGCCGCAACCAGGCCCGGCGCCGCGAGCAGCTGCTCGAGCTGGGCGTGTCCGAAGCGGACATCGATCGCATCTCCGGCCCGGCGGGCCTCGACATCGGCGCGCACACGCCGGCCGAGACGGCGCTCTCGATCATGGCCGAGATCCTCGCCCTGCGGGCGGGCCGCTCCGGCGGGCGCCTGAAGGACGCGAAGGGCCCGATCCACGCCGAGCCGGCGCGCACGCGCGCCCTCTAGCTCTCTCATCCAACTCTCATCTAGCCGTGCGATCCTGCGCGCAACGTGCGAATCCTCATCGTCGAGGACGACGTCAAGATGGCCGCGCTCCTCCGCCGTGGGCTGCAGGAGGAAGGACTCGCAGTCGACGTCGCCGGCCGCGGCGAGGAGGCGCTCTGGATTGCCGAGGCGACCGAGTACGACGCGCTCGTCCTCGATGTCATGCTGCCCGGGATCGACGGCTTCGAGACGTGCCGGCGCCTGCGCGAGGGCGGCGTCTGGACGCCGGTGCTGATGCTGACCGCGCGCGACGCAGTCGAGGACCGTGTCGCCGGCCTGGACGGCGGCGCCGACGACTACCTGACGAAGCCGTTCTCCTTCTCCGAGCTCCTCGCGCGCCTGCGTGCGCTCGTCCGCCGCGGCTCGCCGGAGCGGCCGTCCGCGCTCAAGGTCGGCGATCTGCGGCTCGATCCTGCCACCCGCCGGGTCAAGCGCGGAGAAGCCGAGATCGAGCTCTCGCCACGCGAGTTCTCGCTCCTCGAGACGTTCATGCGTCATCCGGGTGAGGTTCTCTCGCGCTTCCAACTGCTCGAGCGGGCCTGGGACTTCGAGTACGAGAACCGCTCGAATGTGATCGACGTCTACATGCGGTATCTGCGCGAGAAGATCGACCGGCCGTTCGGGGTCGAAAGCCTCGAGACGGTGCGAGGCGTCGGCTATCGGCTGCGCGAGGACGGCGGATGAGCCGGCTCCCGATCCGCGTCCGGCTCACCCTGGCCTTCGCGCTTGCGATGGCGGTCGTGCTGGCGGCGACGGGAGCATTTCTCTACGTGCGTCTCGGCCAGGCGTTGAACGAGAGCATCAACGAGAGTCTCGAGTCGCGCCTCGATGAGGTCTCCAGCGCCGTTCACAACGGCCAGCCCTTGATCGCGGTCGGCACCGACGAAACCTTCGGTAAGGTCCTCGACCCCGTCCAGCCGGGCCCGCTCCTCAGCGCCGCGGAATTGGGCCGGCTCCACCCAGGCGGAACCCTCCGCGTCGAGCACGATTCTGCCCCGGGCCTGGCAGGCGACGTGCGCCTGGTCGCGATCCGCACCGAGGGCAAGGTCATCGTCGCGGGCGCCTCGCTCGAGGACCGCGACGAAGCTCTTCAAAAGCTTCTCACCCAACTCCTCATCGGCGGTCCGGCCGCTCTTCTTCTAGCCTCGCTCCTCGGGTACGGGCTGGCGAGGGCCGCTCTGCGCCCGGTCGAGTCGATCCGCTCTGAGGCCGCGACCATCTCGGGCGAGCAACCCGCCCGCCGGCTACCCGTTCCCGACGCGCGAGACGAGATCGCACGGCTGGCAACCACGCTGAACGAGATGCTCGAGCGGCTCGAACGCTCCCGCGCACGCGAACGGCGGTTCGTAGCCGATGCAAGCCATGAGCTGCGCACTCCCCTCGCTCTCCTCAAGGCCGAGCTCGAGCTTGCCCGCCGCGACGGCCGTTCGGCGGAAGAGCTCTCGGGTGCCGTCGTCTCCGCGGCCGAGGAGGTCGATCGACTCGTCAGGCTGGCCGAGGACCTGCTCGTGCTGGCACGTCTCGACGAGGACGGCCTCCCCGTGCACGCCGAGCCGATCGCACTCGACGAGCTCCTCGCCCGTGTCGCGCGAGGGCGTCCGGTCAGCGTCACCGCGCCGGAAGGCATCACACTCGAGGCCGATCGGCGGCGGGTCGAGCAGGCACTCGGCAATCTGCTCGACAACGCACTTCGACATGGCTGTGGGGCGATCGAGCTCGCGGCGTTAGTCGCCGGCGACCGAGTCGAGCTCCACGTCCGCGACGAGGGGCCCGGATTCCCACCCGACCTGCTCGAGCACGCCTTCGAGCGCTTCTCGCGAGCCGGGCCGGCCCGCAGCCGCGGTCACGCCGGGCTCGGGCTCGCGATCGTCGACTCGGTCGCGAAGGCCCACGGCGGGAAGGCGGGCGCGGCGAACCGCCTCCAGGGCGGCGCGGACGTGTGGATCGAGCTGCCTCTCACAGCCGTCTCATCTCGGCCGTCTATCAATGCGGCCGGTGCAATCGACGACGGAGGTCGAGATGATTAGGTCACGCAGGCTCCTGGTCGTGGGCGGCGCGGCTCTGACGCTCGGAGCCGGCCTCGCCGGAGTGGGATGGGCCGTCGGCGGCGGCGAAGGTGACGAGAACGTGACGGGCCCGGCGGCCGATCGAGCCCGGGCGGTGGCGCTCGCGCTGATTCCGGGCGGCCGGGTCAATGCCGTCGAGCGAGACAGCGAAGGGGGCGCCACCTGGGAGGTCGAGGTCACACGGCCCGACGGGAACACCGTCGCCGTCCGGCTGGACGCCGGCTACAAGCGCGTCGGCGTGGAGGGCGACGGCGAGGAGAAGGGCGACTCCGACTAGCGATGCGGAGCACTCTGGTGACAATCGCGCTGCTCGTCCCGCTCGCGGCCGGGTGCGGCTCCGAGAAGAGGCAGTCCGCGAGCTTCCCGCAAGGCGCGGAGACGGTGAAGCTCGACCCGGCCGACTTCACCTCGCAGATCGACAACCCCTACTGGCCGATGGCTCCCGGGGACAAGTGGATCTACCGAGTGGGCGAGCAGCGCATCGACGTCACCGTGACCGCGAAGACGAAGAAGATCGTCGGCATCGACGCCCGAGTCGTCCACGACGTCGTTACCGAGGCGGGCAAGGTGAAGGAAGACACCTTCGACTGGTATGCCCAGGACAAAGCCGGAAACATCTGGTACATGGGCGAGGACACGAAGGAGTTCGAGGACGGCAAGGTGAGCACCAAGGGGTCGTGGGAAGCCGGGGTCGACGGGGCGCAGCCGGGTGTGTTTCTCCCAGCCGAGCCGAAGGTCGGCCTCGCGTACCGCCAGGAGTACTACAAGGGCGAGGCCGAGGATCGCGCGGAGGTGCTGAGCCTCGACGCGAGCGAGCAGGTGCCGTACGGATCATTCGACCACCTGCTCGAGACGAAGGAGTCCACGCCGCTCGAGCCCGGCGTCGTCGAGCACAAGTTCTACGCGAAGGGGGTCGGCCCGATCCTCGCGGTCACGGTGTCCGGTGGCTCGGACCGCGAAGAGCTCGTCGATCGGCAAAAATAGCCCCGTGGCGACCGTCCTCTGCGTCCTCTACGACGACCCCGTCTCCGGGTATCCGCCGTCGTATGCGCGAGACGCCGTTCCGACGATCGAGGGCTACCACGGCGGCCAGACCACGCCGACTCCCGAGGCGATCGACTTCACCCCCGGCGAGCTGCTCGGGAGCGTCTCGGGCGAGCTCGGGCTGCGGAGCTTCCTCGAGGGGCGCGGGCACCAGCTCACGGTCACGTCCGACAAGGACGGGCCCGACTCGGTCTTCGAGCGCGAGCTCCCCGACGCGGAGATCGTCATCTCGCAGCCGTTCTGGCCCGCCTACCTGACCGCGGAGCGGATCGCCAAAGCGCCGAATCTGAAGCTTGCCGTCACGGCCGGGATCGGCTCCGACCACGTCGACCTCCAGGCCGCGATCGAGCGCGGGATGACCGTCGCCGAGGTCAGCTACTCGAACTCGATCAGCGTCTCCGAGCACGTGGTGATGATGATCCTCGCCCTCGTCCGGAACTATCTGCCCGCGCACCAGATCGTGCTCGACGGAGGCTGGAACATCGCCGACGCGGTCTCGCGCTCGTACGACCTCGAGGGGATGCAGGTCGGGACCGTCGGTGCCGGGCGCATCGGCTCGGCGGTGCTGCGCCGGCTGAAGCCGTTCGAGGTCGGGCTCCACTACACGGACCGGCACCGCCTGCCGGACCAGGTCGAGCAGGAGCTCGGCGTGACCTTCCACGAGACGCCCGAGGAGCTGGTCGCGGTCTGCGACGTCGTCACGATCAATGCGCCGCTCCACCCGGAGACGGAGCACATGTTCGACGAGGAGCTGATCGGCAAGATGAAGCGGGGCGCGTATCTCGTGAACACGGCGCGGGGCAAGATCTGCGACCGGGATGCGGTCGCGCGCGCCTGCGAGAGCGGGCAGCTCGCCGGCTACGCGGGCGACGTCTGGTTCCCGCAGCCGGCTCCGCGGGATCACCCCTGGCGGACGATGCCGAACCACGGCATGACCCCGCACACCTCGGGGACGAGCCTCTCGGCACAGGCCCGCTACGCGGCGGGCACCCGCGAGATCCTCGAGTGCTGGTTCGACGGCAGGCCGATCCGCGAGGAGTATCTGATCGTCGAGGGCGGGAAGCTGGCCGGCGCGGGCGCCCACTCCTACAGCGAGGGCGACGCCACCGGTGGCTCCGACGAGGCCGCGCGCTTCAAGACGAGCTGATGGAGCAACGGCTCACCGTCGTCACGCTCGGCGTCTCTGATCTCGCGCGCGCGAGGGGGTTCTACGAGGGCCTCGGCTGGAAGACGGGCGCGGCGCCCGACGACGACGTCGTCTTCTTCCAGTCCGGCGGGATGGTCGTCGCGCTCTGGGGCCGCGACCAGCTCGCCGAGGACAGCGGCGTCGAGGATGGCGGAGGCTGGGGAGGCGTCACGCTCGCGCACAACGTCGGATCGTCCGCGGAGGTCGATGCGGTGATCGCCGAGGCCGAGGCGGCCGGCGCGACGATCGCGCGGCCCGGAGCCGAGACCTTCTGGGGTGGCTACTCAGGCGTCTTCATCGATCCTGACGGGCACCCCTGGGAGGTCGCGCACAACCCGCACTGGGCGCTCGCGGAGGACGGCTCGGTCACGCTCGCGCCGTAGATGGCCGAGGAGCAGCTCCTCAACGTCTGGGACTACGAGCGCACGGCCGAGGAGCGCCTCGAGCCCGCCGCCTTCGGCTACTTCGCGGGCGGGGCGAACGACGAGTGGTCGCTGCGCGAGAACCTCGAGGCCTTCAGGCGCTGGGTGCTGCGGCCGCGGATGCTCGTCGACGTCGCGGAGGTGACGACGGCGACGACGGTGCTCGGCGCCGAGCTCTCGATGCCCCTCATCGTCGCGCCGGTCGCCTTCCAGCGGATGGCCCATCCGGACGGCGAGGCTGCGATGGCGCGCGGGGCGGCCGCGGCGGGCACGCTGATGTGCCTCTCGACGCTCGCCACCGCCACGATCGAGGATGTCGCCGCTGCGGCGCCCGGCGCCCCGCGCTGGTTCCAGCTCTACTGGGCGAAGGATCGCGGAGTCGTCACGGACATGCTCGAGCGCGCGGCGGCCGAGGGCTACGGCGCCGTCATGCTCACGATCGACCTTCCCGAGCTCGGCCGCCGCGAGCGCGACCTCCGTCTGGGCTTCGCGATTCCGGAGGAGATCCCGGTGCCCGCATTCCTCGCGCTCGCGGAGGAGGCCGGAGGGTTCTCGCCCGAGGACATCAACTGGGCGGTCGACAAGTCGCTGACGTGGCATGACCTCGAGTGGCTGCGCTCGGCGACCTCGCTGCCGCTGCTGGTGAAGGGGATCCTCACCGCCGAGGATGCCGTGCTCGCGTGTGAGGCCGGGGTCGAGGGCATCGTCGTCTCGAACCACGGCGGCCGCCAGCTCGACGGCGTCGCCGCTTCGCTCGATGCGCTGCCGGAGGTGGTCGAGGCGGTCGGCGACCGCGCCGCGGTGCTGATGGACGGCGGGATCCGCCGCGGGACCGACGTCGTCAAGGCGCTGGCGCTCGGAGCGCAGGCCGTCCTCGTCGGGCGGGCGCCGCTCTGGGGGCTCGCGGTCGGCGGCGCCGAGGGTGTTCAGCGCGTCCTCGAGCTCCTCAAGGACGAGCTTCAGCTCGCGCTCGCGCTCTGCGGCTGCGCCTCGCCGGCAGACGTCTCTCGCAGCCACGTCGGCCGCGTTTAGGCGCCTCGTAGCGGGGACGGGAAGGCCCCTAAACCACGAAACGAGGAGAAAGGGGTCGAGATGGCGACTGTCAAAGAGTCAATCGAAGTCGATGTGCCCGTGAGCACGGCGTACAACCAGTGGACGCAGTTCGAGGAGTTCCCGCGGTTCATGGAGGGCGTCCAGTCGGTCACCCAGATCGACGACACGCATCTGCGCTGGGTCGCCGAGGTCGGCGGCAAGCGCCGCGAGTGGCAGGCCGAGATCGTTGACCAGGTGCCCGACAAGAAGGTCGCCTGGAGAGCGATCGACGACGACGGGCCGAACGGCATCGTGGAGTTCGAGTCGCTCGGCGAGGACAAGACGCTGATCACGCTCGAGATGGCCTACGAGCCGGAAGGCCTGACTGAGCAGCTTGGCTCAGCGGTCGGGATCGATTCGCGCCAGGTCAAGAGCGACCTCGAGCGCTTCAAGCAGCTGATCGAAGGCCGGGGCGTCGAGAGCGGCGCCTGGCGAGGCGAAGTGCGCGCGGGCGAGCCTCGCTAGAGCTCGAGGACGAGTAACAAGGCGTCGTCGACGCTTCGCATCTCCTCGAGCGTCAGGTGTCCTACCTGCTTGCCGAGGGCGCGTGCGTCGACGGCGCCGACCATCTCGCACATGACCCGCGTCGGCTCGGTGTCGACGGAAACCTCTGGGTGAAAGCTCGCGGGCGGCGTCGACGTGGAAGTAGGGCAGATCACGGTAGTGGACAGCGCAAGCAGGTCGTCGGCCTGCACGATCACGGCGTAGCGCCTTCCATGCTGGACGCGGCCACGGCGCCGCGGCAGGGCGATTTCGTGGACGTCACCGCGGACCACGCAGCTCCTCCATCAGCTCCGCGACCTCGCGCGCCTCACGTACGTAGCCGCGGTCTTGCATCAGCGCTCTCGCTTCCGCGGCGAGCCCGCGGCGGCGGCGTTCGCGCTCGGCGGCCTCCGCGATCGCTTGGCGCGCGGCCTCGGCTCGCGTGATTCCCCGACGCCGCGCGAGCTCGTCCAGGTCATGCAACCCTTCGCGTCCGAGTCGTAACGAGAGCGGTGGAGGAGCAGCCATGCTCCAAATGTAGCGCAAATCGCACTACGCGCTTTCGGACACGGCTCTTTCGCCCTCCCACGGCGGCAGCTCGAGGGCTCGCTCGAACGCGGCTCGATCGTGCGCCGGCTCGCCGTGGGAGACGATCACCCGCTCGAACGGGAGCTCGAGCAGGTCGCGCAGCGCGGGCAGCACCCGCTCTTCGTGCCACGGCGTCCACCAGACGACGAGCTCACCGTCCGGCGCCGTCAGCGCGTCCGCGAAGACGAGCGTCCGCTGCTCAGGCAGCCAGAGCGGCGTCTCGTTGCGGCCGCGCCCGTCGTAGAGCCCGACGAGACCGCCGGGCAGCTCGACTCCGGGAGCGAGCCACTCGAGCTCGGTCTCGGGAACGTCGCCGCGATGAAAGACATCGGGACCGAAGGCGCGCGCGCCGTAGCGGCGGACGAAGAGGTCCAGGTCGCGAACGTGGTCGGGCTTGAGGACGACGACCATCGTCGGGGGCTTCGCGTCGATCCGCTCCCAGATCTCGGTCGCATCGTCGGGCGGCGCGAGCGGGTCGACGAGCGCAACCTCGCCGCCCGACTCGACGCATGTCGAGGAAACGGCCGGTCCCCACCCGGCATCGGGATGCCAGTCGGGATGGTCTACTCGCCAGAGCCAGAGACCGGGAGCGACGTCACGAACCTCGTGCGCCATCGGGGGCCGAGTCTAGAGTCGCCTCGACGTGACGAACAGCAGGCTCGCCCTCGCCGGGCTCTTCGGGCCGCCGCTCTTCGGCGTGCTCGTCGTGCTCGCGACGGCGCTCGAATGGGACTTCCTGCACACGCTCGCGTGGAGCGCCGGCCCGTTCGACAGCCCGGATGCCCCGTGGCCGAGCATCGCCGCGCTCGGCGACTACGGCCTCGTCGTCTCGCTCGCGTTCGTCCTGCTCGGTCTCTCCATCCTCGCGCTCGCCTACGTTCTCCTGCGCCTGCTCGCCGTCCGCCGGAAGTACGGGGTGGCGCTGCTCGGCCTCTTCGGCGCCGCCGCGGCGCTAGCGGTGATCAGGACGGACTACCGCACTGCCTACGGCGGCGGGCCGAACACGTGGAACGGAACCGTCAACGCGGTCGCGTTCAGCATCTTCGTCCCGGCTGCGGTCGTCTCGATGCTCTCCCTCGCCGCGCAGTTCCGCCGCGACGAGCGCTGGCGCCCGCTCGTCGGACGCAGCGCTCTGGCCGGCTTCGCTGCGCTCGTGAGCATCGTCGCGTTCCTCGCCACCTTCGCCAACCTCTTCTTCTGGATCTACCTCGCGATCGTCCTCGCCTGGCTGATGCTCGTCTCGGCGCGCGCCCTCTCGCTCAGCCCGAGTTAGAGTCGGTCCGTGCGCGAAGGCGATCTCTGCTCGATCGACAGCGGCGACGGCAGCTACGGCGTCGTCAAGATCCTGAAGCTCGAAGACGGGATCGCTCACCTCCGGCTCTACGCGAACTCGTACGAGCAGCGGCCGACTGAGGTTGATCCGGCCTCGCTCACCCTGGGCACGATCCACGACGAGTCCTTCGGGCTCGGCCACATGCCCCTCGCCGAGGAGGAATTCCTGGGACCTGGCGGCCGGAGGTGGTCGGTCACACCGAGCTCGAGCCCGACGAGCTGGAGGGTTACGAGATCTGGCGCGGGGCGGCCGAAGAGGGCGAGGCCGGCGTGTGGGGCGGCGTAGAGCCGGAGCCGCCCCCGCGGCGAAGCTGGCTCAGCCGGCTCCTCGGCCGCTGACGGTATCGACTGCGAACAGGCGCCACTCGCCCGGAACGCCCTTCAGCTCCGCGGTGCCCCGCTCGCGAAACTCGATCCCGGAGCCGGCGACGAGGTCCTTGACCGTGCTCGAGACGAGCGTGCAGGTCCGTCGAAACTCGCAAAGAAGCCATCTCCGGCCGTGTCCAGCTCTGTGCCGCGGAATCGGCTGAGCTGACGGCGGATCAGCGAGTGGTGCGCCCCAAGCAGCTCGCGCCAGCGGGCATCGCCAAGCTCGGCCGCCTTGGCCGTCGAGCCGACGATGTCCGTGAAGAGCACGGTTGCGAGCACCCGGTCCGGCTCGGCCTCCTCCCAGGCCCGCTCCTCCCAGGTCTCGGTCAGGAACTCCTCGATCGCGCGCACATACGACTCCGAGTCGCCGGCGAACGGCGCATGGTCGGTACCGGGAAGCTCGGCGTGTCTCGCGCCGGGGATGACACGCGCCGCGAGCCGAGATCCTTCGCGAAGGATCTCGCCCTCCTCGGCTCGGTTGACGACGAGCGTCGGCACACGAATGGCCGGGAGCACGTCGCGGACGTCGATGTCCTTGTTCATCCGGTTCAGCGCGTCGAAGGCGCCCGGGCTCGCACCTTGCCTGAAAAGCGTGACCATTCCCTGGAGATTCTCCTCGTCGAGGGATGGAGCGACCGACTGCACGAGTTCCCGGATGAACTCGGGCTCACCCCAACGGCGGCGCTCCTCCTCGCATATTCGATCCCAGTCTTCCTCGGTATAGCCCCAGGGGAAGTCGGGCGCCCACAGTGAGCGTATGTGGGCGCCGCAAAGCAGCAGCGCCCAGACTCTGTCCGGATACGTGGCGGCGAAGACCACGCTCATCGGCGCTCCCTCGGACAGGCCGAGTATGGCTGCCCGCTCCGAGCCGGCTGCGTCCATGACGGCACGCACGTCGTCCATCCGCGTCTCGATTGTCGGCGCACCGGCAACTCGGTCCGACATGCCGGTTCCCCGCTTGTCGAACACGATCAGGCGCGAGAACGACGCGAGGCGCCGATAGAACTGCGCCCACGCCGGGATTTTCCACCCGAGCTCGGTGTGGGAG
>WNFU01007429.1_pt1 | contig 19665 bp, 16 predicted proteins | sample 5400121 | NCBI WGS metagenome assembly WNFU01 (sample SAMN13153360, study PRJNA577476) | soil metagenome | isolation source: 100 cm soil or saprolite under grassland replicate 1 | place: USA:California | collected 2016-06-15 | reverse complement strand
CGCGTCGATGGGTGGCAACAGATTCCCGTCGTACTCGAGCAGCACGCGGCGGAGCAGCTGAAGAGCGTCGCATAAGATGAAACAGTACGCGGTCACCGAGGCGGTACGGCGCTTTTCAACCACGATCGGGACACGACCCACGACCACAGGACACCTCTCGAAAAGAATTCTCTGTGTCTCTGTGACTCTGTGGCTTCGGGCCGACCGTCATGGCTTGATCCATCTCCGAAACCATTCCAAGTTCCGCTGCATCGACTCGCGCTCGGCGACGGGCTGATACTGCACGTGGCTGCCGCGCGGAAAGATGTCGAACTCCACGGTCTTGCCGAGCGCCTTCAGCGCCTCGTAGAACTTCCGCGCGCTGGCAAGCGGCACGCGCGGATCGTTTTCGCCATGTTGCAACAGGAGCGGCGTCGTCACACGTTCGACGTACGTGATGGGCGAGTGTGCCGCGTACGAGTCGCGGTTTTCCCACGGTTTCTTGAAGTACTCCTCCATAACGGCGCCCGCATCGGCGAGGTAATAGAGATCCGTCAGATCGCTCACGCTCGCGCTCGACGAGGCTGCCTTGAACCGGTTCGTCTGCGTGACGATCCAGTTCGTCATGTATCCGCCGTACGACGCGCCCATGATCCCGAGGCGATCGGGATCGGCAACGCCCTGCGCGATCAGGTGATCGATGCCCGCCATGATGTCCTTGTAGTCCGCTTCGCCCCAGGCGTTCACGATGGCGCGATGTCCTTGCTCGCCGTAGCCGGAGCCGCCGCGAGGCATGGGCAGGAAGACCGCATACCCGGCGCTCGCCAGCGCTTCAACCGGATACGGATCGATTTGTCCTGGCACGTGCATGAACTGCGGGAAGATCCCGTAGGTGACGCCGCCGATGGGACCGCCGTGGCAGTACGTGATCAGAGGAAATGTGCGCGGCGACGACGGCGGAGCTTCCGCCTTCGCCGAAGCTCCGGCGGACAAGAAATCCCCGCCACTACGTGCGACCGCACCGCGTAGTGGCGGCCCTTCAGGGCCGCGGTCAACTGGCGGCGTGATCAGCAGCCCCCAGAGCTCCATACCGTCGAACGAGCGCCATTTGATCGCTTCGAGCTTCCCCAGCGCGAACTGTGCGAGCTCGGGATTCACATCGGTGATTTTCCTTGTGCGGCCGGTCGCCACGTCGCGGACGATCACCTCGCCCATCGAACGCGGCTCCACCTCGCGATACGCGAGGGTGCGGCCGTCGCGACTGACGCTCATCGAGTAGTCCACGATGGGACCGGAGACGACCCGATCGGATGTCCCGCTCGCCACATCGACGCGGACGATTGGCATCTCGAACATGTGATCCTGAGTGGCAAACGTGCCTTCGTTCATCAGCACGTAAAGCGATTTGCCGTCTGGCGCCCACGTCATTTCGCCAATCCAGGCGCCGTTCATCGGGTAGGTGCGAATAGCCGGCGCCGATGGCGGGGCTGAAGCCCCGCCACTACGGACGCCGAGGTCCGCAACGGCGAGGATGCGCGGCGCGAGCAGGCCGACACGTTCGTTTGTCGTGACAAACGCGATGCGTGATCCGTCAGGCGAGAACTGCGGCATCGTGTTCATGCCCGGGCGATCGATGAGAACGATTGGAGTGACTGCGGTGCCTAGGGTGCCTGAAGTGCCTGGGGTGCCGACACTGGCACGAAACAGGCGCGTGTAATACGGCGCCGTGAAGCCTGACATGGGCGCAGCGGAGTACACGATCGATGCGCTGTCCGGCGCCCACGTGAAGCTGTCGACGTAGTGTGCTGACGGTGTGACGACGACGTAAGCGGTTCCGTCGAGCGGCTGAACCCAGAGCCGCGTCGACGGCGGCGGCGCATGCACGTGCGTGACGACCGACGCCGGCGCTTCGTCTCGACTGAGGTAGGCAACGCTCTTCGCATCCGGCGCCCATTCGTACGGAAACGCACCCTGAGGGGCGCTGGTGATCTGTTGCGCGTTCGCGTCTACGGCTGCAGCAAACACCTGTGGCCGCCCATTGACGACGCTGAGAAACGACACGCGGCTGCCGTCAGGCGTCCACCGCAGGCGCGGCGCCGGCAACGTCGGCGTGAAGATGCGCGTGTCGGGTGCAAGCCTTTTCGGCGATCCTCCCGCGGCCGGAGCGACAAACAGCTCCGTCTCGTGCGCATCGCGCTCGACGGAAGGTTGCGAGACGGCGTACGCCACGCTCGTTCCGTCCGGAGAGATCTTCACGTCGACGATCGTGCGGAGCCGCATCAGGTCGTCCACTGTGATCTTCCTGGCTGGCTGGGACGACAGACCGAGATTCAGGAGGACAGCAACGAACGAAACCGCGCGCCAGATGTTCACGGCCGTAAGCCTACAATAGGACGCTATGCAAGACCTCACGACGGGCTCGGTGTCGCGCCATCTGCTCAAGACGATGAGCTTCATGCTCGTGAGCATGATCTTCCAGACCTTGTATGTGCTCATCGATCTTTACTGGGTGGGCAGACTGGGCACGGACGCGGTTGCCGCCGTTGCGATCAGCGGCAACCTGATGTTCGTCGTCCTCGCTGTGACGCAGATGCTTGGCGTCGGCACGACGGCGCTCGTGTCTCATGCAGCGGGACGCAAGGACCGCGATCGTGCGCTGCTGGTGTTCAACCAGTCGCAGGTGATGTCGCTGGTCGTCGGCGCGCTCTTTCTGGTCGTGGCGATGATGCTCCGTTCCACGTATGCGCAGCGATTGAGCGCCGACCGAGAGACGGCGAAGCTCGCGGGCGATTACCTGTTGTGGTTTATTCCTGCCATGGGGCTGCAGTTCGGCCTCGTCTCGATGGGCGCGGCGCTGCGCGGCATCGGCCTCTTCAAGCCAGGCATGATTGTGCAGACTGCCACCATCATCATCAACATCGTGCTTGCGCCGTTCCTGATTTTCGGTTGGCTGACGGGTCACGCGTTCGGGGTCGCGGGCGCAGCCATCGCGACGTTCATCGCAATCGCCGTCGGGACGGTCTGGATCCTAACCTACTTCAAGCGGAGCGCGTATCTGCACTTCATGCTCGCGGACTGGCGTCCTCGGTTTGGCTTGTGGCGCGAGATGCTCAAGATTGGCCTCCCGGCCGGCGCGGAATTCGGGCTGATGGCCGTGTATCTCGGGCTCGTGTATTACGTGACTCGTCCCTTTGGTGCCGCTGCACAAGCGGGATTCGGGATCGGCCTGCGCATCGTGCAATCGGCGTTTCTTCCCGTCGTCGCGCTCGGCTTTTCGGTGGCGCCGGTGGCGGGACAGAACTACGGCGCGCGCAAAGGCGCGCGCGTGCGCGAGACGTTCAAGACGGCCGCAATGATGGCAACAGGCGTGATGTTGATTGTCATTGCGATTATGCACATCGCGCCGGGAGCGCTCGTGCGGATCTTTTCGTCCGATCCCAATGTGATTGCGGTGGGTGAAGTGTATCTGCGAATCGCATCCTGGAACTTCGTCGCGTCGGGACTCATCTTCGTGAGCTCCAGCATGTTCCAGGCGATTGGCAACACCATGCCGTCGCTCGCGACGTCGTTCACACGCATTGTCCTGATTGCGGTGCCGCTGCTGTATTTATCCGGGACGCCAGGCTTCAAGCTGGAGTGGATCTGGTGGATCTCGGTTGCCTCGGTGGGCCTGCAGATGGTGATGAATCTGCTCCTGCTGCGGCGTGAGTTCGATCGGCGGTTGCAGTTCGATGACAGGCCGATCGCTGCTGCACCACCCGTCGCCGCCGCCGCCGAACTTTAACCAGCGCGGCTCGCGACAGCGCCAAAAGATCGCCACGAAGACACGAAAGCCACGAAGAAGGTCGAAACGTGTCTCACGAAGTCGTGCTCTCCCAGAATAGGAGCCTGTAAGCGCCTCTTCTTCGTGGGTTGCGTTCGTCCTGCGCTGGCCGCGAAGCGGCCAGCCAGTTCGAGTCAGGCCGACAGCGGAGACATACGGCACTGGTTCGATCGGCCGCATGTCTCCGCTGTCGGCCTGACTCGAACGCGCGGCTTTGCCGCGCCGGACGAACGGCGTCTTGGTGCTCTTCGTACCTTCGTGGTGATCTTTTCGCGCCTGGCTGACTTTGCTGTACCGATCAGTGCGAAGCCGTCCGTTTGGCGTCTTTCGCCACTTTCGTCGTCTCGCGATCGCCTATGCGGAAAATCCGGCGGAACCAGCCTCGCTTGCTCGATGACGTGCCTGAGCCGCCGCCCTTTTTCAATTCGGTCACCGTGGGGCCCATCTCGGTCGACGCGGCAATCATATTGGCGCTCGGCGGCCGGCGTTTCGCAGCCGATGTGTTTCGGTGTTTGCGAACCAGATGTCCGTTGGCGGGACCGACATTCGCCCGTTCGCGCGCGTTCGATGCGACAACATTGCCGGCCGTCGCCGCCGGCCTTTCGGCGATCGAGAAGTCCCGCCCGCCACGCGCATCTCGCGCAACGCGAACGTCGGAACCAATGACGCGCTCGGCGTGTACGACGAAGCGCTTTGGAGCGGACCCGACGTAGTAGAACGGGTAGCACGTAATCAGCGTCAGCGTTTGGTCGCCCTTCTGGTCCAGCACCGATAAATCCGTCGGCCGGACGATGCGCGTGTCTTTCACTCGATACAAGAGCTCGCCGTGCGGCGTCTGCAAGCGCACGTCGTCGCCGATCCGGATGTAACGCAGCGGACGGAACAGTCCGTCACGATGTGCGGCGATCGCGCTGTTGCCTTTTTCCCAGGGGCGCGGCGTGTCGCTCAGATGACCCGCAGTACCGCGCAATGCGCGATTGTCGTCTCCCTCCACAACGGGCGTTGAGAGACGCAGGCGCGGAATTTCGAGCAGGCCAACGAGATTGCTACCCATCCCTTCGTCGGCGGCGGCGGGCACGCCCGTCGCCGGAACCGGCGCCGGCTGGGCCAGGATTCGCTCCATCTCCTGTCTGGCTTCACGCTGCGTGTACGCCGCGTCGAGTGCTGCGAGCCCGTACCAACCCAGACACACAACACCGATCGCGAGCAGCGCACGTTCAAGGAGCAGAAGCAGAGACTTCATGATGCCGCCCGTGCGACGTACCCGCCGCGTGTGCGCGCGTGCAGCGGACGGCCATTCTGGCCGCGCACGTTCACGCGCAGCTTTCGCAACGCTCGACCCGCACTGCTCGCCTGCGGCGCATATCCAATGCTGTACGCGCTCCGAATATCCCGCGCGATATGCTCCAGCGTCTCAGGCAAGTCCTCGAGCGTCTGCGGCTCGAACGCCTCGCCGCCAGTCTCGCTGGCCAGCCGCTTCAGCAACTTCGGATTGCCTGCTTTGTCGCTGGGATCGCGAAGCGCCACGGTGAAAATCGCCGCTTCGGCTTGGCGCGTCATGTCAAGTACATCTTCGACCTTTGCCGTGCTCGCGTTGTCGTCGCCATCGCTGATGAGCACAAGCACCTGACGTGTGTGCCGGCCGGTTTCGAGACGCGTCAAACCCAGCTTGATGGCGTCGTAAAGCGCGGTCTTGCCGCGCGCGCCAATGCCTGCAAGCAACATGAAACGCATCCTGGAAGGATTCGTGTCTCGAATGAGCGTCGGCTTCCAAATCTCTGTCACGTCCTCGTTGAACGCCAGGACGAACACCTCGTCTTCAGGGTTGCTCAGTTGCGTGAAGCCAATGGCCGCCGCCACGACCATCTCGCGCCGATTCCACATACTGGTGCTGTTATCAACGATGACGCCAATCGTCGCGGGCGTGTCGGCCGCGGAAAAGAACTGCACCTCCTGCTGCTGCCCATCCTCGTAAACGGTGAACGCGCTTTGTGGCAGACCGCTGACGTAGGTGCCCTTGCGATCTTCAACGGCGACGTGCAGGACGACGAGCTCGGACTGTGTGGCGAAGGTGGGCCGCTCCTGCTGGCGTGCGAAGGGCGCAGCCGTTGTTAGCGCAAGCGCCAGCATGCAGAGGATGGAGCGGACTGACATGGACCGGTTCGAGGTTCGAGCTTCGAAGTTCGAGGTTCGATGTTCGCGGCTAATTGCAGGTTCGAGGCAAACAATCAACTCGAACGTCGAACCGCGAACTTCAAACCTCGAACCTCGAACCTCGCGTTGAAGCTACTTCCTCCGCAGCCTGAGTGCCGCGGCGCCAGCAATCGAGCCGAGACCAAACAGCCCAACGAGCGGCAGGAACGTCGCCGTGTGCGGCAATTCGCTCCTTCGCGCCTGCGCCGTTGTGTCGACCCGTCGCGTCGTCACGGAAGGCGATTGCGGAACCGTCACCGGCGCCGATTCGCGTGGCGGCGGCGTGTTCACGGCAGTCTGCGTCGTACGCCCGGATACCGCGGTGCCCGTCGCTTGATTCTCGGTCACGGTCACACCGCTATTGGCGCCGGCCTCGTTGATACGCGCGAGCTCGGCCTCACGCATGGTGTCGGTGGTGTTCGCGTCTGTCGCAACCGTCAAAACGGTCGTGTTGCCCGCACGAGCAAGACGCATGGCCTGATCCTTCGGATAGATGAACTCATGACCGGTCGTCCGGCCAGGGAACCACCACGTCCGAATGGCGGGCGGCTGATTTGCGGCGACCTCGAGGAATCGGACCTCGGGTTGATCCGATGCCTCCAAGCGCTGCGCCGGGATGGCGAGCAGCGTCGCAAGGATGTTCTTCTCGTCCTTATCGAAGACCTGGACAATGTGCCGATTGCTTGGGCTGTCGGCGATTCGGAAGAGATAGGTGCCTGCCGGCAGCGTCTTGCCCGGCAGTTCGACAGGAGCACTGAACGTGAAGTAGGTACGCTGATTCCAACTGTTATCCTGAGCGGCCGCCGTTCCGAGCACGAGCACGGACAAGGCGATCGCACAGAGAGCTATCGAAGACTTGCGCAGCATTGAAGCGTCCTCCTACCTGCGTCGCGCCTCGCGCAAAAATTCGCGTGTTAGCAGCCGCGTCGGCCGTGCGCAGGTGTTTAACGGTTGAGGATCGAAGCAAGCTGCTCGCCAGCTTCACATGGATGAGCGTGTGAAAGTTCGCGCAAGGTCATCTGTGAGGCGCTCGAAAAAGCTCGACAGAATTGAGGAATTGGAAACCGACGGCAACGTGCGCGCGGGGATTTCGCGATCGTCCGCGTTTCAGTTTCAGTTTGCCGCGTCGCAGTCGCCGAGATACTTCGACGATGAGAGCCACCGCTCGTCGGGATAGTAGGAGAACACGAGGTTGCCGCCTTTGAGCGTGTCGATCACTTGACGCGCGACCGCTTCACGCAGCGCCGGACAGCCCCAGCTTCGCCCGATGCGGCCCTGCGCCTTCGCGAACGTCGTGTTCACATAGGGAGCGCCGTGCATCACGATGGCGCGCTCGCGTGCACGATCGTTGAAGCCTGTGTCGAGCCCGTTCAGCCGCAGCGAATACCCGTTCTTGCCGACGTACGTGTCTTCGGTGACGAACAATCCGATGCTCGAGCGATGCGTCTCAGGCTCGTTTGAAAACATCGTCGCGTAGTTGTCGCCGCTGCCCATGCCGTGCGCGACCAGCTCGTGATACATGAGCTCGTGCGATCGCAGGTTGTAAACGAACAGGCGATCCGTCGTGGAGGGCTTCGAATAATCGATCACCGTGAGCGTGGAGGGATCCTTCACGGCGCCGCTCTTCACCGCGCAGCGCGCCACTCCCAACGCCAGCTCAAACACCTTGGGGTCGATTGTCCCGAGTGTTGTATCGTTCCAATCCGCTCGGCTGAAGCCCACAATTTCGCGCGTCGTCGCTCTGGCCGGCAGCGAGGGGTCCGGCTGAGCTGATACAAGCTGCGCGCCGACCGGTGCCAAGACCTCGACCGGACGCGATGAGTTGCCGCTCCGCGCGAGAATCGTAAAACTCGGCAGAACGATCAAGCTCATCACAATCAGCAAAACGCGCAAGGAACAGACACGATGGGCGTCTTTGAGACGTTGTGACATTAGATTGTTGGATTTACCGCGGGGAGGAGAAACCTCCATCGCGGGCAATTCATTGTAGCAAGCGTAAGCAGAGGCCACAAACTCAGCAGGAAGCTCGGAGGGCGCTTGGCTGGAGTTCGGGAGAGCTGTGCCGCCCGCGAGGTGGAAACTGGGTTCCAGAGCCGCGGCGAGCAGCGGCCGGCGCCTGACGGTCGAGTAGAGCCTAGGTGGTCAGCAAACGGGCGTTCTTGCCTACCGGGGCGACCTGTTTCGCGTCGTACCCGTAAACGTCAGGCTGGAAGTGGAGCCCGCCGTTCTCGTCCACCCACGCGGTGAAGTACGCGATGTGGACGGGGATCTTTTCCTTGAGCTTCACATGCTGCTCGTTCCCTGAATACATCGCGTGGAGAATTTTCGGCCCGTCCCATTCCGGCTGGTCGCGCAACACGTACTTTGCCAGCGTCTCGGGCTCCTCGACACGAACGCACCCGTGACTGAACGCGCGGCCTGTCCGCTGAAACAGCGAATCGGCCGGCGTGTCGTGCAGGTACACGTCGAAATCGTTTGGGAACAAAAACTTCACATGGCCGAGCGCATTCTTGTCTCCCGGCCGTTGCCTGAAGGCGAGCTCGCGAAGCTGGCCGGGGTCGCTCCAGTCGACGGTGGCCGCGTCGACCGGATGCGCGCCGTGCTTCGACACTCGCAGGATCTCGATGTTGTTGCGCGCGAGATAGCCGGGATCGCGCGCGACCGCCGGCGCCGTTTCTCCCGCGACGATCGAATCGGGGATGTTCCAGTACGGACTGAACACGACGTATTCCATTTCGTCGCTGAAGATCGGCGTCTCGTTGCCGCGCTTGCCGACGACGACGCGAATATCCATCACGGTCTTGCCGTTTTCGCGGGCGAGGAGATGAAAGTACGGAATGTTGACGAGGAAATGGCGCGCGCCGAGATCGTCAGGCATCCAGCGCCAGCGCTCGAGATTGATCGCGACCTGTCGAATGCGCTCGGTGAGCGGAACGTTCAGCGCGGCCAGCGTGGCGGCGTCGACAATGCCGGTCGCTTTGAGAGCATGCAGACCTTGAAATGCTTTGACCGCCGACTGCAGGTTGCTGTCGTAAACGGGCGATGAACTGCTCGCGGCGTCTTCCGCGAGCTGACCGCAGGCGGCGAGCCGCTGACGCAGAATGACGACGGCCGGGTCCGACTTTCCGGGCTTGAAAGTCCCTCGTGGGACGACAGGCCAGCCGCCTTTCTCCTGTTGCCCGCGAAGATCGACGAACGCCTTCTGCAGCGCCGCGTACGCCGCGTGAGGCGGCTTCATTTCGTCGAGCCACGTCTTGACGTGACCATCTGCCGCACGCACCAGCGTTCCGACGAGATCCGGGGCAGCACGGCGGGACTTCCAGCGTGGATCGAGCGTCTGTGGCTTCGTGCGGCCGATCGCCACGTCGTGTCCGAGTGCCAGGAGCGACGCGGTGACGCGCGCATCGAAGTCTGCAAGCCGCGCCGCGCGATCCGGAGCATCCTTGTCCGATTGCGCCAGCGCCTGGTGCGCTTGGATGATGCGGGACTCGCCGTAGTCCTCGGGATCGAAGCCGTGATCGCGCGCGCTGCGAATCACCTGCAGCGCATCCGCCGCTTGCCTGGACGTGTATTTGTCATCGACCCACGCTGGCTTTCCATTGCGCTGTTTGTAGAACTCGCCTACTTCCTTCCACAGCGCGGCCGTGACCTCCGATGAAGGCTTGCCCGCGACAAGCTCTTCGAGAGCCGTCGAAACCTGTGGTCGGGAATCCTTCGTGCCGCACCCGCAGGCAAGCGGCGCGGCGACCACAAGTGGAAAGAGAAGAGCATGGGCGAGCCGCATAGCTCGAGATTAGGCAAAGGACATACCAGGTGCGAAGGTGCGACGTGCGAGGGTGCAACGTGCGAGGGTGCGACGTGCGAGGGTGCGACGTGCGAGGGTGCGACGTGCGAAGGTGCGACGTGCGACGTGCGACGTGCGAAGGTGCGACGTGCGAATCCGCGCGAGTCTTGCCGCAGGGTCAGCGGAGGCACGCTGCGCCTCCGCCGACTGCCTGCGTTCTGTCCGTCGCTCTGCGTGCGTCCGCAGCCGTCTGTGTGGCTAGCGGTTTCCAATCTGACAAGCAGATCCGGTCGGCGTGATTGACGCGACGTTGAGCCGTTGAACCTGCATGTCGATCTCGGACTTCGATTGAATGGCCGGAGTGGCTTCCTCGCCGCGGCTCTTGTCTTTTGTCGTGCCTTCCTTGGATTCGATATCAACGTCTTTGGTCTTGCCTTCCACGGAGCCCTTGACCGCCACTTCCTTGCCGACGTACTGCTCCAGATTGGTGCCGCCAACGAGTTGATAGTGGAACGTCTCGGCCTGACCACCTCCCGCGCGGTTTGTCAGCGACGTCAACGCCGTTGAGTTCGCCGTCAACACGAACTGGTTGAGGTCAGTATTCGCCGTCAAGCAGCCGGTAACCTCGACTTGATCCCTGTCGGGAAGCGCACGTGCGGCGTTGTCTTTGTACGTTGCTTCATTTCCTCCCACACGATTGGTCGAGCACGCGCTGGACCCGATCGCGAGGCATATCAGCAGAACCGGAAACATGAGCACACGCTGCATCGTCAACCTCCAGCGGCTGACGTGCATGACGCGGGCCAGAGCCAAGCTGCGCCGCGGACGCCGCTCGAGTCGCCGTGTGCCGCGCGGATGAGCCGCGTGGCGACACCATCGGAGAAGACGTAGGGCGACCATAGCTGCGGCACGTTTGTATAGAGGCGCTCGACATTCGAGAGGCCGCCGCCGAGTACGACGACATCGGGATCGACGAGGTTGATAACTGCGGCGAGCGCGCGTGCCATCCGATTTTCGTAGCGCTCGAGGCAGGCGACTGCGAGCGCTTCGCCCTCTGCTGCGCGCTCCACTATCTCTGTCGCGGGTACCGAGGCGTCGGCGCTCGCGTAATCCAAGGCGAGGCCAGGGCCTGAGAGGAATGTCTCGATGCATCCCGAGCGGCCGCAATAGCAGCGCGGACCCGGCCATTCTTCCGGCCGCGGCCACGGCATCGGATTGTGGCCCCACTCGCCCGCAATCGCATTCACCCCGGTGACCACCTGTCCGCGAACGACGAGGCCTCCACCGCAGCCTGTACCGACGATGACACCAAACACCACCTCGAATCCTGCGCCAGCTCCATCGACTGCTTCGGAGAGCGCGAAACAGTTTGCATCGTTCGCAAAACGCAACGGGCGCCCGAGAAGTTCCTGAAGATCGCTGTCGAGGGATCTGCCGTTCAGCCACGTGGAGTTTGCGTTCTTGACGAGGCGAGTAGCGGGCGAGATCGCACCTGGCATGCCGATCCCGACGGTGCAGGGCGCACCGATGATCTCTTCGGTCTCGCGAACGAGCCTTTCAACGGCGCGGAGCGTGCCCTCGTAATCGTCGCGCGGCGTCGGCACGCGCCGGCGAACGACGGCGATGCCGCCAGCATCCAGCGCGATTGCTTCGATCTTGGTGCCGCCGAGATCGATTCCAATGCGCACGCCGGAATTGTAGGCCGCTGAAGCCTCACCCAGCGCACCTCCCGCGCGCGACGTGTTACCTGGTTTGTCTTTCTTTCCCAAACGCTCCCGCAACTTTTCGCGAGGGTGGCGCGGAGCGATCCGGATAGCGCGCGCGATCTTCTTTTTGCGCAATTGACCGGCTGCCGGCCTTGTGTGACGTATGCCGGTTCGGCACTTCCGTCATCGGCTGCTCACCTATCCGTCCCGCCGCGTCTTCGGGCGGTGGTGATCCGCGATCGATTGGCGGATGCTCCTGCCGTTCCCGGCTTTCTTCTTCTGGCGATTCGCGATTGCTGATCCCAACTTTTCGTTCCATGGTGAAGAATGCGGGTGCAAGGAAAAGACCACTCGACACAGAATTTTGTGACCATCGCCCATTGAACGTCGATTGTTGACCGTCGGGCGCGTACGGGTTTTCCTGTTGGCTTTTCCATCACGCAGCGTCATCTGTAGAACACGTTCAGCAACGCCATAAGTGACTGCGGCTCGAAAGGCCGTCGTTCAGGTCCAACGCGACATCGTGTTTCGTTGCGGAGTTTCAGATCAGATCGTTGGAGACAGACGTGCGTGCGTCGACTCAGCCGCTCCTGCCGCAGCGGGCGCGTGTCTTGCACTTCTTGGTCAGGCGCTCACGCGGTTGGTGCGCGCCGATACCCGGGTCTGCCGTAGACCCGCTCGTACGGAGGAAATGATGGCTGATCAGAATCGCAACCAGCAGTCAAACCAGAAGACGTCACGCGGTCAGCAGGGACAGGGGCAGCAGGGTTCTCAGAAGCAGCAAACACAGGGCACCCAGGGCTCCCAGAGCAGCACGGGCAAGCAGAACCGCGATCGCGATGACGAGGCGACGGGCATGGGCCAGTCGCAGCGCGAGCGGTCGACCCGGGAGCCAATGTCGACAGCTCACGATCGCTCAACGGGCGATCGCAGCGGGCTCGGTCGTCAGGATCAGGACCTTGGCAGCGAGAGCGACGTTGAATCCGATATCGACGACAGCGATCTCGACGATGAGAGCAATCGATGACCTCCGACGTCTGGTGATGTGGTGATCGACATCACCACATCACATCCCGCTAACCAGGCATTAGACCAACACGTCTCCGTGGAGTGATGTATGACTTTGCAGGACAAGCTGCTGGAAGAACTACGCGACCTGTACCACGCCGAAAAGCAACTCGTAAAAGCACTACCCAAGATGGCGAAAGCCTCGACACATGAGGACCTTCGCGACGCGTTCGAGAGCCATCTCGAAGAAACGCGCGAGCACGTCACGCGCCTCGAAGAAGCGTTCGCCGCGATGGACGAGAAAGTGCTCCGACTCGACGATGTCGTCACTCTGCTCGAGCAGACGCTCGAAGAAGAAAAGGCCGCCGACAAGAAGCTCACCGCGCTTGCCGAACAGGAAGTGAACCTGAGCGCTGCTTCCGAGGGCATGGGCGAAGAACAGGAAATGGAGGAAGAGGAAACGGTTTCCTCTTCACGTTCGACAGGCCCCAGCAGCGGACGTTCCCGAAGCGCCTCACGTCGGCAATCGAGCTCCGCGACGACGAGCCGCGCGCGAGCTGCCGATCGCCGCCGCCGATAAGAGCCTCGGACAAGTGCCATGTGCTGAGTGCCAAGTGCTGAGTGCCATGTGCTGGGTGCCAAGTGCTGAGTGCTGAGCATCTGACACTCGGCACGTGGGCACTCGGCACGTGGGCACTCGGCACTCGACATGGTCGAAGCGGAGATGAACGACTGGGTCGCGCGGCACGAGTGGATGTGCCGCAAGGTGGTTATTCCCGTGTCAGCGAAGCTCGAAATTCGTGACAAGCTCGACCAGGCGAACGTCACCGAGCGCGTGATGTACCCAGGGCTGGATGGGCTCTGCCGCTGGTTGAGGCGGTATTACGAGCGCCGGAAGGACCGCAGCGAAAACAGAACGTCCCGACAAGCGCGCTCTTCAGAGTGAACACTCGTCCTCCGGCGGCGTTTATGCACGCAGAATTGATCGCATGGCAAACCGAGACGTCATCGTCATCGGCGCGTCCGCCGGCGGACTGCCGGCGTTGCTGGCGTTGCTGGCGCCTTTGCCACCCGATCTACCCGCCTCGTTCTTCGTGACCGTTCACACGGCGCCCGATGGATCGAGCATGCTTCCGGAGATTCTCGAGCGCACCGCCGCGTTCAGGGCGGCGTATGCCAGGGACTCGGAAACCATCGCACGCGGCTGCATTTATGTCGCACCGCCTGATCATCATCTGCTCGTCAAACGCGGACGTGTCTCGGTCACTCGCGGGCCGCGCGAGAACCTGTTCCGGCCCGCCGTCGATCCGTTGTTTCGAACGGCCGCCCGAGCGTACGGTCCGCGTGTCATCGGCATCGTGCTTTCCGGCGGGCTCGATGACGGCACGCATGGCCTCGAGGTGATCAAGCGTCACGGCGGCCTCGCCATCGCGCAGGACCCGGAAGACGCGATTGCGCCGAATATGCCGCTCAGCGCCATTCAAAATGTCGAGGTCGACTACATATTGAGTCCGTCGGCGATCGGAGAGAAGCTGCCGATGCTCGTGCAACAGGACGTGCCCGACGAGGCCACTGAAGTACCGGAGGGTGTTGATGTGGCAGAGGGGAGACGCGATAACCTCGAAACCGGACAGATGCCGGGACCGCCATCGCCGTACACGTGCCCGGACTGCGGCGGATCGCTCTGGGAGCTCGAGGACGGTACGCTCCTGCGATTTCGCTGCCATGTCGGCCACGGCTTCACAGCCGAGAGCCTGCACATGCAGCAAGGCGAAGAGCTGGAGCATACGCTCTGGATCGCGTTTCGCGCGCTCGAAGAACAAAGCGCGCTGCGGCGACGCATGGCGCAGCACGCGGAACGCGTCGGCCGGGTGGTGAGCGCCCGTCAGCTCGAGAGTCAGGCGCGCGTCGCCGAAGAACGTGCGGAGTGGATGCGACGCCTGTTGATGAGCGAAAGCCGCGAGTCCGATCGCAAAGTTGCAGCAACTGGCGTGGCGGCAGCTGGCAAGCGCGGACGAAGACCAACGTAAGCAGCGCCGCGCAGATGCGCTACACGGTAGCGGCGTTTTCGTCACCCTGAGAGGCTCTGTCTCGCTCGCATTCCAGTAAAATGGGCGTTCGCAGGGGTTCAATTGGCCAAGAAGAAGCCTTCCTCCCCATCGGTGCCACGACGGGGTCGTCGAGGCAGTGTCACGAAGCGCCGCGGCAGTATCGCGAAGCGCCGCGGCCGTGTCGCGGCGGCGCCACCGATGAGCGAGGCAACCGCGCCCTCGTATCACATCTCAGCATCGCTGCCGCAGGCGCAGGCGATCGTTGCCATCGGAGCGTCGGCGGGTGGTCTGGAGGCGGTGACCACACTGATGCAGCACCTGACGCCGGACACCGGACTCGGCTACGTGCTGGTGCAGCACCTTGCGCCGGATCACCAGAGTTTCCTCGCCGAGCTTCTCAACAACAGCTCGCGCATACCAGTCATACAAGCCGTCGAGCGAATGCCGATTCTCCCGGACCGCCTGCACGTGATTCCTCCAAACGTGCACATGACGATTGTCGGCGATCATCTGCATCTCGCACCGCGCCCGTCTGATCGCACGCAGTACAACGCAATCGATTCGTTCTTTCAGAGTCTCGCCGGATCCGCCGAACATCGCGCGGTCGCGGTCATACTCTCCGGGTCTTCATCGGATGGTGCGGCAGGCCTGCGGGAGATCAAGGGCGCCGGCGGCCTCACGATCGTTCAGGATCCGAAGACAGCCCGGTACGACGGGATGCCCAGGGCGGCGATTGCAACGGGCGCCGTCGATATGATCCTGGCGCCGGAGCGCATCGCACACGAGCTCGTCAAGCTTGGCACCCACCCGTTTTCTGCGGTGGAGGAAGGAGCACCCGGCCAGCTCGCCGTCACGGATCCGCAACGGGAGCGGTTGTTCGCGCTCCTCCGGATGGCCAGCGGGGTCGACTTCACGCACTACAAGATGCCGACCATCAAGCGGCGTCTCCAACGACGAATGGCGCTGCACAAGATGACCGATGTCGAGGAGTATCTGAAACTGCTCGAACGCGATGGCCCCGAGGTTCAAAGCCTCTACCGCGACATCCTGATTCACGTCACCCGTTTCTTTCGCGATCCGGACTCGTTCGCGGCGCTCAGGAAACTCGTGTTCCCGCGCATTCTCGAAGACGTCAAATCCAAGCGTCCGGTGCGTGTGTGGGTGCCAGGCTGTGCAACGGGTGAGGAAGCGTACTCGGTGGCGATGGCACTGCTCGAGTACGCGAGCAACGATTCGACGACCGTTGCGCTGCAAGTGTTTGGCACCGACGTCAGCGAGGAAGCCATCGCACGAGCGCGCGCCGGTACGTATCCCCAGAGCATCAGCGCAGACGTGTCAGCGGCGCGGCTCCGGCGTTTCTTTACGCGCACCAACGGACAATACCGCATCAACCGGAGCCTGCGTGATGTCTGCATCTTTGCGCGCCAGGATCTCACACGGGACCCGCCCTTTTCGAAGCTCGATCTGATCGTCTGCAGGAACGTCCTCATCTACCTCGGACCGCGACTGCAGCGAAAGCTCGTGAGCGTGTTCCACTATGCGCTGAAGCCGTCGGGTTTTCTCGTTCTTGGCGCGACCGAATCCATCGGTCCCGATGGCGAGCTCTTCGACATCGTCGACAAGCGCCACAAGATTTACATCAAGCGAAACTTGTTGAGCCGCGCACAACTGGAGCTCGCGCCCATGGTGGATGCGCCATTCACACGTGTTGCAGACGATCGTCCGCCGATCGCGCCTCGCGCGCCAGGCCGCGGAAGCGACATCCAGACTGAAGTCAGCCGGCTGCTGCTCAACCGCTATAGCCCGCCGGGTGTCGTCATTGACCGCGACGGCATGATCATCCAAACTCGCGGTAAGACCGGACCGTACCTCGAGCTCGCAACTGGCGATGCGAGCCTCAATCTGCTGAAGATGGCGCGCGAAGGTCTGCTCCACGGGGTTCGAACCGCCATTCGAGAGTCACGCAAAACCGGCAAACCAGCCCGCCGCGAACGACTGACCGTGAAGCTCGATGGCACATCTCGTGAGGTCACCGTTCAGGTGTTCCCGTTTGGCGACCCCGCCGATGCCGGTTTTTTCCTCGTGCTCTTCGAGGATCCCTCGGTCGCGCAGCCCGCGGATGCGGGCGGTCGCGCAACCAGCCGCGTCAAAACCAAACGGAGCGTGCAGGTTGCGCGTCTTCAGCAGGAGCTCAGCTCGACGCGAGAGTATCTGCAGTCGATTATTCAGGATCTCGAGGCGGCCAACGAGGAGCTGCAGTCGGCCAACGAAGAGGTTCTCTCCAGTAACGAGGAACTGCAGAGCACCAACGAGGAGCTCGACACCGCCAAGGAGGAGCTCCAGTCAACGAACGAAGAACTGAACACCGTGAACGACGAGCTCAACGCCCGCAACGAGGAGCTGAGGCACGTGAATGCCGATTTGATGAATCTGCTCAGTGCGGTGCCCGCCGCCGTGATCATCGTCGCCAACGACTTGCGCATCCGGCGGTTTACACCGCTCGCCGAACAGGTGCTGAACCTGATCCCCACCGATATCGGCCGGCGCCTTGGGGACATCAAGCCGAATATCGACGTACCCGATCTCGAAGAGCTCACGCGTGAAGTGATCGACAGCGTCTCTCCGCGCGAGCTCGAAGTTCGCGATCGCAGCGGTCGCGTGCACCTGCTTCGGGTTCGCCCGTACAAGAATCACGAGAATCGGATCGACGGAGCGGTGCTCGCGCTGACCGATGGCGGCGCGTGGACACCGCCGAATAGCGGCAATGCCAGCGAATCGCGGCAGTAAACGCTCCGCGCCACAACGCGGCAAACGCAAGGGGGCGGGGGTGTTGCCGTTCAGTTCTTCCCAGTCACAACCGAACAGTGCGCTGGAAGAGGATTCGCAGGACCTGCGTCTCGAGGCCGAGCGCTGGCTGGATCGGCTCGCCGCCATCGAAGAAACTCAGGACCGGTACATAGCCTTCTATGACTCCGCGCCCGTGGGTCTGATGGCTCTCGATAAGCGCGGCCTCATCCTCGAACTGAATCAAAAGGCGGCGGAAGTACTCGGCACGTCGCGCGAGCAGCTCGAAGGCAAACCATTTCTCGTGATGGTGGATCGACCATTCGCGACAACACTTCTGACGCATCTCACCAGAAGCGCGAAAGCGGCGGCGGCAACGCAGTTGTCACTGCGCGGCTCTCCCCCGAAGCCAGTGGAGCTCCAGAGCAGGCCGGTATGGCTGCCAGGGTTCAAAGGACTCGTCCTGATCACGGCGATTGGCGACATCAGCGAGCGCCGCAAGAGCGAGCAGACGCTACGACGGAGCGAACGGCGCTATCGCGAGATTGTCGAGACGGCGCACGAAGGCGTCTGCATTGTCGATGCGACTAACACAATTGTGTTTGCGAACCGGCGGCTCGGAATCCTGCTCGGGTGTCTGGCCGCCGACATCGTCGGACACTCGGCGTATGAGCTCGTTGCCGACGACGAGGTCGATGCGGCTCGGCGCGCGTTCGACGCCCGCGACACCGGCAGCGGGGGACAGATGGAAACGCGGCTGCGGCGCCTTGACGGATCCACTGTGTGGACCAACGTCTCAACGGCGCTCACCCACGATGAGAATGGCTCTTTTACCGGAATGATCCGCATGTACACGGACGTGACGGTGCGGCACGAGCTCGCTGAAGCCCGCGACGTGCTCATGCGCCAGCTCGTTGACGCGCAAGAGCGCGAACGCCAGCGCGTCGCGCGTGAATTGCACGACCAGATGGGTCAGCACATCGTCGGATTGTCGCTGGGCCTGGCGCGGCTTGCTGCGGCGACCAGCCATGTCGAGGACGTTCAGCCCCTCATTTTCGATCTGCGACGCCTGGCGGATCTCCTGGGTCGCGATGTACACACGCTCGCGCTCGAATTGCGGCCGTCGGCGCTCGATCATCTCGGGCTTTGTGTGGCGCTTTCGAGCTACGCCGAAGAGATCGCCCAACGCACGAAGATCGAAATGGATGTGCACTGCGATCCGATCGACGACCTGCAGCTCGATCCTGCGGTCCAGACAGGCATCTATCGCATCGCGCAGGAGGCGCTGACGAACGTCATCAAACACGCGGATGCGCGACGCGCGAGCGTCATTCTCGAGCGGAAAGGGAAAGTGTTGCAGCTCATCGTCGAGGACGATGGGCAGGGGTTCACACCCACTCATGTCGGGAAAACGCCTGACTCGAAACTCGGCCTCGCCGGAATGCGCGAGCGCGCGACCCTTCTTCGCGGTACACTCACGATTGAGTCGAGTCCCGGGAGCGGCACCACCGTGTACGCCCGCATTCCCATTTTCGAATCAGAAGCAGATCCACATGAACAAAGTTCGACTGTTGCTCGTTGATGATCATGCCGTCGTCCGCGAAGGGTTACGAGCCCTGCTCGCGAGCGATCCCCGTTTTGAAATCGTTGGCGAAGCAACGGATGGCGAGAGCGCCATTGCGCAAGCGAATGCGCTTCGCCCGGATATCGTCGTGATGGATGTCTCGCTGCCGGGTGTGAACGGCGTCCAGGCCACTCGGCAGTTGAGAGGACAACTGCCCGATACACGCGTCGTTGCGTTGACTGTTCACGAGGAAGGCGGCTATCTCAGAAGCCTGCTCGACGCCGGCGCGGCCGGTTACGTGCTGAAACGCTCCGCAGCAAGCGAACTGGTTCGCGCGTTGTATGCGGTGGCCGATGGCGGCACCTATCTCGATCCCGCTATGGAAGGCCACCTGGCCGGACGCCTCGTTCGGAATGCGCCTCATATTGGTCCGGCGCCGGGCTTGAGCGATAGAGAGACCGAAGTGGTTCGTCTCGTCGCGCGTGGCTACAGCAACAAGGAGATCGCGAACAAGCTGCAGGTGAGCGTCAAGACGGTCGAGACGTATCGCTATCGCGCGGTTGAAAAGCTCGGCCTCCGCGGCCGCGCGGATCTCGTGCGCTACGCGATCGAACAGCGCTGGCTCGACGAGACATACGCCTAGGTGCGTTAGGTGCGTCAGGTGCGCTCAGGTGCACGGGTGCACCGCACCTGCGCACCGCACCTGCGCACCGCACCTGCGCACCGCACCTGCGCACCGCACCTGCGCACCGCACCTGCGCACCGCACCTGCG
>WNFU01003801.1_pt1 | contig 19665 bp, 15 predicted proteins | sample 5400121 | NCBI WGS metagenome assembly WNFU01 (sample SAMN13153360, study PRJNA577476) | soil metagenome | isolation source: 100 cm soil or saprolite under grassland replicate 1 | place: USA:California | collected 2016-06-15 | reverse complement strand
ATCATGCCCATCGACCAGATCGGCCTCGCGTGCGACATGGACGAGGTGAATGACATCGCGAAGCGGCACGGGATCGACATCGTCGAGGACGCAGCGCCGGCGATCGGCGAGTCGTACAAGGGACGGAAGGTCGGATCGAGCGCGCACCAGACCGTGTTCTCGTTCCACCCGCGCAAGGTCATCACCACCGGCGAGGGCGGGATGATCACGACCGACGACGACGAGCTGGCCGACCGCGCGCGCAAGCTGCGCGCGCATGCCATGAGCGTGTCGGATCTCGAGCGGCACCGGTCCGACCGCGTGATCATGGAGGAGTACCACGAGCTCGGCTTCAACTACCGCATGACCGACATCCAAGCGTCCATCGGTCTTGTGCAGCTCCGGCGGCTCGACGAGCTGCTCGAGATCCGGCGCGCGAAGGCGCGCCGCTACAACGAGGAGCTCGGCGAGCTGCGCGGCGTCAAGGTGCCCTACGTGCCGCCGTACGCCGAGCACACCTACCAGTCGTACTGCCTGACGCTCACCAAGGACGCGCGCGTCGATCGCGAGCAGCTCATGACGAATCTCCTGCAGCGCGGCGTCGCGACGCGACGTGGCGTCATGGCGTCGCACCTGGAGGGCACGTACACATCGCGTTACGGTGCCGTGAGCCTGCCCGTGACCGAGGCGATCGCGCGCGACATCGTGCTCATCCCGCTGTACGCGTCGATGACCGACGAGGAGCAGACCTACGTGATCGACGCGCTGCGCGAGGAGCTGGGCGCCTAGCGCACCGGAAGTGTCAGGCGCCACGGGCCGTCGACGCGCATCACCGCGCCCTCGAATGTGACGATCGGCGGATCGCCGACCTCCGTCGCCATCCAGATCCGCTCGCCGCGCTCAGGCGCGCCGCCCCACGAGTAGCTGCCGCGACCGATGCCGGCGATCCGTGCGGGCTGCATGAAGCGTGGGGACGATGACGAGACCGGGACCTCCATCACGACGCGACGCTCGTCGGAGCCCTGCGCGTCGGCCGATACGACGTGAAAGCGATGCGGGCCGAGCTCCAGATCGAGCGGCACCTCGCGCAGATCGGCCGTCACCGAGTGCTCGAGATCGTTGATGTCGACGAACGGCACGATGAGCGTGACGCTTCTTGCTTCGGCGTCGGGCGCGGGAAAGGCGACGCAGCACCGATGGACGGACGGCTTGCGCGTCGCGGCATCGCGCCAACCGGGCGCGAACACGCGCCCTTCCTCCTCCACGCGGCCGCCGCGGTCATCCTCGAGCGCGATCGGCCGAGCGCTGAGGCCGAACACGCGTCGGTGCTCTCGCAGCCGCTCCCGTCGGACGTCCTCACTGTCGCGCGAGAAGAACACCGGCGCGTGCACCGGCGCCGCGACTTGCCGTACGGGATGCGAGGCTTCGACCCGGAGCTCGACCACCAGCCTGTTGCCGTATCGGGCAAGCGCGGTCGCGCGCACGACGACTCCCTCGCGGTCCTCCTTCGCATCGAGCGCCCTCGCCGCAGGCGCCGCGGGCGCGAGCTCGAGCGGTAGAGTCCACGTTCGCGTACCGTCGCTGACGCGCAGCTCGACCCGCTCCGTTCCAGGCGCGAGCGGAGCGAACGTCATCGTGTGGATCGCTCGGCGGCTCGAGGCGCTCACGCTATGGGCGCTCTGCGCGATCGTCGTCGCCTTGACCCGCGCAGTGTCCGCGAGGAGCACCGCGGTGAGCCCGAGGTTCGGCGGCGCGCCGGCCGAGCGGTACGTCAGGAAGGGCGCGCATTCGGCCTCGGCTTGTTCCCACTGGGCGATGAGGTCGGTCCGATCGGGCGCCGCGGCCAGGGCGACGACGAGAAGACGTGTTCCGTGCGCCTCGACCTCGGCGCTTTCGGGCAGCGTGCGCGTCCCGTCGGGGCAGAAGCCGATCTCAGGAACGAATACCGGCGACATCGTCGCCGTCAGGCCCGCCGCAAGAGCTTGTCCCGCGCGACCTGACCGAGCTGCATGAGGTACTGCAGCACCTCGCGGCGTCCGAACTTGGATCTCCCCAGCTCGCGGTCACGGAAGACGTAGGGCACCTCGAGGACCTTCCGGTACCGCCCCCGCGCGATCACCTCGAAGCCGATCTTGAAGCCGATCGGATTCAGCCTCGCGCCGTCGACGACTGTACGGCGCATCGCGAAGAAGCCCGATGTGCAGTCGCGAACGGGGACGAGCACGTTGCCGATGAGGCATGCGACGCGCGAGACGACGCGTCGTCGCAGCGGCCAGTCCATCGTGCCGCCGCCAGCGACATACCGGCTTCCCACCGCCAGATCGGCGTTTCCCGCGAGCGCGTCGAGCAGCTGCGGCACGACTTCCGGCGGATGCGAGAGATCCGCGTCCATGACCACGAGGACATCGCCCTTCGCCTGCGAGAATCCCGCAACGACCGCGGAGGCGAGGCCGGCTTTCGCGGCTCGGCGCACGACGCGGATCGGATGGTTCGCGGCGAGGGACTGCGCGAGCTCGGCAGTGCCGTCGGGCGAACCATCGTCCACGATGACGAGCTCCCACTCGCGACCTGCGAGCGCGCGCGAAAGACGATCGACGAGGTGAGGGAGCGACCCGGCTTCGTTGTAGGTGGGAACGACGACCGAAATGAACGTCGGGCTAGTCTAGGGTCCGTGCGGGTCACGTTCGATGCGCGTCACCTGCAAACGGTGGCCCGCGTACGTGGGATCGGTCGCTACACCCGCAACCTGCTCGCCGGATTCGCGAGACTCGCGCCGGCTGACATCGAATGGACGCTCCTTCGGCTCGCGAATTTTCCACCGGCCGATCCATCGTCGTCGCCATCGCATCACGACCTCCCAACGCTGCGCCTGCGCCGGCCGGAGCTGTCGATGTTGGTCGTGGACCCACTCCTGCTATCGGCGGAGCTCGCGCTCGCGCGTCCGCACGTGTACCACTCGACGCAGCTCGGCCTGCCCGCGCTGCGCCGCTGCCGCACGGTGATCACGATCCACGATCTGGCTCCGTTGCGCTGGCCCGAGCACTATCTCCGTCTCCCGCATGCGCGGCTCGGGCACCAGTGGCAGTACGCGCTCGCGAAGCGCGCCGACGCGATCATCGCGGTCTCCGATGCGACGAGGCGCGATGTGGTCGAGCTGCTGCGCGTCCCGGAGGAGCGCATCACGGTGATCCCCGAGGCGGTCGATTCCGACTTCGCGCCCCCCGAGCGCGACGCCGCGCGCCGTCTCGTCGCCGAGCGCTTCGGACTCGCGGCGCGCTACGTCCTCTACGTCGGTCAGTTCGACCCGCGAAAGAACATGGACGGGCTGTTCGCGGCGTTCGCGCGCGCCGCGGAGCGTGATCGCGAGATCCGCCTGGTGATCGCCGGCGATCTGGGAAAGCTGGCCTCGTTCCTCACCCGCGCGCTCGAGCGATCGCGGGCGCCTCGCGACCGCATCGTGCTCACCGGCAACGTGGACGACCGCACGCTCGCGTCGCTCTACGCTGGCGCGGAGTGCCTCCTCCACGCGGCCCTGCTCGAAGGCTTCGGCCTCACCGCGCTCGAAGCACTCGCTGCGGGCACGCCCGTCGTGGGCTACCGAGCCGGCGCCGTCGAGGAGGTCGTGGCGGACGCCGGCGTGCTCGTCGATCCTGATGAAGGCGGCTCGCTTGGCGGCGCGCTGGTCACCTACCTCGAGGACGCCGGCTTGCAGGCGTCGCTCCGCGCCCGCGCGCGGCCGCGCGCGGCGCTGTTCTCGTGGGATAAAGCCGCGAGTGCCACCTTGGAGCTCTATCGAGAGTTGGCTTAGTCGACGCGATGCGGGCGGGCGAGTTTTCGAGCGAGGGGGTAAGCCCGCAGCGCGCGTCAAGACAACTCTTACGATAGAGAGCACCAGATGGCACGACGCATCCCACTACCACGTCTGACGCGCAGTCAGCGCACGGCGCGCTGGCAGCGCGAGCGTCGCCAGCAGACGATCATCGTGACGATCTTCTCGGCGATCCTCTTCTTCAGTCTTGGACTCGTCGCGTGGGCCGCGTCGGATCGGTACTACACCGCCAACCTCAAGCCCGCGGTGATGTACGAGGGGCGCGTTGTTCCCTTGCGCGAATACAAGCGCGAGCTCGGGTATCAGTACGTGCGCTTCTACATCGATTTCGGCGTCCCGCCGGGGTATGAGAACGATCCGCGGGTCCTGCAGCAGAAAGGGGAGTACGAGGGCGTCGCGCTCGAGGGCATCGTCGAGCAGCTCATCCTCGACGACGCCGCCCGCGCCGACGGCGTCGTGATCGACCAGGCCGCGATCGACGCTCGCTACACCGAGGACTACAGCGAATACCACGCGCGGCACATCCTCGTGACACCCAAGGGCGATGACAAAGACCTGGCCGACAAGGTCGCGGCCGCGAAAGCGCGCGCGATCGCCGATCAGCTGAAGCAGAGTCCGAACGACCAGAACCTGTGGAACAAGCTCGCGGAGAGCGAGTCCGACGACACCGGGACGAAGGGGTCGGGCGGCGATCTCGGCTTCGTGGGGAAGGGCCAGTTCGTCAAGGAGTTCGAGGAAGCGGCCAAGACATTGCAGCCGGGGCAGGTGTCCGACCCGGTGAAGAGCCAGTTCGGCTACCACATCATCCAGGTGATCGAGCGGCGCGGTCCGGAGGAGAACGTCTTCGTGAAGCGCGTGCTGAGCTCCGGCTACACGGTGGCCGACGTCAAGGCGCACGCGCGCTACGACCTGCTGCGCGAGGAATACACCAAGCGCGCGCAGGACAAAGCGATCGAGTCGCCGACGGCGCAGCTACATCTCGCCTGGATCACCACGGCGACGCCGTTCCCCAGCGCGGGCGGTGATTTCCAGACATATTCCGATCAGCTGAAGAAGCTCTCCGACATCAACCGGGAATTCGAGAAGGGCACGGACTTCGCGGACATCGCCAAGCAGTTCTCGGACGACAGCACGAAGGAGAAGGGCGGCGACCTCGGCTGGTTCGCGCACGGGATGCTGGACAAGATCGCCATCGAGACCGAGCTCTTCGCGCTCAAGCCCGGGGACCGCAGTGCGCAGCATGCCGATCGCGTGCAGACCGTCTGGTACAAGATCCTCGAGCGTGACGACGCGCGCGCTCTGGACGACGATCAGAAGAAGAAGATCAACGACAACGCCTACCCATACTGGCTCCAGCAGCAGAAGAAAGCGCACGACGTCCAGAAGCTGGTGCCCGGACACGAGCTCGACGGCTGACCTCTCGGCCGCGCTGGACGGCCTCCTCCAGCGGTGGCCTGGCGGCGTCGACATCGTCCCAGCGAGCGCGCTCGATCGGCATAGCTTCGTCACGCTTCGCGCCGTCGTTCTCGTGCTCGATGCGCGCCCCGATCTGACGCTCCTGCGCAAGCACTATCCACCGGACCATCCGCTCGTGGCGGTGACGCCGACGGGCGAGCGGAGCCTCACGATGGGCACGCTCGGCGACGTCGAGGCGCGCTTCGTCCTCTTTCCGCCGGTCGATCCGATCGTCGACCTCTCGTCGCTGGCCGCCGTGACGCGGATCGCCGAACGGCTGCGTGCCCCCGACGGCTGCCCCTGGGACCGCGAGCAGACCCACGCGTCGCTGCGGCCGCACCTGCTCGAGGAGGCGTACGAGGCGCTGGAGGCGCTCGACTCGGGCGACCTGGAGCGGCTGCGCGACGAGCTGGGCGATCTCCTCTTTCAGATCGCGATCCATGCGCAGCTCGCGCACGAGGAAGGCGCGTTCGACATCGCCGATGTCGCGCGCCGTCTCGGCGAGAAGCTCGTCCGCCGTCATCCGCACGTCTTCGCCGGCACCGACCTGCGCAGCGAGGATCTCCTGCCGCAATGGGAGCGCATCAAGCGCGAGGAGCGCGAGGCGACGACCGAGGGCCGTGCCGAGAGCATCCTGTCCGGCGTCCCGAAGCATCTGCCCGCGCTGTTCGCGGCCGAGCGGCTGCAGGAACGGGCCGAGCGCGTGCGTCTGCTGCCGCCGCGCATCGAGCTCCCCATCGACGTCGACGACGCCGAGTTCCTCGGCGAGCTCCTGTTCGATGTGGTGGCCGTCGCGCGCGACCAGGGCTTCGACGCGGAGACCGCGCTGCGCGAGGCGAACGAGCGGTTCGCGGCGCACGTGGCGCGCGTAGAGGCGCGGGCGCGCGAGGAGGCTCGGCCCCTGGAGTCGTACTCTGCCGACGAGATGCGACGGCTGTGGGAGGCGACCACCGAGTGACCTTCAACCGACCCGATGGACGCGCCGGTGACGCCCTTCGCCCGATCACGATCGAGGTCGGCGTCTCAAAGTTCGCCGAAGGCTCGGCGCGCATCTCCTTCGGCGACACGCAGGTGCTCTGCCTGGCGTCCCTCGAAGACAAGGTCCCGCGGCATCTCGAAGGAAAGGACCAAGGCTGGGTCACCGCGGAATACGCGATGCTCCCGCGGTCGACTCCCGAGCGCAGTCAGCGCGAGAGCATCGCGGGCCGACCCGGCGGGCGCACGTTCGAGATCCAGCGTCTGGTCGGCCGTGCGCTCCGCTCGGCGGTCGACCTCAAGGCGCTCGGCGCGCGGAGCGTGATCGTGGACTGCGAGGTCTTGCAGGCCGACGGCGGCACACGCACCGCGGCCATCACCGGCGGTTGGGTCGCGCTCGCGCACGCGCTGCGCAAGGTCAGTCCGTCGCCGCTGCGGAGAAGCGTCGCCGCCGTGTCGGCGGGATATGTGAGAGGCGAGCTCATGCTCGACCTCGCCTACGCGGAGGACTCGATCGCCGACGCGGACGTGAATGTCGTTGCGAACTCCGACGGAGGGCTCATCGAGGTGCAGGGCACGGCGGAGGGTCGCGCGTTCTCGAAGGCGGATTTCGATCGCGTGCTCGACCTCGCGCTCCGGGGCATCGCGCAGCTCGTGGAGGCGCAACGCGCCGCGCTCCGGTGACCCAGCGGCTCCTCATCGGAACTGCCAACCCGGGGAAACAGCGCGAGTACAGCGACCTTCTCGCCGGCCTCGACCTCGAGCTCGTGCGGCCTGAGGATCTCGATCCGATCCCGCCCGAGCCCGATGAATCGGGCAGCACGTTCGCCGAGAACGCCTCGTACAAGGCGCGCGCGTACGCAGCCGCGAGCGGGCTCCTGACGGTCGCCGACGATTCCGGTCTCGAGGTGGATGCGCTCCACGGCGCGCCCGGGCTGCGCAGCCGTCGTTTCTTCGGCGAGGACGCGACGCCCGACCAGCGCAACGTGCGCCTCCTAGCGCTCCTCGAGGGCGTCGCGGCGCGTGGTGCGCGTTTCGTCTGCGTCACCGCACTCGCGTGGCCGGACGGCCGCGTCGAGCTCTTCGACGGCGAGGTCCGCGGCGAGATCACCTACGCGCCGCGCGGAGCACACGGCTTCGGCTACGACCCGATCTTCGAGATCGCGGGGGATGAGCGCACGATGGCGGAGCTCGCCGGAGACGAGAAGCACCGCGTCTCGCACCGCGGCCTGGCGGTCGCGAAGCTGCGCGCGTATCTGGGTGACGAGCCACGCTGATGTCGTCACGTGTCGAAGACCTCGACGACGACGAGACGAAGAGAACGAGGAGGAGCTCGAGCACATCGTGCCCGCCGAGGCCGAAATCAAGGAAACGACCGAGTAGCGCGTCACGCGTGAACACCAGCAGAGCCGATCGCAAGAGCGGCTGTCTGTTTGGGCTTGAATTAAGGTCGAGCAATTCTTGACATGACCGTCCGCTCGGCTTACCTTCGGCCGGACGCTCGTTTGGTGAGGGGCTAGTCAGCGCGAGGCATTGGCCGGGGTGGCGCGCGGAGCGGCGGAGTGAACGTATGCGGTGCGTCCCTCAGCTTGCGAAGATCCGTCGACACATCGCCGCCGCGGTCATCCTGTCACTCGTCATCTCACTAGTGCCCGGACTGCCAAACGCTCTCGGACTACCGAGCCAAACCGCCTTCGCGCTTGTCGGCACGACGACGCGCGTTTCTGTTTCGTCCTCCGGAGCTCAGGGCAATGCCGAGAGCCGCGGGTCGTCTATCGCTCCGGATGCGCAAGTCATCGCCTTCTTCTCCAGTGCCAGCAATCTGGTGGCGGGCGACACGAACGCGGTCGCCGACGTCTTCGTCTACGACGCGGCAACGGCTCAGACGACGCGTGTTTCGGTCGGGCCGGGCGGCGTTCAGGCAAACGGCGCCAGCATCGCTTCATCACTTTCGGGCGATGGGCGCTACGTCGCCTTCGATTCCGCTGCGACGAACCTGATCGCCGACGATACGAACGCCAAGAGTGACGTGTTCCTCTACGACCGGTCAACGACGACCGTGGAGAGGATCTCCGTCACCTCCAGCGGCGGCCAGGCTAGCGCCGACAGCTTCTCGCCGGACATCACGCCCGACGGACGCTTTGTCGCTTTTTTGAGCTACGCGGACTTTGATTCGGGCGGGTCAGCAACAGGGCAGGTGAGCGTCTATCTGCGGGACCGTCAACTCGGGACGACGACACTTGTCGCCTCAAACCATTCGCTCTCGCCCTCGGTGTCTGACGATGGCCGGTATGTGGCGTTCAGCACCGACAGCCCGATCGTCCCTGGCGACACCAACGGCCAGAGCGACGTGTTCGTACGTGATATGGCCACTGGCGTGACGACGCGGGTGTCAGTCGCGTCGGATGGAACTCAGGCCAACAGCGCCAGCGAGCGCGGGGCGATCTCGGGTGATGGCCGTTACGTGCCTTTGAGTCGTACGCGAGCAATCTGGTCGCGGGAGATACCAACGGCTCGATCGATGTCTTTCTGCACGACATGATGACGGGGACGACCAGCCGCGTCTCGGTGAGCAGCTCTGGCGCGCAGGGTGATAACAACAGCACCCCGCGCGATCACGATGGCGCGGGTCGCTTCATCTCGCGCGGCGGCCGGTTCGTCGCGTTCCGATCGTCCGCGACGAACTTCGGCGGTCCCTCGGGAGCCCTGTACGCGCGCGATACCCAGCTGGGCACCACGACGGTCCTGTCAGCGGCGACGGACGGAACCGAGGGCACGGGGCTGAACGGCGTCGTCTCTGCGAATGGGCGCTATTTCGCCTTCGAGTCGTCTTCCTCGACCCTCGTCCCGGGCGACACCAACGCCGTTCGCGATGTGTTTCTCAGGGATACCCAACTGGTCTTCGGGGACTACGGCTCGGACAAGGCGTACGCCCTCGCGCTCGACCCCAACGGCGCTTACTCGCCGGACCCGGTGAACCTCGCGACCGGGAACTTCGTCGCGCACGCCGACGATCTGAGCCTTGCTGGTCGCGTGCTGCCCTTCTCATTCACGCGTTGGTACAACTCCGCGGACGCCACGCCGGCCGGCCCGCTCGGCCCGGCCTGGACCCACAGCTACAACTGGACGGCGGTCGATGGCGGTACCTCGGTGGAGATCCGCCGCGGCGACGGACGGCGCGACGCATTCACGCGCAATCCCGACGGGACTTACGCCGACCCGCCGAACGTCTTCGACGTGCTGGTAAAGAACGGCGACGGCAGCTTCACGCTGACGCTGGTGAATCAGATGCAGTACGAGCTCTCCGGCTCGGGACAGCTCACGCGGATCCACGAGCCCGCCGGCAATCAGATCACGCTCATCTACACCGGTGCGAACCTGACCACGATCACCGACACCGTCGGGCGCCAGGTCGCCCTCACGTATGACGGCTCCAATCGCCTCGTCCAGATCCAGGATCCGCTGAGCCGCAAAGTCACGTACGCCTACGACGCGAGCGGCCGCCTTTCCACCGTCACCGACAAGATCGGCAATGCCGCCGGGCAAGATCCCGCGCAGCACCGCTGGACGTATGGCTACGACGGGACGACCCGGCACATCACCACCGTCACCGATCCGGACGGGCGCGTTCGCGTGACGAATACGTACGACTCCCAGGGTCGGGTCACGCAGCAGCGTGACGGCCTGAGCGCGCTCACCCAGATGAGCTACGGCGCCGGGCAGACCGTGCTCACCGATCCGCGGCTGCACGCCACGACGTACACATTCGATAGCCGCATACGCGTGCTCGGCCAGTCCGACGGGGTCGGCGCAAATATCTACTCGATCTCCTACGCCTACGACACCGCCGGGAACCGCACCGCGGTCACCGACCGCAACGGCAAGACCACCGACTTCACCTACGACGCGCGCGGCAACGTGCTCACCAAGACCGACCCGCAGGTCGATCCGCAGACGCCGCGCTACCTCACGCAGCTCGCGTACGACGCCAAGAACAACCTCACCCAGGTCACCGACGCCCGTGGCCTCCAAACCACGATGACCTACGACGCGGCGACGAACGTGCTGCTTTCGGTGAGCCGTCAGATCGACGTCTCGACCTCGGCGGTCACCAAGTACGTCTACGGCGATCCCGCCAACCCCGGCCTGCCGACGCAGGTCGTCGCGCCGCGCGGGAACACCGGACCGACGCCCGACACGACCTACGCCACCCTGCTTGCGTACGACTCGCGCGGCGACCTCGAGACGCGCGTCGATCCCGACGCCGCCGAGACCAGCTACGGCTACGACCTCGTCGGTCGCCTCACCAGCTTCATCGACCCCGATGGCTTCGCTCCAGGGGCCAATCCAGCGGAGCACACCTGGACGGTCCAGTACGACGAGAACGACCGCGAGACGCGGCGCACCGATCCGCTGGGCAACGCGCTCGCACATGGCTATGACGGCGCGGGGAACCGCACCTCGCTCACCGACCGGCGCGGCAACGTCACCGCGTACTCATACGACGCGAACACGCGTCTAGCGACGGTCCAGCAGAGGCCAGACCCCGTTAGCCAGCCCACCCTGGTCTATCTCACGCAGGTGGTGCGGGATGCCAGCGGCAACGCCACGCGGATCCTGCAGGCCAACGGCGTCGCGACCGAGTACGCCTTCGACGAGCTGGATCGCCTGACGTCCGTCACGACGCATCCGGATGCCCAGACCAACCTCACGACCGGCTACGTGTTGGACGGCAACGGCCAGCCGATGACGCGGACGACCGGTGACGGCGTGACCGTGACCTATGGCCACGACGCGCTCTCGCGCCTCACCAGTGTCGCCGCGCCAGGGCTGACGACCATCACCTACGCGTACGACGACGTCGGTCACCGCACCCGCATGGTCGACGGCACCGGGACGACCACCTACCAGTACGACGGTCTCGGACGCGTGCTCTTCGTGAACGCGCCGAACGGCACCCTGAGCTACGTCTACGACCTCGACGGGAACCGCACGACGCTCGGCTATCCGGGGAGCCAGAACGTCAGCTACGCGTACAGTCCGGGCGGGCGGCTGAGCACCGTCACCGACTGGGCCAGCCGCGTCTCCAGCTACACCTACCAGCCCTCGGGGCTGGTCTCGACCCTGACGTATCCGAACACGATGCATGCGAATTACGTCTACGACCGCGCACAGCGCCTCACCCAGATCACGAACGCGGTCGGCGCGACGACGATCACCCAGCACACCTACACGCTGGACGCTGAAGGAAACCGCACGGCCCTCGACGAGTACGTTCAGGGCCTGACGCCGCCCGTCTTGACCTGGTCGGCGAGCGTCCAGGTGAATGACGTCGCGACCGGACAGCAGGACCGTCCCGAGATCGCGCTGGGCGCCGACGCCGCGAGCTACCTCATCTGGGACGACTACCGCGCCGGATCGAACGGGGACATCTACTTCTCCCGCCGCGATCCTGGCGCCGGCACGTGGAGCGCCAACCAGAAGGTGAACAACGACACCGGTACGCGCACGCAGTGGAATCCCTCCATCGCCATGGACGGATCGAACAACGCCTACGCCGTCTGGAGCGACCAGCGCGACGGCAACAAGACGCCCGATACGAACGTCTACTTCTCCAAGCGCAGCGCCGCCACCGGTGTCTGGAGCGCGAACGTGCGCGTGAACAACGACACGCAGGGGTCCGCCGCGCAGGCGACGCCGCGGATCGCGGTGCGGAGCGCGGGCGACGCGGTGTCGGTCTGGGAGGACCACCGATCCAATCAGTGGAACGTGCATTCGTCGCGCCTGCCCGCCGGAAGCAGCACGTGGGCCGCCAACCTGCGCGTCACCGACAACACCGTCTCACGCAAGTTCACGCCCGACGTCGCCGTCGGCGCCGACGGCACGGCCTACGCGGTGTGGGAGGACGATCGGCTGGGCAACTCCGACATCTGGTTCTCGAAGCTGCCCGCGGGCGCCTCCGCGTGGAATGCGAACCAGAAGATCAGCGACGACCCGGGCACCGCGGCGCAGTACGCGCCGCGCATCGGCATCGACGGAGCCGGCAACCTCATCGTCGTCTGGCTCGACGACCGCGGGACGACGACCCAGGTCCGAATGACGCGGCTGCTCGCCGGCAGCCAGGGCTGGGACGCCAGCCGCGTCGCCAGCGACGCCGCGGCCGTGCCGGTCGCCCTCGCGCTCGGCGTGTCGAACGGCGGCTCGGCCTTCGCGGTCTGGCAGGACGCTCGCGGTACCAGCTATGACATCTGGGGCGCCGACTATGACGCCGCCACGAATGCATGGTCGACGCCGTCGCTCGTCAGCGACGACCCCGGCTCCACCGCGCAGATGCGACCGACGGTGGCGCGAAACGTGACAGAAGTCGCGACAGCCTGGCGCGACGACCGCATCGCTGGCGGCGACGTCCGCGCGCGCCGACGCGCAGCCGGCGGCACCGGGATCGATCACTTCACGTTCGTCTACGACGGGCTGAATCGCCTCACCACTGTGACTGGTCCTTTCCCGGAGTCGTTCACATTCGACGCGGCCACGAACATCACCAGTCGAGCTGGCCCCGCAGCAACGTACTCGTACGACGGGTCCAACAGGCTGACAAGCGTCGATTCGCAACCATATGGCTGGGACGGCGCGGATCGGCTGCGAAGCGGTCCCGGAGAACTCACCTATGACGCGCTCGGCCGGCTGACGTTCTCGTCGCGGTCGTCTGTTCCCGGCTTTTCTGTCGAGTTCAAGTACGATGGCGATGGTCTTCTGTCCTCGCGTATCGACGGTGTGCTGAGTCCGCAAGGTCCCCAGACGCCGGCAGAGCCCAAACCATTTCTGTGGGACGTGGTGACTTCGCCGAGCCGACTCGTCGCGGCGGGTTCGAATAGGGTCGTTCACGGCCTCGGGCCTCTCTATGGCGTTCGGGGTGACACAACTACCTATAACGTCGCGCTGGACGGACTGGGCAGCGTCCGCGCCGAGCTCGCGGACGACCACTTCCTCTCGAATTCCTTCCGCTATGCCGCGTATGGCACGGTGGCCCAATCGTACGGAGCGACCGTCAACGGAGCACCGACGCTTCTCGGATTCGCCGGCGAACTCGTTGATTCAATTGGCCTCGTCTATCTGCGCGCGCGCTGGTACGATCCCGGGACGGGCCGGTTCACGCGAAGCGATCCCTATCCCGGGGCCATGTTTGCACCCGTTTCATTGAACGGATTCCCTTATGCGCAGGGCAGGCCTACTTTGTTGACGGATCCGCTAGGCCTCGACCCCTCCGGCTCGACCAGTAGATCGAACTGGGCCTACGACATCGCGAACGTTTTCCGCGACCTTGACTCCCCCGACCGCGGAACCCAGTTGGCCGCTTTGGCGAAGATCACTGCCATCGGCATCGCGATCGCAATACCGATAGGCATCGCAACCGCACCTGCAGCCGTAGGGGTGGCGGGTTCAGCGAGCGCAGCGATTCCCGGTGTGGTTGGCGCGGTGGCGCCGAGACTCATTGCGTATGCGGCCGGGGGGCGGATCGCGATCAACCTGACCCATGTGGTGGGGCGCCACATCCCTCCGCAATCGCTACAAGCCGTGACCCAGGCGGTCGAAGAGGACGTAAACGCTGTCCTCTTATCGAACCCCTCCGCACTCCAATGGATTGGCTGGGTACAGGTCGGCGGCCAGTGGCTGCAATATCGTGCATATCAGATGGGAACTTACGTGAACATCGGAACGGTCTTTCCGGTCGCCGGACAACTGAGCAACCTACGATGAAGGTGACCTTCACGAGCCACGACCTAGCTGAACTTGATCCGCCGCGTGAGCTCACGGCTCATGAGGGGTCCGTCCTTCGTGCATTGGTCAGCGCGACGCCTGATGCTGCCTCGGCGCTCTGCCAGATCGATCACGCCCGCGTGTTGGCTGAGTGCACACAGGGCTGCGGCACGGTTGAACTAACCGTGTTGCCACACGTGTGTCCAAAGCTGAAACGCGAAAACGGTCCTTTTGCCGAGGGCGAATGGCGCCGTGGCGAGGATTCCGCTCAGTCGGTCCTGTTGCACGCGGAAGCCGGCGTACTCAACTACCTTGAGACTTACCGACACGACGGCCAGGTGCCAAGAGGCCTGCCCCCAGCCGAGAAGCTCACGAGTTGGGCTGCGTGATGCACGACAGCAATTGCAGCCACGAAGCGACGCCGCGAGCCGGTGCGGTCGCGGGCGCCGTCTGCGGCGCGACGTTGTTCGTAACGTGCATCGCGAACGAGCGCGACAGTATCCGTCGTCCAGTACCACCTTCGCCCGGTGACAAATCGGCGCTCGGCGTCAACGAACGCCCGCTGAAGATCGGAAGCAACTTTGTTCGATCGCTGATAGCGACGGGTCTCAGCACTCTTGGTCAGTCGGTGCCAGCCCACGAGCCGGACGAAGGAAAGTGAGCTAACCCGAGTGGGGCTCGTCGAAGCTGGTCTTCTTGCAGCGGCGACTTGGCTGCTGTTCGCCTACATCACTGGCCTGTATTTCTGGGCCGTCTCCGCGGACAAGCACCGGGTCGGTATTGCGAAGTTGATCGACAGAGCCATGACTCGCGGTTCGCCACCAACGCGCCGCGAACCTGCCGCTCTACGCGCGTCCTCCGGCCGCGCTCGCACCGTGGTCATGGCCGCCGTGGGCGCTCTCCTCGTTGGCGTAGGCCAGTGGTTGGCGCTGAGTGTCGTATTCGACCCTTCGCCCGCGGTAGAACCTGCAGCACGCGTGGTCATGCTGGGACTTGCGGCAGCTCTCGCATGGAGCGCGTATCTCGGCTATGACCTTCTGCGCATTCGTCGAATGTCCGCGTGATCGCACATTCGCGATCCCGTCGCTGGCGAGACCGCGCTGCCCGTGTCACTCGACGGATACACGTACCCCATGGGAACCCTTCCTTCTGACCGACCCGTCGAGCCGATGCGGGGGCGCTCATTAGCGTTTGCGTCGGAGACTCGCCGACGGCTCCACGCTCACGTGGGTCCGCGAAGCCCTGGGCAGCGTGCGCGCCGAGGTGAGCGCCCAGGGCGTCATCATCACTAAGGCCTTCCGCTACGCCGCTTACGGCGAGATCGTCCAGCCCAACGCCAACACCCCGACGCTGCTCGGCGGAGAGAAGCACCGCGTCTCGCATCGCGGCGCCGCCGTCGCGACGCTGCGCGCGTATCTGGGTGAGGAGCCGCGCTAGGCGAGAAGCGCGCGAAGGGGCGGCGAGGTCCGTGAAGACGCCCTCGTCGATCAGCGCGCCCTCCCGCGCACGATCGGTGCGCACGAAGCGCGCGGGATGACCGGGCTCGCGGTCGTCGAGATACTGCGACACGACGTATGTGGGTGCGACAGTGCGTCTCGGCCACTGGTGACTCACTGCGGCCGCAACGGTATCGCGCCTCCGTCGTACACGATCTGGCCATCGACGACGCGCGCGATGTCCCAGAGGCGATGGATGTCGCGCTTCCCAGGCGCGACGAGGTGGATCACCTGCCAGCCGTCGATCGTCAGACGGTCGGAGAGCAGACGGCGGTGACATCGCCACCACAGGTTCTCCGCACACATGAACGCGGTCGGCGACGCGTGCGCGAGAGCTACGAGGCGCGCGTAGTCCGTTGCGAACTCGTCGCTTGCCATGTGGTCGGCGTACGCGCGGAATGCGTCCACCTTCAGCGCGACGTGCGGTGAGGAGGGCGCGCCCCGGCGCCGTCCGCCGAGGCCGGCCAGGTGCTCGTAGACGAGGCCAGCCGCGGTGAGCGATGCGGCGAGCGCGGCCTGGCCGAACTGGGGATTTCGGCGCGATCCGGGGACGCTGCGGACGTCCACCAGCGTCCGAACGCCGGCCTCACCCAGGATCGCGACGAGCTCTTCGATCGGCCGCGTCCCGTGACCGGCGCTGAAGACCGTGCCCGTCGTCAGCCGGCTGGCCGCGTGCGAGCGAGCTCGCGATCGAGAAACGCGAGAACGCGCCGCTCCCATTCGACGGTCTGCGTGGTGAACGCCCGCACATGCTCGCAGCCGTGAACCATCCAAAGCTCCGTGTCGGGATTCGCGCTCGCGTTCTTCAGATCCGTCCCGTGATGCGGGAAGACCGTGTGGTCGTTGTCGCACTGGACGAAGAGCCACGCGCGCTCGGGGTGCGCGCGGACGACGTCGGCCGGCTTGATCCGCGTTACATCGATACCCATGAACAGCCTCGCGTCCAAGACGATGCCCGGATTGAACCAGCTGGGAAGTCCGGTGTAGCTCGTCAGCACTTCGCTGAGCACGACCCCGACGTCGGCGTAGGCCGAGTCGGTGACGACCGGACCGATCGTCGGGTCAGCGCCCACCGTCATGATCGCGCTGCCGCCACCCATCGACTCGGCGACGACCGCGACCCGTCGTCGCGCGACGGCGGCCCGCTGCTGGGCGAAGTCGATGGCCGCGAGGATGTCGCGAGGCTCGTCCTGGCCGAGCGTGTAACGGAGACCTTCGCTCTCGCCATGTGCGCGGAGGTCGAACAGCAGGACCGAGTAGCGATTGGCGAGGAAGAACTGCGCGATCTTCTGCGGCTGGAACGAGGAGTTGATCCGATTCGCGGCGCGGCCGTGCACCACAACGACGGCGCGGTCGGCGTCCTTGGTGGGGAACCACCACCCCTTGAGGAGGAGGCCGTCGCTGCTGCGGAAGGAGACGTCCTCGTAGACCGACGCGACGCTCGCGGCAGGTGGATCGAGGGGTTTGCGCTCCGGTCGCGTGAGCCCGTCCGCCACGCGGTAGGAGATCGTGCCGTACGCCAGTAGTCCTAGTACGAACGCGCATGTAACGAGCCACGGCAGCCACGCGCGCGCCTTCCTCACGCGCGGAATGTACCGCTCCCGATTTGGACCGTAATGGCAAGGCCTGGTCCTTCGTTCCGTCTGACAAGAGAGGGGGTTCATGTCTTGCTCGAGAAACTGCTCGCTTTGCTGTTACACGCCAAGGGCGGCGCCGTCTCCGCGGTCTTTGTCCTGGGCGCCACCGGCGCGCTCGTGACCGCCACGACCACGAACGGCGTCACGACGATCACGCTCACCGAGGCCAGCCCGACGGCGAGCGCGTCGCTGACGGCCAGCGCCTCGCCCACCGCGACCACTTCACCGACGGCGTCGCTGAATCTTCTGCCCTCATCTTCTTCATCTTCTCTTACATCCAGCGCGTCGCCGTCACCCTGCGCCGACGAGGCGCACAGGCGCAACGAGGCCGTGCGTAAGGTCGATGGGACGTACTCGCAGTACCACTCACAACTTGAGCGCATGCACAAGTCCGTGCGCACCGATGCTCTGCGCAAGGCTGTGGACGACGCGGATCGCACGATCAAGGGCATCCGAGCAGCCGCGGTCAAGGCGATCCACATGACGGCGGTCTGCGCGAAGGACAAGCACGACGACGAGGACGAGAACGAGGACGAAGACGAAGACGGCGAGAACGAGGAGCATCACGCCTCGTCGAGCACCACGTCGACAGCCTCGCCGACCGCGTCGCCAGCACCGACGATCACCTTCAACACGACAGATCCGAACGCGATCGCGCAGCTCGCGGTCGCGGCGATGAAGGACGCGTTCGAGAAGGCCAAGACTGCCGTCGGCCCGCTGGCGTCTCCGACTCCGCGGACCAGGCACGAAGAACAGCGTCACGACGGCGGAGACCAGCGTCACGACAACAAGGGCAGGCACGACTAACCGACTCTTTCTCTCAACCACGCCCCCCTGCGTCGAGCGGCCCGCCTTCCGTCGGCGGGCCGCTCCTTTGTTATCCAGATGACAGACGTATCGGAGCGGTCTCTTCTCCTAATCTGACGCCTGGCCGCCCGTTAGCCATGCCGGAGGTTGCTAATGCTTGCGAAGCTCTTGTCTTTGATAGCCCAGGCGAAAGGCGCGACGATCGCTGCGGTCGTTGTCGCCGGAGCCGCGACCGCGACCGTCGGCGCGACGACGCCCGAGGTCCAGGACGCGGTCCAGCAGGTCGTCGCGAATCTCGGCGGTGTCGTCTCGCAGCAGACCCATGGTCTCGGTTGCGAGAACCAAGGCGGTCAGCCTTTCGTCGTCGCGCAGCGCAACGCAGCGGACAAGCTGCTCCGCGACGCGTACCAGGATCACCAGAAGCAGGTCCAGGGCATGCGCAAGGATGCGCCCAAGGATGCCGACAACAAGGCCGTCAACGACGTCCTCAAGAAGGCCGATGACGATCTCCGCGACACGCTCAACCTCGCGCTGAACCACACGGCCGCGCTCACGCTCGGCCGCGAGGGTCAGGTCGCGAAGCTAGCGTCGGCATCGCCGACCGGCTTGGTGCCGACCTCAACCAGCTCGACGCTCACCGCTTCGGCGTCACCGAAGCCATCGTGCTCGCCGAAGCCTTCGACGTCTCCGAATGGCACCCCGGCTGGTAGCGCATCGCCGGCATCGTCAGAGCGCGGACGTGTCGCGGTGGCGAACCGCACGACGCTCGATCCGCAGATCGCGTCGATCGTCGACGAGGCCATCAAGAAGATGGACGACATCGTGAAGAACGCGAAGACCGAGCTCGGCACCGTCCCGACGAGCGAGCACGGCAAGCCGAGTGACAACCCCGGCAACAAGCCGGAGCAGCAGGGCAAGCCGGAGGACAAGGGAAAGCCCTCGGAGAATCCCGGCAACCGCCCGAGCCCGAAGCCCACGCGCTAAGTTCGAGATCCCATCCCACCGGGAGACGCCAGCCTCACGGCTGGCGTCTCTCTTTGTTCGCGCCGAACATCGCGAGAGCCACCACGAGGACCAGCCACAGCGCGCCCATCGCCAGATCCAGGGGCGCGGCCTGGACCAACGAGGGCGCGAGCAGCGCCGGATCGGGACGCACGATGCGTCCCAGGAAAGTGAAGAGGGCGCCTTCCGAACCGCTCGCGCGCACGTCGAGCGCGAGGTCGTACCGGATGTCAGGCAGCGCCGCGTAGACGTAGCCGATGAAGAGCGACGCGGCGGCCAGCACCGCCGCCGCCGCGCGCCAGGCACCGCCACGCGCGAGCACCTGCTCGAGGCCCGCGGCGAGCGCCACGACGACAAGCGGGATGCCTGCGAGCAGGTAGCGCGACGGCGGAGATCCGTCGGCCCACCAGTAGGCGATGTCCGCGATGAAGAGGAGGTACGCGCTCCAGCCGAGCAGCAGGGCGATCAGCGTCGCGCTCGACCCACGCCGCCACAGTGGGATCGCGCCGATCGCCGCGATGAGGAAGATCGGCGCGCGCGGGATGAGCCCGAAGACGCGATCGAACAGCAGCCCGAGCGCGCCCACCTGCGGAGCGAAGGTCAGCACCTGCTGCTGGTCGCGAACGACGTAGTAGCCCGCGCCCGGCATGAAGAGGCCGAACATGCGCCAGTTCAACGCGGACAGCGCGACGACGAAGACGACGAATGGCGCGGCCGCGGCGATCGC
>WNFU01003799.1_pt1 | contig 19674 bp, 8 predicted proteins | sample 5400121 | NCBI WGS metagenome assembly WNFU01 (sample SAMN13153360, study PRJNA577476) | soil metagenome | isolation source: 100 cm soil or saprolite under grassland replicate 1 | place: USA:California | collected 2016-06-15 | reverse complement strand
CGCAGACGATCCTCGCCTACGGCATGTACGGCGAGCCGCTCCGCGTCGAGCACGGCGCGCCGCTGCGCCTCTACTCCGCCGTGAAGCTCGGCTACAAGATGGTGAAGTACCTCACCGAGGTGAGCTTCCTCCCGGTGCGCACCGGCGGCTACTGGGAGGACCAGGGGTACGAGTGGTTCGCGGGCGTGTGAGGATGATCGCCACGATCGCCCGTTCACCAACGATCCGTTCACCCTGAGCGTGGCGCCGCCGGAGGCGGCGCGAAGTCGAAGGGTGGACGCGCGGCCGCTACTTGCTCCGGGGCCTATGGGGAGCCGGGCAGGAGCGGTAGCCGTGCTTCTCGTCCCACTGCTGGTGGTAGTTCTCCGCGATCCAGAACGGCCCGGCCGGCGCGATCTCCGTCGTGATCCGATCCGCGAGGCGCGCCTGCTCCGCGTCGCGTGACGCGAGGGACGCCGCCTGCTGCTCCGCCCCGAACGTGAAGATCGCGGAGCGGTACTGGCTGCCGCGGTCCGGGCCCTGGCGGTCCCCGCTCGTCGGATCGTGCGTGCGCCAGAACACCTCGAGGAGCTCGGCGTAGCTGACCCGTCCGGGGTCGAACTCGACGAGGACCGCCTCCGCGTGTCCCGTGCGGTGAGAGCTCACGTCCTCGTAGCTCGGATCCCGGGTGCGACCGCCGGCGTAGCCGACCGCCGTCGCGACGACGCCGGGGACCCGGCGGAACCGCTCCTCGACTCCCCAGAAGCACCCCTGCGCGAACACCGCGAGCTGGTCCTTCCCCGACGCGGCGAGCGGCGTGCCGTGGCCGGCGTTCCCCGGCTTCGTCCCGAGGCTCGGGTTGCCGATCGTCACGCCTGCCCCCTCCGCCTGCGACGGCTTCACGACCGTCCTCGCCGCGAGGACGGCGGCGACGAGCCCGGCGGCGGCGAGGAGCACCGCCTTCACGGGCTCGCGCCCCCGCCTCGATCGGGCGAGTTTCCGGCGCTCCGCTCGAAGAGCGGAAGGAACCGGCCGTACCCCTCTTCCGCGAGCCGCTCGATCGGGACGAAGCGGAGCGCCGCCGAGTTCATGCAGTAGCGCAGCCCCGTCGGCGGGGGACCGTCGTCGAACACGTGGCCGAGGTGCGACCCCGCGAGCTTCGAGCGGACCTCCGTGCGCGCGTAGAACAGGAGGTGGTCGGTGCGGGTCGTGACGTTCGCCGGCTCGAGCGGCCGCGTGAAGCTCGGCCAGCCCGTGCTGGAGTCGAACTTGTCGAGCGAGGAGAACAGCGGCTCACCCGAGACGACGTCCACGTAGATGCCCGGCCTGTGCTCGTTCCAGTACGCGTTGCGGAACGGGGGCTCGGTGCCCTCGTGCTGCGTCACGTCGTACTGCTCGCGCGTGAGCCGCTTGCGCAGCTCGTCGTCGGAAGGCTTCGTGAAGGTCGTCATCGCGGCTCCCTCCTGCGCGTGGGACGGCGAGGGCGCGGGCGGCGCGGCGGTCGCTCGCCCGTGTGCGGCAGCCGCCGCGAGGCAGGCCGCGGCGATCACCGCACGCGCCCTCCTCCGGCTTCCCGAGCTCATCGCGGTCACCTCCGTGCTGCAAGCCTCTCAGATGCTCCGGAGCGGCGCCGCGCGCCACCCGATCGCCCCTGCGGCGCATCCCCGGCGCCACCCCCATGTTCCCCTCATGGTCCCGGCCGGATCGGCGGCGGTGGCGAGCCCGCAGTCCTCGTTCCTGTTCGACCTCGACGGCACGCTCGTCGACAGCGTCTACCAGCACGTGCTCGCCTGGAGAGAGGCGCTCGCGGCCGAGGGGATCGAGCTCTCGGTCTGGCGGATCCATCGCCGGATCGGGATGAGCGGCGGGCTGCTCGTGAACATGCTCCTGCGCGAGACGGGCCTCGAGCTCTCCGCGGAGCGGATCGAGCGGCTGCGCAGGGCACACGCCGAGGCCTACCTGCGCCGCGTCTCGGACGTGCGGCCCTTGCCCGGAGCCCGGGCGCTGCTCGCGGCGCTCACCGACGCCGCGATCCCGTGGGCGATCGCGACGAGCGGCCGGATGGAGTCGGCGGGACCGGTGCTCGCGAAGCTCGGGGTCGATCCGCTGCGGGTCGCGGTCGTCACCCGCGACCAGGTCCGGCACGCGAAGCCGGATCCCGACCTGTTCCTCGCCGCCGCTTCGCGGCTGGGAGTCGCCATCGAGTCGGCGACCGTCGTGGGCGACGCCGTCTGGGACATGCTCGCGGCCCGGCGGGCGCGGGCCCTCGGCATCGGCGTCCTGTCCGGTGGGTACGGCGAGGATGAGCTGGCGCGCGCCGGCGCGTACCGCGTCTTCGAGGATCCGGCGGACCTCCTCGAGCACCTCGACGAGGTCGGTGGCCGCCGCTGAGGCCCTCGCTCAGGGCGCGCGATCGCTCGCGGCGCTCCCGCCGCCTGCGGGCGCGGCGCGCTGTGCAGGGTTCGATCCCGCCTTCCGGAAGCGGTTCAGGTCGCGCACGGTGTCGAACGTCTCGCCGAAGAGCGCCGAGAGGCTCCGCAGGATCGCGCGCGTCACGCGCTGCTCGCACGCTGCGTCGAACCGGATCTGCTCGTCGAGCCAGCGCTCGAGCCATGCAGGATCGGGGAGCCGGCTCTGGACCGTGTCGTTCGGGAAGAGGCTGCGGTTCACGTGGAGGTTCGTCGGGTGGAGCGGCTTGCCGCCGCGGCCGCCGCTCGCCATGAGGACGCCGATCTTCGCGAACGCCGCGCGGGCCTCCTCCCCGGTGCGCTCGAGCGCGCGCCGCATGTACTTGAGGTAGGCGCCCCCGTGGCGCGCCTCGTCCTCGGAGATGAGGCCGTAGAGGTGGCGGATCACGGGCTCGGTGTGCCACTCGGCCGCCCGGCGGTACCACTGGGTGAGCCGCAGCTCGCCGCAGAAGTGCAGCATGAGCGTCTCGAACGGCGGCGCGGGGTCGAACTCGAAGCGGACCGCGTGCAGCTCCTCGTCGGTCGGGACGAGCGCGGGGCGCGCGCGGCGCAGATACTCGATGAGCGCGAGGGCGTGCTTCTGCTCCTCGTAGAACCAGATCGACATGAACGCGGAGAAGTCGCTGTCGTGCCGGTTGTCGCGCAGGAACATCTCGGTCGCGGGGAGCGCCGACCACTCCGTGATCGCGTTCATCCGGATCGTGAGCGCCTGCTCGTCGCCGAGCGCTGCCGGATCGAGCCGGTCCCAGGGCACGTCGAACATCGACCAGCGGGCCCGCTCCATGGAGTGGAAAAGCTCTGGGTACAGCATGTCGAACCCCTCACGAAAAGGTGGACGGGAGAGTTAAGCGGGATGTGTCTCCGTGGTGTCACCGCCGCAACCGGCGGGAGGCCGTCCGGCCCCGCGTTCACCCGCTCGTCCGCGGTGCGGCGTGCGCCCGCAAGGCCGACGGCCTCTTCTCGGCTCGCCGAGCGCCCGGGGGAGCGTCGAGGGCCCCTGCGGAGCGCCGCGAGCTGGGCCTCTGTCCCGGCGACCCCTCGTTCGCCGTGTGCCCACCCCCGGGATGCCTTAGGATCCCGTCCCACACACACCGAGCACAGGGATCGAGGGGATCATGGGGTTCAAGGATCTGGGCGAAAAGAACGCGGCGCCGCACGTAGACACGCCCGCGCAGGCGGAGGCGAGAGCGCAGGCCGTCGCCGACGTGAAGGCGAAGGCGGACGCGAAGACTGCCGCGAACGCGAAGGCCGCGGCAGAGCGCGACGCGAAGTCGAAGGGGGCGGGGAAGCCCGGCGCCGCGAAGGACCCGAAGAGCGGGGCGGCCTAGCCGGCGCTGCGGACCCCCTCGCCGCCGCGAAGCGAAGGAGAGGGAGCATGAGGTGCGGAACCCCCTCGCCCCCGCGAAGCGAAGGAGAGGGAGCATGAGGTGCGGAACCCCCTCGCCCCCGCGAAGCGGGGGAGAGGGTCGGGGTGAGGGGGCACCGGCTACGGTTCGAAGAGCTCCGCGCAGTGCCCCGGCTGCCCGGGCGCGCCGGAGATCGCGCCGCCGCGCGGGACGCACTGATCGGGCGGCAGCGCCGCCCCGAGCTCGACGTGCCTCACGAGCAGCTCGAACGCGTTCTGCGCGTGCGGCTCGATGAGCTCGAGCGCCGGGAACGTGTCCTGCAACGTCTCGATGTGGTTCCCGTTCTGGATCTCGTACAGCCGGTACGCCGGCCGGTCGTCATGGCCTCTTCCGGGGCGAGCCGCCTCCGCCACCCTGCGCGCGTAGGCCCGCGCGTGGTGGTCGATGGGCAGCAAGGCGTCCATCGTGCCGGCGACCGTGATGAGGGGGCGGCGGATCCGCCCGGTGGTGGCGAAGGCCGCGAGCTGCGCCCCGACGTCGGAGACGGACAGCCGCGCGACGTAGTTGTAGCTGCCGACCCCCGCGCCGTAGGTGTCGTAGGTCGGGTCGAGCCGCTTCTGCCACTGGCACTGGGTGACCTCCCAGAACGACGCGCTGTAGCTCGCCCACAACGAGAGCGCGCCGCCGAGCACGATGTCCGGCGGGTAGCCCGCGGCGAGGATGTTCTTCGCGGCGGTGCTGCTCGGGCTGAAGCCTGAGGCGACGTAGTCGGGGAAGTTGAGGACCGCCGCCGGCAGGTCGGTGAGGAGGTTCGGCGCGTGCTCGTCGACGAAGGTGCCCTCCCAGTCGACGCCGCCGTCGAACAGCTCGGGCGCGGTCTCGATCGCGCGCCGCACCTGGTAGCCACCGTTCGAGGTGCCGACCGCGAAGGTGTGGCGCGGGCTCTGGCCGTATCCCGCCTCGACGCCGCGGCGCGCGAGCCGCGCGGCCTCGACCATGAAGTCCGCCCAGCGGGTGAAGGGCTGGCCGGGGTCGTCGTCGTAGAAGTGGACCCAGACGGACGAGGCCGGATTGAGGCGACAGGCGAGCGGGTCGGCGGGCGGGGTGGGGCTGCTGAGCGTGACGAGGAAGAAGTTGAGCACCCCCTTGTTCTGCGAGGCGTAGGCGTAGCCCTGCTGGACGACGTAGTCGCTCCACGCGAAGTCACCGTTGAACTCGCTGCGCGTCCCGGAGGCGCCGGCGACGACGAGGTCGCCGTTCCAGTCGTCCGGCAGCCGGAGGAGGAACCGCGCCTGGCCGGTCGGATCGTCGGCGATGCGCGCGTCGAGCTGGACGCCGGGCACGGCCCGAGTGATCGGTGGGCGCTTCGTCGCGCTCGGCGCGATCACCCCGCGGTCCGTCGTGGGCGTGAAGGCGAACGGCGCGAGCGGCGGGGTGAGGGCGTTGTTCGCGGGCGTGGTGGCGGGGTTGGCTGTGGTGAGATCGCTGCTCGCGAAGCACTGGACATCCGCGAGCCGATCGCCGAAGCGCGCGACGAGCTCGTCGCAGGTCGGCGCCGCGAAGGCGGGGCTCGAGGCGAGGGTCGCGACCACGGCTGCCGCGAGGGCGGTTCGATGGATCATGGGCCTCTCCGATCGAGAAGCGGGCCGGCCCGTGGGCCGCACCCGTGGAGCGGAGGCCACTCCATTCCGGGACGACGCCGGGGAGGCAAGCCCTTGGAGGCCCGAGCGCCACTCCGGACCCATGAAGGGCCGCGGGCGGGCCCCCGCGTGAGGGGCCTCGGCCTGCCGGCTCGGATTTCACCGACCGCGAGGCCTCGCGACGCGCGAGGGCTCAGCCGAGCCCGACCTCCGCGATCTCTCCGCGGAGCGGCAGGTGGATGAACGCCGCGCGAAGCGGCTTCCGGAGCGCATCCGAGAGGGCCCGCGCGTACCAGGAGAGCTGCGGCGCCCAGTCCTCGACGAGCCGGCGATCGCGCTCGCGCTCGGCGCCGGGGAACGACTTGTGGTCGAGGAGGACGAAGCCGTCGGGCAGCTCGAGGAAGAGGTCCACCTCGCCCACGAGGAGCCGCGGCGGCGGTCCGGGGAGGCGGGCCCGCACCGGCCACTCGCGGAACCACCGTGCCGCGGGGAAGCGGGCCTCGAGGAAGGCGCGGAGCGCGTCCGCCACGTCGAGGAGGGTCCCGGGCGCGAGGTGCCCGAGCGCGCCGTGCGCGAGGAGGAGCCGGCGCGCCATGTCGGCGCGCCCCGCGGCCTCTCCTCCTGAATCCGCGGCGAGGAAGGCGTGGATCGCGTCTCCGACGTCGCGCATGTTCGCGTCGGACCCCTCGAGCGCCCGCCGCCCGGCGAGCGGCGCGATCGAGACGATCCGCGCCGCACCGGGCGCGGGCTCCGTGGACGGATTCAGGAGCTCGCGCGGCCGCTCCGCGCGATCGCCCGCCGCGTACCACGGGCGCGCCGCGGCAGGGCGGGCGGTGCGCTCCGGCGGCAGCCCCGACCACGTCTGCACGGGGCACGGCCAGGCGCGGTCTCCGATCCGCCACGCTGCGGGCCCGTCGGGTCCGTCGAGCGGGAGGGTGACCGCGAGCGCGCCGTCGCCGCCACGCAGCGGCTCGAGCGCGGCGAGCGCGGGCCCGCTCTTCTCCGTGGTCTTCGCCGCGAGCACGAGCAGGTCCCTCGCGCGCGTGAAGACGACGTAGAGCAGGCGGAGACGCTCGCGCGCGTTCCGGGTGCGGGCGCGCTCCGCCTCGGGCGTGCGCTCGGCCGCGTCGAGGAGCGCGAGCCCCTTCGACATGTCCCCGTACGGCCACGGCCAGAACCGGATCCAGCGGCCCGCGAGCGGCGCGGCGAAGTCGAAGCGCTCGGCCGGCTCGACCGCCGCGTCGAAGACGCTCCGGTCGCTCGCGAAGTCGAGGTGCGCGAGCACCACGACGGGCCACTCCAGCCCCTTCGAGCCGTGCCAGGTGCTCACCGTGACCGCGTCCTCCGCGGTCGGCTGCGCCTGATCCTCTCCCGCCCCGTCGTCGCCGGCGACGAGGTGCGCGTGCAGACCGACGATCGTCGCGGCGCTCCTGCGGGCTCGGCAGAGGTCCTCGAAGTCGCGCGCCTCCGCCCGCAGCGCCTCGAGGTTCGCGAGGCGCTGCTCCGGGTCGGGCCAGCTCCGGACGAGCTCGACGATCCCGCCCGCGCGCAGGGCGAGGTCCATCGCCTCGGCCGGCGAGAGGTTCCGCGCGTCCGCGGCCGCCGCGCGGAGCCGGCGGACCCGTCCGTCGTCGTCGAACGCGGCGGGACGTCGAGGCGCCTCGCCCGGCGAGGTCTCCCTCGCCGCGCGCCAGGCGGAGATCTCGGCGAGCCGGCGCGCGAGCCACGCGTCGGGGTCCCCGGCCGCGCCGCCGAGCCAGCTCACCTCGAGCGCCGCGACGCCGTCCTGCGGGTCCGCGACGAGGCCGAGCGCGGCGAGCGCCAGGATCGCCTCGGGCGTACCGGAGAGCCCGGCGAGCGACACGCGCGCCGGGAGGTCGCGGAGGCGCAGCGCCGCTGCGATCTTCCGGCAGCGATCGTTCGAGAACGCGAGCACCGCGACGTCGCCGCGCGTCGCCGGGCGCGTCCGGAACTCCCGCGTCCCCTCGAGGCGCTCCCGCACGAGGGGCGGCGACTCGAGCAGGGCCGCGACCCCGGCGGCGATCGCGTGGGCCTCGCTCGCGGAGACCCCCTCTCCGTTCCGCTCCGCCTTCTCCGGACGCCAGCGCCAGCAGCGGAGGGCCGGCTGAGCCTCCATCGCGGCCGGGTCCGGGTACGCGGCCGCGAGCCTGACCTGAGCTTCGGGGAACCCGGCGGGCTCGAGCGCGCGCACGAACAGCTCGGAGACCGCGTCGACGAGCGGGGGGCGCGAGCGGTGCGATTCCCCGAGCACGTCCGGCGCCCGGCCGCCGAGCACCGCGTCCGCCGCCGCCGACATGAGCTCCGGGTCAGAGCCCTGGAACCCGAAGATCGCCTGCTTCCGATCGCCGACCCAGACGCTCCGCCGCGCGGCAGCGCCGAGGGCGGCCACCACCGCGAGCTGGATGGGCGAGGTGTCCTGGAACTCGTCCACGAGGACGAGGTCGAGCCGCGGCCCGAGCGCCTCGCGCACCGCGGGACGGGAGAGGAGCGCGTGGGCGTGGGCGAGCATGTCCCCGAAGTCGATGACCCGCGCCGCCGCCTTCTCCCGCGAGAACGCGTCGATGGCCTGGCCGCCGACGTCGAGGAGCGCCTCCTGGTACCGCAGGAGGTCCTCGCGGAACGCTCCGCTCTCGGGGTGGGCCTCGGCGAGCTCCACGAGCCTCCCCGTGACGGGGCGGAGCTTCCTCAGCTCGAGGGCCCGGCCGGTCTGGAGGAGATCCTTCCAGGCCGGGTGCCCGCCGAAGCGGACGAGGTCCGCGTGGAGCGCGCGGGCGACCGCCACCCGCTTCCGCGCGGCGGCGACGTCGCCCGCGGCCGCCTCCGCCTCGAGCGCGGGGAGCGCCGCCTCCACCTCCGCGAGGACCTCGGCGCGGTACGCCGCCCCGTCCACCGGCGCGGGCGGGAGGAGCGCGAGGAGGCCGTCGCGGCTCCGGCGCGCGGCGTCGGCGAGCGCGGCCGCGTCCATCCCGTTCTCGCGGGCGCGGTCGACGACGGAGCGGAGATCCTGCTTCCAGTCTTCGACGGAGAGCCGCCGCGCGAGCTCGTTCAGCTCGCCCTCGCGTCCCGCGAGCACGCGCGCGAGCGCCCCGTCGAACAGCCGGATCCGCTCCCCCTCCGGGAGCGGCTCGAGGAGCGGCGAGAGGCCGGCCTCGAGCGCGAACTCGCGCAGGAGCCGCTGGCAGACCGCGTGGATCGTGCCGAGATAGCCGTCGCGGACGCGGCCCGCGAGATCGGCGCGCCCCTCGGAGAGGAGCGCCTGCCGGATCCGGCTCGCGAGCTCCGCGGCCGCCTTCTTCGTGTAGGTGATGGCGACGACGCCCTCCGGGCGCGCGGTCCCGCGGAGGAGCGCGTCCACGAGCACGGTCGTGAGCCGGTGCGTCTTGCCCGTCCCGGCGCTGGCGCTCACGATCTCGATCGTCACGGCGCCACCTCCTCGCCGACGACGGCGGTGCAGAGCGTCCCGTACGAGCAAAATCTGCAGCTCGGCGGGTGGAGCGTGTCCTCGTCGGGAGACGGGAGGCCCGCCGACGCGAGCGCCTCCTGCCAAGGGATCCCGTCGCGCCTCGACGGGATGAGCCCGCGGTCGAGGACCGACGACCAGTAGCCGATCGCCTCGGCGGCCGCCTTCAGCGTCTCGTGCGTCGACGGCCCGGCGACCGGCGTCGACCCCGGGAACGCGGCGGGGTCGCCGGTCAGGAGCTGCCCGTCGTCGAGGATGAGGTAGCCGGTCGGCGGGTAGGGGCCGCCGCCGTGCCGCAGCAGCGCGGCGTACACGCCGAGCTGGAGCGCGCGGCCCTCCTCGAGCTCCTCGCGCCGGTACCGCGTGCCCGAGCGCTTGAGATCGAGGAGCGCCTCGCCGCCCTCCTTCTCGACGACGAGGTCGACGCTCCCGCGGAACGGGTGCCCGAACAGCGTCCCTTCCACCGGCCGCTCCGCCTCGACGGGATGCCAGCCGCCGCGCTGCAGATGCCGCGCGAGCGCGGCCGCGGCGCCCTCCACGAGCGAGCGTGCCGCCGCGAGCTCCACCTCCCGCCCCGGACGGACGAGCGGCGCCGCCTCGACCTCGACCCGCGCGTCGAAGGTCCGCGCGGCCCAGGTCGCGGCGTCCGCGGCGCTCGCCCGCGCGACGTCGAGCCGCTCCGGGCCGAGGAGCATGTCCTGCAGGATCCGGTGCGCGAACGATCCGACGAGGCGCGGACCGTCGGGGATGTCCTCGGTGCGGCCCGGCTCGAGCGAGGCGAGGTGCTTCAGCGCCCACTGCAGCGGGCAGCCGAGGAGCGACTCGAGCGCGGTCGCGGAGAGGGCGCCCGCCGCGGCGACGGAGGCCGCGACGTGGAATGCCGGGCGCGGCGCGATGGGCGAGGCGGGCGGGAGCTCGGCGAGCGCCGGCGTCCACGGACCCCGCTGACCGCGGAGCACGCGCTCCGACGCGATGGTGCAGCGCGCGAGCGTCCCGGGGGCGCTGCGGGTCCGCAGCTCGTCGAGGAGCGGGTGCGGAGGGGTCGGCTCGGTCCCGGCGAGCCGCCAGCGCGCGAGCACGGCGCGCTCGCGCGCGAGGAGCACCGCGCGGCGCCAGCCCGTCGCCTCGGCGAGGCGAACCGCTCCGTCGTCCGGCAAGCGCGCGCCGGCCGCCTCGAGCGCAGCGCGCTCCGCGGCGGTCCACGGCTCGGGTGCGGCGGACGTCGCCGCTCCGTCCACGAACCCCCACCAGACCACCTCGGCCGCGCCGGGCAGCACGTCGGCCGGGGCGCGGGCGACGGCAGGTCGGCCGGCCTCGCCCGCGAACGGCGCCCGCTCGGCGCCGTCGCCGACCGCGAGGTCGTGGAGCTGCATGAGCGCCGTCTGCGAGAGCCGCTCCTGCGGCGGGCGGGCGAGGAGCATCCGCGCGAGCGTCCCGGCGGTGGCGGCGGCCTGCTTCCAGATCGCCGCGTCCTCGTTCCGGCCGTCCGCCTCGGCGGCGCTGGCCCTCGCCCCGGCCCAGCCCCGGACGTGCTCGCACAGCCTCTCCGCGTCCGCAGGAGGGATGCCCTCCCCGGGCGGCCACGCCTCGCCGCCGAACCAGGCGTTCACGGCATCGCGCACCGCGCGGCCGCGATCCGCGGCGGCGCTCGCGTCGAGCCCGTCGCCGCGGGCGCGCGCGCTCGCCTCCTCCGCGGCCTCGTCCACCGCCTCGCGCCAGGCCGGGCCACCGACGCCGGGCATCTCGCGGAGCGCGCCGACGAGCCGCCGCCGGACGAACCCTTCGAGCGGCGCGCCGGGGAGGAGGAGCAGCTCCGCCGCGCGGAGCGGGTCCTTGGGCCGGAACGCGAGCGCGAGCCGCAGGGGCAGGAGCTGGAGCGCGGGCCGGAGCGCGGTGCGGGCGCCGGCGCCGAGCGTCGGGAGCCCCTGCCGCGCGAGCGCCCCGTCGAGGAGCTCGGGTTCCGCGGGCGCGACGATCGTCGCCCGGGAGAGATCGCACGTGCGGAGCTGGGAGGCGAGCAGCTCGGCGGCCTCGATCGGCGTGTCGGCCTCGAGGAGCTGGAAGGTGCCGTCTCCGGCGAGCGCCGCGGCCGGCGCCGCCGGGTCGAGTAGCGCACGCTGCAGGCGGCCGAGATCGCAGTCGCGAGCCGCCGCCGCCGCTGCAGGCTCGTCGACGAGCACGGCGCCCCCCGCGGCGAGCGCGTCGAGGATCGAGACGAGCAGAGGTTCGAACGTCGCACGCGGCGCGGCGATCCCGATGCGGAGCGGGATCGGGAAGGGCCGGGCGCGGAGCTCGGTCGCGAGCGCCGCGAGGATCTCGGGGTGCCTGGGCGGGAGCTCGGGCCCGAGCCTCTCGAGCGCGGCGAGGTCCGCCAGCCGCGCGCTCCCGGCGAGCGGGCCGCCTGCCCAGCCGAGGAGGCGAAGGCGGTCGCGAAGGCGGAGGAGGTGGGACGCGACGCCCCACGGGTCGCTCCGGCGAGACTCCGAGTAGGACCGGTCCGTGTCGTCGTGCGCGTCGATCCGTCGCGCCCACGCCGCGAGCCGGTCCGGCGCGGGAGCGGCATCCGTCGCGACGCCCAGGATGCGGCCGAGCCGTCGCGCCAACCCGAACGGCCCGACGCACTCGAACCCCGCCCGCGCCTCCCCGGGCGCGAGGAGGTGTCGGTAGGCGGTCCCACCGTCGCTCGGCGTGAGGAGCAGCTCCAGCATCCGTCCATCCTTGGAGAGAGCCGGCCATTCTGCCAGAGGGGCTGACATGCGTCTCCCGGGGGAAGACGATCCGGGTCCGACCCTTCAGCTCCCCACGGCCGCCGAGACCACCCGCTGGCTCGCGTCGCCGAGCACGAGGCGCACCTCGTGTCTCCCGCCATCGTCCACGAGCGCGATGGCCCGGGGATCGACCGCCGCGCCGTCGAGCTCGGCGACCTCGATCCCGCGGCAGCGGCGCGCGGGGTTCGTGACCGAGATCTCGTAGCGCGTCTTCCCGAAGCGCCAGCTGATCTCGAACCCGGGCCAGGAGGCGGGGATGCACGGATCGAGCTCGAACGTCTCGCCGTTCCGCCGCAGCCCGAGGATGCTCTCGAGCCCGGCGCGGTACATCCAGCCGGCGGAGCCCGTGTACCAGGTCCAGCCCGCGCGCCCGGCGTGCTCGGGGTGCGCGCAGACGTCGCCCGCGACGACGTACGGCTCGCCCCGGTAGCGCGCGACCTCCGGCCCGGTGCGGGTGTGGTTCACCGGGTTCAGCATGTGGAACAGCTCGGCCGCCTCGTCGCCGCTCCCGAGCTTCGCGAGCGCCATCACGATCCACGCGGCGGCGTGCGTGTACTGGCCGCCGTTCTCGCGCACGCCGGGCGGGTAGCCCTTGATGTAGCCCGGCTCCTGCGCCGAACGATCGAACGGCGGCGTGAGCAGCACCACCACCTGGGCCCCTCGCCGCACGAGGTGCGTGCGCACCGAGTCCATCGCGCGGTCCGCGAGCTTCTGTGGCGCGGCACCCGAGAGCACCGCCCAGGACTGGGCGATCGAGTCGATCATGCACTCGTCGCGCTGCGCCGAGCCGAGCGGCGAGCCGTCGTCGTAGTAGCCCCGCCGGAACCACTCCCCGTCCCAGGTCTGCTCGAGCGCGGACGCGAGGCGGGTCGCCTCGGCGCGGTAGCGGCCGGCCCGGGCGCCCTCTCCGCGCGCGGCGCACAGCGGGGCGAAGTCGGAGAGGACGGCGTGCAGGAAGAACCCGAGCCAGGCGCTCTCGCCGCGCCCCTCCTTGCCCACCCGGTTCATCCCGTCGTTCCAGTCGCCGTTTCCCATGAGCGGCAGGCCGTGGGCGCCCGCGGTGAGCCCGCGGTCGAGGGCGCGCACGCAGTGCTCGAAAAGCGAGCCCTCCTCCGTCGAGATCCGGGGCTGCGCGTAGAGGTCCTGCGCGTCCGGCGCGAGCGCCGGCCCGTCGAGGAACGGGATGGACTCGTCGAGCACGCCGGCGTCCCCGGTGGTCCGGACGTAGTGCGCCACCGCGTACGGCAGCCACACGAGGTCGTCCGAGCAGCGGGTGCGCGTCCCGCGGCCGCTCGGCGGGTGCCACCAGTGCTGGACGTCGCCCTCGCGGAACTGCCGCGCCGCCGCCCGCAGGAGATGCTCGCGCACGAGCGCCGGCCGCGCCGTCGCGAGCGCCATCGCGTCCTGGAGCTGATCGCGGAAGCCGAACGCGCCGCCGGGCTGGTGGTAGCCGGTGCGGGCCCAGATCCGGCAGCTCAGGTCCTGATAGAGGAGCCACCGGTTCATGAGGACGTCGAACGAGTCGTCGGGCGTCCGGACCTGCACCGCGCCGAGGGTCTCCTCCCACGCGCGCGTCGCGGCCTCGAGCGCGGCGTCCGCGGCCTCGGGGCGGCCGTGCCGCGCGACGAGCTCGCGGACGTGCTTCGGGTCCCTCCCCTCGCCGAGGAGGAACACGACGCGCCGGGTCTCGCCCGGCGCGAGGACGACCGTGGCCTGGAGCGCCGCGCACGGATCGAGCCCCGCCCCGAAGCGCGCGCGGAGCGCGTCCTGCCGGAGCGCCGCGGGCCGCGCGAGGGAGCCGTTCCGGCCGAGGAAGGAGGTGCGGTCGCCGGTCGCCGAGCGGAGCCCGTCGCTCGCGTGCAGGAACGCGACCCGGCCCGCGAACTCGTGGTTCCAGGCGTTCGTGGCGAGGACCGCGCCCGTCTCCGGGTCCTGCTCCGTCAGGACGTGCTGGTTCTGGCGGGCCTGCGGCGGCCCGAGGACCCACTCGGCGTAGGCGAAGACGGAGAGGCGCCGCGGGAGGCCGCTCTCGTTCGTGAGCGTGAGCAGCGAGAGCTTCACCGGGTTCAACACGTCCACGAAGACGTCGAGCGCGTGGCGGATGCCGTTCGCAGCGCGCTCGAAGCGGGTGGAGCCCGCGCGGTGGCGGATGACGAACCGGCCGCTCGCGCCGTCGCGGGGCAACGGCCCCGGGGTGGGCGACCACACCTCGCCGCTCTCGTCGTCGCGGACGAGGATGGCCTCCGAGGTCGGGTCGCTCACGGGGTCGTTCTCGAACGGCGTGAGCCGATTCTCGCGGCTGTTCTCGGACCAGGTGAAGGACGACCCCGACGCCGTGACGACCGTCCCGAAGGACGGGCTCGCGATGACGTTCGCCCAGGGCAGCGGCGTCTCCTCGGCGCCGTCGAGGACGACGACGTACTCCCGTCCGCCGTCGGCGAACCCGCCGAGCCCGTTCGCGAGCGCGAGCGGCGGCACCTCGGGCTGGGCCGTCGGCGCGAGCGCGGGGCCCGGCCCCGCGGGAGGTGCGGCCGAGAGCCCCGCCGGCTCCGGCTCGCTGGCCGCGGGCCGATCGAGCTGGTGCGCGAGGGAGCCCCGGTCGCCCGCGAGGACCGCCTTCGCGACGCCCGAGAGGAGGACGCGCTCCGCCTCGCTCATCCGATCGCCGCGCAGGAGGTACGCGCCGCCCGACCGGTGCTTCCAGGTGCGCCACGGCCCCTCGTCGAGGAGGGCGGCGAGCTGCGCGTGCACCTCGTCGAGGTAGCTCACCGGATGCTCGTTCAGGACGACGACGTCCGCGCCGAGCCCCTTCAGCCGCCAGTACTCCTGCGCCTGCAGGACCTGGCGGACGAGCGGGACGTCCGAGTCGCCGACGACGCGCACGAGCAGGATCGGGAGATCGCCCGAGATGCCGTGCGCCCAGAGCCCCTCCTGCCCGAGCGTGTTCCTCGCGAGGAGCTCCGGCCCCGCCCTCAGCGAGGCGTCCGCGTACAGCACGCGCGAGGCGAGGCGCTCGAACAGCAGCGCCTCCTCGCTCGAGATGCCGAGGTGGCGCAGCCGGCTCCGGGCGTGCGCGAAGGCGAGCGCGAACGTCCGCGCGGTCGCGGCCGGGTCGCGGTAGCGCTGCGCGAGCGCGAGGGCCGTCTCCCGGCTCGACGCCATCCCGGTCGCGAACGAGAGCCTCACCACGCCGCCGGGGGCGAGGCGCACGCGCTGGCGCAGGCTCACGATGGGGTCGAGCAGGACGCCGGTCGTGCCGGAGAGCGTCCGTCCGTCGAGCGCCTGCGGATCCTCGGGCCCCCGGCCGCGGCCGAGGAAGCGGCCCCGGTCGCTCTCCCACTCGACCGGGCCCTGCGTCCGGTTCTCCTGCGCGATGACGTGCACCGCGAAGACCTCGGCGTCGTCCGGGGCGCGCGGCCGCCGGCGGCAGAGCAGCGCGTTGCTCTCCGGCACGTACTCGGACTCGACGAAGAGCTTGCCGAAGGCGGGGTGGGCGAGGTCGTCGGCGCCCGGCGCGAGCACGATCTCGGCGTAGCTCGTCACCTCGAGCTCGCGGACGCGGTCCCCGTGGTTCGTCACCTCGAGGCGCCGCACCTCGACGTCGTCCTCGGGGGAGACCGCGACGTCGAGCTTCGTCCCGATCTCGTCGTCCCTCCGCTGGAAGGTGGCCTTCTCCATCGTGAACACGACGACGTCGTCGTCCGCGTCGCGCGCGGTCGGCTGGTGCGTCGCGGACCAGACCCGCCCGCTGCGGACGTCGCGGAGGTAGAGGTACTGGCCCCCGGGGTCGCGGGTCGCGTCCTGGCGCCAGCGCGTCACGGCGCGGCCGCGGCAGAAGCTCGTGCCGCCCCCCGCGTTCGTGACGACGGCGGTGTAGTTGCCGTTCGAGAGGAAGTGGGCGTGCGGGAAGGCGGTGTGCGGCGATCGGAAGCGGCGGACGGCCGCCGGGGGCACCGGCGCCGCGACGCGCGTCACCTCGTCCGGGCGCGGCAGGATGAGCGCCGCGTGGCGCGGCACGCGCTCCTGCAGGAGCAGCTCCGTCGCCTGCACGCGCGGATCCGCGTGGAAGCGCTCCACCATGCGGTTGCCGGTCAGCGCGCCCGCGATGGCGGCGATGGTCATCCCCTGGTGGTGGGCGAGCCAGGTCCGCACGATGGTGCCCTCGGTGCGCGCCGGGCGCGGCGCGTCCGCCTCGGGCTCCTCCGGGTGGCGCGGCGTGTAGTCGATCGCGTCGAAGTAGCCGTACGCGCCGAGGAGCCCGTCGCGCGCGAGGCGCCGGAGGTTCGTCGCCGCGGCGGTGGGGTGGACGAGCGCCGCGAGCGCGGTCGCGTAGGGCGAGATCACGAGCTCGTCGGCGAGACCCCGCTTCATGCCGAGGCCGGGGACGCCGAACGCCTTGTACTGGTAGTTGCCGTGGTGATCGACGAGGTCGTAGGCGCACTCCGAGATCCCCCACGGCACTCCGCGCTCGGCCGCGTAGTCGCGCTGGCGGCGCACCGCCATCCGGCACGTCTCGTCGAGCAGCGTGTCGGGGTAGCTGCGCATCACGAGCAGCGGCATGAGGTACTCGAACAGCGTCGCGCTCCACGACAGGAGCGCGGGGTTCCCGTGCACGCTGGTGACGGCGCGGCCGAGGTGGAACCAGTGCTTCTCCGGGAGGTCGCCCTTCGCGATCGCGATGAAGCTGGCGAGGCGCGCCTCCGAGGCGAGGAGGTCGTAGTGGGAGGGGTCGAGCCGGCCCGGCCCCTCCGCGTCCGCGGCGCGGTAGCCGATGGAGAGGAGGCTCCGCTGCGGGTCGTAGAGGAACTTGAAGCTCATCCCGTCCGCGAACGCCGCCGCGCGCCGCGCCAGCCCCTCGAGCCGCTCGCCGGGCACGCCGGGGCCCGGCGCCGGCTGCGGCGGCTCGCGCCCGAGCCGGCGGAGCCCCTCGGCGAGCGCGATGAGCGCGCCGGCGAGGTTCCCGCTGTCCACCGTCGACACGTACCGCGGCAGCAGCGGCGCGAGGCTCACCGTGTCGTACCAGTTGAAGAGGTGCCCCTCGATCCGCTCGAGCCCCTCCATCGTCGTGAGGGTGGCGTCGATTCGCTCGACGAGCTCGGCGGTCGGGACGACGCCGAGATCGTGGGCCGCGAGCGTGGAGAGGAGCCCCATGCCGATGTTCGTCGGCGAGGTCCGGTGGGCGGTCCTCGCGGGCTCCTCCTGGACGTTGTCCGCGGGGAGGAAGTGATCCTCCGGGCCCATGAACGCCTCGAAGTACTTCCAGGTGTTGCGGGCGACGCCAAGGAGGAAGTCCCGATCCTCCGGGCCGAGCTCGACGTCGCGCGCCGCCATCGGCTGGGAGAGCCGGTACGCGATGAGCGGCGCGGCCGCCCACAGCGCGAGCACCGGCAGCGCCACGGCGAGCGCCGAGGGGCGCCAGGTGGAGACGAGGACGAAGCCGGCGAGCGCGATCGCGGGGCTCGCCGCCATAGCGAGGAGGAACGAGCGCGGCCCCGTTCCCCGCTCGAGGCCGGCACCGCGCGCGGCGCTCGCGGCGGCGGTCTCCCACTCGAGGAGGCGGCGCCGCGTGATCGTGAGGCGGACGAGCGTGACGAGGATCGCGTGCACCATCGCGTACGCCTGGTTCGCGAGGAACGCGAGCTGGAGCACGATGCGCGCCGCGGTCGCCTTCGAGTCCTCCGCGAGCGCGCGCCCGAAGGCGAGCAGCGGCTGGTGCGGCCTCGGCCCGGCGAGGGCCTCGACGGCGAGCGCGTAGAGCGGGAACGCGAGGGACGCGACGACCGCGGCGGTCCAGACGAGCGCGCTCCCGGGCAGCACCGTCCAGCCGAGGAGGAGCAGGAGGACCGTCGCGGGGGCGAGCTGGGCGCGCCGCAGGTTGTCGAAGATCTTCCAGCGCGCGATGAGGGGGAGGCGGTTCCGCGCGAGGCCGGCGCGCGTCCGCACGAGCGGGAAGAGCCAGCCGAGGATCTGCCAGTCGCCGCGCGTCCAGCGGTGCTGGCGGCGCGCGTGGGCGAGGACGCTCGAGGGGTAGTCGTCCACGACCTCCACGTCGGTCACGAGGCCGGTGCGGGCGTGGATGCCCTCGAAGAGGTCGTGGGAGAGGAGGGTGTTGTCGGGGACGCGCCCCTCGAGCGCCGCCGTGAAGGCGTCGACGTCGTACAGCCCCTTGCCGGTGAAGCTGCCCTCGGAGAAGAGGTCCTGGTACGTGTCCGAGACCGCGGTCGTGTACGGGTCGACGCCGGTGTGCCCGGCGAAGATCCGGGCGAAGCGCGACCCGGCGGCGCTCGCGGTCGTGACGCTGACGCGCGGCTGCAGGATCCCGTAGCCCTCGGTGACGCGGCCGCAGGCCGGATCGACGTGGGGGCGGTTGAGCGGGTGGGCGATGACGCCGACGAGCTTCTTCGCGCCGTCGCGCGGGAGGCGCGTGTCCGAGTCGAGCGTGATGCAGTAGCGCACGCCCGGGAGGACGCTGCGCTCGCCCACCTGCACGTCGAAGCTCGTGTCGGTCGCGCCGCGGAGGAGGCGGTTCAGCTCCTCGAGCTTCCCGCGCTTGCGCTCCCACCCCATCCATGCGTCCTCCGCCGCGTTCCACTGGCGCGCGCGGTGGAAGAGGAAGAAGCGATCGCCGCGCCCCTCGCCCAGCCGGGCGTTCAGCGCCTCGATCCCGCTCCGGGCGGCGCCGAGGATCGCGGCGTCCTCCGGGAGATCGCGTGCGGCGGCGTCCGCGAAGTCGCCGAGGATCGCGAAGTGGATGCGGGGATCGAGGTTCCCGAGCGCGAGGACCTCGAGGTGCTCGAGCTGCCGCTCGACGCCCTCGACGCTCGTGAGGAGCGTCGGCACGACCACCAGCGTCCGCGCGTCCTCCGGGATCCCGGCGGAGAGGTCGAGGCGGGGGAGCCGCCGGGGCGGCGCGAAGCGGGCGGCGAGGCGCTGGACGAGCGCGATCGCGACCTCGCTCGCGGGCACGCCGAGGAGCAGCGCCACGGCGGCGAGCGCCCACGTGCCGCCGGCGTGGCGCGTGTACGCGACCCCGGCGGCGACGAGCGCGGCCGTCGCGAGCGCGATCGACCCGAGGTAGGCCGCCGTCGCGTGCGCGAAGGCGAAGCGCCGCAGGCCCCGCCTCAGCCCGGGGCGAAAGGCCACGTCCGCCTCGAGCTCGAGGCGCCCTCTCCCGATGAGGTGGTGCCCGACGTGCGCCGCGCGCGCGTTCGGCCCGTCGGTCTCGGTGGCGAGGCGCGCGCTCTCCACCGCGCGCAGGGCGACGCGAACCTGGGCCTCGCCGGTCCGCTCGGCGAGCTCCTCGACCGCCTGCCGGTAGCGGTCGCGCGAGAGGAACTCCATCCGGCCGTGCACGCCGGCGGGATCGCGCTGCAGCACCCGCTCGACGAGGCTCACGTTCTCGACGAAGCGCGTCCAGTCGAGCGTCGAGCAGAGCCGCAGGCTCGTGACGACGTTCGCGACCGACACCTGGTCGGCGGCCTCGCGCTGGTGCTCGCCGCGGATCACCTCCTCCGCCGTCGTCCGCAGGGCGGCGAGGTGCGCGTCGAGGCCGCTGCGGACCGCGGAGAGCCGCGGCCCGTACTCGCGCACGCGCTGCAGGAGCTGCACGACGAGCGCGGGGTGGAGCGCGCGCGGCAGGGGCGGGGGCACGCCTTTCCCGGCCGCGTCGATCCGCGCGACGTACGCGTCGGCCGCGCGCCGAGCGGCGCGGCCCGCCAGCGTCTCCTCCGCGAGCCGGCGGAGGTTCTCGACGAGCGCGAGCTTCAGCATGCTCGGCCACGCCCACAGCTCTCCGAGGGTGAGCGGGGCGACCGCCTGGAACGCGTCGAGGTAGCGCACGAGCTGGGCGCGGTCGAGGCGGCTGTCGCTGTGGCGGATGAGCTCCACCGCGAGCGCGTAGACCCGGGCGTTCCCCGCCTGCTCGCGCGCGGCGAGCTTCGGCAGCTCGCGGTAGTAGCCGCGGTGGAGGTTCTGGCGGACGTCGCCGATCTC
>WNFU01003797.1_pt1 | contig 19680 bp, 17 predicted proteins | sample 5400121 | NCBI WGS metagenome assembly WNFU01 (sample SAMN13153360, study PRJNA577476) | soil metagenome | isolation source: 100 cm soil or saprolite under grassland replicate 1 | place: USA:California | collected 2016-06-15 | reverse complement strand
GCGGGTGGCGAGCTGCGCATGACCGACCTCGCGGCCCGGGCGCTCATCTCGCGGTCGGGCATGACTCGCCGTGTCGCGCGGCTGGTCGACGAAGGCCTCGTTCGTCGAGCCGACACCGATGCAGACGGACGTGGTGTCGTGGTCGTATTGACCGATGCGGGTATGGCCCGGCTGACCGTGTCGGCGCCCGTCCACCTGCGCGGGGTCTCCGATCTCTTTGTCGCGCGACTCAATCAAAGAGAGCTAGCTGTCCTCAAGAGCGTCATGGATAAGGTCACCGTCGCTTGCACGTTTGGGTGAGAGTAGGACGCACCGCGACTGAAGGACGCGAACCTGCTGATGAGCCTCATGCAGTTCTTCTGCAGGTAGAATCCCTTTAGGCCCCGAGTCAGGGACGATCCGGCGGAGACGCTGCGGGGGTTCAGAATCGCCGACCGTAGACAGGATGCAGGTCCGATGGCGCGCGCGGGGCGACGCGAAACGTAGACGCGGTCGTGTGGAGCGGAAGACCGGAAGGAGCTTAGGTCGCAGGAACCTTCCGAGCCGCAATGGCGCGCGATAAGGTCCTCGACTGGCTGCTCGAACCGGACCAGCCGTCGGTGCGGTATCTCGCGTTGACCCAGCTCCTTGGGAAGAGCGAGACCGACTCCGACGTCCTGGACGCGAAGGCCCGGATCCCGTCGGCCGGGTGGGCCGCGGACATGCTCGCCCGCCGCGACCCGGCCGGCTGGTGGGTCCGCGATGCGCACCCCATGTCGCCGAAGTACGCCGCGATGAATTGGAACCTGCTCGCGCTCTCGGACCTCGGAGCCACCCGTGAGATTCCCGAGGTGCGCGCGTCGTGCGAGCTCTGGATGAAGAAGTCCCCGCTGAACGGCGGTGGCGTCGGCGGCATGTCGAAAGGCCATGGTCACCACTGCTACACGGGAAACATGACTCGGGCGCTGATTCGGTTCGGGTACGGAGACGACCGTCGGGTCCGCAAGGCGCTCGACTGGCTGGTCCTGACCGCGCACCCCAAGGGAGGCTGGACGTGCTGGAATTACAAGGACGCTCCCGCGACGGGACGGACCCTCGACTCGTGGGAAGGCCTGAGCGCCTTCGCCGCTTATCCCCGCTCGAAGTGGACCGCCTCCATGAAGGGCTGCGTCGAGCGAGGGGCCGAGTACTATCTCGACCATGAGCTCCATCGCCAGGGAGCGCGCTACGAGCCGTGGTACCGCTTCCATTGGCCGATGCACTATTACTACGACCTTCTGGTCGGCCTCGACGTCCTGACCGCCCTCGGCTACGGGGACGACACGAGGCTCGGCTTCGCGCTCGCACTCCTGCGGAAGAAGCGACGGCCCGACGGGCGTTGGAACCTCGACGCGGTCCAGCCGGACCCGAGCCCGGCGGGCGCCCGCTGGTATGCGGAGCATCCGAACAAACGTCCGACCCCGCTCGCATTCGAGACCCCCGGCCGACCAAGCAAGATGATCACGCTCCGGGCGCTCACGGTCCTGTCCCGCGTCGGTTGAAGCCGCTAGGGGGTCGCCGTGAGACCGGGAAAACTTCTACTTGGCATGGCGGCGACCGATAAGCATAGGTCGAGTTCGTTCCTTGCCGGAGACCTTGGCTCCCGATATCGAGAACGAACAAAGGGCCGCCGGCGCCTCGGTCGGAGCGGCGCCACGCCGACCGCGTCCCCGGATCGAGACCCTCGCCGACCTCATCTTTGGACTCTCGCTCTCGATCGGATCGCTCGCCCTTCTCGTCAGCCCTCCGGTGTCCGAGGACGAGATCAACCGCCACGTCGTCGCGTTCGGTTTCACGTTCCTCATCCTGATCACGGCCTGGCTCATCTACACGACCTACATGTCCGTGCTCCCGATCGAAACGAAATCGGTGACGCTCCTCAACGTCGTCCTTCTGCTGCTGGTCGCGGTCATCCCCTATCTGCTCAACACGGTCGAGGTCGTCAACCCGACGCTCACACCGGAGGAGGCCGCCCGCGTCAGCGACTACTCGTCCACCCTGTTCACTCTCAACCTGTCCGGCATCATGTTAATCCTCGGCGCATTCGCTCACGTCCTCAGCATCGAGGAGAAAGGGCTCGTCGCTCCGGAGATCGTGAGACTGTTCCGCAACGGGAGGAACCGATTGGCGATCCTCGCCGCCCTGAACACGATCGCGATCGCACCCGCGTTCTGGGAGGTGACGGTCGCCGGCATCCAAGCCCGAATCCTCTGGTGGTCCCTCCCTCTGCTCTCCTACTGGATCGGCCGTGCCGTTCGTCCGGAGAGCCGGACGTATCGGCTCAAACCGTGAGCCGCCCGGCGGACCGCAAGACGGCGAGCGCATCGACGGTGACCCACTCGTTCATTCGCGTCCGGCTGGTCCCGCCCCAGTCGACGTAGTCGGCATTGGCCTCCATCGTCCGAGGGCGGACCTTGTAGTGCCGCTTCTCAGCGGGCCAACCGCCATCGGGCAACCGCCGTTCTTCGAGGAGGTCGAGCGCGTCGGCGCACCGCGGATCTCGGATTCGTCCGATCCCGGCCATCGCCTTGAGCCCGCCGAGGTAGTCGTAGCGCCAATAGAGCGGGTAGTGAAGGGCGGTGAAATCCGGATGGATGACGCGTCCATCCGAGGCCCGCTTGAATAGCCTCCTTCGGAGGAACACCTCGCTGGCCCGTTCCACCGCCCCCCGCAACGCGGCGGATTGGTGAGTCCGCGCGTACGCCGCCAGCCCGAGCATCGGCAGCCGCGTCTCCATGAACGACGAGGTGTCGGCGGTCGGGTGCCGGTCGCAGTTCCACCCTCCGTCGGGCCACTGCCAGTGGAGCAGCCGCTCGACAAGAGAGTCGGCCCGGTCATCGGCGATCCCGAGGATCGTGAGGAAGTAGAGCGGATTCCCCTGCTGGGACGCGCAGCGGCGGTACCGACCTTCCATCACGGGGACGCCTTCGTGTCGGTACGCCTCGGCCTCGGTCCCTGCGGTGAACTCTCGGAAGTAGCTCGGTTTCAGCCAGAACTCCAAAATCCGGTCCCGCATCGGATAGAGGCTCTCGTCCCCTCCGGGATATCCGATGTCGGCGAGGCTCGCGAGGACCCAATGGACCCCTTGCCACTTGTAGTAGACCGCCCGCGCGGTACCCGGCCGGCCGAGCTGGTCGCGTCGGGACAGGAGCGCCCGGACCCGAGGGGAGCGGCGGATCTCGTCCTCGAGCGCCCGCACCAGTTTCGTGTCCCGATCCTCCTCCAGGACATGGACTCTCGTTTTCCACTGGATCGAGGGCTCCTTCGATCGGAGGAGCGTGTCCACGACCGAGCCGGCGCCTATCGTCACCGTGACTCCGAAGAATCGGGCCCGGGAGAAATAGGTTCCGGACCGCGATGTGTCCCCCGCACGCCATAAATCGTCCCCCGCCAATCCGGTCCGCATGAAAGCCGCCGCACTCCTCGTCTCCTGTTTGGAAAGTGAAGGCGTCCGCTTCGCCTTCGGGATCCCGGGGGAGGAGAACCTCGAGCTGATGGATGCGCTCCGCGACAGTTCGGTCCGCTTCGTCCTGACTCGACACGAAGGCGCTGCAGCGTTCATGGCCGACGTCTATGGCCGCCTCACCGGCCGCGCCGGCGTCTGCCTCGCGACCCTGGGACCCGGCTCGACGAACCTCGTGACCGGCGTGGCGGATGCATTCCTCGACCGCGCTCCGCTCGTCGCAATCACGGCCCAGGCGGACCTGACGAGGATCCACCGCGAGTCCCACCAGTACGTCGACATCCTGGACCTCTTCGGCCCGATCACGAAGTGGAACGCCCGCATTGAGGATTCCGGGACCGTGACGGAGGTCGTCCGGAAGGCCTTCAAGCTCGCGGAGGCCGAGAAGCCGGGATCGACGCACGTCGAGTTGCCGGAAAACGTCGCCGAGGAGGACGTGCGCGCGAACCGGAAGCCGCTGCCGCGGGACCGGATCCGGAATCCGTCGCCGGACAAGGCGAGCCTCGACCGAGCCGCGGTCCTGATCGAGAAGTCGGAACGGCCGATCGTCCTCGCGGGGAACGGCGTGATCCGGAACGGCGCCTCCGGGGAGCTCACGGCGTTCGCGGAGGCGCTGAGCATCCCGGTCGCTCACACGTTCATGGGGAAAGGGACGGTCCCGTGGACATCGCCGATGAGCCTCCTCACGATCGGCGTCCTGCCGCGGGACTACGAACTCGCGGGACTCGACGAGTCCGACCTCGTGATCTGCATCGGGTATGACTTCGTCGAGTACGATCCTCGGACCTGGAACCCACGGGGCGACCGACGCATCGTCCACATCGATTCCCTTCCCGCGGAGATCTCCGCGCACTACGTCCCGGACGTCGAAGTCGTCGGAGAAATCCGCGAGGCGTTGCGGGTCCTCCGACAGCGCGTGCGGAAGCCCCGGGACGCCGAACGGGCAACCCGCCTCCGAGAGAGCATCCTCAAGCGCCTGGCCTCGGAGCTGGCGACCCGATCGACGAAGGGACTCAAACCGCAGCGCGTCCTCTGGCAGCTCCGCGACATCCTGGACCCGGACGACCTCCTCATCTCCGACGTGGGCGCGCACAAGTTGTGGCTCGGCCGGTTCTTCCGGGCGCTGAAGCCGAACACGGTCCTCATCTCGAACGGGCTGTCGGCGATGGGCATCGCCTTGCCTGGCGGCATCGCGGCGAAGCTCCACGATCCGAATCGGCGGGTCGTCACCCTGAGCGGGGATGGCGGGTTCCTGATGAGCGTCCACGAACTCGAGACGGCAAAACGGGAGGGCGCGGCGACCGTGAACCTCATCTTCCGTGACGGCGGGCTCGGGAGCATCCGGTGGAAGCAGGCCGCGAAGTTCGGCCGGACGACGGGCACGGAGTTCGGGAACCCCGACTTCACGGCCGTCGCGGAGGCGTTCGGAGTCCGAGGCTTCCGGGTGGACCGCGCGTCCGAGCTGGAGGGGATCGTGGAAGAGGCCCTCGAGACGAAGGGGGCCACGGTCGTCGACATCCCGGTGGACTACAGCGACAACCCCTTCCTTGCCGCCGGGCGGTAGTCGCGCCTCCCGGCACCTCTCAACGGAGGTTCTGGGCGAGGATCTCCATCGCGGGCGTCATGTCGGCCCGATCGAGCAAGAAGATCGTGTCGGTGTAGCACGACATCTCCTCCACGATGTTGATCCCGCGGGAGGCGAGCGCCCCGGACAGGAAAGCAAGCAGGCCGGGCGTCTCCTCGATCGTCTCCGGGCTCGTCACGGCGATCTCCACGAGGCCTCGCGTCACGTTCAGGATCTGTTCGGACCGGAGCCGCTTCGTGACCCGGGACACGGAGACATCGTCGACGATGATCACGGTGCCCTGAGACACCTGGATGAGGCGACACGTCCGGTTCTCATCGAGGAGCTCCTCGACGACGTCGCCGAGCCGCTGGAGGACGTCGACGCCCTCGACGACCGTGATCGTGGCGATCTTCGTGCGCGTCAGGATCCGGCTCTTCTGGAGCATGCGGCGTACTGCGTCCTCGTTGAACCCCCGCAGCTTTCCGACCGGGAACCGTCGGCAGGCCGCGAGGACCGCCTCCCCCCGGCGAATGCCCAGCTCCTTGCAGATCTTGCGGGCAAGGGCGGAGTAGTTCACGATTCCCATCTTCAACGCATCCGAGACGCTCGGGTGATTCGCGATGTACTCGCGCACCTGCCTCGCGACGTTCGCCACGTCGTCTCGGAGGGCATGTCCGATATTTGACAATTTTGTCCTGGATTGACGCAACGATGTCAACACATTGAAATACACACCCACGAGTCCTCACAGTTCGCAACGGATGGGGCATCGTCGCACATGTCACAAAACAAGGTCGTCCTGGCCTATTCCGGGGGGCTCGACACCTCCGTCGCGATCCGGTGGCTGCAAGACCGCGGATTCGACGTCGTCGCATTGACCGCCGACGTCGGCCAGCCCGCCGATTTCACGTCACTCCGAGAGAAGGCGACCCGCCTCGGGGCCAAGGCGTACGTCGTCGACGCCCGACAGGAGTTCGCGGAAGAGTACATCCTCCCGGCCCTCTCGGCGAATGCGGTGTACGAGGGTCAGTATCCGCTGAGCACCGCCCTCGCCCGGCCGCTGATCGGAAAGCACCTCGTCGCCGTCGCGCGGCGGGAAGGGGCAGGATACATCGCACACGGCTGCACCGGGAAAGGCAACGACCAGGTGCGGTTCGACCTCTGCACGACGGCCCTCGCGCCGGACCTCCAGGTCATCGCACCTGCCCGGGAGTGGGCGATGACGCGGGACGAGGAGGTCGCCTACGCGAACGGCCGCGGGATCCCCGTTCCCGTCTCCACTGGCTCGCCGTACAGCACGGACGAGAACCTCTGGGGCCGCTCGATCGAGTGCGGCGTCCTCGAGGACCCGCGAATCGAGCCGCCGGAAGAAGTGTTCGCGTGGACGACGAGCCCCTCGGAAGCGCCGGACCGGTCCGAGCAAGTGACGATTCACTTCGAAGCCGGCAAGCCCGTCGCGCTCCAAGGCAACGCGATGGACGCCGCATCGCTCATCACCGCGCTGAACGAGCTCGCGGGCCGCCACGGCGTCGGCCGCATCGACCACGTGGAGTCGCGCGTCGTCGGGATCAAGTCCCGCGAGGTGTACGAGTGTCCCGCTGCGACGGTCCTCCTGAAGGCCCACCAGGCGCTCGAAGCCCTCGTACTGCCGCGGGACGTCCTCGAGTTCTCGCGCACTGTCGCGACGCGCTACGCGGCCCTCATCTACGACGGCCTATGGTTCACGCCGCTCCGGGAGGCGTTCGACGCGTTCATCGAGTCGACGCAGGCGCGCGTCACGGGCGACGTCACGGTGAAGCTATTCAAAGGATCCGCCACGGTAATCGGTCGCGCATCGCCTTACTCGATGTACGATCACGGCCTCGCGACGTACTCGAAGGGCGACCGGTTCCGCCAGTCGATGGCGGAGGGGTTCATCTACATCTGGGGTCTGCCCGCCCGCACGTGGGCGGCCGTCGGCGAGAAGGCCGCGCCGGCGAAGCTCGTGAAGGCCGCGAAGAGGTCGAGCTGAGGATGGCGGTCATCTCGCAACCTCCCGCTGCGGCAGGCGGAGCCCCGCCGTCCTACGTCAAGACGCAGGCCGCGCCATTCCTAGCCTCCTTGTCGATCGACCGGAGGCTTGCCCGGTTCGACGTGGCGGGCAGCATCGCCCACGCCGAGATGCTCGGCGCCGTCGGCATCCTCACGGCCGAGGAATCGAGCGTCCTCGTCGGGGGCCTTCGCCGCATCCACGAGGAGATCACAAGCGGCACGTTCCCCTGGCGGGAAGACCTCGAAGACGTCCACACGAACGTCGAGGTCCGCCTCACGGAGACGCTGGATGCGCTCGGGGCGAAGGTCCACACGGCCCGCAGCCGGAACGACCAGATCGCGCTCGACGAACGGATGTTCCTCCGGGAGGCGATCGTCTCGATCGACCGGCAGATCCTCGCGCTCCAGATGGCCCTCCTCGATCTCGCGGAAGCCCACGTCGGCACACCGATGCCCGGCTACACGCACCTCCAGCGCGCCCAACCGGTGACGCTGGGCCACCACCTCCTCGCGCACTTCTGGCGTCTGTCGCGGGACTACGGCCGCCTCGGGGATGCGTACGACCGCGCGAACGTCTCGCCCCTCGGAGCGGGGGCCATGGCGGGGAGCACCCTTCCGATCGACCCCTCCATCACCGCTCAAGCGCTCGGCTTCGCCGCGGCATTCGAGAACTCGATCGACGCGGTGAGCGACCGCGATTACTTCGCGGAATTCCTGTTCGACCTCTCCCTCCTCGCGATCCACCTCTCGTCGATCGGGGAAGAGATCGTGCAGTGGGACTCCGCGGAATTCGGATTCGTCCGCCCGACATCGGCCCTCGGATCGGGGAGCAGTTTGATGCCGCAGAAACGGAACCCGGACGTGGCGGAGCTGGCCCGCGGAAAGGCGGGTCGCGTGATCGGGGACCTCGTATCTCTCCTGGCGACCCTCAAATCGCTCCCGCTTGCATACAACCGGGACCTCCAGGAGGACAAGGCGCCGGTCTTCGATGCCGCGGACCACATCCTCGCGACGCTCGATGCGCTCACCACCGCCATCTCCGCGTTGGAGTTCGACGAGACTCGCCTCCTCGCAGCGGCATCGGATCCCCGAATGCTCGCCGCGGACCTCGCCGAGTATCTCGTCGCGCGGGGCGCCCCCTTCCGCGAGGCCCATGAGGCCGTCTCCGCATATCTTGCAAAGTCCGACGGCGCCATCGATGCCGCATCGCTGCGGCAATTCGACCCTCGATTCGGCGAGGACGTCGCCGAGATCCTCGATGTGCGTACCTCGCTCGCACGCCGGACGACTCGCGGGGGACCTTCGCCCGACGCGGTGCGGATGCAGCTCGCCCGCGCTCACGATGCGGTCGGCCTCGAACGGTACTCGCTCTCCAAGCGCGCCGAATGCGTAGACCTCGTCGACCGCCTCCTCCAGGGGGGATCCGCATGACGGAGTGCCCGGAGTGCGGCCGCGCGATCGAGCGAGCGAAGCTCATCGAGGGGGAGATCTTCCCCTGCCCCGACTGCGGCCTCGAACTCGAAGTCACCTCCTTCGAACCGTTTCGGGTCGACGTCGCGCCTCGCGAAGCGGAGGACTGGGGGGAGTAGCACGTTCACCCTCGGACTCTTCTATACCGTCATCCGGCCGGAGGAGAAGTGGATCCTCGAGGCCGCCGCGAACCGCGGCATCCCGGTCGAACGGCTCCACGACGAGGCCGTGACGTTCCCTCTCGTGCGGAACGGCTTCACGTCGGACCTCGTGCTGAACCGGAGCGTGAGCCACAGCCGCTCGCTCTACGCGTTGCGGTTCTTCGAGCACTACGGCGTCCCGACCGTGAACGCGTACGACGTCGTCCAGGTGTGCGGCGACAAGGTCCTCGCGAGCCTGCGGCTCTCGGAGGCCGGCATCCCGACCCCGAAGACCGTCGTCGCGCTGACGCCGGAGGCGGCGCTCAAGGCCCTCGACGAGATCGGCTATCCGGCGGTCCTGAAGCCGCCCGTCGGCTCGTGGGGCCGCCTCATGGCGAAAGTCGACGACCCGGAAGAGGCGGAGCAGATCATCGAGCACAAGACCGCCCTGGGCTCACCGATGCACTCCATCTTCTACGTCCAGGAGTACGTCCCGAAGCCGCAGCGCGACCTGCGGGCGTTCGTCGTGGGCGACGAACTCGTCGCCGCGATGTACCGCTACTCGGACGACTGGCGGACGAACGCGTCCCGGGGCGGGATCGCGGAGGCCCTGACGCCGACGCCGGAGATGGCCGAGCTCGCGATGCGGGCGGCGTCTGCCGTCGGAGGCGGCGTGTTGGCGGTGGACCTGATGGAATCCCCCGACGGCCTCGTCGTGCACGAGGTGAACCCGACGCCCGAGTTCAAGGCGCTCGCCTCGGCCACGGGCATCGACGTCGCCGGCAAGATCGTGGACTACGTCGCGGAGGTCGCCCGTCGATGAACGTCGCGATCGTCGGCGGGTCCGGGTACACGGGCGGAGAGCTCCTGCGCCTCCTGATTCGCCATCCGAAGGTCGAGGTGACCCAAGTCACATCCGACTCCTTGGCGGGCAAGCCCGTCGGCCGGGCCCATCCGAACCTCCGGAAGGTCACGGACCTCACCTTCACGCCGCACGCGGACCTCGAGTCGTGCGATCTCCTGTTCCTCGCGATGCCCCACGGCAAGTCGATGGGCCGCATGCGCGAGTTCCTCGGCCGCGCGGGGAAGATCATCGATCTGAGCGCGGACTTCCGGCTCAAGGATCCGTCACTCTACCCGGAGTACTACGGACTCGATCATCCGCAGGCTGACCTCCTGCCGAAAGCGGTGTACGGCCTCCCGGAGATTCACCGGGACGAGATCCGGGAAGCGACGATCATCGCCGGACCCGGCTGCATCGCGGCCGCGGCGATCCTGGCGGTCCGGCCCCTGGCGAAGGCGGGCCTCATCGACACCGAGCGGGTCGTGGTCGACGCGAAGACCGGCTCCTCCGCGGCGGGCGCGGACGGCGGACTAGCGTCCCAGCACCCGGAGCGCTCCGGCGTGATGCGGCTCTACGCCGCCACGGGCCACCGACACACGGCGGAGATCGAACAGGAGGCCGGCGTGCGGGTCGCGCTCTCCTGCCACGCGGTCGAGGCCGTGCGGGGCATCCTGGCCACCTGCCATGCGTTCCACCGTGAATCCGTCACGCCGAAGGACCTGTGGCGGGTGTATCGGCAGGCGTACGCGACCGAGCCGTTCGTGCGGATCGTCGTGGAGGCTTCGGGCCTCTACCGCCTCCCAGAGCCGAAGATCCTCGCCGGGACGAACTATTGCGACGTCGGGTTCGCGCTCGACGAGCACGCCGGGCGCGTCGTCGCGGTGTCCGCGCTCGACAACCTGATGAAGGGCGCCGCGGGGAACGCGGTGCAGTGCATGAACCTCGTCGCCGGGTATCCGGAGACGATGGGCCTCGAGTTCATCGGCTTGCATCCGGTCTGAGGTGACGTCGGTCGATGTTGGTCGTCAAGGTAGGCGGTGCGGAAGGGAACGGGCTCGACAACGTGCTGATCGACCTCGCTCCACGCCGGGACTACGTCCTCGTGCACGGCGGGTCGAACGAGGTCGACCGGCTCGCGGAGGCGCTGGGGCGCCCGATCCGGTGGATCACATCGCCGAGCGGCGTCCTGTCGCGTTACACGGACCGGGAGACGATGGAGGTCTTCACGATGGCGCTCGCGGGCAAGCTCAACACGGAGATCGTCACGCGGCTCCAGTCGCTCGGCGCGCCCGCGGTGGGCCTGAGCGGCGTCGACGGCGCCCTCCTGATGGGCCGCCGCAAGGAGGCCGTCCGCTCCGTCGACAACGGCCGCGTGCTGCTCGTGAAGGACGACTACTCCGGGACGGTCGAACGGGTGAACACGGGGCTGATCCAACTGCTGTTCGACGCGGGGTACGTCCCCGTCATCTCGCCTCCGGGCGTCACGGCGCGGGGCGAACTCATCAATGCGGACGCGGACCGGATCGCCGCGCAGGTCGCGGTCGCGATGGAGGCGGACACCCTCATCCTCCTGACGAACGTCCCCGGCCTCTTGCGGGAGCCCAGCAATCCGTTGACCCTCATCCCCGAGGTGCCGCGGGCGCAGCTGCGAACGTTCATGGACTTCGCGTACGGACGGATGAAGAAAAAACTGATCGCCGCGCAGGAGGCCCTCGAGGGCGGCGTCGCCCGAGTCGTGATCGCCTCCTCGCAGCAACCGGACCCGGTCGAGCGCGCGCTCGAAGGGATGGGCACGGTGATCGCGTGATCACGGTCGAGGCGCGGGCCGCGGAGTTCGCATGTTCCCCGAAACGCGCCCTCACGTTCGTGCGCGGATCGATGGCGACCCTCTGGGACGAGGACGGCCGCGAGTACATCGATTGCGGCGCCTCGTTCGGCGTGGGGAACCTCGGCCACTGCAACCCCGCGATCGTCGAGGCGATCGCCTCGCAGGCGCGGGAGCTGATCCACGTCGGCCCGGCGTTCGGGACGACCGCGAAGGAGATGTTCGTCGGGAAGCTCCTCTCCGTCGCGCCGCGGAACCTGGAGCGGGTCTTCCTGAGCAACTCCGGCTCCGAAGCGGTTGAGGCCGCCATCAAGTTCGCCCGGGCGGCGACGGGCCGTCCGAAGATCGTCGCGGCGATGCGGGGCTTCCACGGTCGGACGATGGGGGCGCTCAGCGCGACGTGGCGGAAGGACTTCCGGGAGCCGTTCGAGCCCCTGGTCCCGGGCTTCGTGCACGTGCCCTTCAACGACATCGACGCGCTGCGCGAGGCCGTCGACCGGGACACGGCCGCCGTCCTCCTCGAGGCGGTCCAAGGCGAAGGCGGCGTCCACGTGGCGTTGCCGGAATACATGCCGGCCGCCCGCGAGATCTGCGATCAGGCGGGTACACTTCTAATCCTGGACGAGGTCCAGACGGGCATGGCCCGCACGGGCCGACTGTTCGCCGTCGAACGGTGGGGAGTCGAGCCCGACCTCCTCACGCTGGCGAAGTCCCTCGCGGGGGGCGTGCCGATCGGCGCGACCTTGGCGACGCAGGATGTCGAGCGCGCGTTCAAGGGCAGCCACAACTCGACGTTCGGCGGCAATCCGCTCGCCTGCGCGGCGGGCACCGCCGCAATCGACTACACGGTCCGGGAGCGGCTGTGGGAACGCGCGGAGCGTCTCGGGAGCGGCGCGATCGCGAAGCTGCGCGGCCTCGCCGCGCCATCGGTCCGCGAAGTCCGCGGGCTCGGACTCATGATCGGCATCGAGCTCCGCGCCAAGTCGGCGCCGGTCCTGGAGGCGATGCAGGAAGAGGGCGTGCTCGCGATCGGCGGCGGTTCGAGCGTCGTCCGGCTCCTCCCGCCGCTCGTGATCCCGGAAGCGCAGTGGTCTCGCGCCATCGACGTGCTCGGGAGGGCCCTGACGAATGGATGAGGTCGGCGTCCTGACGGCGCTCGTCGAGGAATACAGTCCCTCGGGACACGAAGCGGACGCTGTGCAGCGGTTCATCAAAGTGTCGCAGTCCCTGGGCTTCACCGCGCATGCGGACGCCGTGGGAAACGGAATCGCCCGGATCGGCGAGGGCCGTCCCTCCATCCTGTTCCTCGGACACATCGATACGGTGGAGGGAAGGCTTCCCGTCCGTCTCGACGGCGGTCGCCTCCACGGGCGCGGCGCCTGTGACGCGAAGGGGGCGCTCGCGGCCGCACTCGTGGCCGCCCACCGCCACGCGGGCCCGGGAGAGATCGTCGTCGTTGGCGCGGTCGGTGAGGAGCGCGATTCGCGGGGCACCCGCCATCTCCTCACTCGCGCTCGCCCCGACTTCCTCATCGTCGGAGAGCCGAGCGGCTGGGACGGCGTCACGATCGGCTATAAGGGGAACCTGAGCCTCGTCCTCCGGCTCGACGGCGAACGGGCCCACCTTTCATCCCCCGCCGCGACGACGGTCGAGACAGGCCTCGCGTTCATCGAACGCCTACGAGAGTTCTGCGACGCACACGCAGGCCCGACTCCATTCCGATCGCTGACGATGAAGACGCGGTCGATCAATACGACCCAAGAGGGCAGCGCTGAACACGTGGAGATCGGGCTGAACCTTCGGCTCCCGCCTGGCATCGGTGTCGACGATGTCCTATCGTTCATCGACGGAAACCGCGGCGCAATCGGGTGCGAGACCGTCGACGCGTCCACGGCCATCGAGGTCGACTCGCGGAACGACGTCGTGCGGGCACTCTGTGCGGGGATCCGGAACCGGGGATCGCGCCCCACGCTCCTCCGGAAGCTCGGAACGTCGGACCTCAACCTGGCCGCTCCCGCCTGGGGATGTCCGGCCGCTGCGTACGGACCCGGAGATTCGCATCTCGACCACACCGAGGCGGAGAACGTGGACGTCGGCGAGTTACGACGCTCCATCGACGTCCTGCGAGAGGCGTTCACGTTCCTCACGGCCCCGGACGGCCTGCGCCTGGCCACCGCTGAATCGGATGCGCCTCGGTGGTGAGGACCACCTTCCGGAAGTCGAGCGTCTCCGGCGGGGCGAAGAGCAGATAGAAATATTTCAGGGTCTCCGAGAGGCAGAAGCTGTGCATCTCGTCGGACCGCTCCTTCGTCACGACATCGCGGAGCGAGGCGTACCCGACCTCCGATCGGCAGTAGCGGACGAAGCTCTCGAAGAGCGCCTCGCCCATCTCCCGGTACCGCGGATCGCCCGTGAGTTGGTACAGGTAGTACGTCGATTCGGCGACCTCGGGCCGCAGCGGATACGCGCCGTTCACGATTCGCATCGTCCGATAGTCGAACCGCTCCGGCTCGATGCCGTGCATCATCCACATCCTGTAGCACGAGTCGTGGAGGCGTCTCGCGCGGTCGAGGTCTCCCGACAGCGCGAGGACCGCGGGGAAGAACGCGTCGAGGGCCCCGAATACGGTCGCGGTCGGCTCTCCGGTGAGCATGTCCGCGTGGCGATACCACAGCTCCGCGCCGTCGTCGTCCGCGAGGTACCGCTGGATCGCACCCACGGACCCGAGCCACATCCTTCGGCAGTCGAGGTCGCCGAAGGCAACCCAGCCCTTGAGCAGGTACTCGTAGTACGAGTCGATGCATGCGCTGACGTGACTGTCCCGGTCCGTCCACTCGCCCGTCTCCGCGTGGATCCCCTGGCCGACGAGGCCGATCGACGACCGGCGGTTGTAGACCTCGAGGAGCGCACGCTTCGCGGTCTCGTAGAACCGGCGGTCCTTCGTGTGCCGGCTCAACGTGCCGAACTCAAGCAGGAGGGTGCCCGCCTCCGCGGGGTTCGTCTCGGGGCCCTTCGCGGCACCGGTGCGGAGGTTCACGAAGCGGTATGGGAGGCCGGTCGGCGAGCCGAAGGCGGGCAACAGCCGCGTCCCGAGGTCCCTGGCGAGATCGAGGAGGCGTTGGTCCCGCGTCAGCTCGTAGCTCGAGAGGAGACCGCCGAGCAGTCGGATCGTGATCTCGAACGTGCTGACGTCGATGTCGCGATCGAACTCGAGGCGCTCGGAGATCAACGTCCGCGCGTCCTGGGCTTCGGGGTCCAGACCCATCAGGACCATCGTGTCGAGCGAGTCAACCGGAGTCATGAGCAGGGGCCCCGCGTACCAGTCGCGATACGATCGCGAGAGGGGCCGCAGGTCGTCGTGGCCCCACGCGTATTGGCGGTAGCCCTGCCACGCGTGCCGGAACTCCGACTTGACGCGCTCCGCCAACCGCGCCGCGTCCGCCTCGTCCACCACGCCCTTCCGGTCCCGGCCTCCGCATCGGCTCTCGGCAAATAAATCGGCAGGTGCGCATCGCTCCCATCGCGCCGCCGACGGACCGGGTGCGCTTGTACCACGGGCGGTGGACTCCGTGTACGTAGGTTCCTAGTGGCACGCCGGCGCAAGGAAGGCCAAGGCGTCTTGTGACGACCCGTCGCGCGAGTGGCGGGTCATTGTCGCGTCGCAGGGGCGTCATGCATATGACGCGGAGGAGGAGGACGTCCACGGGACGCTCCCCTTCTCCCGGGAGGCGTCGCAAGCATCCCGGGCGGGAAGGGCCCAGCGGAGCGCCTCCGCCCGCATCCGCGGAGGATTCCGCTGAACGCACCCTTCGTCGGATCCTCGGACCGGAAACGGCGGACACGACCAAGGCGGCACTCGCCGCACGGGCCCGCGTCCGCTCGGAATCGCCCTGGCCGGAGCTTCTGGAAGCGCTCGATCGAATCGACCCGGACATCGCGGCGGTTCTCCGCCGGTTCGCGGGGATCCCGCCTCCCAAGAAGCGACGACGCTAAGCAGAGGGCCGAACTTCAAGCCGACCATCCGAGACCCTCTTGAACGACTGCCGGCTCAAGGCACCTCGATGCGTCGAACGGTCGGAGCGTGTGGTGTGTCCGCCCCGCCGTGGCGGGAACCCGCGGGGCATTCCACCCACAGGCTCAAGTGCGACACCGGCGCATTCGGCGTGGGGACGTGGTAGGACATGAACCTGGAATCTCAGAGACCGTATCGGATGTGGCGTTGGGCCCCGTTCGTATTGCTGGCGGGAATCTTCGCGGTTGCGATCGTCGTGGGGTTGATCTCCCGCGCGGTGTCCCCCGGCGCGCCCGGTCCGGTGTGGTTCCCGTTCGCCGGTTTCTGGGTCTTCTTCGTGTTCTTCGCGCTGTTCTGGGCCGTGCGCTGGTTCTTCTGGCCGTGGGGTTGGGGCTGGGGCTATTCCCGGAGGGGGTACTGGCACGGCGACGAGAGCTACTACATCCTGCGCGCGCGGTTCGCCAGGGGCGAAATCACGAAGGAGCAGTACGACCAGATGATGCGGGACCTCGGCCACCAACCCTGATCGGCGGTCCCCCTACCCTCGGAGGGCGCGGTACATGCGGGGAAGGCTGATGTCGTACCGGTACGTGATGAACGAGTGCGTGTCGTCGAACTCCTCGTACACGTGCTTGATGCGGCGGTCCAAGAGTTTTCGGTGGATCACCCGCGCGCCCCAGATCAAGTTGTACTGGTCTTTCGTCCCGCAGTCGATGTACACGAGGCGCAGGCGCCGTAGGCTCGGCGCGTACTGGGCCAGCATATTCACCGGGTCCCACCGCCGCCACCGCGCCCACACCTCGGGCCTCCATTCGCCCGTCTCCAGGTCGAACGGGAAGTCGATGCCCATGGTCGGGCTGCGTGGATTCGGGGAGTAGTGCGCCGCCATCCCGATCGTGTTCAGGATCGGATAGAGGCCCTCGAGGCGGCGATTCGGCTGGCGCCAGAACCATCGGAGCCAGCCCGCAGGCCCTCCGTGCTCCCGGAAGGCGGCGAGGGCCTTCGGGAAATCCATGATGTAGACGTATTCGAACAGCGCGTCGCCGGAATGGTCCGCCAGGGCCGACCACGTGTCCGGATGGAGCATCCCCTGGACGATCGACCCGTATCCGCCAGAGGACTTGCCCCAGATTCCTCGCCGCGACACCGGGTACCGCGACTCGACGAACGGGACGATCTCCTTCCGGAGGTAGTCGTCGTAGCGGCCCGTCGCGGTCGAGTTGATGTACTGATTCCCGCCGACCTTCGTGAAGCAGTCGACCATCGGGACGATCATCGGCCCCATCTTCCCCGTGCGGATGAGCCGGTCGAGCTTCGACTTGAGGTCCTCGCCCATCGGATCGACCGACAGGAGTGACTTGCCCGTCCCGGTGTAGCCGACGATCGCGTACGCCGCCGGGTACCGCCGGGTTCGGTCGTACTTCGGCGGGAGATAGATCGCCACTTCCCGCTTCGTCGGGTCCCCGAGCGAATTACCTCGGAGGACCTTCGAATCGAACGTCTCGATGACGACCTCTCCGCCCGCCATCCGTCAGCCCTCGTCCGGGGGAGGGCCCGCCCAACTCATTAAGGCTCTTCCCCGGTGGCGCCGGGAGTCGGAGACCGTCTCCGATGGAGAAAGCTGCGCGGCCGCTGCCGTTCCTGGGCCCTTCGCGTCTCGTTTTCAATTACGATAGTCGTCCCACGCCGATTAAATAGCCGCCGGTAGACCAGGGCGTCTGAGGATCGAACCGCCATGACGCGTACGCCCACCGCCCGTCGTCCGATGCCCCGTGCCGTTCCGATTGCCTTGATGGCCGCCCTCGTCGCGATCGCCTTGATGGGCGTCTTGCTGCCCTCCGCTTCCGCAGCCCCGACCGGTCCGCACTTCGGCCCGAACGTGCAGGTCGACCGGCCTCCCGCGTACTCGGCCGGGGCCCCGTCCCTCAAGGTCGGGTCCGACGGCGTCGCCTATCTCGCCTTCACCGGATGGGGCGGCTCCGTCACCCAGGCCGACATCTTCTTCACGAAGTCGCTGGACGGCGGGCAGACGTGGACGACCCCCGTGCGGGTGAACAACGATGCGGGCGGAGCGAACCAGGCGGAGCCCGCGCTCGCCCTCGACAACGCGAACCATATCTACATCGCGTGGACGGACTCGCGGAACGGGAACAACGACGTGTTCTTCGCGAAGTCCACGGACGGGGGCCTGAGCTTCTCGGCGAACGTCCGCGCGAACGACGTGACGACGAACTCCCAGGCGGAACCCGACGTCGCGGTGGATCCTGTGAACCCGACCATAGTCCACACCGCGTGGACGGACACCCGGAGTGCCGTCACCGGCCCGGACATCTACTACGCGAACTCGACGGACGGCGGGTTGAGCTTCAACCCCTCCGTGCGAGTGAACAACGACGCGACGGCCTCCGAGCAAGGAGAGCCCCGGATCGCGACCGCGCCGAACCGGGACGTGTACCTCGCGTGGAGCGACCCGCGGACGGCCGCTCGAGGCCGGGACATCTACTTCTCGAAGTCGTCCGACCGGGGCGCCAGTTGGGCGCCGAACATCCCGGTGAACGACGACACGGGGGCCGCGGCCCAGGGCGAGCCCACGATCGCGACGGACGTCGCCGGCATGATCTACGTGGCGTGGACGGACTATCGGAACCCGAACACGGCGCCGGACATCTACGCGACCCGATCTTCGAACGCGGGCGCGTCGTTCGCGGCGAACGTGAGGGTGAACGACGAGACGGGGGCCGTCACCCAATTGATCCCGAATATCGCCGCGAACGCGGGCAAGGTCCAAGCGGCCTGGACCGACAGCCGGACGGTCGGCTCCACGAGCTGGGACATCTACACCTCGTCCTCGGTCGACGGCCTGGCCTGGTCTCCGAACGTCCGCGTGAACGACGACCCGGCCTCAAACATCTTCCAGTACGATCCGAGCATCGCGATCGACCAAGCAGGCGACGTCTTCGCGGCATGGCTCGACACCCGGACGAGCGGCCAGGATGTCTTCGCCGCGACCTTGGATGTCGTCGCCCCGACCGCGAACGCAGGCGCGGGAATGACGGTCGATCAGGGCTCGCCCGCGTCCTTCAGCGGCTCGGGCTCGTCCGACAACCTGGGACTCGCGAGCTACGCGTGGGACTTCGGCGACGGCTCGAGCGGTGCCGGCGTCACGACGAGCCACGCCTATGTCATGCCCGGCGATTACACGGCGACGCTCAGCGTCTGGGATTACTCAGGCAACGTCGCGACCGCGACGGTTCAAGTGACGGTGCGGGACACGCAGGCACCCGTCTTGCGCGGGGCGGGCGACCGCCTCGTGGATGAGGGCCAGCCGCTATTCTTCGACGGATCCGCGTCGTCGGACAACGTTGGCGTCGCGTCGTACGCATGGGACTTCGGGGACGGGACGACCGCCACCACGGCGACCGCAAGCCACGTCTACGCCCGGCCGGGCGCGTACGCCGCGACCCTTACGGTGACGGACGCGGCGGGCAACTCCGCGACGTCCTCCTTCACGGTGACGGTCCGGTCGAGTGCGCTCCTCGGGATGATTCAGATGCTCGAGGGAATCATCGCGCTCCTCGTGATCGTCCTCGCCTTGCTCGGCTGGATGGTCTGGGGCATGCGGAAGCGCGAGCAGCACCGGCGGATGCCGCCGGTGTCGCCAATGTCGCCGATGTCAACGGTCTCGCCGCCGCCCGGGGCGCCGCCGGCGCAACCGCCGAGGGAGCCCGACCCGCTCGACATGACCCTCCCCGGCACGCCGCCGAAGCAACCCTAGAAAAATGGAACGGCGGGCCGAGCGCCCGCCCCTCCCCTTTTGAACGTCTGACTAGTCCTCTTCGTACTCCATCAGCGTGTACTTGTTGTCGTCCGGGTCGAGGAACGTGGCCGTGATCCCGCCCCAGGCCTGCTTCTCGGCCTTCTTCTCGAATCGCACGCCTTTCGCCATGAGCTGGTCCTGGACCTTGTAGATGTCCTTCGTCGCGAAGTAGATCGACGTGTCTTCGCCGATGTGCGTCATGTCCGCGTCGTAGTCCGCGGGATTGGTGTACATCTCCTTCGTCGGCGTGAAGGGCATGACGCCCGTGGCTTTCGGGGAGTGCTGATAGATCGACATGTCCTCCTGGCCTTCCTCGCCCGGCACCCGGCGCTTCCGCAACCCGAGCGCTTTCGCGAAGAACTCGCCGGCTTTCGCCGCGTCCCGAGACACGACCGTGACGAAGGTCAGCGCCGAGAGCCCCGCCCGACGAATTTTCGGCTTCGCGGGCTGCGCGAGGAACAGGACGTTCCCGTCAGGATCCGTGAAGCGCCCG
>WNFU01004137.1_pt1 | contig 19692 bp, 14 predicted proteins | sample 5400121 | NCBI WGS metagenome assembly WNFU01 (sample SAMN13153360, study PRJNA577476) | soil metagenome | isolation source: 100 cm soil or saprolite under grassland replicate 1 | place: USA:California | collected 2016-06-15 | reverse complement strand
GTAGGCGATGATTGCAGTCACATTTGCGTTGCCGGCGGAAAGCTCGGATTTCTTACGCCATCTGCGCAATCAATCTCGCACCGATCGTAGTGGCATCCGCACAATTCGCGGCACGATCGACGATCGCGCGGTTGAAGTGCTTCATACCGGTGTGGGAGAAAAGGTTTGCCGCCAGCGAGTGGCAGAATTTCTCCAGGATCAGCAATTCGATCTTTTGATCAGCAGTGGATTTGCAGGCGCGCTTAACGATAAGCTGCAAATCGGCGATCTCCTCGTCGCAAAGAATTTTTCGACAGTTGAGCTGACCGAGGTGGACTCATCCTTTTCACGTTTGCCGATTCATGAAGCCGATCTTTTAACCGTGCGTGCGTTAATCGATTCCAATGATGAGCGAAACAAAATTGCGCGCACATCAGGTGCGGCCGCGGTCGACATGGAGACGGAATTCATTGCGCGCGCCTGCGCGGAACATGGCATTCCCCTACTCTCCCTGCGCGCCATTACCGATACGCCGCGCGAACCGTTCCCGGCGGCGCCGAATGTCTTATTCGACATCGAACAGCAGCAAACTCGCTTCCTAACGTTGGCGACCTTCTTCCTTGCGCGTCCGAATCGCGTCCCGCAGCTCATTCAGTTCGCGAGAAGAATTGCACGTGTGCGAAAAATTCTTGCAAGCGCGCTCTTCGATGTGGTGCGCGGCATGGGCTGATGCAGCAACGGGCGCGGGCGCGTCGCGCAGCGACGCGGCTACAGTTGTGCTGGCTCTATGTGCACCAGCACGTCCGCGATACGCGAGTCGCTTTGCTGGATCGCGCTTTTGACGCGATGCGCGATCTCGTGGCCTTCATGCACCGACATGTTGCCGTCCACGGCAACGTGAAGATCAACGTAAAAATCCAGACCCATTTTTCGGGCGCGACATTTCTCAACTTCGAGGACGCCAGGAACCGAGCTGGCAACTGAACAGACGGACTTGACGATTTTTCGGGGCGCGGTGTCCATGATTTCGTAAAACGCAGGCCGCAAAAGCCGAATGCCATTTGCCGCGATGACTGCGCAGGCAAAAAGGGCCGCCCAATCGTCCGCACTTTGCCAGCGCTTGCCGCCTATCAAGGCCACAGAAATGCCAATGAATGCAGCGGCGGACGTGAGCGCATCGCTACGATGATGCCAGGCATCGGTTTGCACAGCTGTGCTTTCCACGTCTCGTCCGATCCGATTGACGTAACGAAACAAAGTTTCCTTCACGATGATTACGACAATCAATATTACGAGTGTGTAAGGGGCCGGCGCGTGATGCGGCAGAAAAATCTCGCGCATACTTTGGACGGCGAGGCCAATTGCGGCAGCCAGAACTCCAACTGCAACAATTATGGCCGCGATCGGCTCAGCTTTCCCATGGCCGTAAGGATGAGTCGCGTCAGGTGGGCGCGCTGCAACTTTCAGCCCACCCCAGATGACAAACGAACCGGCAACATCCATACCCGACTCGATACCATCGGCGATTAGCACATAGGCGTTCCCAAAGAAGCCACCGAGAATTTTTGCTGTGGCGAAAATGAAGTTCACGATCATGCCGAAGAGCGCGACACGCGTTCCGGTCTGCCAAGCAGATGAAGTCATCCCGCCAGACGTGCTGTGAGTTTGCAGATTGGTCGCGGGCGCGTGAGGATGCTGTGGCGAGGACATTGATGAAGAAAAGTATAAACGCAGCCGTGTACGAAACACACGGAAATCCAGCGGACGTCTTGCGTGTTGAATCACGACGCTGGCCGACGCCAGCCGAGGGCGAAGCCGTTGTGAAAATGCGCGCAGCGCCCATCAATCCCGCGGACTTAAATCAGATCGAAGGAAAATATCCGATCCGACCGGAACTGCCGGCGACGCCCGGGTTCGAAGGTGCGGGAGTGGTTGTCGATCTTGGCGCGAAGGTGACGAATGTTGCCGTGGGTGACCTGGTAATCTTGCCGCACAACGTCGGCACATGGCGTGACGCCGTTGTCGTGAAAGCCGAAGATCTCGTCGTTGTACCTGCGGGAATCGAGCCTGTCGATGCGGCAATGTTAAAAATCAACCCGATGACCGCGTGGCGGTTGCTGCACGATTATGTCGATCTCAAAAAAGGAGATTGGCTCATACAAAACGCAGCAAATTCCGCTGCCGGCCGCGCCGTGATTCAAATCGCAGGCGAGCTGGGCTACAAAACGGTGAACGTTGTCCGACGCGCGGAATTGATTGACGAACTGCGCACGGAAGGCGGCGACGTCGTGCTCGTCGATGGCGAGAATCTTCGCGATCAAGTGAAGGGCGCTACCGGCGGCGCACCGATCCGTTTGGGATTGAATGCCGTTGGCGGCGAGAGCGCACTGCGGCTTGCAAATTGTCTCGCGCCTGGATCAACCCTGGTGACGTTCGGAGCAATGAGTTTGCAGCCGCTGAAAATTCCCAACGGGTTGCTGATTTTCAAAGACCTCCGTTTCCGCGGCATCTGGATCAACAAATGGTACGATAACGCGACCAAAGAGCAGCGCATGGAAGCATTCCGGCCACTTTTGGAAATGGCAAAACGCGGTCTGTTAAAGACGAAGGTCGAAAAAGCCTACCCGCTGAGCGAAGCGAAAGTGGCAGTTGCGCATGCTGCGCAAGGCAAACGCGGCGGAAAAATCATTTTGGAGTTCGGCGACTAAGCGCCGGCTCATCTGCCGTGCAAAACGAAGAAGCCAGCCGCACGGCGCTACTCATTGCTGCGAGCCTAGTGCTTCTGCATCACGACCCAAAACGCTCAGGTCTCGTCTCGAAGACTTCTGCAGATTTATGCGCCCGCATGCTCGAGACCAATTCGCTGCAGACGCGTTTGCTCTTGAAAATTGTTCGGTACGGCTGGTTTCGACCAATCGCGAAGTTGATCGAGCGCGTGACGATCCCAGGAATTTTGCTGCATTACGTCTTGCGAAAGAAATGTATCGCCGCGCTCGCGCGCTCAGCGCTTGGTAACGGAACAACACAAGTCGTCATAATCGGCGGAGGCTTTGACCCGCTCAGTTTCGAATTACACGAGATTTTCACAGGCGTGCGACTTTGGGAGATAGATCATCCGGCAACGCAACGCCAAAAAGTTCGTGCCTTTCCCAAAATCGACCCTGAACGATTGCATTTTATCCCGGTTGACTTGAACGCCGCTGCTCTCAATGGAGAAGCTCTGATCAATAGCGGCTTCGATCCGGCTCAACGGACATTCTGGATAGCTGAGGGACTCTTGATGTATCTGCCGGCAGAGATCTTTTCCTTGTTGATGAGAACATTGAAAGGTCTGAGCGCATCGGGCAGCCAGTTTGCGTTTACATTCATGGAAAAGCAGAGCGACGGGCGGATTCGCTTCCATTCGCAAAGCAAACTGGTCGATTGGTGGTTGCGTGGACGCGGCGAACCATTCCTGTGGGGCACGACGCGAGGTGAACTTGTTGATCTTATGCGTCCCTGGCGCGTGACACGATTTTTCGATCACGATAATCTGCGCGAACTGGGGCCCGGCCTGGCCGATGAACCAATCGCCAAAGGTGAGGTAATTTGCCTGGCTGAGATTTGACTTGCTCAACTAAGCTTCCTCCATGCTGACGCGGCGCGAATTCATACGCACGGCGGCGCTTTTCGCGCTTGCGCCGCGCATCTTCGCAGAACCGGAGATTTGGGTTAATGACGTCCATTCCCAGCTCAATCGCACTCGCGTTCGTGAGCTGCTGAGACCGCGCACCAGGGACGAACTCGCGGAGATTGTGCATTCTGCGTCGCGAAAAGGCTTGCCTATCTCCGTTTCAGGCTGTCGGCATTCGATGGGCGGACAACAATTTGCCACAGACAGCATTTGCATCGACGCGCGCCCACTCGATCGCGTGATTTCATTCGATCAAGAGCGCGGTTTGATTGAAGCGGAAGCCGGCATTCAATGGCCGAAATTGATTCGCACTTATCTGGACGCCCAAGCAGACAAGGCGAAGCAATGGGGTATTGCTCAAAAGCAAACCGGCGCCGACACGTTCACGCTCGGGGGAAGTCTCTCGTCGAACGTGCACGGGCGCGGGCTGGCAATGAAGCCGCTGATTTCTAACATCGAATCATTCACCCTGATCAACGCCGATGGGAAATCGATTCGCTGTTCGCGCGATGAGAACAACGAATTGTTTCGACTCGCAACCGGTGGATACGGCCTTTTTGGATTAATCGATAGCGTGACGCTTCGGCTCGTACCGCGGCAAAAATTGCGACGTGTAGTCGAGATAATTCGCGCGGACGATCTGCCCAAACGCTTCCAAGAACGCATCGCGCAAAAGTTTCTCTACGGAGATTTTCAGTTTTTAGTCGATGAAAAGTCGCCGGACTTTTTGCAGCGCGGAGTGTTTTCTTGTTACGAGCCGATCGACGAACACGAACCCATTGTCGCCAAGAAGGAGTTGCGCGAGGATGACTGGCTCGATCTCTTACGGCTTGCGTACACGAATCGCGAAAAGGCTTTCGAGCGTTACAGCGATTACTATTTGTCGACGAACGGGCAGACCTATTGGTCCGACACGAATCAACTTAGCGCGTATTTGCCGAATTACGCGCAGAAGATCCGGGAACAAATCGGAGGAGAAGAATCGAGCCTCATCATTACCGAAATTTATGTTCCACGCCCGGACCTTCCAGACTTTCTGGCGCAGGCGGCGGAACTGTTGCGCTCGAATCGCACAATCGTCATCTACGGTACAGGCCGACTGATCGAAAAAGACGACGAGAGCTTTTTGGCGTGGGCCAAAGAACCTTATGCGTGCGTCATCTTCAATCTGCTCACCTTTCATACACCGCGAGGCATCGAAGCGTCGACGCGTTCCTTTCGCGGGTTAATCGATTTGGCGATAGCCCGCGGTGGCAGTTATTACCTAACGTATCATAAATTCGCCAAACCCGAGCAAGTCATTGCGTGCTATCCGCAGTTCAAACAATTTCTCGACCTGAAGAGAAAGTACGATCCCACTGAACGCTTTCAGAGTGACTGGTACCGCCACTATCGAAAGCTTTTCGCGAGCTGATGACCAGCGGAGCAAAAGCACTATCCCTTCGATGACACCATTCGCGATAATTGCTTTGGTTCTAATTCTCGCGCGCGCCACCACTGAAGTGTGGCTGAGCCAACTCAACCAACGTCATGTGCGCGCGCATGCGAACGAAGTGCCGATTGCATTTCGCGGAGTCGTTGACGACGCGACGTATCGCCGTTCGGTTGATTACACGCTGGCCAAGAGGCGCTTTGGAGATTGCGCCGGCGTGTTCGATACCGTGGTGCTAATCGCCGTGCTTTTCAGCGGCGTATTGCCATGGGCGTTTGCAAGATTCAGCGCAACCTTCGGCACTTCGATCCCGGCGATGGCTGGTTCCCTTGTCGCTACAGGCATCGCGTTGAGCATCCCGGCGTTACCGTTCGCCTGGTATGCGCAATTCAAACTCGAAGAGCGATTCGGTTTCAACACCACGACGATGAAGACGTGGATATTCGATCGTGTGAAAGGATTGCTACTTGCGCTGCTGCTCGGCTATCCCCTGCTTGCGCTGGTGCTGAAACTGATCGTGTGGACTGGCGCAAACTGGTGGCTTTGGGCGGCGACGGTTGTCATCGCGTTTCAATTGCTCCTGCTGCTCGTTGCGCCAGCGGTGATTATGCCACTTTTCAACAAGTTCACACCGCTGCCGAAAGGAGCGTTGCGCGAACGCCTCTTTGCGTTGGCGCAGCGCACGGATTTTCCCACGCGCAGCATCGAGGTGATGGATGGCAGCAAACGCTCGCGTCACTCCAACGCCTTCTTTACCGGACTCGGACGTTTTCGAAAAATTGTCCTGTTCGACACACTCATCGCGCAGCTCACCGAGCCGGAACTGGAATCCGTGCTTGCGCATGAAATTGGCCACTATAAAAAGCGCCACGTACTGAAGTTGCTCGGGGTTTCCATTGCTGGCGTCTTCGTGGCGTTCGCCGCGATTGCGTGGCTGGCGCGTCAGCAATGGTTTTATCGCGCGTTTGGTTTCGAGCATCAGGGAGGCTTTGCCGCTGCGAGTGTCGTCCCTGCGATGCTACTGTTTGCGCTGCTGGCGGGGACCATAAGTTTCTGGCTTTCGCCCTTTATTCACACCTGGTCGCGCCGTTTTGAGTACGAGGCGGACGCATTCGCGCGTGCGACAATGGGAGAGGCGCAGTCGATCGTTCATGCGCTGCGCAAACTGAGCGAAAAAAATCTGAGCAATCTCATTCCGCACCCGCTCTACAGCGGTTTTTATTACTCGCATCCGACCCTGCTTGAACGCGAACGCGCTTTGCGAACAGCGCCTTAGCGCAAGCCTCCTGCTTGCGCCGAACCTGCAGGTGGAAGAATGCGCGCTTCGCGCTTTGCTAAATAAAGAACCGGCGCTTGACACAAGCGCTGCCACAACGTGCGCTGTCCTCACATGTCCAGAATCATCGTTGTCGGCGCGGGAATTAATGGTGTTACCGCTGCGATCGAATTAAAAACGCGCGGTCACAATGTCGTGCTGGTCGATCCCGGACCGCTGCCGCACCCGCTCGCGGCATCCACCGATATCAGTAAAGCCGTGCGCAGGGCTTACGGCGCGGATGAGGATTACACAGCGCTGGCCGAGCGCTCGATCAAACTCTGGCGCAAATGGAATGAGGAATTCGGTGTGGAATTGTATCGCGAAGTCAGCGTGATGTTCGTGCGCGGGCAGGAAATGAAGACGGGCGATTTTGAATACGAAAGTTTCAAACTCTTAAATCGGCGTGGACACAAGATTGAGCGCATGAACTCGCCGCAGCTGTGGAACCGTTTTCCGGCGTGGAATCCGAAACTTTATCAGGATGGCGTTCTTGAGCTGGAGGCCGGATATGCGGAGAGCGGTCGCGTCGTTGCAACATTAGTTGGGCGCGCAAAATCACTCGGAATTGAACTGCGGGAAGGGGCCAGATTCTTGCGGTTGGATGAAGGCGATGATCGTGTGAAAGGGATCGTGCTGGATGATGGCCAACGAATCGCCGGTGACTCTGTCGTCATGGCAGTGGGCGCGTGGACGCCGTATCTGCTGTCGTTTACGAAAAAGTTCTTTCGTGCCAATGGCCAGCCGGTCTTTCACCTAAAGCCTCGACAGCCCGAGCTATTCGCGCCCGAGCGTTTCCCGGTTTTCGGCGCGGACATTACGACGACCGGCTATTACGGATTTCCACTCAATCGCGACGGCGTGGTAAAGATCGCAAATCACGGTCCTGGCCGGGAGATGTCGCCCGAATCTCCCAAACGTGCTGTCACTGCCGAAGATGAAAAAAATCTGCACGAATTCTTAGCATCCACATTTCCGGCGCTGGCCGATGCGCCAATTGTACATACGCGCGTGTGCATGTATTGCGATACGCACGATGGACATTTTTGGATCGCACCCGACCCGGAGCGCGGAGGATTAATAATTGCCGCGGGGGACTGTGGGCATGGATTTAAGTTTGCGCCCGTGCTTGGCGAAATCATTGCCGACGCAGTAGAAGGAAAAGACAACACATTGCTGGCAAAATTTCGGTGGCGACCGGATGTGCGCGCGGGAAGCGGGACAGATGTCGCACGGTTTCAGGGAAATCTGTAGCCGTCGCCGTGTGGGCGACGCGACACATAGATTCGTTGCAACATCAGGACCCCGCTTCGCACAGCGAAGCGCCTATAGCAAAATCTGTCAGCTAGGAAGCCGTCGCGCCTTGGGCCGTCTCCTTTTTTGGCCGGCGCTTTAGCAGTGTGATTTGCTTGATGCGCGCGGAATCGGATGGGCTCCATGTGGCAACGTCCGGATCGTCCTTAAAAGCGTTGTGGACGAGGCGCCGCTCGTAGGAATTCATTGGTTCAAGCTGAAGCGAACGGCCCGTGATGCGAACGCGGTCAGCCAATTCTCGCACGCGTTGCACGATGCGATCTTCGCGCATGGAACGGTAGTGTTCGCAATCGACGATGACTTTTTCAGCGTCTTTGTCTTTGGCTTGCAGCAGCCGATTAAGCAAAAACTGGATGGCCTCGAGCGTCTCGCCGTCACGTCCAATGAGGCGCCGGCTTTCTTCGGTATAAATCTGCAGCGTCGGGTTGCCACCTTCATTGGTGGTCTCCTCGATTTGAACAACGAAACCGAGATAACCGAGCATGGTGTCGAGCAGATCTTTCGGGGTCATCATCGTTTTCGTTTTCCGGCGGGTGCAACTTTTTCGAGCGTCGGCGTGGGTTGTCGTTTGTTCTGATAAAATTGCAAGATACTGAAAAGATTTTGTGCAGTGTAATATAATGCCAGAGCTGCCGCAAAATTGTAGCAGATAAATAGAAAGATCAGCGGGGTAAACATCATCACTCGACGCTGCGTGGGATCGCCCGTCTTGGGCGTCATCGCCATCAGCCAGATCTGGGTCGCAGCCATGCAGAGCGGAATAATGTTGATCGGCCAGCCCAGCAACGGCAGATGCGCTATCGTGTCCGGCTGAGAAAGATCTTTTACCCAGAGAAACTTTGCGTTTCGCAATTCCACCGCCTGGCCGAGCATTTTGAACAGACCGAAGAAGATCGGGATTTGGATCATCATCGGCAAACAGCCGCCGACCGGATTAATGCCGTATTGCTTGTAAAGCTTCATCATCTCCTGGTTCACCCGGGTTGGATCGTCTTTGTACTTGTCCCTTAATTCCTGCATCTTCGGGGAGAGCGCAGCCATCTGGCGCATGGAGCGATTGGCTTTGTTTTGGATTGGCCAAAGCGTGAGTTTGATGATGGTGGTCAGAGCCAGGATCGCGAGGCCGTAGTCATGCAGCCAACTGTGCAGCAGGTTCATGAAATTGAGCAGAAACTGGCACACTATTTTGAACATCCCGAAGTCCATGACCTCGGCTTCATTGTGCGGAAGTTGCGCCAGGCGATGATAAAGCTTCGGGCCAGCGTAGATCTCGAAGCGTGCGCTGTAGGCTTGGCCGGGCTGCAAATGAAATCCCGGCATCCCGAGCGAACCTTCAATGCCAAGCAGCTTTTCGTCGGGCGAGCGTTCGATATCGAAACGCCTGCCCCATACGCCCGTCGCCTTAGCAGTGAGCGGCGCCATTAACGTAGTGAAAAACTGATTGCTCACCGCAACCCATTCCGCGCCGGCGATACTCTCCTGGTAATAAGGCCGGGCAGCGCGCTGCCCCACACCGAGAAAACCGCCACTGCTTCCGAACCAACCGACATCGATTCCTTTCGCTCTTCCGTCGATGCACCAGACCAGACGCGTGTATGAAGGATAATGACTTGGATGAATTGGGGCCGAGGAGCCAAGAGCCACAAAGTAGCCGCCGCTTTGATACGGCTTGTCCCCCCGGTTCTCGAGATCAACGTCCATTTCGATCACGTAGTTGTCTTTGTTCTCTGGAGATTTTTCGAAGAAGAACTTTTTTCGAACAACGACTTGCTCGGCCGTCGTGCGCTCAAATTGCACAGTGGAATTCGCCTCGGCAGACGCGGTAAACTCGGGGAGCGTCGGCGCGGACGGTTGCTCTAAAATTGCGCCGATCGGTGCGCTCTGACCTGAATTCAAGACAACGCGCTGTCCTTTTTCGGCAATTTGCCTGAGCAGGACCGCTTCCTTAATTCCACCACCGCGATTTGTCAGACGCAATTCGACGTCAGAATTACGCAATGTCTCAATCTTCTCGGCAAAGCTCGGAGTTGGTTCACTGCTTGGTGCAGCTTCGGCTACGGGAGTCGGCGATGGCGAAGGCGCAAGAATTACGGGAGTTGCCGTGGCCGAAGTCTGTCCCGGCGCAACGCTGACGGGAGCGGGCCTCGGAGTCATCTGCTTTGCCAGATAGATTTCCCACAGGAGGAGGCCAACGACACAAAGAGCGACGACAATCCACGCAGTTCGATCCATAAATCGTAAGTTTGGCCAGAGGGCTATTCAGCGCAGTTGGACCCGACATTTAATCCCGATCCCAACCCTTTGGTCCTAGATGCAGTGCTTTTGCCATCGGGTACGGGGTCATATCCACATCCTCCCAACGGCTGGCATCGAGCGAGACGCTTCAATCCCAGCCAGCTTCCGTGGCGGATCCCATGCAGCTCGACTGCTTCCAAAAAATATGCCGAACAAGTCGGCGTAAATCGGCAGCCGGAATTAGGACCGCAAAGCAAACGAAGGAACGGCGAGAGTGTACACTGATAAGTGCGAATGAAAAAACGAACCAACCCAAGCATCAAAGCAGAATAGAAGCGCGCCTTGCCAGACGCAACCACTCATGTTCCAGTGCGTGAGAGCCCGCGGTCGCGGCATCCTTCCTGGCAACGAGCACAATCCAAAAGCCTTCTCGCAAGTTATGCTGGTGCTGGCGCACAATTTCCCGCAAACGGCGCCGAACACGATTGCGAACAGCTGCGCCTCCGACGCGACGTGAAGTAACAAAGCCTGCACGACACGGCCCAGAACTCTCTACCGGCACTACACTGAGCGTTAGCAGTTCGCCGCGTCGCGTAAAGCCGTCTCGTTTCACGCGCTCATATTCTGACGCCCGCGTCAGACGCCGGGATTTTGGAAAAGAGAACGAACCTTTTGGCTGCATCTCGCGCGACCGTACAGCAGAAGTCTCCCCCGAGGGCACTCTCGGAAGAAGACTTCGAAAGAAGAAGGAAGCCCCAGAGTTTACGAACTGGGCGGGGACTCAGACGGCGACTCAGCGGCTCCGGCGGGCGATTTAGTCGTTGTAGCGGGAGATACTGCTTCTGCAGCGGGACTTTTTTGAGTCGCAGCGGGCGGAGTAGTGGCGGCTGGACTCGCAGCCGGCTCAGTCGTTTCGGTCTTTTGCTCACACGCCGCGAGCAATGCGGCACCGGCCAGAATGCAGATGTATTTTTTCATAGTGCTAGTTTGAGAGGGCACATTGCTGTAATCGGATAATCGGAGCAAGGCAGTTTTTGGGTAACATTAGAATTTCCTTTTCAGCAGGCAATGCTTGGTGAGCCTTAGTTAGAGCGGCGGCTCGTATTTTAATCCGTGCGCTTCCGCGACTGCCTGACAGGTTAGTCGTCCATCGCGGGTGTTGATGCCTCCAATGAGCGCGGGCTGTTTTTTGCACGCGCCATCGAGGCCGAAATCGGCCAATAATTCTACATAACGAAAGGTCACATTGGTAAGAGCTTGAGTAGCGGTGCGCGCGTATGCTGCGGGCATGTTTGCCACGCAATAGTGCGTAACGCCTTCCTCGACATAAACGGGATCAAGATGCGTAGTTGGTCGCGATGTCTCCGCGCAGCCACCCTGATCAATGGAAATATCTACTAGGACGCTGCCACGTTTCATCTTCCGCAGCATCCCGCGCGTGATGAGCTTCGGCGCCTTCGCGCCAGGCAAGAGCACAGCGCCAATGAGCAAATCGCAATCCGGCATCAGATCGTTGAGATTCGCCTCGTTCGAGTAAAGCGTGTGTAAATTGTCCATCGCCACATCGAGAAAGCGCAACCGCTCGACGTCGATGTCGAGGATTGTGACATCTGCACCGAGACCTTTCGCCATACGTAACGCGTTCACGCCAGAAGTTCCCCCGCCGACGATGACTACGCGCCCGGGCAAAACTCCGGGCACGCCGCCCAGCAACACTCCGCTACCACCATTGTATTTGGCCAGAAAATTGGCGCCCATCACCACCGACATCCGACCAGCGATCTCGCTCATCGGTTCCAACAGCGGCAAACGATGATCGACTTGAATCGTCTCGTACGCCACCGCGGTAACGCCCGATTTCAGCAACGCTTCGGTGAGAGATTTATCCGCAGCCAGATGCAAATATGTGAAAAGGATTTGGCCCTTGCGCAGCAGCGGAAACTCGGCCTCGCGAGGCTCTTTGACTTTCACAATCATGTCGGCGCGCGCGAAAACTTCTTTCGCATGATCGACGATTTCTGCGCCAGCTTTGACGTAATCTTCGTCCGGATAACCGGAGCCGATACCGGCATTCTTTTCCACCAGCACTGAATGCCCGTGCCGGGTGAGTTGATTTGCGGCTGACGGCAGCAAGGCAACGCGTTGCTCCTGCTCTTTAATTTCTTTCGGGACGCCGATGATCATTTAGCAAAGTGAAAAGTGGCGAGTGACCAGTGACAAGATAAAAACAACCTGAGACTCCTCACCCATCACCGATCACTCGTCACTTAGTTTAACGACGGATCGTCCGGAGCGGCGGCCAGCATTTTATACCACGGTCCCAGACTGCCCATAATGTCAAACCAGAGGTTTGGCAGGCGATCAAGCTTAAGCAGCGAAGGATTGGCTTTTTGAACAAGCCATGCTTTCTGCTTCAGTTCGGTTTCAAGCTGACCCGCTCCCCACCCGGCGTAGCCTACAAAAGCACAAATTGTAACCAAGTTTTTCTGCCCGGCTGCGTCGTTCGCTTGTTCAAGAGCGACGTTGTGATTGAGTTGGAGTCCTTCGTCCTTCTGCCATTCAAACGCAGCAAACATTAGTTGATTTTTTCCGACCGGCCCACCGAGGAACACAGGCACCTCGGCGAGGCCTGCCGGGGGTGTGTCGCTCACCAGATCGGCCACTTGCCTGTCGAGCGGGCGATTGATGATTACGCCTAGGGCACCCTCTTTTGGGTCATGCTCAGAAATGAAAAGCACGGTGCGCCGGAAATTTGGATCGAGCATATTGGGGTGAGCAACGAGCAACGAACCAGCAAAGCTGCGCGAGAACGGGTCGTCACCGACATTACGCATGTAAAACTAGAAACCGCGACGCGCGCGCACGCAACCCGATCCCGCTAGCGATTTCGTGCGGGCAACAGCTTCGCCGGCCGAGCCTCGTTATGCATTTTCATTTTCTTTTAATTCATCGGTCTCTTTGCAGCGCCAGGGCCCTGTCGAAGGATGCGAAAATTTTCATATAAAATCTTGTTGCCACGAGCCGGAAGCTCGTTTAGTAGCCTCAAGGTTTTCTACGATTGTTCTGGGGGGAACAGCCGCCCTTCACGCCCAATCGGGCGTGGGGGGCGGTAATTTTTTTGCAGACGAAAATCTGCCTCTTTCTTCTTGCTCTTGCTCGTACTCGTGCTCGTGCTCGATTTACTGCCTGAGCAAAGCAACCGCCTAACGCTCAACGTTCAACGCTTGATGTCCAAATTACCAATCTCTGGCCAGATCTCCTGGCAGCTCGCGTTTACGCTGAGCGCGGTCATTGTCGCAATTGTGGTCGTCGTCATCTTCTTGCGTGTCGAGACCTGGCCGGCGCGCACAGCGCGGCAAAGCACCGCCGAACTCGAGAGGCTAGGCAAAGATTTGCGCGCTGCTTTCATTGACATCGCGCACTTGCAGCCGCGCATCACCATCAATAACCGCGTCTATATGGAACAAAGCGCGCCAGTGAGCGAGTTGGCCGTCCTCTCAAGACGCATCGAAATCGAACACGAACTCCTCCATACCTGGGTGGGCAGCTCGAAGCGCGTCAAACTACATGGCACATTTGTTGCCAAAGCTGGTTTCGATTTACAGCAGAACCTGTCAATCGATATTCGCCCTGGGGAAATTATTGTTCAGATCCCACACGCGAAAATTCTTGGTGTCGAGCAGGAGCAGGTAGACGTTCTCGCGTTCGAAAACGGATTGTGGAACCGAATTTCCGGCCAGGATCTCCAAGACGAATTGTCGGTCCTGCCCCAGCTTGCCTGGAAAAGGGCGATAGAGAACGGGTTGCCCGCCGAAGCCGAGCACACATTACAGCGACAGCTCGCCGAACGGCTGCACACACCACAGCAGCTGCGTTTGAGCTTCAAAGATGCCACTCCAAATAAAGAGAGATGAATGACCAAGCACGAATGTCATTCCAGCTTCGTCATTGACTCCACATTCGTCCGTCGTCATTCGTCATTTGCGCGTCTCGTCATTCGACACTGACCTACAATGCCACTTAAGAATCGATTGTTTCTGTTTAGCTTCCTGGTCTTGCTCGCGGCGCTTTTGGCGATTGTATTTGCGCCATTTGCCGTTTCCAATGGTCTTCGCTTGTGGGTCTGGTGGAAAGGCCGACAGGAAGGGCTCACCGTAAGTGTCGATAGGATCGACGCGCCGTTTCTTCACCCTGTTGTCATTCGCAGCCTTCATGTGAAAAGCGTCCGAGCGGATGCATTGCATATCGACCTCTCTGCGACACAGGCGCAGCTCGATTTGAATTTAAGCCGCATTCTTTTGCGCCGACGAGGTCACGCCATTCGCAATCTGTCGATTGAAGATCTACACGGGGAAATCCGCCGCGAGAATCCGAACGTCCCAGGGATAACCAAATCCGGTTGGGGGACACTCCAAAGATTGCTCCCGGAGAAATGTACTCTGCGCACCTCCGAGCTGCGCGTGCACGACGGACCGACTCTGATCTTGCTCCGCAATGGAATTTTCTCCGCCAGCGAGATCGAAGCCGGCCGCTTCAGCGCGGGCGAGCTCATGATCGCGTCGCCGTGGTTGCGCCAAACCTTTTCCCAATTGCGCGGCGCGACTCGCTGGGATGCGAATCGACTGACACTCGCCGGACTCACCCTGGCGCGCGGTCTCGACCTTGAGTCCGTTTCAATCGATTTCTCGCGTCTCGGTAGTCAACGAGTTGGATTAGAATTTGATGCCGACGTCTTCGGCGGAAAAATTCGCGGCAACATTGCCCATGAATGGCATTCTCAGGGTTACAACTGGAAAATTGCTGGCGCGGCGACCGATATTTCCCTTGCCCAAACATCAGAAGCGATCGGATTGACCGATCACTTCGGCGGTTTGATTCGCGCCTCCAATTTTACTTTTCGTGGAAATCTGGCACATCCGGCTGACGTAACCGCCTCGCTCTGGACTGAAGTGACCGGTCTCACCTGGCGCAATCGCACCGCCGAAGCAATCATGCTAGGCGCTTCGCTCTACAATCAGCAAATCCAACTCCAGCAGCTCTACGTCAAGCAGAAAACCAATCAGCTGACCTTAAGCGGCCAGGCCTCGTTCTCCTCAAAATCATCTGACTGGCTCAGCCCCGATTTTCGCGGCGACATCGCCGCGACAATCAACAACCTGGACGATTTCACCACTCTATTTGGCGCGAAATCCGGCGAATTCGCCGGGAAACTCTTCGTCGAAGGGGCTTTAAACACACAGGCACGGCAACTTGGCGGAAATCTGACGGTTGAAGGTGCGGCTCTAACACTTTTCAAGACAGCAATCGACAGCTTGAGCGCGAAGCTGAAGTTGCAGGGAACGGAACTGGCGGTTGAACAACTCAACCTGAAACGCAAAAATGACTCTCTTAACGCAGAAGGCAAAATCGAAATGTCCGGCGAGCACAACTATTCGGGGACGCTAGATGCCCGAGCCGATAATCTGCTCGATTATCTTTCTGGCTTTCGTGGATCAACCGGAAGGAGCGAAAGCCCAATTCCGGTAGATGTTCAGGCAACGATCACATCGAGCAAATGGGATGCGCGCGGCGTAATTCGTGTGCCAGATGCGAGCCCGATTAGTTTCACAGCGAATTTTCCGTTGCGCATCGGAACAGATTGGAACGCTTTCCAGTTGTCTCCGCTCAGCGTCACAGTCGATTTTCCGTCAATCTTTCTGGGAAAGGCGCCCCAACTTTTTCATCCTCAGATTTTCCAAGACGGCATTCTGAGTGGAAATATTTCTCTTTCCGAAACGCTGCAGCATCCGCGCATCCTTGGCGACGTGCAGCTTGTGAACGGAAAATTATTCGCCAGCAGCGGGGCTTGGTTTAATCTCGCTGAAGCGAGCAGCCGCATTGTCTTTGAGGGCGATCGCGCTTGGGTGGAATTTTTCAATGCCACGACCAAAGACGTGGATGTCTTAGTTCGTGGAGAAATTGATTTCAAGGATACAAGCGATATCACGATCAGGATAACTGGAGCGACGCCGATCTTCGATCTCACGTCGCACCTGATTGATTGCGTGAACAAAATTGAAATTGCGCCAACAGCACTCCCTCTCGCGCCTGTTGTAGGAGAGTTGGAGTTCCGCGGCGGCCTTTGTCAATCGCCTTGGACTATCAGCGTGAAAGAAGACAGCGGCACCCCGTTGTTCGGCGTTTCCAATCCGGCCGGTCTCGCCCGCAACTTTCCACTCTGCCTGGGTAAAAGCCCGGAGGAAAAAACATTGTTGCTGGGCGCCCTCCCGCGACTCGAAGCAGCTCCCAAAGCACCGGCGAAGAGACAAAAGAAGCGCCGATAGCGGGGCTATCGGGGTTTGGACGTGACCAGCCAACGCGAAAGCTTTTCCTCCAACTCTCGTGTCAGGTTCACGTGAAGTTCCGCGCCTGCATCCAACCGTAAAGGATTGCCGTCACCGCGGTCAAACAGCAATTGAACTGGCCGCCGACCCGGGGAGCTGACCAGAATCTCGCGTACCTGGCGCAGTTCATCGCCTGTTGTTGCAGGAGAAAATTGCAGAAGAACAACCGGCCCCTCGGATGAATCTGCCGGTCTTTCATTGGCCCCATTAGATTTTCCAAGCGCAAGCGATCTGATTTCCAGCGCCGTGGCGCGAAGGACTTCGTCGCGTCTATCGAGCGTTCCTTTAATCTCAACAACCTGTCCCGCTGCGAGCGCATCCGAGACTTTCAGGTAAACCTCGTTCCACACGACCACCTCGAGCATGTCTGTCAAGTCTTCGAGCCAGACGACTGCGAAAGGTTTGCCCTCTCGTCTGGTAAACTTTTTTTCAACATTCACGATCGATCCGGCGACCTTGAATGGCGCGCGATCGTCGAGTTCCGCTAACGAGGCAATCGATCGATAATTTTTCGCTGCAAAAACATCTACGTATGCGTCGAGTGGGTGTCCGCTGACGTAAAAACCGAGAAGCTCTTTCTCGTACGAAAGCTTTTCATGCTCGCTCCATCGCGTGACTGACCTCTTTCTCGACGTTGTAGAAGCAGTTGCCTCATCAAACAGTGAAACCTGACCAGCCAGCCGGTCCCGCTGCGCTGCAACAGATGCGCTCACTGCGCCATCAATGCAGCTATAAAGTTCGGCGCGGTCTCGGCCAAGGAAATCAAAGGCGCCGGCCTTGATAAGGCTTTCCAGCATCTTCCGGTTGGCAAGGCGCGAGTCCAGTCGGGTACAAAAATCCTCCAATGAAATGAAATCGGCTCGCTGTTCGCGTTCGCGAATTACGGCTTCCATGGCGGTCTCGCCGACGTGTTTGATCGCGGCAAGACCATAGCGAATGGGTGGCAATGTGGGAGCGCCGCGACTGTCGGGACGCTGAGGTCCCTCCCACATTTCCGGCATGAACTTCAAACCGCTCTTGTTGATGTCCGGTGGCTGGATGGAAATGCCCATCCGTTTGCATTCGCCGACGAAAACGGAGATTTTTTCCGTGTTGTTGATTTCATTGCTCAGCAAACCCGCCATGAATTCCACGGGATAATGCGCCTTGAGATAGGCCGTTTGATAACTGATCACGCCATAGGCCGCGCTGTGGCTCTTGTTGAATCCATAGCCGGCGAATTTTTCCAGCAAATCGAAAATGGCATTGGCTTTTTTCTCGGGAATCTTGTTCGTGCGCGCGCAGCCCTCGATGAAATTCCTGCGTTCTTTCGCCATCTTTTCCTTGTCTTTCTTGCCCATGGCGCGCCGGAGAAGATCAGCCTGCGCGAGCGAATAGCCGGCAAGTTTGCTCGCGGCAGCCATCACTTGTTCCTGGTAAATCATCACGCCGTACGTATCGGCGCAGATATCTTCCAGCAATGGGTGCAGATATTTGATCGGAGTAACGCCCTTTTTCGCTTTCACGTATTCGGGGATCAGCTCCATCGGGCCGGGCCGGTAAAGCGCGATCAAAGCGATGATGTCGTCGAGCTTTTTTACATCCAATTGCTTCGACAAACTCGTCATCCCGCCTGATTCCATTTGGAAAAGGCCAATCGTTTCGCCGCGGTTATACAGGGCGAATGCAGCGGTATCGTCGAGGGGAATATTCTTCAGCGAAAAAGTGGGCTCCCGCTTGTGAATGAGCGCGAGCGTGTCTTCGATCACGGTCAGCGTTTTCAATCCGAGGAAATCCATTTTAAGAAGCCCAAGATCGTTAAGCGGCCCCATCGGATACTGGCTGATCACGTCGTTGCCTTTTACGTCGCGACAAAGCGGGATGTAATCTGACAAGTCCCGATCCGCGATCACGACGCCCGCCGCGTGCACACCTGCATTCCGCGACAAGCCTTCGAGAACTTTCGCATAATCAAAAAGTTGGCGTGTCGCTGGCTCGGTGGCGACTGCCCGTTTCAGCTCAGGATTTTTTTCCACGGCTGAATCGAGCGTGATATTCAATTCATTGGGGATCATCTTTGCGATGCGATCGGCGTCGCGATAGCTCCACCCCATCACTCGCCCGACATCGCGCACTACGCTTTTCGCTTTGAGCTTGCCAAAGGTGATGATCTGCGCGACGCGGCGTTGGCCGTACTTTTGCCGAACATATCGCCGCGGCGCGCTTCGCAAAAATCGACGTCGATATCCGGCGGAGAAACGCGGTCGGGATTCAAAAACCGCTCGAAAATCAACCCGTATTGGAGTGGGTCGATGTCGGTAATTCCCAGAACGTAAGCAACCATCGAGCCTGCGGCCGAACCCCGACCGGGGCCGACCGGAATGCCCCGCTCCTTGGCGAAATGGATGAAATCCCAAACGATGAGCAGATAACTGACGAAACCCGTTTTCTCGAGCACGCCGAGTTCGTAATCGAGTCGCTTAAGCAATTCAGCGTCGGTCGTTGCCCGCTCGCCGTAGCGTTCGCGCAGGCCCTGATAACAAAGCTCGCGTAAATAACCCTCGCGCGTTTTTCCGGAGGGCACTGGATATTCCGGATATTTCGAACGTCCAAACTCGAGATCGACACGGCAACGCTCGCCGATTTCGAGCGTGTTCGTAATCGCCTCAGGGAATTCGCTGAAGATTTCATGCATTTCGGCCGGTGATTTGAAATACAACTCCGGCACATACCGCATCCGGTTTTCGTCCTGGACCATTTTGCCGGTGCCGATGCACAGCATCACGTCGTGCGCGTCGTGATCGCTCCGGCGCAAAAAATGAACGTCGTTCGCCGCAACAAGTCCCACACCGATGTCCCGGGCAATCTTCGGCAGGACACGATTGCACAGGCGTTGCGCTTCCATGCCGTGATCGTGCATTTCCATGAAGAAATTCTCCGGGCCAAGAATGTCGCGGTATTCGGCGGCGCTCTGTTTCGCCTTCTCCAGATTGTTCGCCTGAATCGCGCTATTGATTTCGCCCGCAAGGCAACCGCTCAGCCCGATCAGCCCTGCTGCATGCGCTGATAAAAGCTCCTTATCGATCCTGGGCGCATAATGAAATCCATCCAGGTGCGCTGTCGTAATCAACTTTACGAGGTTGCGATAGCCGGTTTCGTCCCGCGCCAGGAGCGTAAAGTGGTATGCCGCATCGCGCCGCGATCCCGGCCGGTCCTTATGCGAACCGGGGGCGACATAAGCTTCGCAACCAATGATCGGTTTTACCCCGGCGCGCTGCGCTTCCTGGTAAAATTCAATCGCGCCAAACAAATTGCCGTGATCCGTCATCGCGACAGCAGGCATCTTGTATTCAGCCGCCTTTTTCATCAGCTCTTTCATCCG
>WNFU01003791.1_pt1 | contig 19693 bp, 21 predicted proteins | sample 5400121 | NCBI WGS metagenome assembly WNFU01 (sample SAMN13153360, study PRJNA577476) | soil metagenome | isolation source: 100 cm soil or saprolite under grassland replicate 1 | place: USA:California | collected 2016-06-15 | reverse complement strand
GTCGTGGAGGGCGAGATCCTGGGCCTCATCGGCCCCAACGGCTCCGGCAAGACGACGCTGTTCAACTGCGTCTCCGGCGCGCTCACCCCGACGGCCGGCTCCATCCGCTTTCGCGACGAGGAGATCACGGGGCTGACCCCCGACAAGGTCTGCCACCGGGGCATCGCCCGCACCTTTCAGATCCCACGCCCGTTCCGCAAGCTCTCCATCCTGGAGAATGTAGCCGTCGCCGCGCACTTCGGCGCCAACGAACGGGGGAGCGAGGCGCAGGCGCTGAAGCGCGCCCGCGAGGTGCTCGAGCTAGTGGGACTGCCGAGCGATTCCGGCGCGCCGACGACCTTGCTGGGCGCCGGCGGGCTCAAGAAGCTGGAGCTGGCGCGGGCCCTCGCCACCGGCCCCACCCTGCTCCTTGCCGACGAGAGCCTGGGCGGGCTCGATCCCGCCGAGATGAACGAGGCCGCCGAGATGCTCAAGCGCATCCGGCGCGAGCGCGGGACCACCATCGTCTGGGTCGAGCACATCATGGCGACCTTGATGCGCGTCGTGGACCGGATCGTGGTGCTGGATCACGGCGAGAAGATCGCCCAGGGCAAGCCGCTGGAGGTGGCCGAGGACCCGCGAGTCGTGGAGGCCTACCTGGGCGAGAAGCTCGTGCTGGGCTAGACCGGCTCTTCGAGATGCTCGAGCTGCGGAACGTCACGGCGGGCTACGGCCACTTCACCGCCCTCTGGGACGTGAGCCTCCGCGTCAACACGGGCGAAGCCGTGGCCGTGGTGGGCCCCAACGGCGCGGGCAAGACCACCCTGATGCGGGTGATCTCGGGCCTCGTGCCGCCACGGACGGGTGAGATCGCCTTCGAGGGCGCGTCGCTGGCCGGCCGACGCGCTCACGAAGTCATCGCCCGCGGCGTCGCTCATGTCCCCGAGGGACGCCGTATCTTCCCCGCGCTGACGGTGACCGACAACCTCAAGATGGGCGCCTTCGTGCCGCGCGCGCGCGCGCGCTTCCGGGAGAGCCTGGAGCTGGTCTACACCCTCTTTCCCGTCCTCGCCGAGCGGCACACCCAGCGGGCCGGTAGCCTCTCCGGCGGCGAGCAGCAGATGCTCGCCATCGGTCGCGCCCTCATGTCGCGGCCCAAGCTGATCCTCCTCGACGAACCCTCCATGGGGCTGGCGCCGGTGATGGTGCTGAAGGTGTTCGATCTGATCCGGCGTGTCCGCGAGGAGGGCTACACCATCCTCGTGGTGGAGCAGAACGTGCGACAGGTGCTGAAGCTCGTGGACCGCGCGTACCTTCTCGAGGTCGGCCGGATCCGCATGGAGGGGCGCGCCGCCGAGCTGTCCGAGCAGGACTTCGTCCGCAAGGCCTATATGGGGCTATGAGCCAGGCGCCGATCCGACCATAGTCATGGACCCGATCTTTCTCGTGGAGGCGGCCATCAACGGAGTGCTCTTGGGCGGCGTGCTGGCATTGCTCGCCCTCGGGCTCAACCTGATCTTCGGCGTCATCGACATCGTCTGGATCTGCTACGTGGACCTGGTGATGCTGTGCATGTACGCCGTCTACTTCCTGGTGACGCTCTACGGCTGGCCGGTGTGGGCCGCGGGGCTGGCCTCCGTTCTCTTCGGCGCGCTGCTCGGCGTCGGCGTGCACCTGCTCATCATCTCGCCGATCCTCGGGAGCGCCCCGGTGAACCAGCTCCTCGCCACGGGCGGCCTCCTCTTCTTCTTGCAGTCCTTCGCCACCTTCCTCTGGAGCACGGACCATCGCTCGGTCCGCTTGAACCTGCCGGTCATCGAAATAGCGGGGATCTTCCTCGTGTTCGCGCGGCTCATCGCCTTCGCCATCGCCATCATGGCCGTCATCGGCCTCTACCTGTTTCTCCGGCACACCTTCATGGGCACCGCCATCCGCGCGGTCTCCCAGGACCGCGAGGCCATGGCGCTGATGGGCGCCGACCCGCAGCACGTCTACCTCGTCACCTCGGGCGTCGGCGGCGCGATGGCCGGCCTCGCCGCGGCCCTCCTGATCCTGCAGTACTCCGTGCATCCCTTCTTCGGCGCCTCCTTTGGCCCGCTCACCTTCATGATCTGCGTGCTGGGCGGGCTCGGAAACATGGTCGGCGCCTTCGTGGCCGCGTTCATCATGAGCGAGATCATCTCCGTCGGCGGCGTGGTGATCTCCACCGAGATGGGCTACGTCATCGCCTTCGTCGTCTTCATCGTCATGATGTTCGCCCGCCCGGGGGGCATCTTCGCCCGACGGGAGTGACGGTGGCGCGCCCGATCGCCCTCTTGCTGCTCCTCCTCGCGGGGGTCGCCCCGTTCGCCCCCATGGGCGGCACGCGGCAGTACGTCCTCCACGTCCTGATCCAGATCTGGATCTGGTCCTTCATCGGCGGCGCCTGGTCACTGATGGGCCGCTTCGGGCTCGTCTCCCTCGGTCACGGCGCGTTCCTCGGGATCGGGGCCTACACGACCGTCCTGCTCTGGAACTTCTTCGGGCTCACGCCGTGGATCGGGAGCGTCGTGGGCATGGCCGGCGCCGTGCTCATCGCGCTGGTGATCGGCGACCCGTGCTTCCGCTTCCGCGTGGTCGGCCACTACTTCGCCCTCGTGACCCTCGCGGTGGGCGAAGTCGTGCGCCTGCTGATCATCGCCGAGCGCGACTGGACCGCCGGCTCGCTGGGGCTCACACTCAAGCCCGCCGGCACCGACTCCATCCTGGCCATCCAGTTCGCCGACAGGCGCGTCTTCTACTACGCCGCGCTTCTCACCTGGCTCGGCGGGCTCTGGATCTGGCACCGCGTGGACCGGAGCATGGCCCGTAGCGCGCTGGAGGCCATCGGGGAGGACGAGACGGCGGCCGCGTCGGTGGGCATCCACGTGACGCGCTTCAAGCTGGGGATCACCGTGCTCTCGGCGGCGCTGACGGCGCTCGGCGGAGCCGTCTACGCCCAGTACATCACCTACGTGAACCCGGACACGCTCTCGGGCATCGGCGTGTCGCTCAAGATCGTCTTCGCGGTCGTGCTGGGCGGCATGTACTCGCTCCTGGGACCGCTGGTGGGCACGGCGCTCACCACCGCGCTCTCCGAGGGACTCCGCATCGTCTTCGGCCTCAAGCTCCTCGGCATGGCCGACACGATCTACGGCCTCGTGCTCATCCTCTGCATCATCTTCCTGCCGCTCGGCATCTACGGCAGCCTCCGGGAGGCCTTCGTCCACCCTCGCGCGCGCGTCCCACCCGGCCCGGCTCGATCTTCCCGGACCGGGCGCCTTCGGGCATAATGAGCGGGCCATGCCGGAGTGGGCGGTTTGCCCCGAGGACGCGGAGCCCTCCAAGGCGGCGGTGGCGCTCGCCCAGCAGGAATACCGAAAGGCGCACAACCTGAAGGAGAAGTCCCTGGAAGTCATCCGCATGTACCGGGGCCTGGTCAAGGAGGAGCCGGACGCCGGCGAGGAGGACTACGCCTTCCAGTTCGAGTCGCCTCACTTCATCACGCTCGGCCTGCTCTACGAAGAGAACAAGCGGTTTGCGGGCGGCGCCTTCGCGCCCATGCTGCGGCGCGTGGACAAGTTCCTGAAGGGGAGCCTCCCCCGGACCTACAGGGAGCGCGAGGAGCGGGCCGCCCTCGTCCACGAGGCCGACGAAGCGCTCGGTCGGGTCGTGGCCAAGCTCAAGAAGCGCGGCATCAATCACCCCTACGTGAAGACCTTCGTCCTCGCCCGCGCGACGCCGCTCACCCGCCAGCGCAAGACCCTGCCGAGCTTCGACCAGACGTTCAAGAAGCTCCGAGAGAGCCTGGAGGCCTTCGACGTGAGCAAGGTCAGGTACGAGGACATCCAGCGGGCGGCGGTGGTGGCGCCGCCGCCCGCCGGTTAGCAGACACGGATGGCCCAGAAAGTCTACCCCTCGGCCGGGCGCCGGCGATGAAGGGGCGCGTGGCCCTCGTCTCGGGCGGCACCGGCGCTCTCGGCCGGTCCGTGTCGAGCCGCTTCCTCTCGGCGGGAGCGACCGTGTGCATTCCCTACGTGGTGCCCGCTGAGCTCGAGGCGCTCAGGGCGCGGGTCGGCGCGGCCGCGGAAGCGCGGCTTCATTGCGCCCACGCCGATGTCACCGACGAGGCCGCCTTCGGCGTGTTCGTCCGCGGCGTGCTCGCCACCCACGGCCGGGTCGACATCCTGATCAACGGCGTGGGCGGATTCGCGGGCGGCGATCTCGCCTCCACCTCGCTCGCCGAGTGGGACCGGATGCTGACCCTCAACCTCCGTTCCGCCGTGATCGGCTGCCGCGGGGTGCTCCCCGTCATGACGGCGGCCGGCTTCGGTCGCATCGTCAATATCTCGTCTCGGGCCGTGGTCCCACCGGCGGGCGGCTTCACCGCCTATACCGTCGCCAAGGCCGGCATCATCACCCTCACCCGGGCCCTGGCCAAAGAGGTAGCGCGCGGCATCACGGTGAACGCCGTGCTGCCCAGCACCATGGATACGCCGGCCAATCGCCAGGCGCTGGCGGACGCCGACCGCTCCAAGTGGGTCAGCACCGACGCGGTGGCAGAGGTCATCGCGTATCTGGCCTCGGACGCCGCGGCGATGGTGTCGGGCGCGACGATCCCGGTCTGAGCGGCACCATTCCACTGACGCTGCCCTGCGCTCCGTCGAAGCCTCGCGCGACGTCTGCGCGGTGCTGTCAGCCTGCGTATAGTAGAATGCCGCCCATGACGGCGTGGCCGCACACCCTGCTCGGCGTCGCGGCGGTGCTTTTCCTGCTCGCCGGCTGCGCCGGACCGCCAAGTGGGGCGCGCCCCGTGGCCGTGCCCGCGGCGTCTGATGGCGAGCTGCATCCGCCGGTCCGCGAGACGCTGCCCAACGGCCTCCGGCTCATCGTCCAGGAGCACCGTGCGGCCGACATCGTGGCCGTCTACCTCTGGGTCGGCGTGGGCGTGCGTTACGAGAAGCCGGACGAGCTGGGATATTCCCACTTCATGGAGCACATGCTCTTCAAGGGCACGGACAAGTGGGGACCGGGCTATCTCGACCGCGCTGTCGAGGGCGTGGGTGGCCGCTCCAACGCCGTCACCTCGTTCGACTACACGACCTTCTATCTGATCCTGCCGACGGACGCCATGGAGATGGGCGTGCAGCTCCTCGCGGACATGGCCTTCCGCTCCGTCTTCGCCCCTGAGGAGATCGCGCGGGAGCGCGAGGTGATCTTCGAGGAGGCCCACATCGAGGCCGACAATCCCAAGACGGCGATCATCAGGCAACTCTATGGCCTCGTCTTCGACGCCAACCCCTATGGCCGCCCCGTCCTCGGCACTCCCGCTACGATGAACGCGGCCACTCACGACCGCCTGCTCGCGTACTACAAGCACTACTACACGCCCGAGAACATGGCCCTCGTGGTGGCGGGGCCGGTGGAGTTCAAGACCGTTCGGGCTGCCGTGAACCGCACGTTCGGCCGGATGCCCACGACCGGGCTCAAGCCGATGCAGGCTCCCGCGCCGGCGCCGCTCGGCAGCGTCGTGAGGCGGACCGTGGAGCGCTCGGAGCAGCAGGCGGGGCTGGCCATGGGCTGGCAGGCGCCGCGCTCGGACGATCCCAACGGCGACGCGGTGGATCTGCTCGCCACCATCCTCGCCGGAACCGAGAGCTCGCGACTGGCCAAGCGGCTGCGCGACCAGGAGCAGCTCGTCTCCGGCATCACCATGAACTACTCGGCCCTCGTGGGCGGGGGCATCGTGACTCTCCGCTTGGACCTCGAGGCCAAGGACGTGGAGAAAGCCGAGCGCATCATCCTCGAGGAGATCGCCAAGATCCAGGAGACCGGGCCCACCGAGGAGGAGCGCCAGCTCGCCGTGACCAAGTTCGAGTCGCAGCACGCCTTCGACACCGAGACCTCGGAGGGGCTGGCCTACGCCTACGGCATCGCGGAGATGACCTGGACGCTGGACGCCGAGCTGCATTACGTCGACCGGCTCCGCCGGATCACCCGCGAGCAGATCAGGGATGCGGCCCGTCGTTACCTGTCAAACACCGATTACGCGCGGCTGGCCTTCGTGCCGAAGAAGGGGCAATGAAGCGGGCGTCACGCGGCCGTGCCGGCATCTTCCGCGCGGGCCTGCTGGCGCTGGGCCTGGCCGCGCTCGCGGCCTCCCAGGCGGCGGCCGCCGAGCGCACGGCGGGCGCCGTCACGCGGACGCGCCTGGCCAATGGCCTGACGGTGCTCGTGCGCGAGAACCCGGTGGCCCCGGTCGTGGCCATCTCGCTCCAGGTCAAGATGGGCACGCGGTGGGAAACGCGCGCGAACGCCGGGATCTCCAACCTGCTCCAGCTCATGCTGGTGCGGGGCACGACGCGGCTCAACGGGACCCAGATCGTCGAGGAGGCCGACCGCATGGGCGGCAGCATCGAGGCCATCGGCGACGCGGACGCCTCCGAGATCTCCGCCACCGCGCTTTCCCGCTACTGGACGGAGATCCTCGAGCTGGTGGCCGACGTGGCGCTTCATCCCTCGGTGCCCGCGGCGACCTTCGAGGCCGTGCGCGACTTCCTCTTGAGGCAGATCCGCAACCGGGGCGACAAGCCCTACGATGTCGCGCTGGATACGCTCACCGCGAAGATCTACAGCCCGCATCCGTACGCCTGGGACCCCATCGGGCTCAAGGAGAGCCTCGCGCGGATCGATCGCGACGCGCTGCTCGCCCATTACCGGCGCCACTACGTCCCGGGCGGGATGGTGCTGGCGGTGAGCGGGCGCGTGAAGTCACCCGAGGTGCTGGCTCAGGCCGAGCGCCTGTTCGGGGCCATGCCGCCGGCCCCGGCGCCCGCCGCCGAGCCCCCGAAGCCGCCGACGACCGTGGCCTCGCGCGAGGTCTTGACCGTCCCCGGCGCGCAGGCGCAGATCATGATGGGGAACCTGGCACCGCCCCTCTCCGACCCCGATTTCCCGGCGGTGAAGGTCCTGAGCGCGATCCTGGGCGGCGGCATGGCCGGGCGCTTCTTCTCCGATCTCCGGGACAAGCAGGCGCTGGCCTATACCACGGCGACCCAGTACTCGTCGCGCGTGGACCAGAGCTTCTTCCTGGCGCTGCTCGGCGCGGCTCCCGAGAACGTGGCCAAGGCCGAGGCCGCCTTGAGGGGAGAGCTCGAGCGCATCCAGCGCGAGCCTGTCGCCGACGAGGAACTGCGCGTCGGCAAGGCGTATCTGCTCGGGAATCTCGAGATGGACCGGCGCACCAACGCGCGCCAGGCCTGGTACCTCGCGTCCTACGAGGTAGCGGGGGTGGGGTACGAGTTCCTGGATCGCTACGTGGGCCGCGTCCGCCAGATCACGGCGGCCGATGTCCAGCGCGCGGCCCAGCGCTACCTCTCGCCCCTCCGCACGGTCATCGTGGAGCCGCCAACCAAGTGATGGCGTAGTCCGACAGAGCCCGGGGACCCGCTGGGACCGCGCGCAGCTCTTGTCCTTTTTGGTGGATACGTCGTGTTGGTGTCCTTTAGCCGCCCGCGTCACTCAGGGCTCGCGAGCGGGGTTCCCGCTCGGCTGTCCGCCTCGACGACGACATCGAGAATCTCCACAAACGTTCGGATGATCAGGTCTGGACGGGTGGGAGCGGTCGGGGGCACCCCCCGGGCGTGCGCGTCCACCCAGACCCCCCGCAGGCCCAGGCGCTGGGGCGCGGCCACGTCCCACTCGAGGTTGTCGCCGATCATCCACGCGTCCGACGGCCTGGCGTCGAGGGACTCGAGCACGTGGCGGTACACCGACTCGTCGGGCTTGCCCACCCCGAACTCGCCCTCGATCAAGATCACGTCGAAGAAGCGAGCGAGGTCGTACTGCTCGACCTTCCTGCGCTGGTGGCTCCTGTCGCCGTTGGTCACGAGGGCGAGCGCGACGCCGCGCTGACGGAGTCGGTCCAGCGCTTCCCTGACGCCGGGGAACAGCTCCATGCGCTCCCAGCGGCGCGCCGCGAAGTCCTGGGCGATGGCCGCGGCCAGCGCGCCGTCCGGCGGGCCGATGTGGGTGAGCGCGCGCGCCGTGATCTTCCGCCAAGCCCCCGCCATGTCCACCCGCTCGCGCCGATGGCGCTCGGGATCGCTCCAGAACCACCGGCGCGTCCGGGCGATGGCTGCGACCAGGCGCGCCGGGTCCACGCCCGCCGGGGCGGCCAGGGCGGCGCAGGCCTCGAGCCAGCACTCCTCCACGCCGCCCGTGTAGTCGAGCAGGGTGTCGTCGAGGTCGACGAGGAGGGCTTTCACGGGGCTGGTCTCCCTGCCGGCTCCCCCGAGAGGAGAGGATTCCTTGTCGAGAAGGGCGGCAGCTCGGGGCGGCACACCGAGCGGAAGTTGCACCAGCGGCAGATCCTCAGGTCCTCCGTCTTCTCGAAGTTCGCCTCGTCGGCAACGTTCTTCTCGGGATCCTTCAAGTAGGCTCTCATGGAACGCACCGAGAGCCGGATATGCTCTCTCACCCGCTCCAGGCTGATCTCGTCCCAGGGGTGGCTGACGACCCTGCCCTCGCGCAGGTTCACCTCGAGCAGATCCACGCGCGGGAGATCCACCCCCAGCACCTCGAGGGCGTAGAGCGCATAGCCGCCGAGCTGGAGCCTGGCGTCCTCCCCGTTGCCGCCCGTCTTCCAGTCGATGAGCAGGAGGCGATCCGCGCGGTTCCAGTAGCCGAAGTCGGGCGCGGTGAAGACCCGCGTGCCTTCCCAGGCGAAGGAGCCGATGTCCTCGATCAGGATCCAGCGGTGGGTGGGTGTGCGCTTGATCTCGGCCAGGAGCGGCAGGCGGTGGAAGTTCCTGAGGCAGCGGATGACGTGATCCCGGAGCGCCTGCCACTCGCTGTCCTTGATCGGCACCGAGTACTCGTGCTCGAAGAGCCCCGTCCGCTTCGGACGCTCCCGGTACACGTGGTCGCGTGAGCCCTTCCACTCCTCGCGCATCTGACGCACGGTATCATCGATGAGCGAGACTTCGGAGAGCGCGTGGCCGTCGCGGAGCGCCAGCAGCGACCGCTCGACGGCCTCGTGAACCAGCCGCCCGGCCCACATCTGGCGCGTGCCGAGCTGCTTGAGCACGTAGAGAGCGCGCGCGGCCGCGTCGGCAGCGGCGTCCCAGCCGCCCCAGGCGCCGTAGTAGTGGTAGTAGTAGCGGCGCCGGCACTCCTGGAAGACATTGTCCCGCGTGCGAGACCAGGAAAACTCGTTGGCGAGGTCGGCCACCGCCTCAGCATAGCAGCAAATGGATGGGAACGAAGTAGCGCGCGCGCCGATGTCACGCTGCGTGCGCGCGCTTTGCGGGCGCGAGTCGGGTGTGATAGGCTCCCCCCGCGGTTGAGGACGCGGGTTACTCCATCACGAACCAAAAGGAGACCGAAATGGCCGAGCCCACTCCCACGGGTCTGACGCGACGCGAGATGCTCCAGGTCGGCGGCGCGACCTTCGCCGGCTATGCGCTGGCCGCCGACACCGTCCTCGCCCAGGTCATCAAGACGGATACCGATGGACTGGCGGCCGGAGACTTCCAGGTCAAGATCGGCGACTACAGCATGCCGGTCTACGAGGCCCGCCCGGCGTCGGGAAGCAACCACCCCATCATCCTCGTCGTCAGCGAGATCTGGGGGGTCCATGAGTGGGTCAAGGACTGCACGCGGCGCTTCGCCAAGCAGGGTTACTACGCCGTGGCGCCGGAGCTGTTCCAGCGTGAGGGGGGCGTGGGTCATATTCCGGACATCCAGGCCATCCTGAAGATCGTGCTCGCGGTGCCCCGCAAGCAGGTGCTGGGTGACATCGCAGCCGCGGACGACTGGGCCAAGAAGCGGCCGGGTGTGAGGGCCGACCGCGTCGGCGTGACCGGCTGGTGCTGGGGCGGCTCGACCGTCTACCAGGTTGCTGCGACCAATCCCGACATCAAGGCCGCCGTGGCCTGGTACGGGCCGCCCGCGCGCCCTTACCCGGATCAGCCCAACCCGGTGACGGGGTTCGACGTGGCCAAGGACATCAAGTCGCCTTTCCTCGGGCTTTACGGGGAGACGGACCAGAGCCCGGCGCCGGCCGACGCGCGCAAGCTGGGCGACCTGCTCAAGCAGCACAACCAGAATGTCGAGATCGTGACCTACCCAGGCGCGGGCCACGGCTTCTTCGCCGACTACCGTCCCTCGTACAACGCCACCGCCGCCGCCGATGCCTGGAAGCGCTGCCTGGCCCACTTCGACAAGTGGCTCAAAGCCTAACGGAGCACCGCACATGGACCGGCGGACCTTCTTCAAGCTGACTGGCGCGCTCACCGTCACCCTGGCCGTCGATCGCGTCTGGGCCCAGACCAACAAGATCGAGGTCCACTGGCTGGGCCAGGCGGCGACCAAGATCACGTCACCCAGCGGGAAGGTGTTCGTCATCGACCCGTTCCTCACTCAGAACCCCAAGACCCCGCAGCAGTACAAGAACCTGGACGCGCTGGGCCAGGTGGACGTGATTCTCGTCACCCACGGCCATGGCGACCATACGGGCGACATCAAGGAGCTGGCCAAGCGGACCGGGGCCAAGGTCTACGGCCCGGCGGGGCTGATCGCCACCATGCTCGACCTGGGCTGGGTGGCGCCCGATCAGGGCGTCCGCTTCGGCAAGGGCGGAACCGTCACGCCGGCCGGACCGCAGATCAGGATCACCCAGACGCGGGCCGAGCACTCCTCCGAGGTGACCGTCACCGACCCGGCGACGAAGAAGACCACCACCTACCCCGGCGGCGAGCCGGCGGGCTTCATCATCGAGTTTGAGAACGGCTTCAAGCTCTACCACATGGGCGACACCGGGCTCTTCGGGGACATGAGGCTGATCGGCGATTACTACAAGCCCGACCTCATCATGATCCCGATCGGCGGGCACTTCGTCATGGATCCGAAGGACGCTGCCTACGCGACCCGGGAGATGCTCAAGCCCAAATACGCGATCCCGTTCCACTACGGCACATTCCCTGTGCTGAAGGGGACGCCTCAGGAGTACCAGGCCGCGCTCGGCCAGACAACGACGCAAGTGTTCCCCGTCAGCCCCGGGGACAAGCTCACGTTTTGACTGTGAGGGGGCCGTGGCCCCCTCACAAGCCTCCCCCATATGAAGGGATTGCGCCGGCAAAGCCGGCGTTATCCTGGCGCGGCGCGCGAGGCGCTCGCGGCCCTTGCCACTGGGGTCGCGGGCGTGCTAGTCTCCCCGCGTTTCCCGGCCTCGGACGAATCCGTCAACGGATCATGAGGAGACGCGATGCCCTTCGTCAACATCAAGATCTACGAAGGTCACGGCAAGGAGCGCAAGGATGAGATCGCCCGGCGGGTCACCGACGCGATCTGCGACGTGACCAAGCTGCCGCGGGAGGCCGTCTGGGTGGTCATCGAGGACATCGATCCGCCCGACTGGTACGTGGGCGGCAAAGCCGGGGAGCGGATGACGCGGTGAGCGTCTCGATCCTGGACCCGCGCTTCGCCCAGGTCGTCGGGTCCGATGTCGAGTTCGAGCGGATCGCCAGCGGCTGCCTGTTCACCGAGGGCCCGCTGTGGCACCCGAAGGAGCACTACCTGCTCTGGAGCGACATGCCGGGCGATCATCTCCGGTGCTGGTCGGCGAGGGACGGCGTCCGCACGTACCGCAAGCCGTGCAACATGTCCAACGGGCTCACCTGGGACCACCAAGGGCGCCTGCTCGCCTGCGAGCATGCATCGAGCCAGGTGACGCGGACCGAGCCCGACGGCCGGATCACCCCGCTCGCCACTCACTATCAGGGCAAGCAGCTCAACAGCCCCAATGACATCGTCTGCGCCGCGGACGGCGGGATCTACTTCACCGACCCGCCATACGGACGGGTCGAGTTCTACGGCGTTCCCCGCGAGCAGGAGATCGGGTTCCAGGGCGTGTACCGCGTGGGCGACGACCCGAAGAGCCCGTTGCTGCTGGTGGACGACTTCGACCGCCCCAACGGCCTCTGCTTCTCGCTGGATGGCCGGCGGCTCTTCATCAACGACACCGCCCGCCGGCACGTCCGCGTCTTCGATGTCAAGGCGGACGGCACGCCCTCGGGCGGCCGGGTGTGGGCGGAGACGGTTGGCGAAGGCCCTGGCGCGCCCGACGGGATGAAGATCGATTCAGCCGGGAACGTGTACTGCTGCGGTCCGGGTGGCATCCATGTCTTCAGCCCCGACGCAGTCTGCCTCGGGGTCATCCACGTGCCCGAGTACACGGCCAACTTCGCCTGGGGCGGCGCCGACTACCGGAGCCTCTACATCACGGCGTCGACGTCGGTGTACCGGATCCGGGTCAAGCTGGCAGGCTTCCCGGTCTTCTGAGGAACCCTAACCGATTGAAGGAGACTCACATGACGATGCGCATCCTGACCGTGCTGCTGGCGCTGATTATGGCAGCGCCGCTCGCCGCGGAGGCCCAGAAGCCGATCAAGGTCGGTTTCCCCATGATCCTCTCCGGCCCCGGCGCCCTCTTCGGCGAACCCGCCCTCAAGGGCGCCCAGATGTACGTGGAGGAGCTGAACGCCAAGGGCGGCGTGCTCGGCCGGAAGATCGAACTGCTCCCGCGCGACACCAAGGGCAATGCCGACGAAGCCGTGCGCGTCTCCCGTGAGCTGATCCTCAAGGAGAACGTGGACTTCCTGGTAGGAACCCTGACCTCCGCCGAGGGACCGGCCGTCTCCGTGGTGGCCAAGGAGAACAAGATCGTCTTCATCGCCCCGATCCCGAAGACCGACCAGCTCACGGCACCCGACAAGCTCCATCCCTACGTCTTCCGCGTCGCTTCCACCACGACCATCGAGGGGCGGACCGCCGCCGAGCTGATCGCCAAGTGGGGCGTCAAGCGCGTGGCCACGATCAGCCCTGACTACGCCTACGGCCAGGACGTGACCAAGGCGTTCGTCGAGTACATGAAGAAGATCAAGCCCGACGTGGAGATCGTGGACCAGGAGTGGCCGAAGCTGGGCGAGGCCGACTACACGCCCTTCATCAACGCCCAGATGGCCAAGAAGCCCGAGGCCGTTTTCTCCTCGCTCTGGGGCGGCCACTTCGTCACCTTCGCGAAGCAGGCCAAGCCCCTCGGCTACTTCGAGGCCATCAAGTACAACTTCTTCGGGGCCGGCGAAGCCGCCTCGCCCGAGACCACGAAGACCATGGGCGGCGACTACCCCGTCGGTATCTGGGGCAACTCCTACGACGCCTTCTACTGGACCGAGGGTCCGCCCGCTCACCGGGAGTACGTGGCTCGTGTAAGCAAGTATCTGAAAGACGAGTATCCGTCCTCCTGGGCCATCCAGGGGTACATCGGCATGGAGGCCCTGACCGAGGCGATCAAGAAGGCTGGCAGCACCGACTCGGACAAGGTCTCGAAGGCGCTGCTGGGGCTCACCATCGACACGCCCCATGGGAAGCTCACCATCCGGGAAAAAGATCATCAGGCCAATCGGGCCCAGATCTACGGCAAGACGGTGAAAGACCCGAAGTATCCCTTTGCGATCATGAAACCGGCCGTCTACCTCGACCCCAGCAAGTTCATGGACTAGACCTTCTCTCCCTCTCCCTGCCTAGGGAGAGGGCCGGGGTGAGGGTGGGCCGGCGCGAACGCCCCCTCACCCCACCCTTTCCCCGCCGGGGGAGAGGGATCCGCACATGCCCGATTTCTCCTTCATCTTCGCCCAGTCGCTCAGCGGCCTGACGGCTGCCATGTTCCTGTTCCTCATCGCGTCCGGGCTCTCCCTCATCTTCGGCGTGCTGCGGGTCCTCAACTTCGCCCACGGCTCCTTCTACATGCTGGGCGCCTACGGCGCCTACCAGTTTGTCCAGTGGTTCGGCGCGGGCGCAGGGCGCTTCTGGTGGGCGGCCCTGGCCGCCGCCCTCGGGGTGGCGGTCCTGGGCGGCGTGATCGAGCGATGTCTCTTCCGCCATCTGTACGCGAAGGACGAGCTCTACCAGCTCCTCTTCACGTACGCGCTCGTGCTCATCCTGAGCGATGCGGCTAAGCTGCTCTGGGGCACCCAGCAGAAGTCGGTGAGCCGGCCGCCGGGACTCGCCGGCTCCTTCACCGTCTTCGGCACGACGGTGCCGTACTACAACCTGTTCATCCTGCTGCTCGGGCCGGCCATCGCTCTCGTCTTCTGGTTCGTGCTCCACCGGACGCGGGCCGGCCGCTTCATCCGGGCGGCCGCGCTCGACCGCGAGACGCTTGGCGCCCTCGGCGTCAACGTGAACCGCCTGTACATGGCGGTCTTCATGATCGGCTCCTTCCTGGGCGGCTTGGGCGGCGCGCTGGTAACGCCGGTCAAGTCCATCGTCCCGGGCATGGACACCGAGATGATCGTGGAGGCCTTCATCGTGGTGGTGATCGGAGGCCTGGGCTCCTTCTGGGGCACCTTCCTGGGCGCCCTGATCTACGGACAGGTGCTCTCGTTCGGGATCCTCTTCATCCCGCGGTTTTCCATCTTCTCGGTCTTCGTCCTCATGGCTGCCGTGCTGGTCATCCGGCCGTGGGGCCTCCTCGGGCGGCCCCTGAAATGACCTCATGGGACGTCCGCTCGACCGTCGGGCGCCGGAGGCCCTGCGCAGGCGCCCCGACGGCGAATCCAATAGTCCGCTCGACCGTCGGGCGCCGGAGGCCCTGCGCAGGCGCCCCGACGGCGAATCCAATGGCGAATCAATGAAGGCCCGAATCCCCTGGGGGTTCCTCGTCCTCCTCGCGATGTTCTTCGTGCCGGCGGTGGGCTCGCGCTTCTACACCTTCCTCGCCAATGACATCGCGATCTGGGCGCTGTTCGCCACGAGCCTGAACCTGCTGGTGGGTTACACCGGACTCGTGTCCTTCGGCCACGCGGCGTACTTCGGCATCGGCGCCTATACGGCCGGCATCCTCATGAAGAAGGCCGGGGCGTCGTTCCTTGTCGCCTTCCCCGCCGCGGGTCTCAGCGCGGCGATCTTCGCCGTGGCGTTCGGGTTCTTCTGCGTGAGGCTGACCAAGATCTACTTCGCCATGCTGACTCTGGCGTTTGCCCAGATCGTCTGGGCCATCTGCTTCAAGTGGAACGAGGTGACGGGCGGCGAGCAGGGCATGCCGGAGATTCCCTACCCCGACTTCGGCTGGCTCGAGCGGGCTGCGCGCGTGCTACCCTTCCTGGGCGGCTATCGGACCTCCGAGTACTTCTACTTCCTCACCCTGGCGTCGGTAGGGATCTGCTTCTGGATCCTCCGGCGCGTCGTAGGGTCGCCCTTTGGCCGGATGCTCACGACCATCCGGGAAAACCCGGAGCGTGCAGAGTTCATCGGCGTCAACGTGAGGCGCTACGAGCTGGCGGCCTTCGTTCTCGCCGGGACCTTCGCCGGGCTGGCGGGCGCGCTGTTCGGCATCTTCAACCGCGGGGTCTTCCCGGACTTCGCGTACTGGACCAAGTCCTCCGAGGTGCTGATCATGACCTTGCTGGGCGGCATGGGAGCCTTCTTCGGCCCCGCCGTCGGGGCGCTGGCCCTCCTCTGGCTGAACCAGCAGATCGTCTCCTACACCGAGTACTGGCCGTTCATCCTGGGCAGCATCCTGGTGGTCCTGCTCTTCGCCTTCCCCGGCGGCCTCGCCGGCGCGGCGGGGGCTCTCCGGCGCCACCTGGCACGGAGGCGCGCCCGTGCTTGATGTGCGGGACGTCAGGAAGAGCTTCGACGGCTTCCAGGCCGTCGGCGGGGTGAGCTTCACCGTGCCCCGGGGCTCAATCAGCGCCATCATCGGGCCGAACGGCGCCGGGAAGACGACGCTCTTCAACCTGATCACGGGCCATCTCACGCCCGACGGGGGCCGCGTGCTCTTCAAGGAGCGCGACATCACCGGCATCGCGCCCCACGATCTCTGCCGCCTCGGCATGGGGCGGTCGTTCCAGCGCACCAACATCTTTCCGCGCCTGACCGTGTACCAGAACATCCAGGCCGCCTTCCTCTCCCACCGCGAGCGCGGCTGGAATCTGTTCACGCCCGTCGAGCGGCTCTATCGGGAAGAGACCGAGACGCTGCTGGAATCGGTGGGTCTCTCGGAGAAGGCCGGCGAGGTCGCGGGCTTCCTCTCTCACGGCAACCAGAAGCAGCTCGAGCTGGGCCTGGCCCTGGCGCTCGAGCCCGAGCTATTGCTCCTGGACGAGCCGACCGCCGGGATGTCGGCTGCGGAAACGCGGGAGACCATCCGGCTCATCGAGCGGATCGCCCGCGAGCGGCACCTGACTCTCTTGTTCACCGAGCACGACATGGAGGTGGTCTTCTCCATCGCTCAGCGGGTCACCGTCCTCCACCAGGGCAAAGTGATCGCCGACGGCACCCCGGAGGAGGTCCGCCAGCACCATGATGTGCGCCGCGTCTACCTCGGAGAGGCCCGCTGATGGTGGCCCCGAGCCTCGTCGTCGAGGAGATCTACACCTTCTACGGGCTCTCTCAGGTCCTCTTCGGCGTCTCCCTCGAGGTGGCGCCCGGCGAGTGCGTCTGCCTGCTCGGCCGCAACGGCGTGGGCAAGACCACCACCATGCGCAGCATCATGGGGCTGACGCCGGCTCGACGCGGGCGCGTCGTCTGGAGGGGCCGCGACATCACCAGCAAGGCGCCGTACCAGATCGCCCGGGCCGGCATCGGCTTCGTCCCCGAGGACCGGCGGATCTTCGCCGATCTCACCGTGTGGGAGAACCTCGATGTGGCGGGCCGGAGGCGCGGGGGCGCGGGCTGGACGGTGGACCGCGTCTTCGATCTCTTCCCCAAGCTCAGCGAGCTGGTGGACCGGCAGGGCGGCTTCCTGTCGGGCGGCGAGCAGCAGATGCTCACCATCGCGCGCACGCTCATGGGCAACCCCGAGCTGCTCCTGCTGGACGAGCCGTCGGAAGGGCTGGCGCCGCTGGTGGTGGAGCACCTCAAGGAGCAGATCGGCCGCCTCAAGTCGCAAGGCCTCACGATCCTCCTGGCCGAGCAGAACGTCGGCTTCTGTCTGGACCTGGCCGACCGCGTCTATGTGCTCGAGAAGGGGCAGATCCGCTACCGCGGCACGGCCCGCGAGTTCCGGGAGGACGAGTCCATCCGCCACCAGTACCTCGCGCTCTGACCCTGAGCGCCCTCAACTACAGCTTCTTTTCGTGGCTCGTCTACCTGCTCCTCGCACAGGTTGGAGTCCTGGGGCGGCCCTGGGTGGCAGCCCTTGCGTGGTTCTTCATCCTGTTCGTCTCACCAGCAGCGCTCGGAGCGGGCAGCGGGCTGCTCGGCCAGCGGACCATCGTCCGGCGGCTCCTGGCGCGCTACGGAATCTACATGGTCCATCCCGTGCCGACCGCGTGGGACTATATTCGAAGCCCCCTCGCGGAGGCTCCCACATTCGACCGCCGGCGCCCCCGAAGAAGTAGGGCCCCCGGACGGTCTTACTTCCGGCCGCGTTCGTCACGGCCTACGGTAGTCGCCTTGCTGCGGTAGTGCTGTTCGCGGGCACCGACGCAGCAGCCGGACGCCGCTCGGAAGCCCTCCCGCCGATCCTCGCTAGAACCGCAGCAGATGGCGCCATTCCTGAGCGCGATCGGGTAAAGTATGGCCGATGCGAGGTAGGTCCAGGCTATATCGGAGCATGCGGAGGTGCTCGGCCCTCTCGGAGGAGTCCGGTTGACGCGCTCCACGGGGAAGGCATTCGACATGTCCCCCGCAACCACATCAAGGCCGTGTTCGCGCCATGACGCCCAGCCATGCCCGCATCGAGGTTTCACCCGAGCGGATCGCCGACTTCTGCCGCCGCCATCACATCCGTCGCCTGGCCTTCTTCGGGTCGGTCCTGCGCGACGACTTCACGCCCGAGAGCGACGTGGATGTGCTCGTTGAGTTCGAACCGGGCAAGACGCCGGGGTTCGCCTTCTTCCGGATGCAGGACGAGCTGTCCACGATCCTGCAGCGCCGCGTTGACCTGAATACCCCTAACTCGCTGAGCAAGTACTTCGGCGACGAGGTGCTAGCCGAGGCCGAGGATCTGTATGTCCAGGCGCGATGACACGGTGCCGTGCGGCACATGCTGGACTATGCCCGCGAGGCCGCGAGCATGGTCACCGGGCGATCGCGCACCGACCTCGACACGGATGGCACGCTGCAGCTTGTGCTCACTCGGCTCATCGAGATCATAGGCGAGGGAGCCGGGCTGAGGATTCTGCGGGGAGCCGGGTTTTCTGGTAGCGTAGGGTCATGGCGACTTTCATCATCACGTGCCCCTGCTGTAATGGCCGGCTCACGATCGACCCCACGCTGGAAGCCGTGATCGCCCACGAGCCGCCCCCCCGGCACCGGTCAGGGCTGGGTCTGGACCAGGCGCTCTCCTCGCTCGGGGGCCAAGCGGCGAAACGGGAGCAGCTCTTCAAGGAGCAGCTCAAGGCCGAGCAGTCCAAGGGCAAGGTCCTGGACCGGAAGTTCCAGGAGGGGCTCAAGAAGGCCAAGGACCAGCCGGGCAAGCCCATCAACCCGATGGAGCTCGACTAAGTAGTACCTAGGGCCGGTGGCCGTAGCCGATCTCCCCTCCGCGCTGCTGAAACGAGTCAGCCGCTCCTTCTACCTCTCGCTGGCCGTCCTGCCCTCGGCCGTCCGTCCCACCATCGGGCTGGCCTATCTCCTCGCGCGCGCCGCCGACACCATCGCCGACACCCGCCTCGTCGAGCGCCGCGCCCGGATCACCCACTTGGAGGCGCTCCGGGCGGAGTTGAGCGGACCCGAGCCGCGCCGGCTCGCCGGCATCCTCGCCGCCGCCGGCTCTCAGTCGTTGCCGGCCGAGCACAAGCTGATCGCGCGGCTGCCCGACTGTCTCGCGGCCTATCGGGCGCTCCCACCCGAGGACCGGGATCGCGTGCGCAAGGTCATCGAGACGATCATCGAGGGCATGACCCAGGACCTGCGCTTGTTCCCGGGTGAGGACGAGGGCAAGCTCGCGGCGCTCGAGACCTCCCAGGACTTGGACCGCTACACGTATCTGGTCGCGGGCTGCGTGGGGGAGTTCTGGACGGAGGTGCACGTTGCCCACCGCCCGCGGCTCCGGGGTTGGGATCTGCCCGAGATGCGGCAGCTCGGCATCCGCTTCGGCAAGGCGCTCCAGCTGACCAATGTGCTGCGCGATGTGCCGCGCGACCTCCGGCACGGGCGCTGCTATCTACCGCGCCAGGAGCTGGCCGCGCTGGCCCTCTCGCCCCGGGATCTGCTGGACCCGACCGCGGCACCCAGCGCCAGGCCGCTCCTGGTTCGTCTCCTCGACACCGCCCTCAACCATTACGAGGCGGGCTGGCAGTACACGTTCGCCATCCCGAGGAGTGAGACGCGCATGCGGCTGGCCTGCGCCTGGCCGCTCCTCATCGGGCTCCGCACCCTGGATCTGCTGGCCCGGAGCCCGAACTGGCTCGATCCCGCCGTCACGCTGAAGGTGCCTCGTGTCCGCGTCTACGGCCTCATGGCGCACTCGCTGGCCACCGTCTGGTCCACACGGGCCCTCGGCCGCCAGGCGCGGCGGCTCCACGAGCGAATCAGATTATGAGCGCCGCCGCCGTCCCCATCTTCCAGACCCTCCGAGGTACCTAGGAGCGTGTCGGAGAAGAAGCTCGTGCGAGGTGATCCAGGGTCGAGCGCCGGCTTTGCCGGCGCAACGATTCCTGGGGGGAGGCTTCGGAAGGGGGGCGAA
>WNFU01007733.1_pt1 | contig 19694 bp, 13 predicted proteins | sample 5400121 | NCBI WGS metagenome assembly WNFU01 (sample SAMN13153360, study PRJNA577476) | soil metagenome | isolation source: 100 cm soil or saprolite under grassland replicate 1 | place: USA:California | collected 2016-06-15 | reverse complement strand
GCTCGAAGCCGGCAAACACGTTGCCTGCACCGTGCCGATGGCCACGAGCATCGAGGACTGCCAGAAAATCGTGAATCTGGTGCGCCAGACCAGGAAGAAATACATCATGATGGAAACTGTGGTTTATGCCCGCGAGTTTCTTTACATCAAGGAGCTCTATGAAAAAGGCGAACTGGGCAAGGTCCAGTTCCTGCAGGCCAGCCATCAGCAGGACATGGACGGCTGGCCCAACTACTGGCCGGGCCTGCCGCCAATGTGGTATGCGACGCATTGCGTCGGGCCGATGCTCGGACTGACCAAAGCCACCGCCGAATATGTCTCCTGCTTCGGCTCCGGCACCATTCGCAAGGAGTTGATCAAATGCTACGGCTCGCCCTTTGCCATCGAGACGGCCCACATCAAATTCAAGGATTCGGACCTGAGCGCGCGCATCATCCGGTCGCTGTTCGACACGGCGCGGCAGTATCGGGAGAGCATCGACGTTTATGGGTCAAAGAGATCCTTAGAGTGGACGCTGATCGAGCACGAGCCGCACGTGTTGCACACGGCGAAGCTGCCGGAGCCGAAGATTCCAAAGAAAATCAAAGTGCCGGATTACGCGAAGCGGTTGCCCAAGCCGATCCAGCGGTTCACGACCAAGGGGGTATATGACCTGGCGAAGCAGACGCATTTGAGCTTCACGCAGGGGGCGGGCCACGGCGGGAGTCATCCGCACCTGGTCCACGAGTTCGTCACGGCGCTGGTGGAGGATCGGGAACCGTTTCCGAACGCGAAACAATCGGCCAATTGGACGTGTGTGGGCCTGTGCGCCCATCAATCCGCGTTGAAGGGCGGGGCGATTGTGAAACTGCCGGAGTTTACCCAGTGAGTTTGACCCGATGCTAGACTTCAGGTCAATCATAGCGCGGCGACGGTGGAGTTGGGTTGCCGGTGGAGCCGTGGTTTGGAAGCGTCCGCACAACGTGATTTAGGAACAACCCAAAATCAACCAACAAAAGAAGATTATGAATATCAGACAGGACGGCATCGCACCCAACGCAGGACGTCTGCTGTGGGCCGGCTTCGCGGCCATTTTGGCTGCGGGCATCGGCTTCGGCATCCGTGGTGGCATCCTGGCCAATTGGGGTACGGATTTCGGGTTTACTGCCGCTCAACTTGGCGACATCAACGGCGCCGGTTTCACCGGATTCTGCTTCGGCATCATTATTGGCGGCTTGCTGTGCGACAAGATCGGCTACGGAAAACTGGTCATCGCAGCATTTGCGCTCCATGTGCTGTCTGCTTTCGTCACGTTCAGTGCCACCAAGGGGATGGCCCAGGACACCGCTTACCTCGTGCTCTATTTGGGGACTTTCATCTTCGCTGTGGCCAATGGCACGCTCGAAGCCGTAGCCAACCCGCTCGTCGCGACGTTGTTTCCGCACAACCGAACCCATTACTTGAACATCCTGCATGCGAGTTGGCCGGCCGGCTTGGTTCTCGGAGGCTTTGCTGGAGCGCTGCTCGGCGGCAGTTGGTCGTGGAAAGCGCAGTTGGCCCTCTTCCTGATCCCCACGGCGATCTACGGGCTCATGTTCTTGGGACAGCACATGCCGAAGTCTGAAGCGTCGGTAAAAGGCCTTAGCCTGGGTGAGATGATGAAGGACGTCGGATTGCTTGGCGGCGCGGTCGTTTGCTTGTTGGTCGCCTTGTTCGTCAAAGAGGCTCTGGGCGGAATGCTCGCGCTCTTGCTCAAGAATGACTTTTTCACTGGTCCAACTTGGGGCTACCTCTCGTGGGGCGTTGGCCTCGTGCTGTGGCTGGCTGTGGGCGGCCTGACTCGCGGTTCGATTGGCGCCTGGCTGCTCTTTGTGTTGTTCGTCGTGCATGCGCTTGTCGGCGCCGTCGAGCTTGGGACAGACGGCTGGATTCAGAACATCACCGGCAATATCCTCACGCCCACTCAGGGCAAGGTTCTCTTCGTCTTCACTTCGGCGGTAATGTTTTCTCTGCGTTTCTGCGCGGACTTCATCGAAAAAAGAATCGGCCTCTCGCCGGTCGGCATCTTGTTAAGCTGTGCGACCCTTGCCTGCATCGGCCTGAATCTGGTGAGTGGCATTGCGACCTTTGGCGGCGCGATGGGTGCCCTGGTGGTTTACGCGGTCGGCAAAACCTTTTTCTGGCCAACCATGCTCGCAGTCACAAGCGATCGCTTCCCGCGCACAGGCGCAGTCGCCATCAGCATCATGGGTGGTATCGGGATGATGTCTGCCGGTCTTATCGGCTCAAAGGGTCTCGGCTATGCCAAGGACCGCTTCGTCGGAGAGGAACTTAACAAGGCTGATCCTGCGGTATTCGCGGAATACAAGGCCGAGAAACCGAGTAAGTTCTTGTTTTTTAAAGGGTCTTTCGGCCTGGACGGCAGCAAACTCGGAGCTGTAAACGCAACTCTGCGCGAAAGCCGCGATGCGAAACAAAAACTCGTGGCCGATTCGAATATGAAGGGTGACCGCCGTACGTTGGTGGCCGATTCGTTTATCCCGGCGACAATGGCCGTGATTTACCTCTTCATTCTGCTCTATTTCAAGGCCATTGGCGGCTATAAAGCCGTCCACATCGTGCCGGTGGCGGGGCAACAAACGGCAGAGACGAAGCCGGCTACTTGAGCTGTGGAAGGTCCGGCGACCAAAGCGGGAGCCGACCAACGACATTTGTTTCTGGCCAGCGCCTTCAGCTCGTCATAGTCCTCCCAAACTTTGTCGCACGTGCGACAAAGTTTGGGAGGAACCCAAGGCGGCGGGCATGTGAGTTTCTCGAGGGGTTGAGGGCAAGGCGCAGCTTCCAGGAAGTGCGAGTGTCGCCCCACCGGAATAGAATCGCGAAGATCGGCGAAGATTCGCTCTCAGAAACTCCGTCTCATTGGGCCGCACCGGCCAGTTCCGGTTTCCGTTCCCACCGTCGCGGCGCGCGCTCGGGCGGCGCCGTGTCCACCTTCGCGTAATACGTCTCCTCGCCGAACATTCCGTCCACAGCCTTTTGCAATTCCACCGAGGGGCTGACCGAGTAACGTTCGTGGGTTTCAATAAATATAATTTCGCCGGTCGGCCGTTTGAAACAGAGGAACAGCGGACATTTGCCCGGGAATCCGGCAACGATTTCCTGGATCAGATCGAGTTGCTCCGGCGTCAGGTGCGCCGTGTGCAGACGCAGGTGCACCTGTTTGGTGTATTTTTTCGGCGCGTCTTCCAGGGGCATGATTTCCTGCGGAAAAATTTTGGGGTTGTCGTCACCGGTGGTGACTTCGCCGACGACCAGAATCGCGTTGTTCGGCACGAGCAGGTCGCGAAAGCGGTCGAAGTTCTCGTTCAGGCAGAGCACCTGCACCGAGCCTTCGAGGTCTTCCAGGGTCACCATCGAGTAGGGCTTGTTGGTTTTTTTGGATACGCCGTTTTGCACCGCCGCGATCAAACCACCGATGCGCGTCATGGTGCGGTTTGGCAATTGCGCCAACCCCGACGTTTTGTGCAGGCAAAACTTTTCGAGGAGCGGCGCGTAAGGCGTCAGCGGATGGCCGGTCACGTAAAAACCGAGCAGCTCCTTTTCGTAGGCGAGCAACTCGTGTTGCGGCCATTCGGGCAGTCTTTGCATCGATTCCGGCATGGGCGATTCGTTTTCCTGGAGCATGCCAAAGAGCGAACCTTGTCCGCGCTGTCGGTCGGCAACGATGCTGGCCGCGCGCGCGAGGGTCCGGTCAATTTGCGCAAAAAGCGTTGCCCGGGTCTCGCCGAAGCCATCACACGCGCCGGACTTGATGAGCGCTTCCAACACCTTGCGATTCACCGTGCGGATATCAACGCGCTCGCACAGGTCGGAGAGCTTTGTGAATTTTCCGGTTCCGTCCCGCGCCTGGAGAATGCTTTGCACCGCGATTTCGCCGACGCCTTTGATGCCAGCCAGACCGAAGCGGATGGCCCTGCGCGGTAGTAGCACGGGCGTCTCGCCCGTGTGTTCCTTGTCCTGTTCGCACGGGCGGGACGCCCGTGCCACTACGCTTTCCGCGGGCGTGAAAAACACGCCGCTCTCGTTCACGTCCGGCGCCAGCACCTCGATGCCCTGCCCGCGGGCTTCGTCGATGTACTGGCTGAGCTTGGCGGTGTCGGCCATGTCGTTGGTCATCATGGCGCAGTAAAACTCGACCGGATAGTTGGCCTTCAGGTAGGCGGTCTGATAGGCGACGATGGCATAAGCCGCGGCGTGCGACTTGTTGAAGCCGTAGCCGGCAAACTTTTCGAGCAAGTCAAAAATCTGGTTCGCCTTCGCCTCCGCAATGTGGTTCTTCTCCTTGCAACCCTTGACGAAGATGGCGCGCTGCTTCGCCATCTCTTCGGGCTTTTTCTTGCCCATCGCGCGGCGCAACAGATCGGCGCCGCCGAGCGTGTAGCCGGCCAGCACCTGCGCGGCCTGCATCACCTGTTCCTGATAAATCAGAATTCCGTAGGTCTCGCGCGCGATCGGTTCGAGCAGCGGATGTTCGTATTCGATTTTGACCTCGCCGTGCCGGCGTTTGATGAACTCAGGGATGAGGTCCATCGGCCCGGGCCGATAGAGCGCGACGAGCGCCGTGATGTGCTCCAGGGAACCGATCTGGAACTTCCGGCAAAGATCGCGCATTCCGCTCGATTCCAATTGGAAAATGCCCAACGTGTTCGCCTTGTTGAGCAGGTCGTAAGTCCGCGCGTCGTCCAGCGGCAAATGGTCTATGGGAACTTCGATGCCTTTGGTTTGCTTCACCATCTCGCAGGTGTTGCGGATGACGGTGAGCGTCTTCAGCCCGAGGAAATCCATCTTCAGCAGGCCCAGGTCGCCGACCGGACCCATCGCGTACTGGGTGACGATGGTGCCGTCGTCGTCGGCTTTGAGCGGGAGCAGGTTCACCAGCGGCTGGTCGCCGATGACCACGCCGGCGGCGTGCACGGAGGCGTTGCGCGTGATGTCTTCGAGGACAAACGCGGTGTCGATGAGGTCCCGTGTGGCGTCCTGGGACTGGTAAGCTTGCTTGAGCTCGGGCGAAACCTTGAGCGCCTTTTCCAGCGTCATCTTGAGGTCATTCGGAACCATCTTGGCGAGCCCGTCGCACTCGCCGTAGCTCAGACCCATCACGCGGCCCACGTCGCGCACGACGGATTTCGCGCCCATCGTGCCGAAGGTGATAATTTGCGCGACCGAATCGCCCCCGTATTTCTGACGGACATAGCCGATGACGTCCGCGCGGCGGTCGTCGGCAAAGTCGATGTCAATGTCCGGCGGGTTGACGCGTTCGGGATTGAGGAAACGCTCGAACAACAGGCCGTAACGGATGGGGTCCACGTTGGCGATTTCCAACAGGTAAGTGACGATGGAACCGGCTGCCGAACCTCTGGCAACGCACGCGATCCCTTTGCTGCGGCCGAATTGAACAAAGTCAGCGACGATGAGAAAGTAGCTGATGAAACCGGTTTTCTCGATGACGGCCAACTCCTGTTGCAGGCGGTCAAGGACGACTTGGACGGCCTTCGCGATTTCTTGCTGCGTGTGCCATTGATCAGTCGCCTTCCCCTCACCCCGGCCCTCTCCCTTGGGGAGAGGGAGAGTGGCACTTCGGTTTTCTGACTGAGCAGAGCCGCAGGATTTTTTTGAGGCTGACGACGTTTCCCCCTCTCCCTGAGGGAGAGGGCCGGGGTGAGGGGGCACGGCGGGTTGATATGCCGGCAACCGTTCTGGATCATCGACGCGTTCAATCACAAATTCCTTCCCCTCCGCCCGGGCGTGAATGCCGTAGCGCCGGCGCAGTCCCTCGGCGAGCAACTGCCGCAGGTACCCTTCGCGGGTGAAATGTTCCGGCGGATGGAAGACCGGGTAATGGAGTTTGCCGAACTCGATTTCGAGGTTGCATTTCTCGGCGACTTCGAGCGTGTTTTTCACCGCGTCCGGGACCTCGCTGAACAGCGCCTTCATTTCTTCAGCCGAGCGCAGGTAAAACTGTTCCGGCACGTAGCGCATTCGCCGGGTGTCGCTGAGCAGGCTTTGGGTGCCGATGCAGATGAGCGCGTCGTGGGCGTGGGAATGGCCCTTTTCCACGTAATGCACGTCGTTAGTGGCGACGAGGTTCAACCCGAAATCCTTCGCCCATTGAATCAGGTGGCGATTGACCTTGGTCTGTTCGGGGATCGTGTGGTTCTGGAGTTCGAGATAAAAATTTTCCGCGCCGAACGTCTGCTTGAACCAATCCACCGTGGCGCGCGCCTTGTCCAACCGGTCCTTTTGGATCAGTTCGGGAATTTCGCTGGCCAGACAGCCGGAGAGCGCGATGAGGCCTTGGTTGTTCTGCGCCAGAATTTCTTTGTCGATGCGCGGCTTGTAGTAATAGCCCTCCAGATGCGCCGCGGTGGCGAGTCGGATCAAATTCTGGTAGCCCGTCTCGTCCTTCGCCAACAGGACGAGATGATGGTAAACGTCCTTGCCGCCGCTGGTCGTCTTTTTGTCGAAGCGACTGCCGGGCGCGACATACACCTCGCAACCGATGATCGGTTTGATGCCTTTGTTGCAAGCAGCCTGATAAAAATCGATCGCGCCGTAGAGCACACCGTGGTCCGTGATCGTGAGGGCGGGAAACTTCAGTTCGTGCGCCTTGTCCATCAACCGGTCGAGACGGCAGGCGCCGTCGAGCAGCGAATACTCGGTGTGCAGATGGAGGTGGACAAAATCCGCATGCGACATGAGGCAAGATTATCTCGCCGCGCGACACAGACGCAAGAAAGGGTTGTTCACGCGCTTCGGCTCGGGCGCATCTTGATACGACCGCCAAGCCAGCGGCGATTCCCTCTCCCCACGACGGAGGAGTGGGGAGAGGGCCAGGGAGAGGGGATTTCAAAAGAGGGCGACAATTCGATGGAACGGCCCCTCCCCAGCCCTCTCCCCGCTCGTGCCTCGCAGGGAGAGGGAGCAGGTCTGGCGGGCACGAATTACGAATTACGAATTACGATAGGCGCGCCCGGCGTCAAGTTCCGCAGGCGCTCGAACACGTGCTCGGGCGAAATGGCGGCAAGGCAATGGCCGGCGGCAAGGCAATGGCCGGCGCTTTGACAAACGTCCAGGCTGCCGTCGCAGCAACACGGACTGCCAAGGAGAACCTGGTGCTGCGCGCCGACCGGCGCCCATTGAGCCGCGGACGTGGGGCCGAACAACGAGATGGTAGGCACGCCCAGGCCGGCGGCAAAATGCAGCGGGCCGGTGTCGCCGGAAACAAACACCTCCCCGCGCTTGAGCACCGCGAGAAAGGTGGCCAGATCAGGCACGGGCGGCAGCATCGGCGCATTGGGCGCCAGTTTTTTCAACCCATCCATCAGCGATTGTTCCCGCGCGCTTTTGCCGGTCGTGAACGCCAGTCGAAGCCCCGCCGCCGCGGCCATTTGACAAAGGGCGGCCCAGCGTTCGAGCGGCCATTCCTTCTTCGGCTGGCCGGCGGCCAGATGGCAAATGATCGTTGGCTCCGGCAGGATCTTTTCGGCGGAAGCGTCCAGGGCCGGATCGGTGTGAATTTCGATTTGCGTCGAGTGCGGCGGTGCAATCCGCCAGGCCGACAAAATATGCAGCAACCGCAGCGTCTCGTGCTGCTCCAGCGGTGCCGGCGGCACGCGTTGCGTGTAGCAGAAACGGCGTCCGACGAAACCGCCCGCATGGACCGGCCCCAGCCGTTGTCGGGCGCCGCAGAGCAAACTGAGGAGGGCACCGCGGTCGTTGCCGCCGAAATCGACCGAGCGATCGAATCGTTCGTCGCGGAGCGCGCGAATGACCGGCCAGGTTTTCAGGAAGCGGGCGCGGCCACGCCGGCGCGGCAATGCCCAGACGCGGTTCAGCCAGGGTAGATGGTTCAGGATCGGCGCGACTTCGTCCGGCACGAGCGCATGCAGCGCGCAGTCCGGCCAGTGTTCCCGGATGACCCGCAGCGCGGGGACCATGAGGACGGTGTCGCCGAAGTATTTGAACTGGATCGCCAGGATTTTGAGCGGGCGTCCCATTTGCGTCTGTTGTTCGCGGCGCGACTGAGCCTTACCTGCTCACTGCAACCACGAACCACGAATGCACACGAATGCACACGGATCGCGACAGGTCTTCAGTCAACGGAACGGCCCGGGAAAGATTTCCCGTCATCCGGCGACCGGCGATGCGTTCTGCGGTGAGGGAGTAATCCTCAATCAAATCGTGCCGATTCGTGTTCATTCGTGGTTGTCAACGGCCGGGAGGCGGCTGCGTCAGCTCTGGAATTGGAGTTCATAAAGTTTTTGGTACAGGCCGCCGTGTTTGATCAATTCAGCGTGTTTGCCGGTTTCGACGATGCTTCCCTGGTCGAGGACCACGATCAGGTCGGCCTTTTGCACCGTCGAGAGCCGGTGCGCGATGCAAATCGTGGTGCGGCCGGTCATCAACTCCTCGAGCGCGGCCTGGACGGCCCGTTCCGATTCGGTGTCGAGCGAGCTGGTGGCTTCATCGAGCAGGAGAATGGGTGCGTTCTTCAAAACCGCGCGGGCGATGGCAATGCGCTGGCGTTGGCCGCCGGAAAGATTCATCCCCTTTTCGCCGACGATCGTCTCGTAGCCGCCCGACTTTTCCAGGATGAACTCGTGGGCGAAGGCGTGTTTGGCGGCTTCCTCGATTTCGCCGGCGGTTGCGCCGGGACGGCCCAGCGCGATGTTATTGCGGATCGTGTCGTTGAACAAAATGGTTTCCTGGGTGACGACCGCGATCTGGCTGCGCAGCTCGCGCGTGGCCACCTGGCGAATGTCCGTGCCGCCGATGCGCACGGCGCCTTTCTGGGGGTCGTAAAAGCGGAGCAGCAGATTGGTCACGGTGGTCTTGCCGGAGCCGCTGGCGCCGACGAGGGCCACCATCTGCCCGGGCCGGACCGTGAGTCGGATCCCTTGCAACACGAGCTTGTCGCCGTAGGAAAAATCAATGTCATCGAACTGAATCGGGGCATCCGCGGCGTGCAACGGCAAAGGGTTCGCGGGTTCCACGAGCGAGCTTTGCGTGTGGAGCAGTTCGAATACCCGCTGGCTTGCGGCACGCGCCTGCTCCAGTTGATTGTGCAGCCGGCTGATCTCCTTGATCGGCTGGTAGAGCAGGAAAATGCTGGTAACGAAGGACAGGAAATCGCCCGCGCTCACCGCGCCCGCGCCGGTGAAGGCGACATAGAGCAGGACGAGCGCAACTCCGATGGCCGCAATCAGCTCGATCAGCGGTCCGGAGGTTTCCTGCGCGCGGACAATGCGCATGAGTTGGCTGACGAACTTGCGAGTGGTCTCCCGGAATCTGTCGCTCACCGCGTTCTCCAGGTTGTAGGCTTTGATGATGCGAATGCCGGTGAACGATTCCTGCATCAGGTCGGTCAGCTCCGCCAGATGCGCCTGGGCGGCCAGCGTGGATTTCCTGGCCTTCCGTCCGTAAACCATGATCGGCACCATGCACACCGGAAACACAAGCAGTGAGATGACCGTCAGCCGGGGTTGTTGCGCCAGCAGTACGGTCACCAGCACCAGAACCGTCACCGGCGCGCGAATCATCACCGAAAACGACGTGGCGAAGGTATGATGCAGCGCGAGAATGTCGTTGGTGATGCGGGAAATCAGTTCACCGCTTCGGGCCTGGCTGAAAAAGTGCAGCGAAACGTGCTGCAGGTGGGTGAACAATTTCGACCGGATGTCCGCCACTGCGCGAACCGCCGCCCAGTTCATGAGATAAGAGTTCAAGTACCCGCAAACCCCCCGGAGAAGCATGACTAATGGGATCAGGCTGATGGCCAACACCAGGCCGACCTTTGACGCGGGGGACTCGATTTGCGGCAACCACGTCTGCAGCGCGTCGCGCAAGAACTGCGGCGCCTTTTCCCACGGGCTGGCCGGGGCACCGTGTCCCGGCCCGGCGAACACCAGGTCGGGAACGATCCTGACCACCAGCACCAGCAGCGCGTTGGTCAGCGCATACAGGACGCCGAAGAAAATACCGAGTGCCAGGCGCACCCGATACGGTTTGGCGAATTGCAGCAGCTTGCGGAGAAATTCGGCCATCGATGCTGCGGCAGAGTATGTGGCCCGCGACGGTGTGACGCGAGGATTTTCCGCGCGGTGAGAACCGGTTCTAATCGACCGCCGGAAACAGTTTCCGCCCGGCGAGCCTGTTCAGGAAGTAGCGCGCCCGCGCCGACGTGGTGTGACACCTCAGGAATTTGGCCCGTCCGGCGGCGGCAATGGCCTCGCGCTCGGCGTCGTGATCGCAATAGTAGTTCAGCAATTCCACCAGGTCCGTCAAATCGTCCTGCATGAAGACGGCTTCCTTGCGGTCGATGAAATTGTCCGGAACGGGCATGCGCGGCCTTTGCGCCAGCAACAACGAACCCACGCACGCGATCTCCCAATAACGCAGCGTGTCGTCCCCCGCGCCCCAAAAGCTCAGGCAAACCTTGGTGGCGGCGAGTTCGCGCAAGTATTCCTGTCCCCGCACGCCGGGAACCGGATCGCATCCTCCGGCGGCTGCAAAGTCGCGAACGCCCCGCAGCATCCGGATGGCTTGCGACCGTGACGCCGACGTTTCGTTGCCCCGGAAAGCGACCTGGCGGGTTTTGGAAATTGGTTCCGTGGGTGTGACGAAATAGTCCTCCGGCAGGCAGAATGAGATCGGCACCACATCGGGATGGTTCGTCAGCGTGCCGCGGTGTTCTCTTTTGAAAACCAGATCGAAATCCCGTTTTGCCAATACGGCCTTCCGCAAGGCGAGCCTGCTTTCCCAGGCGAGCTGTCCGGCCAGTTCCACCATGTCACCGCCGTCCACGAGGACGACCGGCACGGCCTTGGCGGCGTCCATGACCGCGTGCCAGGCGCGGAAGGCGCCCCGGCGGCTCGCGGCGACCACGACCAGGCCGAATCGCCCCTCGCGAAGCTCGCGCCGCAGTCTCCAGCGCGAGCGCGGCCGTGAAGGTTCCGGCTGCGGACTGAAGCCGAGCCTCGGCTGAGGACCCGCGGTTTGGACGTGGAACCGTTCCTGGCGCGGCCAATCGATGACCCGCGACTTTCCCAGCAACGACGCCAGACCATGGAAAAGACCATCCTGAAGATAATCGACGTGGTTGTGGCAGAGGAAGAGAATGGCGCCGGACATGATCGGGTCAGCCTTGAAAAAGCGGGACGCGCCAGCGACTCAGCAGATCCGGCGAAACCACGGCCACGAAATTCGAGTATTTGAAACACTCGTGCCGTCTCTGATCGTATTGCACCGGTTCGAGCGAGTTCGGGCGCAATCGGAAAAGAAGGTAGCCGTGGCGGCGGATGAATTCGGCTGCGTTGGCCAGGGTTTCTCCCGCATCGATCCAGAAGGTGCCGTATTCGAATTGAATCACCGAGATTCTCCGCGCGGCGAGACTCGCTTCCATTCCGCGGAGAATCGGCATTTCGTAGCCCTCGGTGTCCAATTTGACAAAATCAATGTGCGCGAGCTGATGGTCGCCCGCAAACGCATCCACCGTCGTCACCGGCACCGTCACCCGGCGCATTCCCGGCGTGGGATCAATCTCCGCCTGCCGGACAAACGACGAGAGGCAGGATTTCCCGCCGTGATCATTGAACTCGAGCGTACCCTGCACCGCGGCCAGACCCAGATGATGCGGGATGACATTCGGTCGGCCGCCGAATCGTTGTCGCAAATGCGGGAAGGTGCCCGGGGATGCTTCAAAAGCGTGGACCGTGCAATTCGGGTTCCGGTCGATCAAATACTGCGTCCATTCCCCGACGTTCGCACCGACGTCCAGTGCCAGGGCGATATGCGGCGCGGCCTGTCTCAGGAGGAACCTTTCGCCGTTAACCTCCGCGTCCCCGTTGTGCCAGTTGCCCGCGATGTCCATGTACCAGGCCAGCTTGCCGTGAAGCTTGCGCAGGAACGGATGCAAAGGGGTTCGGGCCAGCAATTGCGCGAATCGGATTCGGCTGCCCATAGCGTTGCAGTGTAATCAAGCTGTTGCGGTCTGGAATCTTCAGCCCGGTGGCGGCTTCCGCGTCCAGATCGGATGGTGCGGCCGGCAGATGAAGGAAACCAGCGGAATTTCGTGCCGACCCGGCCTGGGATGCCGAACCCCTATTCGTCCGGCCGCAATCCCCATCCGGCCGGGCAGCCGCGGCAATGCCAGGCCAGGATAAGCGCATACGAGCGGAATCGGTTCAGAATCTTCCGCGACCGGCCCAGCGCCAGCAGGCACAGCAGTGAATTGCCGGCGAAATTGAACAGCACACCCAGCAGCGCCCGCGCGCACAACAGCCGATACGCGACAGGCGGCCGGGACTTGCGCCAATAGAGGTGCTTGCCACGCCAGTATTCGATTTGTGCCCTGGAGTTGGAGCGGCCCACGCTGCCTCCCCGATGATGGGTCACGCGCACCCGGGGGCTCCAGCGCACCACGGCTCCGGCATCGGTCGCCCGGCGGCAAAAATCAGCCTCTTCGAAATAAAAAAAGTATTCTTCATCCATGCCGCCCAGGCGCTGCCAAAGGGCGTGGCGAATGACCATGAACGCTCCCACGATTCCGAGCACCTGGACGAGCTCACGCTGCTGATGGCGCTCTTCGAATCGGAAGGTGCGCCGCTCGTTGAAGACCGAGCCTTGCAAACTGCCATCGGCGTTCAGCAGTTGCGCCCCCAGAACATCGATCTGCGGATGCTGCGTCAAAAGACGGTCCACCTCCGGGAGTGAGGCGGCGAGCAATTCGGCGTCCGAATTCAGCAATATCAGCCACTCTCCCCGGGCGACCCGGGCCCCCGCATTGTTGGCCGCCGCGAACCCGCGGTTGCAGCCCAGTTCGATCAGGCGAAGGTGGGGAAACTCGCCCCGCAAAACGGCAACCGAGTTGTCCGTCGAGCCGTTATCCACCACGATGATTTCGTGGACTGCCCCGCCGGCATATCGGCAGATCGATGCGATCGCATTGCGCGTCAACGACAGGGTGTTGTAGGAAACAATTATAAAGGAAAAACGCGGGCCGGTGCCGGAGGAATGCTCGACAGCGGCCGCAGCATTGAAGGCGTCGGTTTGAACGTTGTTCACAGGCGCTTCCGGAATGATTTTTAGCCGGTTGACGCGGATTTCCAACTTTAATCTCCCCGACATCAGACGTCACTGTGCATTTCCCTGCCGTTCTGATTAAATGCCGCGCGTGAAAATCAGCGGGTTCACCTTCATCCGCAACGGCGTCCTGTTGGGCTATCCGTTCGTCCCGTCCATCCGATCCTTGCTGCCGCTCTGCGACGAAATCATCGTCAACGTTCCGCGCTCCGCCGACAACACGCTGGAGATGGTCAAGGCCATCGGCAACCCCAAAATCCGGATCATCGAAACGGCCTGGAACGAGGGCCAGCGCACCGCGGGGCTGGCGCTTTCGCATCACACCAATCTCGCGCTGAAGGAATGCGCCGGCGACTGGTGCGTTTACATCCAGGCCGACGAAGTGCTGCACGAGGACAGCGTGCCCGCGATACGCGCGGCGATGGAACGGGAGCTGAACGATCCAATCGTGCGGGGCCTGCTGGTGGACTACACCCATTTCTACGGCAGTTACTGGACGTATGTCTGTTCGTTCGGCTGGTATTACCAGGAGGTGCGCGTGGTGCGGCGCGACCCGGACATCCATTCGTGCGGCGATGCTCAAGGCTTCCGCGCCGTTGACGGGCAGAAACTGCGCGTCAAAACATCCGGCGGCCGTTACTTTCACTACGGTCACGCGCTGAAGCCGGATTTGGCCGAGAGCAAACTGCGGAACCTTTCCAGCCTTTACCATGACGATGCCGGTGTGGAAGAAGAAGTCCGGAGTCGCCCGCCACGGTTTTACGATGACGACCAGAAGGTCAAACCATTCACCGACACGCACCCGGCGGTGATGCGGGACATCGTCGCTGCGGCGGACTGGATTTACACCTCGCGCAATCCGCTGATTCGATTTCGGCGGGAATATTTCTGGGAAGACATCGCTCTCCTGGTCAAACGTTGCACCGGTCTGACCGTCGGCGTGCACCGGAATTATCGTCTGATCAAGTGACGCCTTTCCTTCTTTTGGGCCGGCCCAGGAAATAAATCTGCGCCGGGCGCGGTTCGCCATTGGCCGCGGCTAGCATCTCGTCGCCGTCCGCGTAGCGTCGGCCCGTTGGCCGGCGGAATTTGGCCAGGCTTCTCCCGAGCTTCGACCGGCGACGGACCTGGTCGAAGCGCCAGAACTCCAGTTCGTAATGCGGCCGGAGAAATTCCCGCACGTCCTCGACCGAATGCCCAAAGCGGCCCAGCAGCGTCGGGTGCGCTTCCAAAAAGAGCAGGGGCGCATGGCGCTCGATCAAGCGGCGAGCCCCTTGCAGGATTTCGAACTCAAAACCCTCGCAGTCGATTTTAAGCAACGCGATGGAAGACACGTCGGCCAGATCGTCATCGAGCGTGGTGAGCGGCACGTTGATCACGGCCTCGCCGCGTTGCGTTGCCCGGGCTTCCGATTCCAGGTCGTTGTCGCTGGCGATCGTGCCGCCGGCGTCAAGGCCTGCGGCTACTGAACCATTGATGCCGATGGCGAACGGAACTTCACCGCGCCGGGAGCCGCACGCGAGGTTGCGCGCCTCGACGTTCGCAAGATGATTGAAGGCGATGTTGCGTTGAAGCAGTTTGAAAAGGAACGGCTGCGGCTCATAGGCGATGATGGGCAGGGCCGAAACGGAGCGCAGCAGCAGAGTGTAGAGGCCAATGTTGGCGCCGACATCAATCAAGCAGCCCGAGGTCAATTGTCTTACCACTGCCGCCAGGAGGTGGAACTCAGGAACAACATCCATGCCGCCGAGCAATTGGTTCGTGATTTGTTTTGCCCAAGCCGCCGGTTGCACCAGACGGCTTTTATCAAAGGGAATCACCAGCAAACCGCGCCGACCATTCATCGCGGAGAGCAGCGGATGGTATTTGCGTCCCAGCGGCAGAATTCGATGCAGTCCGCGCAAGAACTTTTCACCGCGAATCGCGCGCACCTGGTCCAAAGGTTGGGTTTCCGACCTGCTGTTCATGCCGTTGAAACTTTGACTTACCTGAGCCGGACGTGTCAATCTACAGCGACAAAACCATGGCACCAGCGCAAGCAGTGACCGCCTACACCCTCACGCTGAACGAAGCGCGCCAGATCCGGGCGGTACTCGAGAGCGTAACTTGGGCCGACGAAATCATCGTCGTGGATTCCTTCAGCACGGACGGCACGGTCGAGATCGCTCGCCAATATAATGCCCGCGTCATCAGCGAAAAATTTTGCGGGTTCGGGAAACTCCGCAACCTGGCGCTCGACGCCGCGAAACATGACTGGATCTTCAGCCTCGACGCCGACGAACGTTGCACGCCGGAATTGATCGCGGAGATTCGCCGCGAACTGACGGCGCCGCGGTTTGACGCCTATCACGTCCCGCGCAAGAGTCATTTCCTCGGCCATTGGATGCGGCACAGCGGTTGGTATCCGGATTTTCGCCAGCCGCAATTGTTCGACCGCACGAAAATGCGCTACCGCGACGAACTGGTGCACGAGAGTTACACCCTGAACGGACGACTCGGTCGCCTGCGTGAACACGTCCTGCAGTATCCCTGGGACACCGTGGAAATCGCGACGGCCAAATTGCAGCGCTACTCCACCTTGATGGCCCGGCGTTATGCGGACGCGAACCGGCGCGCCACACTCGGCAAACTTGTGGCCAGTCCCGTGGCGATGTTTTTCAAGATTTTCGTCGTTCAACAAGGTTTCCGTGATGGACCCTATGGATTGATTCTGGCGTCGCTTTACGCCCACTACACTTTCCTGAAATACGCCAAGCTGTGGGAACTGCAGCACAGGCGGCCTCAAACAGATGCCTGAACCAAACGAACCCGGCGCACGGCAGGCTCTTTACCCGTACGGAATTTTTTCGCATCTGCGAAAAAGATCTATTCCCCGACCGCCTGCGGGCAAACTTCGCCCTGCTCCAGGGCCAACGCCGCAGCCCGGATCACGGCCTCCTCCTCGACGGACGCCAGAGAGAAGTCATCCCGCGGCGCGACCACCCAGTCCGGGTGTCCGAATGGCACGGCGCTTCCCGGCCCGGCCGGTTTCATGAGCATCACGACCCGCTTTCCGAGCGCCACGGCCAGGTGAAGAAAACCAGTGTCCCCCCCAACGATCACGCTGGACAGCTTCATCAGTCCGGCAGCCGTCATGCGGGGCACACCCGCCAGCACCACGAAACCCGCCGCCCGCGCCGGCTCCAAAGCCGAGGTATCCGCCGGCCCGCCTCCGAACAGGATCTGCACCCCTCGCGCCCGCCAAAAGCGCGCCACAGCGAGGTATTTTTCAAGCGGCCAATTCTTATGCGCCGAACTGGTGAAGGGTTGGAGGTACAGGGTCGGTCGATTGGGATCACATCCCCGCGCCGCAAAAATCGCCCGGGCCGCTTCCAGATCGCGCTCCGGCAGGACAAACTGATTCCGAACGGGCGTCAATTTCAGACCGCATATCGCGAGCAATGATCGGTTCCATTCCGCCGGATGAACGCTGTGCTCGCGGAGCACACGGCCGGTGTAAGCCCAACCGCGCGTCCGCCGGTAAACATTGCCCCAGCGCCGCGGCGCCCCCGACAGCCACGTCAAAAGGGCCGTCTCGCCGTACCCCTGAAAATCCACGGCAAGCGAGAATTGACCGCGCCGGACCTGGCGCAATAGCCGGATGGCGTGGCCCCCGGTCGCCATGAGGTTCCACCGTCGATAGGCGGCCCGATCGACCCCGATCACCTCGTCAACGGCGCCAAATCCCTCCAGCAGCCGGACATTCTCCTGGGAGGTCAGGAACGTGATTCTTGCGCGGAGAAAATTGTCCCGGATCAAATGCACCGCCGGCAGGGTCAGTATCACATCCCCGATCGACTTGAGCCTGATGACGAGAATTCTATCGGGCTCAGCCATACCAGGATGGAAGCGTGGCAGGGTCGCGTCCAGGAAAGCCGGCCCGGCCGGTGACGGGTCTGCTGTTCATGATCGCGATTCTAGTCCGTTCCCGGGACGTGTCGAGGCGCCATTCTCTTCGCAAATTTTCATTGGCGATTCGCGCGCGGCCGCTAAATTCTTCCGGTTCACCGTCGCTAATTATGAAATTCAAACTGGCTGTTTTCCTCTTCCTCGTTCTCTCCCTGGTCAAGGCCTCCGCCCAGCCGGCCCGGCCATTGCGCGTGTTTATCCGCGCCGGTGTGAAAATCCAGCCACCGAGTGATGCAATCCGTGCCGGTTGCTGGCTTCATTCGGGGTCGTAGAGTTGGGAATCCAGCAGGCCGTTGTTGAAGTATTGCAGGAGCGCCCTGGCTTCGCGCTCCATCGCTTGAAGTTTGTCGGGTTCATTGAGCAGAGGCGATTTGAGCTGCGGATCGTTGGACCAGTCAAACAGGCGGCCAGCGTTTCCCGGAGAAAAATCCAGGGCGCGGCCGCCGCGCACCAGCCAGTAGTGGCCGCCTTCGTAAAAAAACCCGCGTCCTTCCCCGTGCTGAAAGACCGAGCTTCCAAACAAGAGCCGCCGTTGGGGCCGGATATTCAAGCAGTCCAACACAGACGACAAAATGTCCGCGTGCTGCGTGGTGCGATTGGTGTCCACGAGCGGGAAATTCTTTTGCGGATGAAAGAACAGGAGTGGCACGCGGTGTTGGCCCAGCGGATTCGAGTATTCCGGCGTTTCCAGCTTTTGCGTGTGGTCGCCGGTGAGGACAAAGAGCGTGTTGCTGTACCAGGGTTGCTGCCGGGCAGTGGCGAAGAATTGTTCCAGCGCATAATCCACGTAGCCGATGGACTCGTGGATTTCAAGCGTGCCTTTTTTGAAACGTCCCCGGTGCTGCGGCGGAATGGGATACGGATTGTGCGAACTGAGTGTGAATACCAAAGCGGCGAACGGCGGCTTCTGCCGGCTCAACTCCTTCGCGACGTATTGCAAATAGGGTTCGTCAAAGATGCCCCAGACTCCGTCCGTGTCGGCCTTGCTTGGATACTCCGCCAGGCCGAAATACTGTTGAATCCCGGCCGCGCGCATAAACAGGTCGAAACGCATCGTTCCCTTCGCCGCGCCGTGGAAGAAGCTGGTCGTGTAACCGTTCGTCGCGAGCAGCGTGCCCAGTCCAAGCAGCGGTTGATCGCAATACCGCGACTCCGTGAATGCCAACTCCATCAGCGAGGGCAAGCCCGCCAGAATGGACGGCATAACCTCGATGGAACGCCGCCCGTTGGCGTAGTTGTTACGAAAGAACAAGGATCGTTCCGCCAGCGAATCCAGAAACGGCGTGTATCGTCCGCCGCCGTTGCCCGCGCCGCAGTATTCCGACGATAAACTTTCCACCACGAGGATCACGACGTTGTCCCTCGCGCCGGGTCCGGACATCAGGCTTTCCCCTTCCACCTGCGACCGGAGGAATTGTCGCAACGCCGCCGGATTGTCGAAAAAATGCAGCCGCTTCAACGAAGGCTTGCGGGAATTTCTTAGCACGGTGAAAGAGGAATTCATCGTCAATTGCGCCAGTCCGCTGTGATTGGCCACGGCGGCTTGCGCCGGAGCCAGCGGTTTCATTTGAACACCGCCTCGGATCGCGACGACTGAGAGCGCGCTGGCTGCGATCAAACTGAGTCCCCAACCAAACCAGTTGATCTTTCGGTCCGCCGGGGTTGCCGGCAACCGGGCGGGGCCGTACAACACGAACAGCGCGATCATTATCAGAATTCCCAGCAAAACCAACGGCCAGTAATAAAGCCCAACCGCCCGCCACGTCACGCCCGCGTCGCACGCGGCGGCCAGCAACGTGAGATCACTGCGCCGCCCGTTGAATTGAAAGAACTCCAGGTCGAGGATGTTGACCGCGAGAAACGAAAAGTTCACCGCCAGAAACACCGCTTTGACCATGCGCTGATAAGCCACGGACGCCTGCCGCCAGGGAGGAAGAAAGGTCAGCAGAACAAACGGCAGGTTGACCGTCATGATCGCCGAGAGATCAAACCTCAACCCATTCAAAAATGCCACGGCCACCTGGCTGGAGGTGGTGTTTGCAAAAATCGCGTGGTTGTGAAAGAAGAAAATCGCCCGAAGCACCGAATACGCCCCCATCACCAATGCCAGACGCCAGGCAAAATTTCGCCACCGTGTGATCATCGTTCGCTGCCGGACTCTGACAGCCGGACGGAACGGTAGCAATGCGCAAAAAACCGCCACTCAACTGCGGCCGGCTTGTCCCGTCCGGCGTTTCCTGCTTCACTCGCGCCGTGCCGTTGTTCTACAAAGTCTCCACTCTGTTCTCCTGCTTCAACGATGGGTTTATGGAGCCGAGTCCGGTGCCGCCAAATTTTCGTTGGCGTACCGGCTGGCACAGGTAGATTCAATGATCCATTGTTGAAAATATGAAACTCAAACTTGCCGTTGTGCTGTCCCTGTTCGCGTGTTTGTTTTCCGGCTTTTCCCAGCAGAACAAACCCTTGCGCGTGTTTATCCGCGCCGGGGTGAAAACCCACGGCCCGAACCAGCATGATCACCCGCGCTTCCTCGCCGAGTGGAAGGAACGGCTCAACCAACGCGGCGCCAGAGCGGACGGTTCGATGGATTTTCCGACCGCGGAACAACTCGAAAACACCGACGTGCT
>WNFU01003789.1_pt1 | contig 19696 bp, 21 predicted proteins | sample 5400121 | NCBI WGS metagenome assembly WNFU01 (sample SAMN13153360, study PRJNA577476) | soil metagenome | isolation source: 100 cm soil or saprolite under grassland replicate 1 | place: USA:California | collected 2016-06-15 | reverse complement strand
CTGAGGTATGCCTGGAAGTCGCCGACGTCATAGCGGCCGTTGTGGTTGCCCAGCGCGTCGAGATACTGCTCGTCCGCCGCGCTCAAGCCGCCCCCGCCCAGGACCTGCGCGAGTCGCTCCGGATCCATGCCGACAACCGCGATGCCTTCGGCTGCTTCTGGTCGCTCGAAGGGTTGGCGCGGTGGGAACATCTCTCGGGCCGGCCGCAGCGCGCCGCGCAGATTCTCGCGGGCGTGCGCAACCAGCGCGACCAGCTCGGCGCCGCATGGTCCCCGCAAGATAAGCAGGAGCTCGATGCGCTCGGCGCGTCTTCATCGGGATACAGCGGGACGACGCTCAGTGACCTCGTGGACTATGCGCTCGAAGTCACACCTGGACTTGTCATTCCCATGGCTGCACCGCCTCCCGCAGCACCGATCCCGGCGCGTCCAGCGCGCAGCCTGACCGTCCGAGCGCTGGGTGCCCTGCAGATCTCACAGGAGACCGTGCCCATCGCCTGGGCCTCGGCCAAGCCGCGGGAGCTGCTGCTGTTCCTGCTCTGTCACCCGGACGGCCGCACTCGCGAGCAGGTGGGACTCGCGTTCTGGCCCGAGGCGTCGATTGAGCAGGTGCGCAACAGCTTCCATGTCACGCTGCACCGGCTACGCAGAACCCTGGGCGCCGCACGCTGGGTGACGCTCTCGAACGACCAGTACGCCGTGGACTCGCAGGTCGCGGTGGATTTCGACGCCCGTCGCTTCGAGCGCGACGTCACCGCGGGACTCGCACGGCTCAGGAAAGACGGCGATACGAGGCTGCTCGAGGAGGCGCTGAGGCTCTACGGTGCCGATTTTCTAAAGCACGAAGTGGTGGGCGACTGGCATCTCGAGCTGCGGGACCGGCTGCGCAACACATACGTCGGCGCGCTCGCGGCACTGGGTGAGCGGCACATGAAACAGGAGCGTTGGGCGGATGCGGCCGAGGCATGGCGCCGCCTCGTGGCGCGAGACGAGCTGGATGAGCGGGCGTACCGCTGCCTCATGATCTGTCACGCCAAGCTCGGCGAGCGGTCCCAGGTGCAGCAGCTCTACCAGCGCGTGGAACGGGTGCTCCAGAAGGAGCTCGAGGCAAAGCCCGATCCGGAGACGGTGCAACTGTATCGGCGATTACTCTCTCCCTAGCCGCGCCGCATGTAAGCGCCGCTGTAATTCCGCCCAGTCCTTCCCGTTAAGTCTCCCGTACGCCCCCCCTCGCAGGTTTGCTCCCACTCACTGCGGGCCACCGAGCCCGAATCCATTCACGAGTTGGGAGGAATCATGTGCATTGCCAATGCAGTCATCATGACGATCGCGTTCGCAGGCCTCGCGGCCTGCAGCAATAGCTCCGGGCCCGGCGGGGGCGGAGGCGGCCCGGTGGGATCAGTCCCTGTCGGGCCCGGTATCGAGTTCGTGAGCCGCCACGGGACGCGTCCGGCGACCGATACGATCGCGGCGGGCGCCACCGTGACCTGGACGTGGACCGGCAACGAGCCGCACAGCGTCGGGTCGATCGGGACGCCCGGTTTTCCGAGCAGCGCCACCCTGACGGACAACGGGACGTACGCCGTGCGCTTTGATGGCACGGCGCAGCGATGTCCGGCACGATCGTAGTGACTGGTGCGGCGCAAGCAACCGCACGACCTTCGTAACACATCCACACGACAAGGAGAGTCATCCTATGCAGCGTGCTCGTTCGAGTCCCGCGCCACGAAGTTGGAGCCGAGCATTAGCGCGATCACGGCGAGCCAGGGCGCGTCGGCGCTCGCGGTGATGCGCCAGCGCCGGGCGATCCACGCGGCCGCAGCGGTGAGCCCTGTCGTGCACAGGAGCCCGCAGCAGCAGGTCGCCCGCCACCCCCAGCGCGACCGCCGTGCCCAGGACGGTGAGGCCGAGCCGGGTCTTGTCGCTCACGGCGTTCACCCGGCCGTCGGTGATCATCGCCGTGACTCCATCCAGGTGAGCGTCATCAGACCGGTCGCGAACTGGTCTTGGAAGCCACCCAGTTCAGCAGCATGAGGCACGGCACGACATACGGGAAGATGCCGTACAGCGTATCGCTCACCGAGTGGGCGTGACGGTCCACCGCGAGGAAGACCTGAACGCAAAACGCCGTGGCAAGAACTACCAGCATGACCCCCAGCCAGCCGACCGGCCGATACACCCAACCCCAGGGTCTAAACCAGATTCGCTGCATGAGTCCTCCAAGATTTGGTCGAGTGCTGGCGCCGGGCGCTCATCCGGCCGCCGCCTCCGGCAGCCCGCCAAACCGCCGCTGCCGCGAGCGGAACTCCCGCATCGCCGCGGCCAGGTCGGCCGCGCCGAAGTCGGGCCATAGCATGTCGGTGAAGTACAGCTCGGCGTAGGCACATTCCCACAGCAGGAAGTCCGAGAGCCGCTGCTCGCCGCCCGTGCGGATGAGCAGGTCCACGTCGGGAAGCAGCCCACCGGCCCGAATCGCCGCGCGGGCCGAGTAATCCACCGCGAGGCGGAGGTGGAGCGCAGTGCCTCCTGCCGTGGCCTGCTCGGCACTAGCGATCGCGGCGACGAGCGGGAGGGGGAGCCGGTCGCGGCGGCCGACCACCTCGAGCCGGACCCCGCTCTCGATCAGGCGCGGCGTCTCGCCGCGCAAGTGGCGCGCGAACAGCCGCATCAGCGAGGCGACCTCGCTCGCCGGGCGCTTCCAGTTGTCGGCGGAGAAGGCGAACAAGGTGAGCGCGGCGACGCCCTGTCCGGGCGCGGCTTCCACCACGCGGCGCACCGCCTCGGCCCCACGCCGGTGGCCGGCCGCGCGGGGCAGGCCGCGGCGCGTGGCCCAGCGGCCGTTGCCGTCCATGATGATCGCGACGTGGAGAGTACTTTGCATCATAAAGTTCACCCGCCAAAAAAAACCTGCACCTCAGCCCTGACGCGTTGCGCGGATCAGGGCTTCCATGTGCTCGAGATAGCGCTCCAGGGCAAGCCGCCCTGCGGCGGTCAGGTGGTACTCGGTCTTCGGGATCCTACCCGCGAACGACTTCGCGCACCTGATGTACTGCGCCTCCTCGAGCTTGCGGGCGTGGACGCTCAAATTGCCGTCCGTGGTCTTGAGCAACGCCTTGAGCTCGTTGAACGTGAGCGCGTCGTTCACAGCGAGTGCGCTCACGATCCCGAGCCGCACCCGCTCGTGGATCAGGCGGTCGAGCTCGGCCGCACGCAGGCCCGCGCGTTCGCGGCGCGGCGCGTGCTCGACCGCGTCCGCTTTGTGCGCCGTCCCCGACTTAGCCACCGTACCTCCGCGCGATGATCACACCGAACACCACGTGCAGCCCGCCAAAGCCCGCCGCCATCAGCCAGTCGCCCCAGGCCCCGGGGCCCAACAGCGCCACTGCACCGGCGATCATGAAGCACACACCCATGACCGGCACGACGCGCACCGAGAACGCGCCACCCGTGGCGAAGCCCGCGCCGTACAGGAGCAGCCAGGTGCCGGGCAGGGCGGACGGCTGTCCCGCGCGATACAGCGCCACCGTGAGCAGGCCGCCCACCGCCATCGGCGGCAGGAAGCTCAGCCAGAAGCGGCGCCCCGGGCCGGACAGGATCGGGTCGTTCCCCGCGTACGCCTTCCGCACCATGGTCCATCCGCCGATCGCCAGCGCCACGACCGCTTCGCCCAGCCAGGTCGCGAGCCACAGCTCGGGTGTCGGCTGGCGCGCGGCGAGCAGCGCCGCGACGAGGGCGGTCGCTCCGACCGCCACCTGGCCCCATCCCGGGACCGCGGTGAACGACCCGGCGCGCTCCATCGTCTGGCGGATGAAGCGCAGGTCGTCGACGGCGCGGTCGCGCAGGGGCTGGGGGGATGCCACGAGGTCGAAGCTAGCGCGCAATGGCTGCGTTGTCAAGTACTTTGTACGGCAAAGTCAAACACCGACCGGCTCTCGGGATAGGTTTGACGCATGGCGTCCCCCCGCGTGCGACGCTGGAACGTTCGGCTGGAGGCGGAGTTCGGCCATCGGGACGTGACCGGCGAGGTCACCCGGCTGGTGGCCGAATCGGGGGTGCTGGACGGCATCGCGGTCGTGTCGCTCACCGGCTCGACCGGAGCGGTGACCACCATCGAGTACGAGCCCGGGGCGCTCGGCGACCTGCGCCGCGCCCTCGACGCGATCGCTCCCGCGCAGGAGGATTACGCCCACAACGCGCGCTGGGGCGACGGCAACGGCTTCTCCCACGTCCGCTCGGCGCTGCTCAAGCCGAGCCTCGCGTTGCCCGTGATCGACGGGCAGCTGCAGGTGGGGACGTGGCAGCAAATCGTGGTGATCAATCTCGACAACCGGCCGCGAGATCGGGAAGTCGTCGTCGTTGTCGTGGGGTAGTGGGTTGATGGAAGACCAGGGGTCAATTCGCGGGGACTTGGATCGAAGCCGCGCGGCATTGAGACAATTCCATCCCTCCCTCACTCCGTGCTGATCGCCTCCAGTGCCCGGATCCGCGCGGCCTGTTGCCCCGGGAGCCAGCACGCCAGGAAGCCTGCCAGAAGCAGCACCCCCGCTGCACCGAGCACCGCCATCGGGTCGCTCGGCGCCACCTGGAACAGCAGGGCGCGCAGCCAGCGCATCTGGACCGCGGCAAGGGCGAGGCCGATCACCGTGCCCAGGAGCGCGTAGCGCATCCCGCGCCCCACGATCATCCGGGTCACCGCGCCCGGCTGTGCCCCCAACGCGATCCGCACGCCGATCTCCCGCCGCCGCTGACGCACCACGTAGGACATTAGCCCGAAGATGCCGAGCGCCGCGAGCAGCACCGCCACCGCGGCAAAGCCGGAGAGCATCGCGGTCCAGCGACGCGGATCGGCGAGTGAGTCCCTCAGCCGGTCGAGCAGCAGCGATTCCACGAGCGGCAGCTCCGGATCCAGCGCGGCGACCTTGGCGCGGATCGCGGAGAATACCGACGCCGGCGCGCCGCGGGTCCTGACCACCAGACTGGCGGAGCGCGCTTGGACTTGCGCGAGCGGGGCGTAGACGCCCTCCGCGCCGTTGGCCAGACCGAGGTAGTGCACGTCGCCCACCACACCGACAATCGTGGTGCGGGGACACTCGGTGCAGCCGCCCTCGATGAGCTGCTGGCCCAGCACCGGCTGACCTGGGAAATAGCGCGCGGCCCACGCCCGGCTCACGATGACCACGGGCGGCGCCGAACCGGAATCGCCGGGCGTGAAGGGCCGTCCGTCGAGCAGCGGGATCTTCATTGCGCGGAAAAATCCGTTGGTGACGCCGACCCAGGGAGCCACCGGCTGCGAGGTTCCCTGGGGCACCGGGTGGGCGACCAGATCGAAGTTGTTGACGTCCCCGCCGTTGTCGGGCGGCAGCGAGGTCGTGAGCCCCGCATCCACCACCCCGGGTATCTCCTCGACGCGCTGCGCCAACCGATCCCAGAAGATCTGCCTGGCCGTGTCGTCCGGATAGCGCGCCGCGGGGAGGCCGAGGCTCACGCTGCCCACGCCCACCGGATCGAAACCCGGGTCCACCTGCTGGAGGCGGAGAAGACTCCGGAGCAGCAGCCCCGCGCCCAGGAGCAGGGGCAGCGCCAAGGCGAATTCCGCGATGACGAACGCGGCGCGGGTGCGGTTGGAGCTCCGGCTGGTGCCGGCCCGGCGCGCATCGGGCACCAGCGAAGGCGTGGCGGCGCGGCGCAGTACCTGGGCCAGGGGCGAGAGGCTCACTAGGAGCGCCGACAGGAGCGCCGTCACGGCCAGGAACCCCACCGCGCGAACGTCGAGCCCTACCTCGGCCAGGCGGGGAAGGCCGGGAGCGAGCGTGGCGACCAGGCGCACGCCGGAGGCGGCCACCCCTAACCCCGCGAGCGCGGCGAGCAGCGTCAGGGCTAGACACTCGGTCGCCACCAGCCGCGCCATGCGCGAGCGCGCCGCGCCGAGTGCGGCGCGCACCGAGAGCTCCTGCTCGCGCGCCGAGGTGCGCACCAGCATCAGGGTGCCGACGTTGGCGACCGCGATCACGAGGACCAGCGCCACCGCCCCGGCAAAGAATCGCACCGAGCGGTCGGCGGCGCCGACGATGGTGGTCCGGAGCGGGACCGGGGTGAGGCGGGCGGTCTTGTCCTGGAAGCCCGCCGCCCAGAGCGGGAAGATCCGCTCGCTGATGCCGCCAAGGTCGCGCGCCGCGGCCTCGATGGTGACGCCGGGCTTGAGCCGCGCGATGGCCCGCAAGCCGAAGGGGCCTCGTCGGGTCGGCGCGGCGAGCTGGAGCGCCGGCCAGGCGACGGCGCGGATGCCGGCGAGGTCGGCTCGCTCGGGCGGCAGGACGCCGACCACCGTGTGGCTCACGCCGTCGAGCGTGATGGGTTTTCCGATGGCCGCTGCCGCGCCTCCCAGCGCGCGCCCGGCCAGGGTGTGGGACACCACGACCACCGCTGGCGCGGCCGGAGATTCGTCGCCCGGCTGGAGCAGCCGGCCCTGCGCCGCGGTCACGCCGAGCGCCTGGAAGAAGCCCGCGCTCACCCGGCCGACCGCGACGTGCTCGGGAGCGCCGACGCCGGAGAGCGCCGCGTCGGACCAGCGCGCGGCGCCGAAGGCGTCGAAGCTCTTCTGCTGCTGGGCGATGGCCTGGACGTCGACGGTGGAAAGCGACCAGAGATTGGTGGGCGAGTTCTGGTTGTAGATCCGCACCAGCCGATTCGCGTCGGGATAGGGCAACTCGGAGAGGAGGACCGCATCCAGCACGCTGAACACCGCGGTACTGGCGCCCAATCCGAGCCCGAGCACGAGGACAGCCGCGGCGGTGAAGCCTGGGTTACGCCGGAGGGCACGGAGGGAGTACCGCGTGTCGGAGACCAGGTTCTCGAGGGGCCGCCAGCCGCGCGCGTCGCGGACCCCTTCCTTGTGCTGCTCGACGCCGCCGAAGGCGACCAGGGCTTCCCGCCGAGCGTCGGCGGGCGCCGCCCCGCGCCGGATCCGTTCCGCCGTCTCCCGCTCGACGTGATCGGCGAGCTCGTCGGTGAGCTCCCGTTCGGCCTGGCGGCGCCGGAACAGCGAGCGCAGCCGGAGCGGAATGGTGTAGCGCCAGCGTTCCAGTCGCATGCCTCACGCCTCGCGTAGCCGGACGACCGCGGTTATGGCACTGGACAACCGGCGCCAGTCTTCTGTTTCGCGCGCCAGCTGGCGGCGGCCCAGCCGTGTCAGCGAATAGAACTTGGCGCGCCGGTTGTTCTCGCTGGGGCGCCACTCGGCGGTGATCCAACCCGCTTGCTCCAGCTTGTGGAGGGCGGGATAGAGGGAGCCCTCGCTGACCTGGAGCACGTCGGCGGAGAGCTGCTTGAGCCGCTGGCCCACCGACCAGCCGTTGAGCGGCTCGAGGGCGAGGATCTTGAGGATGAGGAGGTCCAGGGTGCCCTGGACGAGGTCGGTCGGCTTGCTCATGGACCGCTCCCTTGGTTACCGAGAGGAGTGTAACGCTCTTCCTCTCGGTAAGCAAGAGGAATGGGCCATTTTGCGCGCTCGGCCGCGGCCCTACGCGCCTCAGCCCCTGCGCGAGGCTCTCGCTGGAAAGCCCGTCGATCGTTCCCCCTCTCCCGAAGGGAGAGGGGGTCAGGGGGTGAGGACTTCGCTCCCGCAGGGCGAGGCGGTCAGGGGGTGAGGACTTCAAGACGCCGTCGGGCCTGACGGCACAGCCTCAGTCCAGCTGATTCGCGATACGCCCCGTTCAGCACAAGTTGCGTCGAGCAACGCGTCTGGCAGACAAGCAAACGAGGCGCTCAGAGGTTCGCGTCGTCGGCTCAGTTCCCGCTCTACTGCAAGGTTGACGGCAGTTTGAAACCTCAACCTTGGAGTCGTTGTGAGTCTGTTCCCTCGCCTCCTCGTCGCTGCTCTGACCCTGGCCGGATGTTCATCGGAAGCGGTCGCGCCGAGCGAGGCTACACGGCTCACGAATCTGCCGCCATCCTTCGCAGCAGAGTGGGCCACCGCTCAACGACTGACGGGACGGACAGGCGATCTTACCCGCGTCGACTGGTTCGTGGTTCCAGGTCGCACGTGGCCGTGCCCTGAATCTCGCAACGGACTCTGTGCCGGACTTTGGGTCGGGCGGCACACGATTTACGTAACGGCGGCGGCGCTCTCTGATTCCATTCCTCGCATCACGACCTATCTAACCTCGGCCGTGGTCACTGTCGACACGATCCCACCATGGTCCGTGGTGCGCCATGAGATGATCCACGATCTTCTTCAGAGCGGAGAGTCCATTCCCGCCCTTCGGGATTGAAGTACTCACCTCGGGACAGTCACGGGGGCGGAAATAGGCCGTGCGGGAATAGTTGGATCGGCGCTATAGCAGCAGCAGCCCGTAGTCGCCGACGAGCTGAAAGCCGAGCGACAGGTAGGCCCGCTGCGCGGCGAGATTGAAGGGATCGGCGAACAGCACCGCGCGCCGCACACCCTGCTTGCGGGCGGCGAGGAGCGAGCCTGCGACGACCGAGCGGCCGTAGCCGCGCCCCCGCAGCGACGGCGGCGTCCACACGCCCCCGATCTGCAGGATTTCGGGCAGCATCGCGTTGAACACCGCGTACGACACGGGGATCCGGCCGTGGAGCAGCACCCAATCCGCTCCCCGCTGGTGCAGCAGCAACACGTCCGCGCGGCAGGTGCGGCGGAGCTCGGGCCCGTCGGTGGCGCCCAACGCTTCGACACTGAACCGCACGCGCCACTCCGCGAGCAGGTCGAGCTCCGACTCCTCGGGGTGCCGGTAGCGGAGCTCCCCCGACGCGAGCACCGGCGGGACGACGAGGCGCTCGAGATCGAGCGCGTACAGGTCCTCGCGACTGTCCTTGGCGACGCGACCGGTGGGGAGCCCGAGCGCCCGGCGCGCGGCAACCACCTGCGGCCACGGACCGGAGCACCCGGTGACCGCTCGCCCGGTGCGCCGCACCGCTTCGCGCACCAGGGCCTCCAGATGCACCGGCGCCTGTACCAGCACGATCCCGTTCCAGCAGTGGGCGGCGACGCCCACGATCGCGCCATTCTGAAGCGCCCCGACGTACGTCGCCTGCATCGGCTCGCCGCGATCCACCAGTCCGGCCGCGCGGGCGTTCGACCGCAGGAACATCGAGCATTCGGCGTGGCGCGCGAGGAACGCGTCGAGCGTGGCCTCGTCGCCGGGCTGGAGCGTGCGAAGCTCCGACATCCGACCTCCTCGAGGGCGGCGGGAAGGGTGGCGGGACAACAATACGGCAAGCAGGGTTTGTTGTCACGCCGTTTCCGGGATGGAGCCGGTGTTCTAACGCTGCGGCCGCCGCAGCGCGAACACCTCGAGCGACCGCGCCAGGATCCCGAGCCCGCCCGGATCCCCGGAGCGCCGCGGCACCGCGCGGTAGATGAGGATCACGAGGATCCAGGTGATCCAGCTCGATCGCTCGCTCCACGACAGGCTGCGCAGCATCAGCCAGGGCTGGGTGTAGGCGGCCGTCCACGGCTCCCAGTCGCCCTGGGCGAGGGCGAGCGGGCGGGCGATGACGCGGTTCGCCGCGTAGCCGTGCGCGCTCGGGCTCAGGAGGTTCCAGACGCAGGTGACCTTGCCCCAGCCGTGGTTGTCGCTCGCGCCGACGACGAGGAGATCGTGCGCCGCCGCGAGCTGGAGCACCTGGCCGCGCAACGCCGCGGGGAACGCGATCGCCTTGGGGGCGCAGCTCACGATCTCAAAGCCGTCGACGCCGCTGGCGACGAAGGCATCGAGGTCGTTCCAGCCGTTGCGCCAGTACTCGGGCAGCGACGCTAGCCCGAGCGCGCCCTGGCGGTGCAGCTCGGCAAACAGGGCGAGCATGGAGCGCGTGTCACGGTTGTAGCGTCCCCTATCGATCGCACCCACCGCACCGAGCGCGAGGATGTGCTCCCGGTAGACGCTCCACTCGACGCCGGGGAGCAGGCGGATCGGCTCCTCGACGGGCTGGGTGAAGATCACGTTGTGGTCGGTGACGTAGGACGCCTGAAACCCCTGGGCCGCGTGCCACGCCGCGAGATCCCCGGCCGTCCATCCCGGCCGGCCGTCGTGGGACGCGTCGGTGTGAGCGTGGTAGTCGAGCACGGTTACGGACGAGTCCGCGGCGACGAGCTGCGGCACGGGCCGCGGCAGCGCCACGGCCGCGCCGCCCGCCGCCACGAACCCGAGCGGCCCGAGGAGCGCGCGGCCGAGCCTGCGCCGCGCGGTGCCGCGTCGCAGCGCGCCCCATGCGGCGAGCGCGGCGGCCCAGACGATCAGGAGCGCGCGAGCGCGCTCGAGACTGAGAAACGTCAGGGCGTCGAGCACGTTGGAGAGCGGCGCGAGCAGGGTGTAGAGGGTCGGGCGCACGAGATCAGCGTCCGCCGGCGGCACGCCGGTCACGGCGTCGACGAGCGGCGGCAGCGGCTGGAGGCCGGAGAGGAGCAGCAGCGCGAGCAGCGCGAGCGCCAGCGGGTGGCGACGCAGGAGATTCACTCGTACAATGTTGGAAATGAGAGCGATGGAAGCTATGGCCCTGTGCCTGCTCGTGTCGAGCCTCGGGTTCGTCGGCCTCGCCTGCAAGGAACCGCGGCGCGCCGGCGCACCGGCCGCCGACGCCGGGCCCGTCTTGACCGTCTATGCCGAGCCCCAGACCGCACAGCGCTTGATGAGCCGCGTGCTGGACATTGCGGCGCGGCACCAATGGGCGGTCTCGCTCCGCACCGACAGCGCGGCGCTCGGCGAGGCGGACCTCGTCATCGTCGACAGCGCCGGGCGGCTCGTGCCCCGGATCCGAGCCGGTTCGAACGCCGCCGCCCGGGCACGGCAGCTGGCGGAAGCGGTGTTGCAGTGACCGGCTTCGCCGAGCTTCCGGAGCTCGTCCTCGCCCCGCTCGCCGGGCGGCCGGAGGCCGACTGGTACCGGGCCCCGCCCGGGAAATGGAGCCCGGCGCAGGTGGTACACCATCTCGCGCTCTCCTTGGACACGAGCGGCCGCACGTTCGAATCTCGCCGCACCCATGCGCCGATGCGGCGCCGGCCTCGCACCGCGCGCCAGCTGGCCGCGTACTATCTCGTGATGTACGCGGGCTGGGCGCTCCCCGGCTTCGAGGCGCCCGCCGGGGTGCGGCCCGCCGAGCGGCCCGGCCGCGACGCGGTGGAGCGACAGCTGCGCGACGGCGTCGAGCGGTTCGGGAGACTCGAGCGCGAGCTGCTTCCCGTGCGCCGGGCCGACCTGTTCGTGAAGCATCCCGCCCTCGGCGATCTGACCTTTCCCGAGTGGATCCGGTTCCACCTGTGGCACTGCGCGCACCACGTGAAGCAGATCCGCGCGCGGCTGGCGTCGTGAGCCGCAAAAAGAAGGACAAGCTCACCGTGCGCGTCCCCAATCCGCGCGCGCCGGTGAAGGAGCGGCTGAAGACTCCCGCGCACAAGGTCCACAAGTCGGCCAAGCACTACCAGCGGCGCGAAAAGCACCAGCGGCCGCCGGCGGAGTCGGAGTAGGGATCGGGATGGCGGGTCGAGTGCCTCGCTACGCGTATCTCATCATCGGCGGCGGGATGACGGCGGATGCGGCGGTCGCGGGTATCCGGGAGGCGGACGCCGCCGGCACCATCGGCCTGATCAGCGCCGAGCCGCACCCGCCCTACAATCGCCCGCCGCTCTCCAAGGGCCTGTGGAAGGGCGAGGCCGAGGAGAGCATCTGGCGTACGGCCGCGAAAGCAGGCGCCGAGTTGCACCTCGGGCGCCGCGCGATCGCCCTCGATCCCGCCCGGCATGCCGTGACGGACGACCAGGGCGTCGTGTACAGCTTCGACAAGCTGCTGCTCGCGACGGGCGGCCGGGCCCGGCGCCTGCCGCTCGACGGGGGCCAGATCATCTACTTCCGCACCCTCGACGACTACCGTCGCCTGCGTCTCCTCGCCGCGCAGGACGTGCGCTTCGCCGTGGTCGGTGGCGGCTTCATCGGGAGCGAAGTGGCCGCCGCCCTGCGCATGCAGGGGCGGGACGTCGTCATGCTGGTGCCGGAGGCGGGTCTGGGCGCGCGCGTTTTCCCCGCCGATCTGTCGCGCTTCCTGGTCGACTACTACCGCGACAAGGGCGTGGATATGAGGATGGGAGTAGGGATGACGGGAGTCGAATCGAGCGGGGGCGAGTGCGTCGTGCGCACTACGACCGGCCGGGAAGTCGCCGCCGACGTGGTGGTCGCCGGTCTCGGCATCGAGGCGGGCGTGGAGCTGGCCGTGCAGGCGGGCCTGCGCGTCGACAACGGAATCGAAGTCGACGAGCTCTGCCGCACGAGCCATCGGAACATCTACGCGGGGGGCGACGTCGCCAACTTCTTCAACCTGGCGCTCGGCTCACGCATGCGCGTCGAACACGAGGACAACGCGAACACGATGGGCCGCATCGCCGGACAGAACATGGCCGGACAGGAGGTCCCCTACCACCACGTGCCGTTCTTCTATTCCGATCTGTTCGAGCTCGGCTACGAGGCCGTTGGCGACGTGGACGCTCGCCTGGAAACTGTCGCTGACTGGAGGACGCAGTTCCGCGAGGGCGTGGTCTACTATCTGAAGGATGGCCGGGTGCGCGGCGTGCTGCTGTGGAACACCTGGGGGCAGGTGGACGCCGCGCGGGCGCTCATCGCGGAGCGCGGCCCGCTCACGCCACAGCAGCTGGAAGGACGTCTCCCACGGTGAAACGGCGGACGATGTGCTGGACGGCGCTGCTCCTCGGGGTGTGCGGTGTCGCGGGGTGGCAGGGCGGGGAAGCGCAGGGCCGGGGCGCGCGGGTCGCCGGGCGCGTCACGATCCTCCAGAAGCACGGCAAGCCCGCGACCGACCTCGGCGCCGCGGTGCTGTATCTTGAGGCTGGCGCGGCGCTGGCGGCGAGGCCGGTGACCGTCGAGATCGCCATCAACGACAAGGACTTCGTCCCGCGGGTGGTGGCGGTGCCGGTCGGCTCCACCGTCCGCTTCGCGAACCACGATCCCTTCGACCACAACGTGTTTTCGGCGAGCGAGCCGGACCCGTTCGACCTCGGCGAGTACGGACGCGGCGAGACGAGAGGGTTCACCTTCACGAGCCCCGGCCTGGTCCGCATCTTCTGCAACGTCCACCCGCGCATGGTCGCATTCGCCCAGGTCCTCGCGACTGCGTATTACACGCAGCCCGCGGTGGACGGGAGCTTCGCGGTCGACGGCGTGCCGCCGGGCGAGTATACGCTGCACGCCTGGCATGAGCGGAGCCCGGAAATCACGCAGGCGGTGACGGTCGGCGCGGCGGATACGACCCTCCCCGACATCCGGCTCGACGCGCGCGGGTTCCGCTGGACGCCCCACAAGAACAAGCACGGCAAAGACTACCCGACCAATGCCGGGGTCGATCGCTACTAGCCCCCACCCCGTCCTCCGCGACCGCCCCGTACGGCTCGGGCTCGCCGCCCGGATCTTCCTCGCCGCGACGCTGCTCGTCGCCGCCGTGCTCGGCGTGACGTTCGGGCTGACGTCGCTCCAGGCGAACCGCACCGCCGACGACTCGATCCGGCGCGCCCTGGCGGGGGTGCGGCGCGGCGTGCAGGCGTTCCTGACGGCGCGGGCGGACGCCCTCGCCGGGATGAGCGCGGTGAGCGCCCAGGTGCCCCAGTTCCGGGAGAGGCTGCTCGGGACCTCGAAGCGCGCCAACGTGCTCGATCAGGCCCAGGAGTACCGCGAGCTCTTGGGAGCGGCGTGGGTGCTCGTGACGGACGACCGGGGCATCCTCGTCGCGCGCACCGACTACCCGGCGGAAGCCGACATCGATCTCTCGCGCGGGGCGCTCATCGGGGACGCCCTCTCGGGCGAGGAGACGCAGGGTGCGTGGCTCGACGACCGCCGGCACACGCTCTACATGGCCGTCGCGGTTCCGCTCCGGGCCTCGCCGACAGCCGCGCCGCAGGGCGTGCTCGTCGCCGCCTACGAGATCGACGACGCGCTGGCGCAGGCCATCAAGCAGGCCACCACGACGGACGTCGTGTTTTTCGCGCTCGACAGCCTGAACCGGCCGTACGTCGTCGGCAGCACGCTCCCCCCGGAAGCGATCGGACCGGCCATGGCGGCCGACACGGCAGTGCTGGAGGCGTTCGCCCGTGACACGGCGGGCACCGAGCTCGCGGCGGACGTGGAGGGGGAGCGCCTGATCGGCCTCGCCAGCCCTATCCGGTCGGCTGGCGGGGACGTGTTCGGCGGGTTCGTCGCGTTCCGCTCGCACGACCGGGAGCTCGGCGCCTTCCGGGCGCTGCGGCGGACGATGGCGCTCTCCATCGTCCTCGGGCTGCTGCTCGCGCTCGCGTCGGCGTACGTGCTCGCCCGCCAGATCGCGGGCCCGGTGCGGCGGCTCGCCCTCGCCGCGCGGCGCGTGCAGGACGGGGACTACGGCGTGGAGATCGAGGTCCGGTCGGCCGACGAGATCGGGATGCTGTCGCGGGCGTTCCAGAGCCTGGTCGAGGACTTGAAGGAGAAGGCGGCCCTGGTCGAGTACATGATGTCCGCCTCGGGGGCCGCCGCGACGCGGCGGGTCGCCGCGAGCGGCGACATGCTGCGGCCGGGCACCGTCTTCGCCAACCGCTACGAGGTGAAGGAGATCCTCGGCGTGGGCGGCATGGGCGTGGTGTACCGCGCGTTCGACCGCGAGCTGCAGGAGCCCGTGGCGATCAAGACCATGCGCCCGGAGGTGCTGGCGGGCAACAGCGTCGCGCTCGAGCGCTTCAAGCAGGAGATCCGGCTGGCGCGCAAGATCGCGCACCGCCACGTGGTCCGCACGTACGACCTGGGCGAGGCGAAGGGCATGTACTACCTCACCATGGAGTACGTCGAAGGGACCTCCCTCAAACAGCTCATCTCGACCCGCGGCAAGCTACCGATCCCGGTGACGCTCACGATCGGCAAGCAGCTGTGCCGCGCGCTCGAGGTCGCGCACGAGCAGGGGATCATCCACCGCGACATCAAGCCGCAAAACATCGTCGTGGATCCCGGCGGGTTCCTGAAGGTGATGGACTTCGGCATCGCCCGGCCGGCGAGCCCGCCGCCGGGGAAGGGCCTCACCGAGGCCGGCACCTCGATCGGCACCCCGGACTACATGTCGCCGGAGCAGCTCTCAGGGTTGGCGCTCGACGCGCGGAGCGATCTCTACGCGGCGGGCGTGGTGCTGTACGAGTGCCTCACCGGTCGCATGCCGTTCCAGGCCGACCATCTGTACGCGATGATCGCGAAGCACATCGAAGAGCCGGCGCCGGATCCGCGGGCGTTCAACCCGGACGTCCCTGAAGCCCTTGCGAGAGTGGTCCTGAAAGCCATGGCGGCAGAGCCCGCCGATCGGTATCAGAGCGCGGGAGAGATGCACGATGCGCTGGCGGCGATCGGCTAGAAGCGGCCGGTCCTATATGCCTGCGAACCAGGGGTAGCCTTGATCCTCCCAATACCCGCCGGGCCGCTGGTCCGTAAACCTCATCGACACCAGGTACTTCGTCAGCTTGTATCCCAGCTTGGTCGGCGCATACAGCCGGAGCGGCGCGCCGTGCGCCGGCGGCAGCGGGTGGTCGTTCATCCCGTACGCGAGAATGGTCTGCGGGTGCATGGCGCTCGCCAGGTCCCAGCCGTTCGAGTAGCCGGCGTCGAACGAGACGAACTCGATGTAGCGCGCGGCGGCGAGCGGCTGGGAGCGCTCCACGACCGCCGACACGGGGACGCCGTGCCACGTTGCGATCGCCGACCACCCCTCCACGCAGTGATGCTTCACGGTGTACGACGTCCGCGGCAACCGCGTCAGCTCCTCCAGCGAGAGCTCGAGCGGCTGGCGCACGAGCCCGCCCACCCGCAGCCGCCAGGCAGCCGGGTTCACGAGCATCGGCATCACGGATGAGATGAAGTAGCTCGGCAGCATCGCGCTCCGCTCGGCGGGGCTGTACGTCTTCGCGAGGCGGGTGGGGGAGAACAGGATCTTCTCGCCCACCCAGTCGTTCAGGCGGCTGACGTCGAGCAGCCGCGGGCGCAGCGCGTTGCCGCCGTCCCAGCCACACGCCGCGACCAGCGCGCCGGCCCCGCCGGCCAGGCCGAGGTTCACGAAGGCGCGCCTGTCGATCCCGTGCGTCGTGGCGTCGTGGCGTCGTGGCGTCGGTCGCCTAGCCATGACTCGGAAACCTCCCCCGGTACCAACCGGTGATCATCGCCCTGAGGGACGCCGGATCCACGGTGAAGACGAGGATCACGTGGGTGACGGTGAAGGCGGCGAAGATCCAGACGGTCCAGAAGTGCCAGTAGCGCGCCGCCTGGAATCCGCCGAACAGCGCCGTGAGCCATGCCAGCTGCACCGGCTTGTAGATCGCGATCCCGGTGAGCACGGCGAGCGCGCCGAGGAAGTAGATGCTCGTGTAGGCGAGCTTCTGGAGCGGGTTGTGCTTCCCCTGCGGGGGGTGCTCCTTGCGGATCCGCAGGTAGTACTTCCCCATCTCGATCGCGCCCCGCACGTCGCGCGGCCGGAAGAACAGCGCCCGCCACTCGCCGCTCTGCACGAGATAGCCGAGGTACAGCAGGCCGACGGCCACGAGGGGCCACATCAGGGCGAAGTGCCAGTTCAGCGCGCCCGCGAGCCAGCCGCCCAGCCGGCTCCAGCCCGGGAACCGGGTGTCGGTCAACGGGTTGGGGAAGAAGGGCCCGCCGCGGTTACCGAAGCGCGCGTAGGCTTCGTAGATCTGCAGGCCGCTCGTGATCATCCCGGCGAGCACGATCAGGGTCGCCCAGTGGGTGAAGCGCACGATCCAGTGGTGGCGGCGCACCGCGCGCGGCGGCGCGGCCGCCGTGGCGGGGGCGGGGTCGGGTGCAGGGTCGGGGCGGTCGGTCATCGAGCGAATATATTTCCGGTCATGAAGTACGCCATGGCGCTCGCCCTCTTGTGCGTGGTGGCCTGCCAGACGCGCGTGCCCAGAGTGACGCAGCGAGCCGATTCTCTGGATTTCGCCGAGCTCGTGCCGCGGACTCCGGCCGACAGCGCGCTGCACACGCCGCGGGTCATCCGGGAGCCGAGCGTCGTGTTGTTCTGGCTGCGCGCGGCGGACACGCTAAGCGTCGCGGACCAGGGGGACGTGTTCGACGATCTCAAGTACTACACCGAGCAGATCGCGCCCGCACTGGAAGCGAGCGGGATCAAGCTGCTCGCCACCAACGCGGACACGGTCTACATCGCGCTGCCGAACCAGCGGCGGCGGGCGATCCTCCTGTCGGGCCTCGATTACCCGTTCGGCTACCTGCTGGTCGATCCCGGCGGGCCCGAGCGGATCCTGACGGGCGTGTACGCCGACGACGACCTGCTGGACGAGCTGCGCGCCTACTTCGATCTGCCGGACGACACGACCGCGGCACAGCCCCGGGTCACCACCTGAGCCCGGTGCCGACCGGTTCCCCCGACCTGATCCTCGCGGGCGGCGAGGTGCTGCTCCACGGCGGCGACTGGCACCTGGTGCGGGGCGACGTGACGGTCCGGGACGGGAGAATACGGGCGGTCGGGCGGACAGACGGTCAGGCGGACCGTCCACCCCAGCGAGTTTCGGTCCGCGACTGCACCGGCTGCCTCGTCATCCCCGGGCTGATCCAAGCCCACGTCCATCTCTGCCAGACCCTGTTCCGCGGGCTCGCCGACGACCTGCGGCTCGAGGAGTGGCTGGCCCGGCGCATCTGGCCGCTCGAGGCCGCGCACACCGAGGAGACCGTCTACTGGTCCGCCATGCTCGGCGCGGCGGAGCTGTTGCTCGGCGGCACGACGGGGATTCTCGACATGGAAACGGTGCATCACACGCAGGCCGCCTTCGCCGCGCTCGAGCGCATCGGCATCCGTGCGACCGCGGGGAAGTGCCTCATGGACGCGCACCCGGAAGGGGCGCCGCCGGAGCTGGCGGAGTCCACGGACGCGGCGCTGGCGGAGGCCGAGAGCCTGGCGCAGCGATGGCACGGCGCCGCGGGCGGCCGGCTGCGCGTGTGTTTCGCGCCCCGCTACGTGCCGAGCTGCTCGGGCCCTCTGCTCCGGGCGGCGAGCGACCTCGCGGAGCGGTTCGGCGCGCAGCTCCACACGCACGCCGCCGAGACGATCGTCGAGCGCGAAACGGTGGCCCGGGCCACGGGGATGGAGGAGATCGCCTACCTCGACTCCGTGGGGATCTCGGGGAGCCGCGCGGCCGTGGCGCACTGCGTCTGGGTGGATCCGCACGAGATCGCGCGCCTCGCGCGGCAAGGGACGAACGTCGTGCATTGTCCCTCGTCGAACCTGAAGCTCGGGAGCGGCGTCGCGAAGGTGCCCGAGATGCTCGAGGCCGGCTGCCGGGTCGCGATCGGCGCCGACGGCGCGCCCTGCAACAACCGGCTCGACGTCTTCGCGGAGATGCGCCTCGCCGCGCTCCTCCCGAAGCCGCGGCTCGGCGCGGATGCCTTGCCGGCGGGAAAGGTGCTCGAGCTGGCGACCCTGAGCGGCGCGCGCGCCCTGGGACTCGACGACGAGCTCGGCTCGATCGCCGTGGGCAGGCGGGCCGACCTCGTCGTCATGGATCTCCGCGAACCCCACGCCAGCCCTCCCGGGGCCGACCCCGTGTCGCACCTGGTCTATGCGGCGTGCGCCGGCGACGTGCGGGACGTGTTCGTGGACGGCCTGCCGGTCGTACTGGGGCACGAGCTCGTGACCGCCCCGGTCGACGAGATCGTGCGCGAAGCCGGCCGCTGCGCGGGGGAGCTGCGGCGGCGCGCCAGGCTCGTGTGAGTCCCCGCGCCAGTGACTCCTTCGACGCTGGCTTCGCTTGTCGCGCTCTCGCTCGCCGCCCAGAGCCCGGGCGACGGCGGCGCCGCTCGCTACCGGGCGTGGTGCGCCAGCTGTCATGGGGCCGACGGGCGCGGCGTGCCTGCTCGCACCACACGCCTCGCGGTGCCACCGGCCGACCTGACGGCCTGCAGGGCGAGCAGCGCCGAGCCGGAGGACCACTGGGTCGGCATCGTGACGCGGGGCGGGGCGGCATTCGGGCTCTCGCTCGACATGCCCGCGTTCGGCGAAGCCGGAACGCCCGAGCAGATTCGCGCCCTGGTACGCTACGTCCGTTCGCTGTGTCGCGAGTCCGGGTGGCCGCCCGGGGAGCTGAACTTCCCGCGGCCGTTCCTCGTCGAGAAGGCCTACCCCGAGGACGAAGTCGTCATCACCGATCGGGGGCGTGGCCAGGAGCTCATCTACGAGCGCCGGCTCGGCAAGCGGCTCCAGCTGGAGGCCAGCGCCCGCTCGGCATTCGACGGGAAGCCCGGGACGTTCGCCGGCGTCACGGGGGCGGTGAAGTACAACCTCTGGTACAGCCTCGAGCGTGGGGCACTCTCGAGCCTGGGCGTGGAGGCGACCCCGCCGCTCGGCCGGCAGGATCTCTGGGAGGTCGAGCCCTTCCTGACGTTCGGCGCCTACCCCGGCGGCGCGCTGCTCGTCCAGGGCGAGATCGCCGGCACCTGGGAGGAGGCCGAGGGGATCAGCGCGCTCTCGTATCGGGTCGGCGTCGGTCGCGAGATCGGCAGGTTCGTCCCGATGCTCGAGGCGGGATGGACTGTCCCCAGGGACGGGGAGCGGACGCTGTCATTCTACCCGCAGCTGTGGATGCAGCTCTCGCGGCTGGGCCACGTCGCGGCGTCGCTCGGCGCCGAGCTGCCCGCGGTCGGCCCGGAGCC
>WNFU01007490.1_pt1 | contig 19700 bp, 15 predicted proteins | sample 5400121 | NCBI WGS metagenome assembly WNFU01 (sample SAMN13153360, study PRJNA577476) | soil metagenome | isolation source: 100 cm soil or saprolite under grassland replicate 1 | place: USA:California | collected 2016-06-15 | reverse complement strand
GCGAGCGAGGCGCCGTCATCCCGATCACGAAGCTCGCCGAGCTGGCTGCAGCGTGGTGGCATGACCGGCTGTCGCCCGATTGGCAGCCGCACACGCGAGAGCAGAACCAGGCGATCCTCGACGACCTCGGGCTGATCGGTCCGTTCTGGAGGCTCGCCTAGGCACCGATCCTTGACTCGGGTGAAGCTCGATGACGGCACGACCCAGCTCCTTCCGATCTCCGACCCGCGGAAGAGATCCGGGCCTTTCTTGCGGGAGGTCCATAATATCCTGGACGACGCCGGCCCTCACCGCGATCTTCAAGGCGATCATCGCGAACAATCGCGTCGGCGGCTGGCGCAAGCAGAAGGCGGCCCACTGACCGTCAGACGGGGTTCATGGTTTGTCACGTGACACTTGAGTCCGACTACGCGGCGACGGCGCGCGACCTGCTAGCCCGCCACCTGACTTCGACTGGGTTGCATCCACGGTTCGTCACGATGGTGTCGCGACAGGGATCGGCCGTATCGTCATCGGCTTCGATATCGAAGCAGTCGAAGCCCAGGAAGCGCACGTCCAGGTTGTCTTCTGGGCTCGGATCCGCGGCGTGGATGGGCTGGAAACACAGATCGATCTCGATCTGCTTGGCCTTGGCGAAGATGCCCATGAAGCCTTGCGCCAGGGAGTCCATGCCGTACTCGACGGCGTGATCCCCGTTCTTCGGTTCGATCGTGAGGGTGGAGTGGTCCCGAATGGCGTGACGACGCCCGAGCTCACCTCGAACACCGCCGGCCGTTTGACGTCCTGGAAGCTGATATTCGGCCCACCAGCTGTCGGAGGCGAGCCCCGAGCCGAGATCCTGAAGGCAGTCCACGATCTGGCGCTCATGCAGGGCATCGTGGATTCGCTGACGCCAGCCCTTGGGGAGATCCGTCCCCATTGGACCAAGGTGTTCCTGGTGAAGACACCGGATGGGCGGCTACTCGGCGACGTCAAGATTGACGGTGTCCAGATCGGCGTGCCGGAGTCTTTCAACTCGCCACGATGGCCAACTGGACCCGGATTCATCGTGCGTCAGTTCGGCTTCGCACGGCCGACTGACCGGCAGGTTTCTGCTGACCTATTACCCACCCTGGGCATCGACCGAATTGGCTCCGAACCCAAACAATCTTGGTGGCGACGATTGCGTCGATAGAAAGATCTCCTACGCGGGCCCGGATCGATCGGAGCGCTAGCCTCGTGCGGCAGTCGCCTGTTCTGCCGGTCCAGGGGCGGACTTGTCGAATCCCCTTTCGAGTCTCCCACCGAGATTCGCACGGGAGGCAACCAGCGACGTAGAGGAGCGCTACCGAGCGTGCTCCGAACGAGGTGCCCGCTTCTGCTCGATCCGAGTCGCCAGCCTACCCTCCCAGTTGGTCAGATCGGGCAACGTGACGCCGAGCGAGGCCGCGCGCTCGACGGACTGTTCGTCCGGGAGCCAGACTCCCGTGTCGACCCTGACCGCCTGACGGCCACGCTGGAGGACCTCCAGCCCGTACACGGCCTCCCAGGCCGACGCTCGAGGAGCTTCGATGCGGGCGGCGAGCTCCAACTGAGCGATGGACGCAGCCTCATCGAGCCATGCGCGGATCAGCTTCGAACTCGAAGGTGTGGAGTAACCCTGGTTCTCCTCCCAGATTGACCAGCCAGACAGATCGTCGTTCGCAATGAACCAGGCCAGATATCTGGTTCCCGGCCATCTTGATTCGCGCCAATGAGCGAGATATCGCCGTGGATCAGGGACGAGCCTCAGGAGCGCTGCCACCAGGTCGGTGTTGACCCAATGACCCAGTTCTAGTTCTTGCTTGTGCGGAGCCCCGAGAAAGGCGGACCAAAGAGCGAAGAGGTATTCATCGACAGCCGCGCGCTCGACAACCGGCCAGCCCCACCACTTCCCATCCGCGAACCGAAGCATGGCTAGATCCGGGTCTAGATCCATTTCCAGGCTCCGGTCATCGCCGCTCCACACGGGCTCTTCCTCGAGGTAGTAGGAGACGAACAGCTCCAGCAGCCGCGGCAGAAGGTGCCGGAAGTCATCGACGTCTCCCCACGTGAGCATTCCGTCGACGAAAAAGTGACTGAGCTCGTCGAGCGTCAGCTCCCTGAGGGGCGTGGTGCGCATCCGGCGTTCGATCCGGAGGACGTCGGCCTGCGGGTAGCACGTCGGGCATGGCGAAAACGCCCGCAACCGGTAGCCGGCGAAGGTGTGGTACAGCCTTTCGATCGACTCGGTGAGCGACGTGTCTTCCAAACCTCTCTCGCCCCGATTCAGTCACGGGTCGATGAGTCTCCCCTCGGCCTATTTTGCCAGCAGCGCCGCAGCAGGTCGCCGGAGATGACGTGGGTGTTCTGCCACGTCGGGTCGAGGGCACGTACTTGGGCAGGACGTTGATGCCGTGGGAGACCGGGTCGCCCGAGTCGTGGTGCGGCCAGTACGGCTCCCAGATCTCCCAGGTCTTGCGCCCGAGGAGGAGCGCATCCGCGCGCTCGAACCACGAGATCAGGAACGGCCACCCCTCCGGATCGGCGTACGCCGCGGTCCAACCGCCGCGGTCGAACCCGCCGCGTCGGTCCTCGTCGGGGCCTCCGGGGCCCTGGTACACCCCGTCCAGGGTCACCATCATCGATGCGGTCAGCTTCATGTCGTCACTCCTTGCAGCACGTTCTGAAGATCAGACGATCCACCCGCCGGGAACTCATCGGTTAGGACCCCGCCTGCGAGCGGTAGTCCCGATTCCGCGGAGCAGATCGTGCGCGGCGCCCGTCCAGCTCAAGGGTGCGAACATCCCGGCGAGTCGGCAACCGCGCCGATCCAGCTAGCAACGATACTTGCCTGCCAAGACCGACTGGATGCCGCCCGCTGAGCGCCGCGTCGCTCGCGCCCCGCACCTGCGGGCTCCCGAGCCACTCCTCCCGATCTCCGCCGGCCTCGACCGATAGTCGGACCGACCGGAGTGTCCTCGTGGCTTCCACACTGGTGAAGGGGGAGGGGACCGTCCAGCCCGAAGAGGAGGTCCTGCTGGCCGATGGTTTCGTTCGTTCGGCCGGGCGGGGGGGTCTACGCGGTAGAACGGGCTCGTTCCGCTACTGCTTGTAGTGATCCTGAACCCACTGACCGACGGCGTGACATTGCGTTGTCAGGGCCAGCGACAGTCTCCCGATCTTTCTGTACTCCGCGCGGAATTCTGAGGCCGTCATCGGCTCGCCGAAGGCGATGGCAGCTTGGGCAAACTCCGTCTCGAGGACTGCAAGCTGCTTCTCAGCCCCGGGCGCGTGAAGTGCGCTGACTCTTCCGGCGAAGTCGCGAGCTGCCTTGGCGGCGAGAGGTCGGGCGGACTTGACGTCGTCAGACATTCCAACGGCAACCCTGGTAACCAGGCCTCCCTTGTCATCGGGCCAGCCGCGCAAGTTCTGGGAGGTCGCCAAACACGTCGATGCATCGACCGGGGTCCAGTTGACCCCCGATGGCTCAGGCGTCATTGCCAACCTCGTACTCATGGCCAGGATCGCAGGCAGGAATGCGATCAGGAGGACGCCGAAAACGATCGTCCCGAGGATGGACGTAAGCAGGGAGGCGACGGACTCGCGTTGGCGTCTTGCCATACCACCCAATCTAGCGCTTGAAACGTCAAGCGGATACGGTCTGATCCGACGTGTCGGACTGAACTTTCGGCGCGTACACTTCGCTAGATCGACCGGGGCTGGTCGATGGGGGGAAGGGGAGCGCGTGACCCAGGGCCAATCGAGAATCCCGTCATCAACTCGCCGTACGTCGAGCCGGGGCAGCATTTCGTCACGGGCTCGGACGGCACGGTCACCGGCGAGATCGAGCCGCGGCGCCGGCCCTCGGAGTTTTTCGTACCGGTCGCGCAGCCGAAGAAGCGATCCGGCCAGCTCACCCTGGACGCCTTCGGCGGCCCGAAGCGCCAGCAGCCGAACGAAATCGTCAACGAGATCCGCCAGGCCGTCGCCCGCTGGCGAGTCCAGGACTACCCGCATATCACCTCGACGACGCGCGACCTGCTGGCCCACTGGCGCGATGAAGACCGGGAGCGCCGACTCTTCTTCTGCCAGCTCGAGGCGGCCGAGACCGCGATCTACCTGACCGAGGCGGCCGAGAAGACCGGCGACACGAAGGCCCTGAACGTCATCCGCACCGAGAACGCAACCCTCAATGGCGGCCTGCCGCGCATGGCTTTCAAGATGGCGACCGGCTCGGGCAAGACCGTCCTCATGGCGATGCTCATTGCCTGGCAGGCCCTCAACAAGGCCGCCAACCCCCAGGACCGCCGGTTCACTGACAGGTTCCTCGTCGTTACGCCCGGCATCACGATCCGCGACCGCCTCCGGGTGCTGTACCCCAACGACACCGGCAACTTCTACCACGCCCTCGACATCGTCACGCCCGAGCAGCTCGACCGGCTCCAGGCGGCGACCATCCTCGTTACGAACTTCCACGCGTTCCTGCGCCGCGACAAGATCCAGGCGGCCAGCCTCACGAAGAAGATCCTGTCCGCGGGGGACCAAGACGACGAGCGCTTCCGGGAGCGCGAAGAACATCGTCGGCCTCAACGACGAGGCCCATCACTGTTACGCGCCGGCGCCGCGCGAGGAGGCCGAGGAAGGTGCGCTCGACGTTGACGAGCGGACCCAGGCGAAGAAGGACCTGGAGGAGGCCCGCGTCTGGCTGAGCGGCGTCCAGGCTGTCCGCGACAAGCTCGGCGTGCGCGCCGTCTACGACCTCTCGGCCACCCCCTTCTTCCTCAAGGGCTCGGGGTATGCCGAGGGGACGCTCTTTCCATGGGTCGTCAGCGACTTCGGCCTGATGGACGCGATCGAGTCCGGCATCGTCAAGATCCCGCGCGTGCCGGTCAGTGACGACTCGATGACCGGCGAGGGCCCGATGTACCGCGATCTCTGGCTTCGCGTCCGCGACGCGCTGCCGCGCAAGGGGATCCGAGACACGCCGATCGATGGCCTGCCGGTCATCCCCAAGGAGCTCGAGGGCGCCCTGCGCTCCCTCTACGCCGACTACGAACGCGGCCACCGGGCCTGGGCCGACGCCGGCATGGGCACACCGCCGGTCTTCATCGTCGTCTGTTCGAATACCGCAACCTCCAAGCTCGTCAGCGACTGGATCAGCGGCTGGGTCAGGGAGCTCCCGGATGGCACCACGACCGTCGTACCGGGCAACCTGCCATTCTTCAGCAACGAGCAGAACGGCCGCTTCCGCGACCGGCCGAACACGCTCCTGGTCGACTCCGCCCAGCTCGACCGCGGCGACGCGCTCGATCCGGCCTTCCGCAAGGCAGCCGCAGCCGAGATCGACCGATTCAAGCACGAGTACGTGATCCGCTTCCCGGGCCGCAGCGCGGACGACATCACCGACGAGGACATCCTTCGCGAGGTGATGAACACCGTCGGCAAGCGCGGCCGGCTCGGCGAGCACATCCGGTGCGTCGTCTCGGTCGCGATGCTGACCGAGGGCTGGGACGCCAACACGGTGACCCACATCCTCGGGATCAGGGCATTCGGAACGCAGCTGCTGTGCGAGCAGGTCGTCGGTCGGGCCCTCCGGCGGGCCTCCTACGACCCCACGCCGGAGGGTCTCTTCGAGCCCGAATACGCCGAGGTTTATGGCGTGCCATTCAGCTTCCTGTCGGTGACGGGGAAGGGGAGGGTCAAGGTCGCCAAGGCCGTCCGCGAGGTGCGCGCCTTGCCTGAGCGGTCCGATCTCCGGATCGAGTTTCCGCGAATGACCGGCTACCGCTACCAGATGCCGACCGACCAGCTGGACGCGAGGTTCGACGCGGCATCGATCCTGGCGCTGTCGACCCAGGATGTCGCCCTGAAGACCGAAGTCGATCCGATCGTCGGTCAGATCGCCACCCACGAGATCGACCTGCGCGACCATCGTATGCAAACCGTCGTATTCGCGGTCGCCAAGAGAACGATGGACAACCACTTCCGCGACGAGGACGGCGCCGAGCGGCCCTGGCTCTTTCCGCAGCTCGTGCGGATCACAAAGGCCTGGATCGACGAGTGCGTCACGCCGTACATGAAGGACGGCGCCTTTCCGCAGATGCTCCTCTTCGTCGAGTACAGCCATGCCGCCGCGGATCGGCTTCACCGGGCGATCGTCGCCGGCACGCGCGGCGAGAAACGGCTCGTACCCGTGCTCCGGCCCTACGAACCGATCGGATCGACCGACGACGTCCGCTATGAGACGACGAAGACCTGCTACGAGACCACCAGGAGCCACATCAACCTGGTTCCCCAGGACTCGGGCTGGGAGTCGAAGCTCGCCGACGTCCTGGAGCACCTGCCGGAAGTCGTCGCCTACGCGAAGAATCAGGGTCTCAACTTCAAGATCCCGTACACGTACGAAGGCAGGGCCGGCAACTACGTCCCGGACTTCCTCATCCGGCTCCGCGACCAGGCGTCGACAGGGTCGGACGATCTCCTCACCCTTGTCATCGAAGTCACCGGCGAGGCCAAGAAGGAGAAGCAGGCCAAGGTCGCGACGGCCGAGCACCTCTGGACGGTCGCGGTGAACAACTGGGGTGGCCTAGGCCGCTGGGCGTTCCTCGAGGTCACTGACCCCTGGGACGCGGAACACCTGATCAAAGCGAAATATCTGGAGCCATGGCCAACCGCGGAGGCCCCGGCATCGTGATTTCGCGTAGGCGTCGACGCTTGACAGACGCGACCGATCTCATTATCGTACGGACATTATCCGTACACGGAGCCGATGATGGCGATCGCTCGAGGAACCAGGCGCGAGGAACCAGGCGCAAGGAAGACCGGCTCGAACTTCGACTCGAGCCGGCAAATCGCCGCTTGCTCGACGAAGCCGCGGCTGCCTCCGCCATGAGCACGAGCGCATTCGTCCTCTCGCACGCCACGGCTGCGGCGCACCAGGTTCTGGCCGATCGAACGAGGTTTGTTCTGCCGGACGATCGGTGGGATGCGTTCGTCGCCCTGCTGGAACGAGAAGAGAGGCCTCAGCCCGAACTGGCAGCCTTCCTCGCCAGACGGAGTGTGTTCGACGAGGAATGAGGCCGTTTGATCGGCCTGAGCTCTTGTCTGCCGATCACGATGTCGCGGCATTCGACTGCGGCTCGGAGGCGCAGACGACGTGGCTTCGTCGCTACGCTCTGCAAGCTCAGCAATCGGACGCGGCTCGCGTCTATGTGGCCTGTGCCGCTGGGACGCGGCGCGTCACGGGCTACTACGCCTTGGCCGCAGGGTCGGTGGAGCACGACAGTGCTGCGCCGCGCGTGACCCAGGGACTCGGCCGTTACCCGGTCCCGGTGGTGGTCCTGGCACGACTTGGCGTCGACGTTGCTGCGCAGGGCCTGGGTCTGGGTTTCAGCCTCGTCCAGGACGCATTGCTCCAGACCGCTTCGGTCGCCGATCGAATCGGGGTTCGAGCCCTGCTCATCCACGCCGAGACCGTCGAGGCCGCTGAGTTCTACCGTCACTTCAGTCCGGCATTCATCGAGTCGCCGACGGACCCACTCGACCTCATTCTGCTGTTGAAGGATCTACGGTCGGCCCTGCGGGATGCAGCCAATCAGCCGATAAGCGATGGCTGAGAAGATCCGCCCAAAGCAGGCGACCATCGTCCGTCAGACGACTCACCCAGGCGACACCCGCCCGAACATCCCCACCGCCGAGCTGGAGTCGTTCGCCCGCCCGGAGGAGAAGAAGCCCACGATCGTGCGCTACCCCCGCGATCCCACGCTCGACCCGCAGCTCGTCTGGAAGGGCAAGGACGAGCAGGACAGCCACGACCTCGAGGTCCCCGCGGTCCCGATCTACATCCAGGAGACGATCGATCCGCTCGCCCTCGTCGAGGAGCTCCGGGCGGAGAGCGAGGGCCGCCGGTCGGAGCAGCAGCTCGGCTTCTTCGCGCCCTACTCGGACCTCACGTTCCAGGAGAAGGTCGAGTTCTACCGCCACCCCGGCAAATGGGTGAACCGAATGATCCTCGGCGACTCGCTGCTCGTGATGACGAGCCTGGCCGATAAGGAAGGCCTCAAGGGCCAGGTCCAGACGATCTACATCGACCCGCCGTATGGCATCAAGTTCGGAAGTAATTGGCAAGTAAGCACGCGCAAACGGGACGTGAAGGACGGCAAAGACACCGACCTCACCCGCCAGCCCGAGCAGGTGCGGGCTTACCGCGACACCTGGGAACTCGGGATCCACTCGTACCTGGCGTACCTTCGTGACCGGCTTGCAGTCGCGCGAGATTTGCTTACCGACTCCGGGTCGATCTTCGTCCAAATCGGGGACGAGAACCTCCATCTCGTCCGAGCCGTGCTGGACGAGGTATTTGGATCAGCCAACGGGGTCAGCCTGATCGCCTTTCTCAAGACCTCTGGAGCCTCCAGCGAATACCTCCCTGGCGTCGCGGACTACTTGCTCTGGTATGCGAAGTCTTCGCCCGACCTCAAGTTCCGCCAGGCATACCTGCGCAAGTCCCCTGGTGATGTCGGCGCATCGCAGTACAACTGGATTGAGCGACCCGATGGAACTCGACGCCCCTTGACCATCGGGGAGGCTGTGCCTGCAGGAGTGCGGCTGTTCTCTCACGACAATATGACTAGCCAGCGACCGCCCGGGGACTTCGAAGTCGAGTTCGAAGGCCGACGCATCCGACCTGCGCGAAGCTACTGGAAAACGAATCCCGATGGAATGAAGCGGCTTGGTCACGCGCGCCGCTTGATGCTCCTCGGCAATACGCTTCGCTACGTCCGCTACCTCGACGACTTCTCCGTCTTCCCGCTCAACAATGTCTGGACCGACACGATCACGTCCGGATTCGCAGACAAGAAGACGTACGTTGTTCAGACGGGTCCCGGCGTAATCGAACGGTGCCTCCTCATGACAACCGACCCCGGCGACCTCGTCCTCGACCCGACGTGCGGCTCGGGCACGACTGCCTACGTGGCCGAACAGTGGGGGAGGCGCTGGATCACGATTGACACGAGCAGGGTCGCGCTCGCTCTTGCGCGGTCGCGCCTGATGGCCGCGAAGTATCCGTGGTACCTCCTCGCTGACTCGGAGGCGGGCATTCGAAAGGATGCCGAGCTGACCGGTCAGGCCCCGCCGAGCCCGCTGCCACCGACCGCTAACGACGTCCGCCGCGGCTTCGTCTACGAGCGCGTCCCGCACGTGACCCTCAAGTCGATCGCCCAGAATCCCGACATCCGCGAGGGCATGAGCCGCAAGGAGATCGACGCCGCGATCGCCCGTCACGCCGAGAGCGAGACCCTGTTCGATCGGCCGTACGAGGACCGACGGATCGTCCGAGTGTCGGGCCCGCTCACCGTCGAGAGCCTGTCACCCCATCGGGTCATGATCACCGGTCCGGAGGACGCGGTCGCCGCTCAGATGACCCCGTCTGTCGATGCCGACGCCTTCGTCACGAGCATCCTCGACAACCTTCGTCGGGCGGGCGTCCAGAACACGAAGCGCAACGAGCGGCTCGAGTTCGCTCGGCTCGACCCATACCCCGGCGTCTGGGTTCAGGGAGTGGCGGAGTACGGCGAGAACGGCCAGGCGAAGACCGTCGCGATCGCGATCGGCCCCGAGTTCGGAACCGTGGGCCCCGAGCTCATCCGCGACGCCGCTAAGGAGGCCGTCAAGATCGCCGACCTGCTCGTCGTCTGCGGCTTCGCGTTCGACCCGATGGCGGGGGAGGAGGCCTCGACCCTCGGCCGCCTGACGATCCTCCAGGCGCGGATGAACCCGGACCTCGCGATGGGTGACGAGTTGCTCAAGAAGACTGGCTCCGGCAATCTGTTTATGGTCTTCGGAGAGCCCGACATCGACGTGCGGCCGGCGGGGGAGGGCCAAGTCACCGTCGAGGTCCGCGGCCTTGATGTCTACGACCCGACCACCGGCGTCCTACGCTCATCGTCCGTCGACGACATCGCCGCCTGGTTCCTCGACACGAACTACGACGGCGACGCGTTCTTCGTCCGACACGCCTACTTCACCGGCGCCGACGACCCCTACGACAAACTTCGCCGAGCGCTCCGGGCAGACATCAGTCACGAAGCGTGGGCAACGATTAACTCAACGGTTTCGCGGCCTTTCCCACGCCCAAAGACCGGCAAGGTGGCAGTGAAAGTGATCAACCACTACGGCGACGAGGTCATGAAGGTGTTCGCACTGTGATGCGTAGCTTTACAGATTGGGTCGACTGATGCCGAACGTGAGCATTGTCCGTGCGCCGAGTCGAGCGCCAATCGTCGTGGATTTAACGAGATGCTGACCGCGTTTAGCGTATCCGGTTTCAAGTCTGTCCGGGACGAGGTTGAACTGACGCTCTCGCCCCTGACAGTTATTGTCGGAGCAAACAGCTCCGGGAAGTCAAGCCTCCTTCAGGCACTACTCCTCCTGAGCCAAAGCGTCCAGCTGCCGTCGTCCGACGCTGTCCTCGACTTCAATGGACTCTTCCAAAATCTTGGAACATTGCAGGAAATACAGTCCCGTCCAGGATCGCGTCCGCTGAGGATAGCCCTTGGTTTCGCGGTTCCTGAGTCGCGCCGTCGTATCCTGCATACGTTCGAGACGGGAGTGCTTCCTCGGTCGGCAACGTATGCGATCTCGCTCTCAGCCCCCGACGATATTGTCGCGCGCACCACTCGCGTAGACGACTTCGAGTTGCGCCTCCGCGACGGCGCAGCCAGCGAGGCGGTCCTTGTAGCGCACCGACGTCGCGGCGGGTTTCCTCCAACTCCCCACCTCACAAACAGTGCAGGGCGTGCAACAATGCTCGCGTCCCAGCAGTATCGAGTGGAGGTTGGACTGCGGTCTGAGGGCGCCTCCACGTCACAGGCGTATCTACTGTCGCCGTCTGCGTCGTTGTCATACGGTTCGTTGGCTGCCGGCGTTGAACTCGCAGGACCCTTACCTGTTGCGATTTGGCGATCCTACGACTCGGTCACGCGATCCGTCGAGGCATTTTTGCGAGACATTCTCGTGTTCGGGTCGCATGGCGGTCTCAGGCCGAAGTCCAACGATGCAGGCGTGGAGAAACTGACACTTGACTTCTGGAATGAGGCCGAGGTGCGGTCGATGCTCGGCGATCGCCCGTCGTCGCTCGATGATGCTCGGCGTCGCGTAGCAGCATTGAGGCCTGGGATTCGTACCCGTGCTCGAAGCTTGATCAGCGAATATGTCCAAAGGGTCTCAGAAGAGACTGATCCTAATTGGGCATTTGAGCGACAACCACTGCCAGCAGTGTTTGCGTCTGCCGTTGACGAACTCCGTGAACGTCTTTCAAGCGTCTACTACCTAGGGCCGCTTCGCGCCGCCCCGCGTCCGTTGTTCGCGGCAGCCGCCGGCGCAAGTCCAAAGAGTGTCGGAAGGGAGGGGGAGTTCACGGCTGCTGTGCTGAATCGCTACGCCAATGAGCGAGTGGAATTCTCTTGGGAGGGTGAGATTGTCAGAGAGCCACTCACGGCCGCAGTCGGACGGTGGATGCAACATCTAGACCTTCACGTGGGCGCCGTGGCGCACGATTACGGTCGACTCGGCTATGACCTTATGGTTCAAGACAAGATCGCAGGGGGGCTCGACCTCACCCAGGTCGGTGTGGGCGTTAGTCAGGCACTGCCGGTCATCGTGCAGTGCTTAGTCGCTCCAGCTGCATCCGTGATCGTCCTCGAGCAGCCCGAGCTTCACCTTCACCCGCGCGTCCAGTCACGTTTGGCGGACTTCTTGATTGGTGTCGCTAAGGCGAGTCGAACAGTGGTCTGCGAGACGCATAGCGAATATCTCGTGTCCCGCCTCCGGATCCGCACCGGGCGCCGTCAACTCCGCTACGGGAGCGATTTCCGGCTCTACTTCACCTCGCGAATTGACGGTGTGACACGCGTTGAAGAAGTTCCGGTCGCAGGAAAGGGACGGCTTGGCAAATGGCCGGCGGGATTCTTCGAGCAGTCGGCTGAGGATGCAAACGAGCTACTCGAAGTTCAGCTGCGGCCGTGAGCCAGCCCTTGGTTGCGGGTCCTCAGCTCTTGGAACTTGGCGACGACATGATCAGCTGGCTCCATGCGATCCGTGCTTGGGAGGAATTCCTCCGGCGGCATAGTCTCGGCGCCGTCATCACCGATCACGCCATTGCCGAGGCAAATGCGCACGGCCATTGGCCGCTCTGGCAACAAGTGCAGGATGGTGTTCATTCGAGTCGTCTTCGGGTCGCCGTGGCCGACATCATCAGACTCTTCGCATCGCTCTCGGGTCGCTTCATTGAAGTCGATGAAGAGGGGCTCGTGTTGGCTACATCGGCAACCGGCTGTCTTAGATCGCAGACATGCACTGGGATCGCAAGCGAGGTATGCGCCGCGGCCATCAGTTCGATTGGCGCGACGCCCGTCGTCGCCGGAGCTCACCAAGCCGAAACTGAGACTGTGAGTGCAACGGTCCTGCGGCAGTTTCAGACAGGCGAAAGGGAAGTTGGTACGAGCATTGAAGTCGCGTGCGCGCCAATGCCAGATGACATGCTTCGAGCCGCAGACGTTGCAGAATGGATCGAGGAACCATTGGTGGCGCTCGCCGCCGTGAGGGCACAGCTCGCGGCCCGAAACGTGCCGGCATCCGTGTCGGAAATCGAGCTCCTGCCATCCTTCGTCGCGAGCCTTCAAACAATGCCACGAGACCGCCGAGCAGATGCACTCGAGACCCTCGTCCTGCTAACACTCCCTCCGCCAAGCAGACCGCGTGGCCTGCGCGAGCGGCCAATCCGAGTTGATCCGGGGCCGAATAGCGCTCACCTGACATCTTCGCGAGGCCAGGCCTTTCGTGCGACGCTCAGTGCCCATGGGTCAGCATGGAGGCTTCACTACTGGCGCACTCAGCGAGTGGTGACGGCCGCTGTCGTCTCGGACCACGATTCGGTGGACATCCCGAATAATAGACATAACTTACCTTATCGGAAGTGACGGGATGTTTTCTAGCCGTGGGCGAGACCAGGCGCTGTCAGGATTCCGTCAGGGCGCTAGGCCCGATCGTGTCGATCAGGTGCCCGGCGCCTCGTACCAGGCGTGCATTGACCGTCAGCAACGGGCAAGCCAGCGCTTGGGCGAGGGCGACGTACTCGGCGTCGTAGGACTTGGCCCAGCCCAAGGTAGTCGCGATCTGTAAGCTTCGTCGCCGGTGCTCGGCATCGCCGCCTGCTGCCGTGATCGGTAAGCGCTCCAGCTGGTCGACGGCGCGATCGAGTTCGATTGCTGGGAGCACACCTCGAAACGCGGATTCGACGAGCGTCGAGAGCGCCTCGCTCCACATGAGGGGTGGCGCAACACACTGGAACCGCGCGAGACCAAGGGGCAGCGAGTCCATGCTCGCCAAGAGAACGGCAGTGCTGGCATCGACGACGAGCTTGCTCAATGATCGGTGCGTTGCCGCCGGATGATCGATACGTAGTCCGGCATCGCGCCGCCCCAGAACGTCTTCTGCCACTCGGCCGGCAGATCGACGGTGTCGACGTCCGGCTTCAGGATGGCATCGAGGTCACGCTCTTCAAGGACGTGCTGGGTGCCGACCTTTGTGGCGCGGAGCTTGCCCTCGCGGATCCAGCGTCGGATGGTCTCCGGATTGCGGCGCGCTCGCCGAGCAGCCTCGGGGACGGTCAGCACTTCGGACCTCCTTGTCGTTGCATACTACAACATCATCCAAGCCCAGCTGATCACGGTAGTTCGCTCGCGACGCTAATCGAGGCAGGTCATCGCCGCGCAGTCCGGAGGGCGTGGGTCGGTCCAGGCCGCCAGAAGGAGATCCACGCCGCGATATGCGTCGCGCAGCGGTGGCCCGGCGATGTGGGCACAGGGTGCGGTGCCGATGGGCCGCTCGCAATGCTCGTGGACGACGACGTGGAAGTGCCGGATGAAGGCCTCGCTGTCGTGGAGGTGGAACGCCCGCCGGAAGGCTCGTTCGTGGTCGAGGAGCTCGAACGCATACTCCGACCGTTCGAGGCGGCTTGAGGCCAGCCGGCGCCATCGCTCGCGGACCTCCAGGACCGAGAGCGGTGGGATGCGCCCGTCGGGCAGGAAGCCGCGGAGCTCGAACGAGATCGCTCCGCTGGGCGACTCCTCGAGAACCAGGGGGGCCGCGGGTTCGAGTTCCAATACCACGCCGTAGCGCTCGAGGAGCTCGCCGATCCCCGACAGGTAGCGCTCGAGGTCGGTGACGGACAGTTGCACGCCCGTCAGGCGGTCAGGCTGGCGCGAGATCGTGCTCCAGGTAGATCGGGCGCCTGCTCGTCTCTTCCGAGCGTGACCTCCGTCCGGCGCGTTCGGCGAACAACGGCACGGCGCGTTGGCTGTCGGCCGGCCTGGAAGACGGCAAACGCGGGCGCCGGGATCCGGATGATTCGCGACGACACGCGGAGTGCCGGCAATTCGCCCGATGCGATGAGGCGAAGGACCGTGTCCGTGCTGACACGAAGCTGGGTCGCGGCCTCGGCCGGCGTCAGGTATCTCGGTGGCGCATCCATGGTGCGTCTCCTGCGTGATCTGTGACGATACCGCATTGGACGCACCCCGTCAAGACTGACGTAGCCCGATATACTTCCGGCCGATCACGCGCGTCGATCGCGCGATGGACCGGGGCCAGCAGGACCGACCGTTTGATAGCCGCGCTTCGATCGTTTCCGCTTCATCCGATCCTGTTCAGTGCCTTCCCGATCGTCTTCCTTGCCGCCCAGAACCTCGGCGAGCTCGACCTAGGGGAGGCGGGCGCGCCGCTGATCATCTCGGTCCTGATCGGGCTGGTGGCGTTCCTGGTGCTCCGCCGGGTGCTCCGGGACGGAACCCGGGCCGGCCTGCTCGTGTCGCTGGTCATGCTCGCGTTCTACCTGTTCGGCCACGCCTGGAACGCCCTGAGTGGCCTGCGCCTCCCGGGCGTGTCGGAGCCGCGCCTCCTCGTGGCCTGGCTGCTGGCAACGGCGGTGGCGGTCGTCGTCATCCTCCTGGTGCGGCGCGACCTTTCGGGGCTCGCGATGCTGGCGAACATCGTGAGCATCGTCCTGGTCGCGAACTCGTCGGTGAGGATCGCGGCGTACCAGCTCTCGACCCCGGACGTCGCGACTCAAGGGGCCACGCCAGGGGCCACGCCAGCGGCGACCCCGCGAGCTGTTCCCTCCCCCGTCGCCAGCCCCGGTCCGGCGACCGCCGGCTCGCGCGATATCTATTACATCGTGATCGAGGACTACGGATCGCGTCGCATCATCGAGGAGCAACTGGGCCGCAAGGACAACGAGTTGCTCGACTGGCTGTCGGGGCACGAGTTCCACGTCCTGCCCGACACCCGGACCAACTACGGACGGTCGGCGATGGCGATGGCGGCCGCGTTGAACATGACCTACCTGGACGAGGTTGCGGCGCGGGCCGGGCGGGACTCGAGCAGCTACAACCCGATCTATCAGATGCTCAGGAATCCGAGCGTCGCGAGCTATCTCAAGGCGCGCGGCTACTCGTTCATGCAGATCGGATCCCATTGGTGGCTGACCGCGAAGAGCGATATCGCCGACGTGAATCCACAGTTCCCTCAGACCTCGGACTTCGCATCGTTCCTGTACGGCACCACGGTCGCAGCGCCGGTGCTATCGCGCCTGGGGATCGACGGACCGTGGGACGAGCGCCGGCTGGTCTACGATTCGGCGTACTGGCAGGCGGAGCAGTTCAGGCAGGTCTCGCGCCTTCCAGGACCCAAGTTCGTCTTCCTCCACATGTTCCTGCCGCATTCCCCGTACGTGATCGACGCCGACGGCAACTACGTCTCGAGGAAGGTCGACGCGGCGCGGACGCGCGAGGCGCGGATGGACGCGCAGTTCCGGTTCGCAGAACGGCAGGTCATCAAGCTCGTCGAGCCGCTGCTCGCGGTCGAACCCGACAAGCAGCCGATCATCGTCGTCACGACCGACGAAGGCGTGACCGATCCGAAGGTTCCGGCCGCGAACGGTGGGCAGAGCTGGGGCCAGGCCACGACCAAGCAGCTCGACGACCACTACGCCATCTTCGCCGCCTATCACCTGCCGGGCATCGACGCTCAGGGCCTGTATCCGACGATGAGCTCGGTCAACACCTTCAGGTACCTCTTCAACGAGTACTTCGATGCCAACCTGCCGCTTCTGCCCGACCGCTACTACGCGCACTGGGACGTCCGCCACCCCTACGACCTCGCGGACATCACCGAACGGCTGGACGATTTCGTCGGAGGAACGCCCTGACCGCTCCCCTGCTGCGCCCAACCCGAGCCCCGGCCGCGCCGCGGGGCGTCAGGCGTCGCGCCGACGGAGCGAGAAGAGGACCCGCTGGGTGCCCCGGATCGGGGCCTCGTCGATGATCGTCCAGCTCTCGCCGAACGCGGCCCGGAAGCCCTCGATCGAGTAGTCGTCGAAGACGTCCTCGCGCGTCGCCAGGAGCCGCTGGGCCATCTCGTCCTCCTTGGGCACGAACTCGATGACGAGCTGCCGGCCCAGGCGGGCGAACCAGCGACCGATCTCGCCGAGCGGCACGTTTCGCCCGATCGCGAGATGGTGGACGAGGGCCAGCGCGAGGAGCGAGTCGGCGTCGGCCCGCTCCGCCAGCGAGCGACGCTCGGCGCCGGCCCAGCCCAGCGCCGGGCTCGGGTTGGCCAGGTCCATGACGAGCGGCAGGATGTCCGTCCGGCCGTCGGCGCGCACCGTCCGGTACAGGCGCTCGGCGGCCGCCGGGTCGATGTCGAAGGCGATCACCTGCCGGCCGGCGTCCGCGGCGATCCGGCTGTAGTGGCCGGTGTTGGCGCCCAGGTCCCAGACACGCCGTCCCTCGGTGGCGGCGATGAACCGGGCGACGAGCGCCTCCTTGTCCGCGGTCGCGTCGGCGCTGTAGCTCGTTCGGTCGTCGTAGTCGGCCCACTCGGTACCCGCCGGCGCCCAGCGCAGGCCGGCGATCGTCCGGCGGAGGCTGTCCAGGAGCGCGGCCTGATTGACCGGTCGGGCGCTGCGGACGCGCTGCTGCGCTTCGCCGGGTCGATCCGCGTAGCGGCGCTGGGCGCGTGCGTGGAGGTGCACGTGGGTGGCGAGACCCAGGTTCAGCCGGCTCGACGCCGGCAGCAGGCGGCTCGCCAGGTCCAGCGGAACGCCGTCGAGGTTGTCGCGGAGGAGGGCCGCCAGCCGGACGTCGCGCTTGGCCATGAGCGTGAGCGGGGCCAGGAAGTGCTCGCAGAACTGGCGATAGGCGATCCACGGGCGTCCGGGCTCGGTCGGCTCGAACGAGAGCGTGTCGATGTGGATCGGCCGCCCGTCGCGGAACTGGATGTTGTAGGCGCTGGCGTCGCGGAGGGTGAAGCCGTGCTCGAGCGCGAGGCCCTGGATGTCCAGGGTCAGGAGGGCTGCATCGCGCAGCTGACCGAACGTCCACTCGTACGGATAGCTCAGGAAGTCGATTCGTTCCGGCCGGATCACCCGATGGGCGGTCGTCCCCTGGGCCAGCTCGACGGGGGCCGCTTCGTGGCGGACGAGCCAGCCCCGCTCCATGAGGGTTCGGCTGAGGGGGCTCGACTCGAACGCGTCCCAGCTGGCGGCAAACCGCCGAGCGATCTGGCGGTAGGGCTGGCCGTCGCGCCAGAAGACGAATCCGCTCGGGTCGCGATACGAGGCGGGGTCGCGGTATGAGGCGGGGTCGCGGACCGGGGCGGGGTCGCGATACGAGCCGGCCGCGTGGGGCCCGGACGAGCTCCCGGGCGGCGCGGCGATCGGTTCCGGTGGTGCCGCCGGGTCAGCTGGCCCGGCTGTTGTCATCCGCGGTGCTCGTGGAGCTCTCGCCCGCCGACCGGCCGCGGACGAAGCGGACGGCCCGGCCGATCTGGGACCGGAAGAAGAAGGGGATCGCCACGATCGTCGCGATGACGGCCTGGATGATCAGGCTGCCGGAACCAGCATCGATGTACGCGAGAACGGGATGCATATCGCGCATGCTCCTGGCGGATTCTGCGGTCGAGCTTTGCGGTCCAGCGCCGCGGATGGCGCCCGACCCGTCGCCCGGCGACCACCCAGAAGATAACATCCCATTCATCTTCCGGTTACACAACCGAGCCAGCGGGTGATTGCGCGCCTCTGTCAGTCGCCCGCCAGTGCCTTCAGGCGTGCGCGCAGGCCGTCGGCCGTCGGGCCTTCGGGAACCACCGAGACGCGCGCCAGCAGGGCGCGCGCCGCGTCGGCGACGGACGCCTCGGCGACGGAACGCGTGCGGGCGGCCTCCAGCTGGTCCACGAGCCTGGCGAGGGCGGCCTGACTGGCCCACACCGTGGTGCCGAACGCGACGTCGTCGGGCCGAATCCCGAAGATCAGCGCCTCGAGCGTCCCCACGCCGGTCGGCCACGTCCAGCTGGCGCGGAGATCGAAGCCGTGATCGGGTGTGAGCGCTCGATCGATGACGAGCGGGTCATTCTCGGCGTCGACGGTGACGAGCACCCAGACGTCGGCATGGCTTCGTCGGATCTGGCCGACCAGGGCCGCGGCGCCGTAGCCGGTGTACGCGCTCGCCGTTCGCGGAAGCGCGCTCAGGGCGAGCCAGTCGGCCCTGGCTCGGGAGCCCGGGCGTCCCACCGCCAGCGGCGCCGTGGGATCGAACACGACGGCGGTCTGGTTCCTGATCTGGACAACGTGGAATGCGTCCTGGACCTCGACGGCGGTCTCGTAACCGAGCCCGGAGGCGAATGCCACGGTGGAGCCGGGCGGCAGGTTGCCGCGCAGCCAGCTGGCGACGGAGGCGACCGCCTGCGCCTTGGCGTCATCGAGGTTCGGTTCGGGCCGGCTTGCGGTCGTCCTGGCGAACAGCCCTCCGGCGCCAATGACGAACGCGAGGCCCACGAGCAGGACGGAGATCCCGCCTCGTCGCAGCCAGGCAGCGGCGCCGACGCCCCGATCCAGGCGGCTCGAGACGATCCCGGCCCCGACGATGGCGAGCAGGCCCAGGCCCGCGAGTCCGACCAGCACCAGGCGCAGGCCCGTCACGAGCGGCAGGACGACCACCACTGCCGCAGCGTCAGCCACCCCGAGCGCGACGACACGGCCCAGCGTCGGCCGCTCCACGACCCGGTCCACGAGCCAGATCCAGCCGCCCGATCCGATCGCCAGGAGCAAGACGAGCTGGGCGACGAAGTGGCGAGGGAGATCGCCCACGCCGACCACGAGCAGGATCAGCGGCAGCCCGCACAGCAGTGCCAGCCACAGGTCGTCGACGGGCGGCCCCGGCCGGCGTCCGGCCACGGCCCGGCTGCCGAGGTCGATCGCGGCGCCGATGCCGCCGACCGCAAAGACGGGCACGAGCTGGTCGTACCAGGTGCGGAGGTAGAGGCCGATCTGGGCCGGATCGAGGAGGCCCACCCCGAGCAGCTCCTTGGTTCGCCCCAGGAAGACGCTCAGCGCGAGTGCCCACAGGACGGCCAGGGTCCAGGCCACGACCCGTCCGCTCGGCCCGCGGCGGGCGCGACCGCCGCCCGAAGGCCGGGCGTCCGGGTCGGCGCGGGCGGTCGGGTCGCCGCGGGCGTCCCGGTCGCCGGTGGCGGTCGGGTCGCCGGTGGGTCGCAGCCGCATCGCGATCCGCTCCCAGGCCAGACCGGCGACCACCACGAGCACGACTAGCAGCAAGAGCGGCACGAGTGTAATCGCCGGCGTC
>WNFU01010332.1_pt1 | contig 19718 bp, 21 predicted proteins | sample 5400121 | NCBI WGS metagenome assembly WNFU01 (sample SAMN13153360, study PRJNA577476) | soil metagenome | isolation source: 100 cm soil or saprolite under grassland replicate 1 | place: USA:California | collected 2016-06-15 | reverse complement strand
GTAGCCTCGCTTGTACTCGAACTTGTCGACCGCCTTCATGAGGCCGATGTTCCCCTCCTGGATGAGGTCGAGGAACTGCAGGCCGCGGTTCGTGTACTTCTTCGCGATCGACACGACGAGCCGCAGGTTCGCCTCCACGAGCTCGGTCTTCGCCCGCTCGGCCCGGTGCTCGCCCTCGCTGATCGTCCGGTAGGTGCGGCGCAGGTCCTCGCTCGACACCTCGCGGCGCGGCGCGGCGCCGTCCTCCTCGTCCGGGTTCGCCTCCTCCTCGACGCGGCGGATCTTCCGCGCGGCGGTCCGGAGCTGGCGGTCGAGCTCGTCGAGCTCCTCCGTCGAGCAGCGGACCTTCTTCGAGATCTTCTTCCGCTCGCCCTCGTCCTCCCGCGTGTCGCGCAGGATCCGCGCGAGCTCGCGCCAGGGCACCCCGGCGCGCCGCTCGGCCTCGAACCGGTCCCGGTCCGCCTCCTCGAGCCGCTTGATGAACCCCTTCAGCTTCACGACGATCCGGTCGATCTGCTTCTTGTTGAGCTGGATCGCCTCGAGGTTCTCCATCATGTCGGCCTCGATGACCTTGATCTCGTTCCGCAGCTCCCGGCGCTTCACCTCCGACATCTTCTTCGTCGTGAGGGTCTCGCGGAGCTTCGCGACCTCGCGCTCGAGCTTGCGGATGTGGTCGATGTGCTTCAGCACGTGCTCGACCTTCTTCTCCTCCTCCTTCGGGATCTTGGGCTTCTCCGGCTCGCCGCTCTCGACCACCTCGGCGGCCTCGACCGCGCCCTCGACCTCGGGCGTCTCCTCCTCGACCTCCTCCTCCTCGCGCTCCGCCTGCTGCTCGTCGCCCGCGTCCTTCACGATCTCGCGGACGCGGATCTTGCCCTTGCGGAGCCGCTCGCCCAACTCGAGGATCTCGCGGATGGCGATCGACGACGAGAGGACCGCGGCGAGGACCTCCTTCTCGCCCTCCTCGATCCGCTTCGCGATCTCGACCTCGCCCTCGCGCGTCAGGAGGGAGACCGATCCCATCTTGCGCAGGTACATGCGCACGGGGTCGTTCGACTTGCCGTAGCCGGCGTCGTCCTCCTCCTCCTTCTCCTCCTCCTTGTCCGCCTTCTCCTCGGGCTCGGGCGGCTTGTCGGGGAGCTTCATCTTCTTCTCGGCGCCGTCCACGACCTCGATGTCGTGCTCGCCGAACATCGACATGACGTCGTCGATCTGGTCCGAGCTCGTGTCCGACGGCAGGGCGTCGTTCACCTCGTCGTAGGTGAGGAAGCCCTTCTCGCGGCCGCGCTCCATGAGCGCCTTCACCTCGGACCGCTCGGTGATGTCGCTCATGTCGTCCTGCGGGAGCTCGTCGTCGTCGTCATCGTCGTCGTCCGAGTCGGCCTCCTCGGTCGCCGCCGCCGCCTCGGGCTCGAGCTGCTCCTCGTCGTACGGACGCGCGGGCTTGCGGAGCTTCGGGCCCTTCTCGCCCTTGCCCGGCTTCTCGGCCTTCGGCGCCTTGTCGCCCTTCGCGGCCTTCTCGCCCTTCGCCGCGACCTCGGGGACCACGATCTTCTCGCCCTTCTTCCGGAGCGCGGCGAGCGTCGCCTTCTCGCGGAGCGCCTTCTCCGCCTTGTCCTCGCGCGGAGGACGGGCGAACTTCGAGGCGCGCGCGGCCTCGGCCTTCACGCGCTTCGCGGCGCGGACGACGCGCTCGCGGTCCTTCCCTGCCCCTCCCCGCGCCGCCGGCTTCTTCGGCTTCGCGGCGGGCTTCTTGGGCGACTTCTTCGCGGCGTGGCCCTTGCTGGTCATGTCGCTCTGCTCCTCGTACGGCTCGGCTGCTCGGTGGTGGTCTGTGTAACGGCTCCCCGGCGAGCGAGCCCGCTGAACTCACATCAGAATCAGAATCGTTTGGCGCGGCGCTTTCATCCGGCCCGCTCCATCGAGCGGAGCCGCTTCTCGAGATCGGCGCGCCTGCGCGCCGCGACCTGCGCCGCGACGGCGAGCTCTTCCGGCACGGGCGCGCCCTTTTTCGCGACGAGCGCGAGGAGTCGGTCCTGCTCGACCCGGACCGCCTCGATGGCCGCCTTCGTGACCGCCTTGCGCAGCTCTTGCTCGGCCGCCTCCCGGGCGGGCCGGGCGGGGCCCGCGATCTCGCGGACGCGCCGTACGGTCGAGGGGTCGGCGCCGCCTGCCAGCCGGTCGAGCGCCTCCTCTGGCGTCACGGCGCCGCCGATGAGGTCGCGCGCGAGGTCCGCGAGCGGACCCGGCGGCAGGAGCCTGGCGAGGTTCTCCTCCTCGGCGACGGCGGCGAGGTCCGGGTAGGCGGCGAGGAGCCCGAGCGCGTCGGCGGCCGGCCCGGGGAGGAGGATCCGCGCCCGCGCCGCGCCCCGCGCCGGCGGTGGAGGGCTCCGGATGTCGGCACGGCGTGGCGGCGCGTCCGCGGGCGCGGCGGTGCGCGGCCGCTCGCCCGAGAGCTCTTCGCGGAGTGCCGCGAGATCGAGATCGAGCCGCTTCGCGATCGCATCCTCGAAGACGGAACGCGCGAGACCCTCCGGCATCATCCGCACGTAGGGCTGGAGCTCGCGGACGGCGGCGACCTTCGCCTCGAACGGGGCCTCGCGCGCCTTCCCGGCGCAGGTCCGGTCGACCGCGCGCTCCACGAGGAAGGTCGACAGGGGCACGGCGGCCGCGAGGAGCGCCTCGACGCCGGCCTTCCCGTTGGCGCGCGCGAACTCGTCGGGGTCGCTCTTGCCGCCCTCCGACGGGAGCACCGCCACCTTGCCCGCGAGGCCCGCCGGGAAGAGCGCCGCCGCCGCCTTCGCCGGCGCGGCGAGCCCGGCGACGTCGCCGTCGAAGAGGATCGTCACGTCGCGGCAGTCGCAGCGCTGCAGCAGCTCGACGTGCTCCGGGGTGAGCGCCGTGCCGCAGACCGCGACGGCGTTCGTGACCTCGGCCTGGTGGAGGCCGATCACGTCGAAGTAGCCCTCGACGAGCACCGCCTGGCGCGTCCTGCGGATCGCCTCGCGCGCGAGGTCGAGCCCGTAGAGCACCTTCGACTTCTTGTAGAGCGGGGTCTCCGGAGTATTGATGTACTTCGCACCCTTCGCGTCCTTCTCGCCCCCGGGGAGCGCGCGCCCGCCGAAGCCGATGATCTGCCCGTCCATGGCGGCGATCGGGAACATGAGGCGATTGCGGAAGCGGTCGTAGCCTCCGCCCTGCTCCTTCTCGATGACGAGCCCGGCGCGCTTCAGCGCGTCGACCCCGATGCCCTTGTCCGCGAGCCGCCGCGGCACGTCGTTCCAGTCGTCCGCCGCGACGCCGAGCCGGAACCGCTGCACCGACTCCGGCGTGACGCCGCGCTCCTCGAGGTAGCGCCTCGCCGGCGCGCCGTACCGGCTCTGCAGCCGCGCCGCCCAGTACCGGGCGCCCGCGTCGCAGGCCGCGAAGATCTCGTTGCGCTCCTTGCGCCGGCGCTTCTGCTCGCCGGACTCCTCCTCCGCCTCGGGGATCTCGACCCCGACCTCCCGCGCGAGATCCCTCACCACCTCCGGGAACTCCTTCCCCTCGAGCTTCTGGAGGAACTTGAAGACGTCGCCGTACGCCCCGCACCCGTAGCACTTGAAGTGCTTGTCCTCGGGATAGACGTGGAAGCTCGGCGTCCGCTCCCCGTGGAAGACGCAGCAGCCCTTCCATGTCCTCCCCGCCCGCTTCAGCTCCATGTGGCGGCCGATCACCGCCACGACGTCCACGCGGTCGCGAATCTCGTCGATCACCGCGTCGGGAATCAGTCCTGCCTCCGCGTGCCGCGAACTCGCGGCCGGGCTCACTTCCCGGAGAGCCGCGCCTTCACGAGCTCCGAGACGACCTTCCCGTCCGCCCGGCCCTGGACCTCGGGCAGGAGCGCCTTCATCACCGCGCCCATGTCCTTCGGCCCCTGCGCGCCGACCGCCTTCACCGCCGCGTCCACCTTCGCGCGGACCTCGTCCGGCGTGAGCTGCTGCGGCTGGTAGGCCTGGAGGATCACGATCTCCGCGTCCTCCTTGTCCGCCAGGTCCTGCCGGTTCCCGGCCTTGTACTGCTCGACCGAGTCGCGCCGCCGCTTCACCTCGGTGGCGATCACCGCCTGGATCCCCCCGTCGTCGAGCGGCTTCATGAGCTCGATCTCGCGGTACTTGATGGCGCTCTTGAGCATGCGGATCGTGTCCAGCTTGAGCTGGGCCCGCTCCCGCATCGCCGCCTTCATGTCCTGGTCGAGCTGCTCCTTGAGGCCCATGGCGTCGGGGACCCGAGGCTCAGTAGGCCTTGCGCATCTTCTTCATGCTCGCGCTTGCGGATCTCCGAGAGGATCCCCGCCTTCTCGCACTGCTTCTTGAAGCGCTTCATCGCGTTCTCGAAGGACTCGCCGTCCTTCACACGCACTCCGGTCATTCGATCCTCTGAGCTTTCTCGCTGCGCTGTGGGTTGACAGGGCTAGAAACGCAAACGAGCCGGGCCCCCTCGGGACGCCCGGCTCCGCCGCGGTTGAGGGGGGCTCTTAGCGCGAATTTCCCTCCACCGTCAAGGGTTTCCGCCGCCTCCGCCGTCGGGCGGGGCCGGGCGGTGGCGCCTTTCCAGGACCGCATACACCTCGCTCGGGGTCACGTCCGCGGACGCGAGGAGGACGAACAGGTGATAGAGGAGGTCCGCCGCCTCGTGGGCGAGGTGTTCCTTCGTGTCCTTCCCGTCCGCGAGCGCCTGGTGGGCCTCGTTCACCTCGTACGCTTCCTCGATGATCTTCCGCCGGATGCGGGGCGGGGTCTCGAGGAGCTTGCGGGTGTAGCTCTGCCCCGCGCCGTCGTCGGCCTTGCGGGACTCGATCGTCGCCCAGAGCTGGGCGAGGAAACGCTCGTCTGCCATGGGACCTCCTGTCTCTCCGAGAAGCAGCTGCGGGTTCCGGTATGGCAGGCCGGGCCCTCTTGCCGCACGACGTAAAGCACGGCGTCGCAGTCGCAGTCGAGGGCGATCTCCCGCACCTCCTGGACGTGGCCGCTCGTGTCCCCCTTGCGCCAGAGCTGGCCGCGGCTGCGCGACCAGTAGACGCCCCGCCCCTCCCGGACGGTCGCGAGGAGCGCCTCGCGGTTCGCCCAGGCGAGCATGAGCACGGTGCCGTCGAGCTCCTGGGCGACGACCGGGACGAGCCCGCGGTCGTCGAACTTCACCCGGTCGATGAGCGTGGCCGCGTCCATCAGGGCCTCACGTCGACGCCGCGCGCCCGGAGGAAGCGCTTCGCCTCGTCCACCGTGTGCTTGCCGTCGTGGAAGATCGACGCGGCGAGGGCCGCGTCCGCGAACCGCAGCCCCTCGGCGAGGTGCTCGAGCGTGCCGACGCCGCCCGAGGCGATGACCGGGATCGTGACCGCCTCGCAGACCCGCTCGAGCAGCTCGAGGTCGTAGCCCGCCTGCGTCCCGTCGCGGTCCATGCTCGTGAGGAGGAGCTCGCCCGCGCCGCGCCGCGCCACCTCGCGCGCCCAGCCGATCCCCTCGACGCCGGTCGGCTTCGACCCGCCGGCGACGTGGACCTCCCATTCCTGGGGGTGCGTCCCCGGCCGGCGCTTCACGTCGATCGCGACGACGAGCGCCTGCGCGCCCGCGATCCGCGAGAGCCGGTCGACGAGCGACGGGTCCTTCACCGCCGCGCTGTTCACCGACACCTTGTCCGCGCCGGCGTGGAGGAGGCCCACGAACTCCTCCTCGCTCCGCACGCCGCCGCCGACGGTGAGCGGCGCGAACACGCGCGCTGCCGTCCGCTCGACGAGGTCGATGAGCGTCCCCCGGTTCTCGAGGGTGGCGGCGATGTCGAGGTACGTCACCTCGTCCGCCCCCTGCGCGTCGTAGCGGGCGGCCGCCTCGACGGGATCGCCTGCGTCGCGCAGGTTCAGGAACTTCACCCCCTTCACGACGCGGCCGTTCTTCACGTCGAGGCAGGGGATGATGCGCTTCGCGGGCATGGTGCTCCTCTTCTACTCGCGGGAGACGCGGATCGCCTCGGCGAGGTTGATCCGCCCCTCGTAGAGGGCCTTGCCGACGATGACGCCGGCGAGACCGGCCGCCTTGCAGGCGCGGACGTCGGCGAGCCCCGCGACGCCGCCCGAGGCGACCACCTCGACGCCGGCCTCCGCCTGGATGCGCGCGGCGCCGTCCCAGTCCACGCCGGTGAACATGCCGTCGCGGCCGACGTCGGTGTACTCGACGAGCGAGACGCCCGCCGCCTTGACGCGCTTCGCCACCTCGACCGCGGAGAGCCCCGTCCCCTCGAGCCAGCCGGCGATCTTCACCTCGCCGTTGCGGGCGTCGATCCCGGTGCGGACGCGGCCCGGGAACTTCCGGCACGCCTCCTCCACGAGCCCGAGCCGCTCGACCGCCGCGCTCCCGAGCACGACGTGGCGCACGCCGAGGGCGAGCACCTTCTCGATGTCGACGAGGGTGCGGAGCCCGCCCCCGAGCTCCACCTCGATGCCCGGCACCCGGCAGATGGCGGCGATCGTGTCGAGGTTCACGGGCCAGCCCGCCTTCGCGCCGTCGAGGTCCACGACGTGGAGCAGCTTCGCGCCGGAGCGGGCGAACTCCGAGGCCTTGTCGGCCGGACGCCGCGCGTAGACGGTCTTCGTGGCGAAGTCGCCCTTCTCGAGCCGGACGACCTCGCCGTCCATGAGATCGATGGCGGGGATGACGAGCATGGGGCCTCGGGGACTCAGGTGCGGACGAAGCGCTCGAGGAGCGCGAGCCCGACCTTCTGGCTCTTCTCGGGGTGGAACTGGACCGCGAACAGGTTCTCCTTCGCGAGCGCGGCGCAGTACGGGACGCCGTGGGTCGTCGTGAGCGCGATCCCCGGCGCGTCCGCCGCCGCGGCGTAGGAGTGGGCGAAGTAGACGTACGCGCCGTCCATCGCCGCGAAGAGGGGCGGCGCCGTGGGGGTCGCGCGGAGCGGCGACCAGCCGATGTGCGGGAGCTTCTGCCCCTCCGGGAGCTTCGCGATCGTGCCCTTCAGGATCCCGAGCCCCTTCGAGCCGCCGCCCTCCTCGCCGTCCTCGAAGAGGATCTGCAGGCCGACGCAGATGCCGAGCACCGGCGTGCCCCTGCGGATCACCTCGACGAGCGCGTCGGCGACGCCGCTCGTCCGCATCGCCTCGGCGCACGCGGGCATGGAGCCCTGGCCGGGCACGACGACGCGGTCGGCGCGCCGGACGACCTCGGGGTCGTGCGTCACGACCACCGCCGCGCCGACCTCGCGCAGCGCGTTCTCGACCGAGCGGAGGTTCCCCGCGCCGTAGTCGACGAGGGCGATCGTTCCGGGCGGGCGCGTCAAGATCTGCCCCCCGGACTCACACCTGAACCTGGACCTGGACCAGGACCAGCACCAGGACCAGGACCCGCGGTCGCCGCGCAGTTCATCACAGCAGGCCCTTCGTGCTCGGCACCCCGGCCCCGGCCTCGCGCGCCGTCGCCGCGCGCAGCGCCCGGGCGGTCGCCTTGAAGATGGCCTCGACGACGTGGTGGAGGTTGCGGCCGTAGCGGACGTTCACGTGCAGGCAGATGCGCGCGTGGTTCACGAGCGCCTGCAGGAAGTCCTGCGTGAGGTCGACGTCGTACGCGCCGATGAACTTCTTCCCGGAGGGGAGCTTCGCGTTGAAGGTGAGGTGCGGCCGGCCGGAGAGGTCCACCACCGCCTCGACGAGCGCCTCGTCGAGCGGCACGACCGCGTGGCCGTAGCGGGCGAGCCCCACCTTGTCGGCGACCGCCTGCTTCAGCGCCTCGCCGATGCCGATCCCCACGTCCTCGACGGTGTGGTGGGCGTCCACCTGGAGGTCGCCCTTCGCGCGCACGGTGAGCGCCATCCCGCCGTGCCGCGAGATCTGCTCGAGCATGTGGTCGAAGAACGGGATCCCGGTCGCGATGCGGGCCTCGCCCGGCTCGAGCCGGAGGTCCACCTCGACGTCGGTCTCCTTCGTCCGGCGCGCGACCTGGCCGCGCCGGGTGTTCTGGATGGGGGGGCCCAGACTCGGTCCCCCCCGAGCCCCCCGCTCGCGCCGGGGCAGCCTCATCCGGCTGCCCCTCCGCTCGCTCGGCCTCGGTGCCTTCGCCTTCATGGCCGCCTCCTGCGCGGCGCCGGGCGCCGTGCGGCGCGCGCGCGCCCCGGCCCCGCGGCCGCGGCCGGCTTGGCCTTCGCGACGCGGATCGCGACCGCGCGCCGGTGCCCCTCGAGCCCCTCGGCGCGCGCGAGCGTCTCGACCGCCGGTGCAACGGCTGCGAGCGCCCGCGGCGTGAGGTCGAGCACGCTCATCCGGCGCCGGAAGGTGGCGACCGACAGCGGCGACGCAAAGCGCGCCGTCCCCGCCGTCGGGAGGACGTGCGAGGGGCCCGCGACGTAGTCGCCGACCGCCTCGGGCGTGGACGTGCCGACGAACACGGCGCCCGCCCGCGAGATGCGGCGGACGAGCCCCGCCGCGTTCGTCGCGTGCAGCGCGAGGTGCTCGGGGGCGAACTCGTCCGCGAGCCGCACCGCCTCCGCGAGGTCGCGCGCCACGACCGCGGCGCCGCGGTCGCGGATCGACGCGGCCGCGATCTCGCGCCGCGGCAGGTCCGAGAGCTGCCGCTCCACCTCGGCGAGCGCCGCCTCCGCGAGCGCCGCGGAGGGCGTGACGAGCACCGCCACCGCGCGCGGATCGTGCTCGGCCTGGGCGATGAGGTCGGCCGCGACCTCGGCCGCGTCCGAGCGGCCGTCGGCGAGGACCAGGATCTCGCTCGGCCCCGCGATCATGTCGATGTCCACCCGGCCGAAGACGAGCCGCTTCGCCGCCGCGACGTAGGCGTTGCCCGGCCCGCAGATCTTGTCCACGGCCGGGATCGTGGCGGTCCCGTACGCCATCGCCGCGACCGCCTGCGCGCCGCCGACGCGGTAGAGCCTCGAGACGCCGGCGACGTGGCACGCGGCGAGCGTCCACGCGTCCATCTCGCCCGTCCCGCGCACGCCGGGAGAGCAGACGACGATCTCGCGCACCCCCGCCACGCGCGCCGGGATGGCGGTCATGAGCACGGAGGACGGATAGCGCGCGGTGCCGCCCGGCACGTACAGGCCGACGCGAGCGAGCGGGCGGACCACCTGCGCGAGCGTCGCGCCGACGGCGTCGCGCCACGACGGCACCTCCGCGTCCCGCTCGCGGCGGTGGAAGTCCGTGATGCGCTTCGCGGCGAGCGAGAGCGCACGGCGCCCCTCGGCCGGCAGCGAGGCGTAGGCGGCGCGCATCGCGTCCTTCCCGAGCGCGACGCCCTCCGCCGTCCCGGGATCCCAGCCGTCGAACCGGCGCGTGTGCTCGAGGAGCGCGACGTCGCCGCGGGCGCGGACGTCTTCCACGATCCTCTGGGCGGCCTCGCGGACGGGAGCCTCGTCCTCGTCGGAGCCGCGCGCGCACACCTTCGCCCAGGCGGCGCGGAAGGCAGGGTCTCGGGTGTCGAGCTTCTGCAAGAAGAACCTCGTGGAAGCCCGCACTTATAATCCAGACGCCCCGTCCTGGCGAGCCGCGAACGCGCCCCGGGAAGGCCCGCCGCTGTTACATTCCGGGGCCATGAACCCGCGCAGTGATCTGTGGCTTCAGAACCTCGTCGACGAGCGCGACGGCGCCGCCCTGTACGAGGGGCTCGCGAAGTACGAGAAGGACGCCGAGAAGGCGCGGAGCCTGAAGGAGATCGCGCTCGCCGAGCGCCGGCACGCCGAGATCTGGCGGAAGAAGCTCGAGAAGGAGGGCGTCGCGATCCCGGCCGACCGCCCCTCCTCGCGGATCCGCGCGCTCATCTGGCTCGCGCGCCGCCTCGGCACGGCGGCGGTGTACCCGATGGTGCTCGAGGCGGAGGCGGGGGACGCGGACAAGTACGACGCGCAGGGCGGCGAGGCGGTCGCCATCGCCGACGAGGAGCGGCAGCACCGGCGGACGATCGTCGGCATGAGCCGGGGCGAGCCGACCGACGCGCGCGAGCTCATCGCGTCGCGCGAGCGCTGGCACCGGTCCTCGTCCGCGGCGGGCTCGATCCGGGCCGCCATCTTCGGGATGAACGACGGCCTCGTCTCGAACCTCTCGCTCATCCTCGGCGTCGCCGGGGCAGGGGTCGAGCCGCGCACGATCCTCGTGACCGGGTTCGCGGGCCTGCTCGCCGGCGCGTTCTCCATGGCGGCGGGCGAGTACACCTCCGTCGCGAGCCAACGCGATCTGCTCACCCGCCAGGTCGAGATGGAGCGGCGCGAGATCGACGAGGCGCCCGAGGAGGAGGCCGCGGAGCTCGCCCTCATCTTCAAGCAGAAGGGGCTCTCGACCGAGCAGGCGAGCCGCACCGCGGCGGAGCTCCTCAAGAACCCGGAGAGCGCGGCGGACACGCTCGTGCGCGAGGAGCTCGGCCTCGACCCGACCGACCTCGGCTCGCCGCGCGGCGCGGCGCTCTCCTCGTTCGCGATGTTCTCGGTCGGCGCGCTCGTCCCGATCGTCCCGTTCCTTCTCACGAGCGGAAACGTCGCGGTCGCGGTGAGCTCCGCGCTCGCGTTCCTCGTGCTCGCCGGGGTGGGCGGGCTCGTCGGGTTCCTCTCCGGGACGAGCATCTGGCTCTCCGCCGCGCGCATGGCGGGCCTCGCCGCGCTCGCCGCCGGCGTCACCTACGGCGTCGGGCGGATCTTCGGGGCGAGCGTGACGTGAAAGGTCGCGCTCACTCGCCGAGGTCGCCCTCGTCCGCGCCGGCGATGGCCGGCCGCTCCTCGGTGTCCGGCGGCGCCGCGAGCCGGCCCACCACCTCGCCCTTCTCCCGCCCGACCTTCCGGCGCGCGGCGTAGTAACGCGTCACCGAGGGCAGGCTGAACCGGTTCATCGTGACGGAGTGGGTCGCGATGGCGTTCAGCCGGTCGATGTCGATGAACCACTCGGGCAGGAAGACCGGCGGGGCGCAGATCCCCTCCTCGACGAGGTCGCGCACGAGCTCCGCGTCGTCCACGCTCATCTTCCCGGCGAGGAACGCGCGCACGAGGTCCACGTCGCGCTGCTCGAGCGCCGCGCGCAGGAAGTTGAACGTGCGGCAGTAGCCGCGCTGGTAGGCGGCGTCCTTCGTGAACGGTGCGCCGCCCTCGAGCACGCCGCCGCGGAACACCCGCTCGCTCATGAGCGCCGCCTTCTGCGGCGGGAACCGCGCGAGCAGGTAGCGATAGACCTCGAGGAAGTCGGCGCCGCGCGCCGCCATGTCGATCGCGATCGTGCGCTCGCCGAGCTCGATGTAGCGCTCGTCGGTGATGTTCCCGGTGAGGAACTCCGCGACGATGCCGCAGCCCTCCTGCGACTCGGCCGAGCGGGGGAGCCCGACGCCGAGGATGGTGAGCACCGGCTGGCGCAGGCCGTTGAGCGAGGTGAGGACGTGCCAGAGCCCCTCGTGGTGGGCGAGCGCGCGGACCTGCCGCTCGCTGAAGCGCGCGCCCTTGCGGAGCGTGATGCGGGTCGCGCCGGCGGCGGCGTTGGCGGTGAGCCGCCTGCGGACGACCACCTGCACGTGGCCGCCGAGGAGCGGGCTGCAGATCTCCGCCACCTTCGCGGCGGCCTGCCCGGCGTCGAGGGAGAGGTCCTCGTCACGCGCCCGCGGGCGCGAGGCCCAGGCCCGCGCGATGGCGAGGTTGTCCACGTTGTGGTCGGGGAAGCGGTCGCGCGGGTCGCCGTAGAGGCGGCGCGAGATCTCGTAGAAGCGCCGCGTCCCGCGCGCGGCGAGCAGGTCCGCGACGAGCATGAACTCGTCGCAGCGGTGCCGCAGCAGCTCCTCGATCGGGTTCCGCCCGCGGATCTGCTTCCGGATCTTGCGGAGCTCCCGCTGCCGCTCCTTCCGGGAGAAGCCGAGCGCGGGGTACTCGGGGCGCGGCAGCTCCCGCGCGCCCGACTTGAAGAAGCGCTCGTGGACGTGCGGGTCCCAGTTGATGGCCCGCAGCACGCGGAGCGGCTTCTGCGCGTGGAGCAGCTGATCGCAGAGCTTGCGGAGGTACTCCTTCGGCACGCACCGACGGTAGCACGGTCCGCCGGGCGGTCGGCGCGGACGGCAGCCGGTCGGCGCGCGGCGGGGGCCGCCGCGATCCGCTCGGCAGGCGGGCGGCGTGGCGCGGGCACGGCCGTTGCTCCCGTGGGTCGGCAGGAGGCAGCCATGAACAAGATCGAGTCCATCCACGTCGCCCCGACGACCGAGCGCAAGGCGGAGCCGGGGCGCTTCGAGAACGCGCTCCGGACCGCCGCCTCGGGCCTCGCCCAGGGAGTCGCCGCGACCGTCGAGCTCGCGGCCCCGTACGTGCCGGCGGGGACGGTGCTCTCCGCCGCCGTCCGGTCGGCGGCGCAGGGGCCGAGCTCGACGGTGGCGGCCGCCGCGTCCGGCGGAACGGCCGGGTCCGCCGCGACAGCTGCGGCAGGCGGGTCCTCGACGGAGGGTGACGTGCTCGAGGCGACGCGCTCGCTGCAGCAGGAGGCGCGCACGTTCAACCTGCAGTACCTGCAGCTGCAGGAGAACATGCAGCGGGAGAGCCGCGAGTTCACCGCGCTCTCGAACGTGATGAAGGTGAAGCACGACAGCGCGAAGTCCGCGATCTCGAACATCCACTAGGAGCGCGCCGATGCCCCTCGTCCCCGTCGGCGTAGCGGCGCCCGCGCCCGGCGCCGCCGCGACCGCCCCGCGGCGCCCCGTCCGTTTCGCTGCGATCCTCGAGGCCCGCGCCGCCTCGACGCCGGCGCCGCCGGCCGTCGTCGCCCCCGCGCGCGCGCACCCCGCGCTCGCGGCGCTGTCCGGGATCGAGCGCGCCCAGTCGCGGCTCGAGGGCGTGCTCGCGGCCGCGCGCGCGGGCCGGACCTTCACGGCCGCCGAGCTCATCGGCTTGCAGGCCGAGGCGTACCGCTGTGCTCAGACGGTGGACCTCGCCTCGAAGCTCGTCGAGCAGGGCGCGCAGGCGCTGAAGCAGACCCTCAACACGCAACTCTAGGAGGCTGGCGTGCGCCACGTCCCGATCCTCGTCCTCGCCGCCGCCCTCGCGGGCTGCGCCCGCGAGGAGATCCTCCACGGCCTCGAGGAGCGCCAGGCGAACGACGTGCTCGTCGCGCTCGACGAGCGCGGCGTCGCGGCGACGAAGGCGCGAGAGGACGGCGCGGACGAGCGCTGGCGCGTCGAGGTCGCGGGCGGCGAGGCGGCGCGCGCGCAGCGGATCCTCGCCGAGCGGGACCTGCCCCGCGCCCGCCCGCCCGGCTTCGGGGACGTCTTCGGGAAGGGGTCGATGTTGCCGACCGCGACCGAGGAGCACGCGCTATATCTCCACGCGCTCGGCGGGGAGCTCGCCCGCAGCGTCGAGGCGATCGACGGCGTCGTCGAGGCGCGCGTCCACATCGGACTGCGGCAACCGGATCCACTCCGCGGATCCGAACGGACGTCGCCGCGCGGGGCGGTCCTCGTGAAGTGCCGGGCGACCGCGTGCGCCGGGATCCGGGCGCTCGAGCCCGGGATCCGGGCCATGATCGCGGGCGCGGTGGACGGGCTCGAGCCGGGCGCGGTGGCGGTCGTCGTCGCGGAGGCCGGCGAGTCGGCCGTCCCCGCTCGTCCGCCCTCCCGCCGCGGCTCGGTCCTCGTCGGCCTGGCGGTCGCCGCAGCGCTCGCGGCGCTCGCGCTCGCCGCGCCCGCGGTCCGGGCGCGCCTCCGCCGGGAGGTGACCTCGTGACCGAGGCGGACCGGCGGCTCGTGGCGCTCGCGGCCGCGCTCGCGCAGGACCGGGCGGGGCCGCTGCTCTCCCGCCTCGCGACGCCCGGCGCGTCGGACGCGGTCGCGCACGCCCAGCGCCTCGCGCGCTCGACGCGGCGCGAACGGCTGCAGGCGCTCGCGGCGGCCCTCGCGACGGACCACCGTCCGGCGCGCTCCCTCGCGGAGGAGCTCGCGGCGCTCGAGCGTCCGCGGCTCGCCCGGCTGCTCCGGTCGGTCGCCGCGGGGACGCCCGATGCGGGCGGCGCCTCCCCCGCGCTGCTCCGGCTGTGCCGCGAGCGGATCTTCGGCTGAGGGCGGCCGCGCCGCGGCCGGACGTCGCGACCCGCGGTCCCCTCGCGCCTGGCGCACGCCCAGATTTCGCGGGGTTGGCGCGCTGCGCGCGCTGGCACGCGCCGTGGACACCTGAATGCCGTGCCGCTTCCGTTCGATCTCCCCGCGCTGTCCCGTGGCTTCGCCTCGCTCACGCCGGCCGCGCGTGGGGCGGGCCTCCGCGCCGCCGACGCCGCGGCGCGCCGCGTCTCGTCGCTGCTCGGCCGGGACGTCGCGGTGCGCGCTCGCGCGACGCCGGGCGCCCCGGGGACCCGCGCCGCGGCGGCTCGGCTCGCGCTCGATCTGACCGCCGTACCCGCCGCGGCGCTGCTCGAGATCGACCCCGCGCTCGTCATCGGGCTCGTCGACGTGCTCGCGGGCGGGGCCGGCGCCGGGGCGGGAGCGACCGCGATCACGCCGATCGAGGCGGCCGCGCTCGAGCTCCTCGCGCTCGCCGCCCTCGACGGCGCGTGCGCCGTCGCCGAGATCGAGGACGCGCTCGCCCTCGCGATCGAGCTGGAGATCACCGCCGGTCCGGTGTCGGGCCATGCGCGCCTGCTCCTCCCCGCGTCCGCGGTGCGCGCGCTCGCGGGGGCCGGAGCTGAGGGGCCGGCGCTCGCCGCCCGGATCCCGGCGTCGTTCCGGTCCGGTCGCGCGCCGCTCTCCCCGGAAGAGCTCGCCGCGCTCGCGGCGGGGGACGTCGTCCTGCTCGACCCGCCGCAGGACGCGCCGGACGCGCTCGTCCTACCGGCGGGCGCGCGGCTCGGCGGCCGGCTCGAAGGCGAGACCTTCCACGTGATGGAGATCACCATGAACGAACGGACCGCGCAGCTCCCCGTGACGCTCGAGATCGAGCTCGCCCGGGTGGACCTCCCCCTCTCCGAGATCGCCCGGCTCGAGCCCGGGGCGGCGCTCCCCCTCTCCATCGATCGGCGCGGGCTCGTCACGCTGCGCGTCGGCGACCGGTCGATCGGGCGCGGCGAGCTCGTGGACGTCGACGGCTCCGTCGGCGTGCGTATCCTGTCGGTCGAGGTGGCGCCGTGATCGCCGCGGTCGCGGCCCGAGCCGCCCTCGCGCTCGCGGCGCTCGCCGCGTTCGCGCTCTTCGTCCGTCGCCGGGCGCGGGGCCCCGCGTCGCCCGAGCCGGTCGCGGTCCTCGCGCGCGCGCCCCTCGGCGCGGGGCTCGGGGTCGCGCTCGTCGAGGCGGGGGGCCGCAGGCTCCTCGTCGGCTGGGGAAAGGATGGCGTCCGGCTCCTGCGCGATCTCGGCGTCGCGGAGGACCGGCCGTGATCGCCGTCGCCTTGCTCCCATCCGCGGGTCCCGTGGCGGACCGGCCCGCCGAGCTGATCGCGCTCGTCGGCGTCCTCGCCCTCGCGCCCGCCGCGCTCGTGATGCTCACCTCGTTCCTCAAGATCGCGGTCGTCCTCTCGATCGCGCGCTCCGCGCTCGGAGCCCCGCAGGTGCCGCCGAACACGGTCGTGACTGGGCTCGCGCTCGTCCTCACGCTCCTCGTCATGGCGCCCGTCGGCGAGCGCGCGGCCGCGCTCGCCCGGGAGGGCCCCGGCGAGTCCGGGCTCGCGGGGGCCGCCGTGCGCGTCGGGCGCGCAGCCGGCCCGGTCCGCGAGTTCCTCGCGCGCTTCGCGCGGCCGGACGACCGGGCGACCCTGCTCGACGTCGCCCGGCGCCTGCGCGCGCCCGGCGCGCCGCAGCCGGCGGAGGACGACCTCGCCGTCCTCGCCCCCGCGTTCGTCGTCTCGGAGCTGCGCCGGGCCTTCACGATCGGCTTCGTCGTGTTCGTCCCGTTCCTCGTGGTGGACCTCGTCGTCGCAAACGTCCTGCTCGCGCTCGGGCTCACCCAGCTCTCGCCCACCTCGGTCGCCCTCCCGTTCAAGCTCCTGCTGTTCGTCGCCGTCGACGGGTGGAAGCTCCTCGCGCGCGCCCTCGCGCTCTCCTACGCCGGCTAGCCCGATGGATCCCGCCCTCCTCCACCTCGCGCGAGAGGCGCTCCTCGTCGTCCTCCTCGTGTCCGCCCCGCCCGTCGGAGCCGCGCTCGCGGTCGGGCTCGTGACGGGCGTCCTCCAGGCGGCGACCCAGGTGCAGGAGCCGAGCATCGGGGTCGTCCCCCGCCTCGTCGCCGTCCTCGGCGCGCTCGCGGTCGCCTCGCCCTGGATCGGCGCGCGCGTGCTCCGGCTCGCCGAGGAGTGCCTGTCGCTCGCCGCGAGGATCGCGCGGTGACCGCCGCCGACCTCGGCGCGGCCCCCGCGACCGCGCTCCTCGCCGCCCTGCGGCTGCTCCCCGTCGCGATGGTCTCGCCCTTCCTCGGCGGTCCGCTCGTGCCGCCCCTCGTGCGGGTCGCCCTCGCCGTCGGATTCGGGCTCTCGGGCGCGGCGCTCGCCGCACCCTCCGCCGCCGCGCCCTCCGGGCTCGACCTCGTCGCCGCGGCCGTGCGCGAGCTCGCGCTCGGAACCCTCCTCGCGCTGCTCGCCTCGGCGCCGGTCGAGGCCGCCCGCGCCGCGGGGCGCCTCGCCGACACCTTCCGCGGCGCGACGCTCGCGGAGCTGCACGTCGCCCCCATCCGCCAGCGCGAGAGCGCGACCGGGGACCTCCTCGCGCACTGGGTCGTCGTGCTCGCCGCGTGGGCCGGCGGGGACCGGCTCGTCGTGGCGGGGCTCCTCGGGAGCTTCGGCGCGATCCCCCCCGGCGGCGCGTTCGCGATCGGCGCCGCGCGAGAGATCGCGGTGCGCGCCTCGGCCGAGGTCCTCGCCACCGCCGTCGCGATCGGCGCACCGGCGGCGGCGGGAGTCCTCGCGGCCGACCTCGCGCTCGCGGTCGTCTCGCGCGTCGCGCCGCAGCTCGGCGTCGTCAACGCGGCGCAGCCCGCCCGCGCGACGCTGGGGCTGCTCGCGGTCGCCGCCGCCGCGTCCGCCGCCGGCGGTCGGCTCGTCGCCCTCGCCGCGCTCGCCGGGTCGGCGCCCGAGTGGCTCGCGAGGACGCGGCCGTGAGCGGCGCGCGGACCGAGCAGCCGACGCCGCGCCGCCTCCGCGAGGCGCGCCGGCGCGGCGAGGTGGCGCGGAGCGCGGATCTCTCGGCGGCCGCCGCCTTGGCGTGCGGGCTCGCCGGGATCGCGGCGACCGGGCGTGGGATGGCGGAGACGCTCGGGAGGGCGCTGCAGATGGCGGCTTCGCGCGCCGGCGCCCCCGCGGATCCCGCGGCGCTGCTGTCGGACGCGGCGTGGCTCGTCGTGCGGCTCGCGCTCCCGCCCGCCGCCTGCGCGCTCGCGGGCGGGGTGCTCGCGGGCGCCCTCCAGACTGGCTTCGGCGTCTCGGGGGCGGCGCTGCGCCCGCGGCTCGAGCGGATCGACCCGCTCCGGGGGCTGCGCCGCCTCTGCTCCGTCCACCAGCTCGGGCGCGCGGCGCTCGCGCTCGTGAAGGCGGCGGTGCTGGTCGTGGTCCTCGGGGGGTGGTGGCGCGACGCGGCGCGCCCCATCACGAACCTGCCGCGCGCCGCGGGGCTCGGGGCGCTCACCGGCGCGCTCGCGCTCCTGTGGCCGCTCGCGGTGCGGCTCGCGATCGCGCTCGCCGTGCTCGGAGTCGTCGACCTCGCGCTCGAGCGCCGGCGGCTGCGGCGCTCCCTCCTCATGACCCGCGATGAGGTGCGCCGCGAGCTCCGCGAGGACGAGGGGGACCCCGAGCACAAGGCGGAGCGGCGCCGCGCCCACCGCGCCCTCGTCGAGGCGGGGGCGGTCTCTCGCGCCACGGTCGTGGTCGTGAACCCCACCCGCGTGGCGGTGGCGGTCCGGCACGACCGCGACCGGGGGGACGCGCCGCGCGTGGTCGCGAAGGGGACGGGTCTCGCGGCGGCCCGGATCCGGTCGGCCGCGCGCCGGGCCGGCGTGCCGATCGTGCGCGACGTCCCCCTCGCCCGCGCGCTCCACCGCCTCGCCGACGTCGGGGACGAGATCCCCGAGGAGCTGTACGACGCCGCCGCCGCGCTGCTCGCCCACCTCTACGGACCCCCGGAGATCCCATGACGCCGCTCCACGCACTCCTCGCCCGGCTCCGCGGCGCCGGCGAGGCGGTCTTCGCGCTCGCCGTGCTCGCGATCGTCCTGCTCCTCGTCGCGCCGCTGTCACCGGGTCTGCTCGACGCGCTCCTCGCGCTGAACCTCGCCGGGTCCGCGACGATCCTGGTCGTCACCCTCTTCGCTCGGAGCGCGCTGCGCTTCGCGAGCTTCCCGACGCTGCTCCTGCTCACGACGCTCTTCCGGCTCGCCCTCAATGTCTCTTCGACGCGGCTCGTGCTCTCGCGGGGCGAGGCGGGGCGCGTCATCGAGGCGTTCGGGCGCGTGGTCGTCCAGGGAAACGCGGTGGTGGGCGCGGTCGTGTTCGCGATCCTGACGCTCGTGCAGCTGCTCGTCGTCGCGAAGGGGGCGGAGCGCGTCGCGGAGGTGGCCGCGCGGTTTACGCTCGACGCCATGCCGGGCAAGCAGATGGCGATCGACGCCGACGTCCGCGCGGGCGCGATCGACGCTGCGGAGGCGCGCCGCCGCCGGCGCGCCCTCGAGCGGGAGGGGCAGCTCTATGGTGCGATGGACGGCGCGCTCAAGTTCGTGAAGGGAGACGCGATCGCCGGCGTCGCGATCGTGCTCGTCAACGTGGCGGGGGGCCTCGTCGCGGGCGCGCTCCGGGGAATGGACGTCGCGGGCGCGGCGCGGCGCTACACCCTCCTCGCGATCGGCGACGGCCTGGTATCGCAGATCCCCGCGCTCCTGCTCGCGGTCTCGGCGGGGATTGCGGTGACGCGCGTCGCTGCCGAGGAGGAGGGGGACTCGCTCGGCGCGGAGATCGGGCGGCAGCTCCTCGCCGAGCCCGGCGCGCTCGCCGCCGTCGCGGCGCTCCTCGGCGCCCTCGCGCTCGCGCCGGGCCTCCCGGCGGCGCCCTTCCTCGTGCTCGCCGCCGGGGCGGCGGGGGGCGCGCACGCGCTCGGGCGCGCGCGCCGTGCCCGCGCGGGCTGCGAGGGGGCGCCTGCCCAGGGCATCGCCCCGGACGGCGCGCGCCCGCCCGCGCTCGAAGCGCCTTCGCCGCTCGTCCTGCTCCTCGGCGCCGACCTGCTCGCCCTCGCGCGTGCGAGCGAGGCCCGCTTCCTGGGCGAAGGGCTCGGCGCGATCCGCGAGCGGCTCTGGACCGAGCTCGGGGTGCACGTCCCGGCCATCGCGGTGCGCGGCGGCGGAGCGCCGGACGCGTGGGCGCTCCTCGTCGACGACGTGCCCTCCGCGTCCGGGCGCGCGCCGGCCTCGGAGGCGGTCGCGCTCGCCGCGCCGGACGATCTCGCGCTCGTCGGCATCGACGGCGTTCCGGATCGCGACCCGCTCACCGGACGTTGGGCGACGCGCGTGTCCGCCGCGGACGCGGCGCGCGCAGCCGCGCTCGGGGTCGTGCGGGGCCCGCTCGACCGCGTCCTCGCCGAGTGCGCGTGGGCCCTCGCGCGATCCGCCCACCTGCTCGTCGGGATCCAGGAGGCGCAGGCGCTGCTCGACGGCCTCGAGCCCACCGTGCCCGCGCTCGTGCGCGAGGCGGGCCGCCAGCTCCCGCCGGTGCTGCTCGCCGACGTCCTGCGCCGCCTCGTCGAGGAGGGGGTCTCGGTCCGGC
>WNFU01004550.1_pt1 | contig 19723 bp, 21 predicted proteins | sample 5400121 | NCBI WGS metagenome assembly WNFU01 (sample SAMN13153360, study PRJNA577476) | soil metagenome | isolation source: 100 cm soil or saprolite under grassland replicate 1 | place: USA:California | collected 2016-06-15 | reverse complement strand
GGCCGACCAGGTCCACGATCGGGTTCCCGAGCGCGCGAACTGGGGCAAGGTCGGCGTCGGCGTTCGCGCCGCTGTGACATATCTGGATCCCGGCGATGGGCTTGCCGTGCCAGGCTTGGGGCAGGAACGGGGCCGGCGGGGCGAGCCGCACGATCGCCGCGGCGGTCAGCTCGCGCGGGGCCGACTCGGTGAGGTCGCGATATGTGGCGAGCACGTCGTCGGCCCGGTCGGCGCTCCAGATGATGAGGCCGCCGGTGATGATCGGGCCGACCTGGTGCAGCCGGAAGCTGAACCGGGTGACCACCCCGAAGTTGCCGCCACCACCCCGCAGTGCCCAAAACAGCTCGGGATGCTGGTCGAGGTTGGCGGTGCGGATGGCACCGTCGGCGGTGACGACCTGGACCTCGGCGAGGTTGTCGACGGTCCAGCCGAAGCGGCGGGCCAGATAGCCAAAGCCGCCCCCCAGGGTCAGGCCGGCCACACCAGTTTCGGACACAAAGCCGAGCACGGTGGCAAGCCCGTGGGCCTGGGTTGCCTGGTCGACCTCCCCGAGCAGACAGCCCGAGCCGACGTGGGCGACCTTGGCGTCGGGGTCGACGGCGACCTCACGCAGGCGGGACAGGTCGAGGGTCAGGCCGCCCGGCGCCATGGAGGTTCCGGCGATGTTGTGTCCGCCGCCCTTGACGCTGAGCAGCACCCCGTTGTCCCGCGCGAACCCAACCGCGGCGGCGACGTCGTGAGCCGAGGCCGGCTGGAGGACAAGGGCGGGGAGCCTGGCCGCCATGCCGTTCCAGATCGAGACGGCCTCGTTCCAACCCTGGTCGCCGGCCACCAGCAGCCGGCCCTGGACCCGCGAGTCCAAGTCCTCCAGCTGCTCGGAGGTCAGGGTGTGGTGTCCGCCTTCAAGTCCGGCGAGCTCGATGGTGCTGGTCGTGGTCATGACGGGGCCTCCTCCAAGCCGGTCGGTTGTCCCCGTGTCCGGCCCGCCGGTATACTCCGAACGCCAGTAACCATATGCTTGCGTTTGGAGTATGTCAAGAGCTATGTCACGACCCCGCGACCCCTCTCCACCCGGCCTGACGACGACCTCGTACGCCATCCTGGCCCAGCTGGCCGTGCACCCGTGGTCCACCTATGAGCTGGCCCGCCAGCGGGTGCGCTACTTCCGCTACGTCTGGCCGCGGGCCGAAAGCGCGATCTACCGCGAGGTCAAGCGGCTGGCGGCCATGGGGCTGGTCGCAGCCAAGCGTGAGTACGTGGGGAAACGGCCGCGGACCGTGTACTCGATCACCGAGCCCGGGCGGCAGACCCTGCGCGAGTGGCTCGACACCCCGGTGACGCCGTTCGCGATGGACTTCGAGGCGATGATCCGGCTCTTCATCGCCCCCCTCGGGACCAAAGAGCAGCTCGTGGCCACCCTACAGCAGGTCCGCGACGACGCCCAGGAGATGCTGGCCTTCAGTGGCGCCGTGAAACAGGAGTTCCTGGACGGCCGGGCGGCGCTGCAAGACCAGGTCTACATCCGCGCCCACGCCGTCGACTTCTTCATCAGCCTCCTCACCACCGTCGACGACTGGGCCGAGCGGACCCTCACCGAGATCCAGGGATGGAAGGATCTCTCCCCCGATGGGAAGAACGATCGGGGGCTCGAGATCATGGCCCAGCTCCCGGCGCCGACCCCCCGTGAGCCCACCGATCGCACACCGGTGCCGCCTCGAACCCAGCGGCGGCGGCGGTCGTCAGGGTCAAGAAGCACAGAGGGCCCAGTCCCATAGGGTTGTGCTGATGAGTCCGTAAGGACCAAAGTCACCAAGTCAACCTGGCTCTTCACGAAGCTCACCAGCTGTGCTCGACGAGGAAGAGTCCTTCCGGCTCGCAGTTCCAAGATCCTTGGTTAGCTCGTACAGTCGAGCGATCTCATCTTGGACTCGACGGTTCGAATAGGGTCCTGCCAGCCAGGGGCATCGAGTTCTCGCTGGTCGTTTGAATCCCCGGTGGCGCGTCGGGTCGACTCTGTCTATCGTTCCGCCGTCGACACACACAGGAGGAGGATGCGTGATCGCAACGGAGCCATTCATGCTCGTCTTCCGGTTCATCCACATCGTGGCCGGGGTCCTCTGGGTGGGCTCCGCCTTCCTCTTCGTCGGGTTCATCGGACCGTCGGCCGCGGAGGTCGGACCGTCCGCCGGGCCCCTGCTGACGGCGGCGGTCAAGAAGCGGAAGGTCGCCAAGGTCATCACCGGCCTGGGCTTCACGACGGTGATCGCCGGGTGGGTGATGTGGTTGAAGGACATGGGCGACTACGACTCGCTCGGCGACTGGGTGACCTCGCGCTTCGGGCTCGTCATCACGATCGGTGGCGTGCTGGCGACGATCACGGCGTTCGTGGGTGCGATCGGCGTCGGGGCGAACGTGGAGCGCCTGGTCGACGTGGGGAACGAGGTCGCCGCGTCGGGGGGTCCCCCTTCAGTGGAACAGCAGACTCGGATCGATCGGCTCTCGGCCGCCGTCGAACGGCACGGGAAGGTCGACCTGTTGCTCCTGCTCCTCGCCGTCACCGCCATGGCCACCGCGCGCTACTGGTAACGACCCTCCCCTCGACGCAACCTGCCCGGGGGCCGCGGCCTTGACCCGGGCCGGCGGCCGGTCTTGTATTCACCCGTGCGATGGTTCGCCGTGGCTGGCGGCTGCCTGCTCGCGACCCAGTGGGTCCTCCTGACGCTCTTCTTCGTGCGGAAGAACGAGGCGGCGGACCGGGCCTCGAACGTGGTGGCGATCCCGGCGCTGATCGCGATCGGGGTCTCGATGGGAGCGGTCCTGGACCGTTTCGCGGAGGACGTCCCCGTGGTCGCCTCCGTCGTCACGGGGATCGGGCTCCTGGCGGTCACCGTGAACCTGGGCCTGACGGTGGCCCTGGTGCTCGAGGCGGTTCCGTTCCCGCGCATCGCGATGCCGGCCACCCTGTCCTGGGCCGTCCTGTTCCTGTGGATCGGGGCGGCCAGCGTCCTGATCGTGGCGGAGGGCCGTCTGCCGGCCTGGCTGGGCTGGATCGGAATCGGCACGATCGCCTACGCCATCGCCCTCCTCGCCGTCATCATGCGGAACCCGGAGGTTCGGACCGGAGTCGGCGTCCCGTCCCGGGCCCAGATGGCGGCGGGCGCCCCCATCCTGGTCCTGATCCCACTCTGGTTCGTCCTCCTGGGAGTCAACCTCTGAACGACCGGGCCGCGGCGAGTACCGTGGATCGGTACACATCGACGAAAGGCACTCCGATCGCGGTCGATCGCTCGTGCGTGGATGACAACGAGGCCCAGTTGCGCCGGCTACGCGACCGGGTCGACGCGGCGGAGGCGGCCGATCGGGCGGTGGCCGGGATAACGGACACCCTCCTGGCCCTGAACGAGCGGACGGGGCTCCTGATCAACCCCTTGCGCGCCGAGCACCGGCAGGAGCACGTCGACGAGCTCGAGAGGGTCCTCCGGTCGGCTGGCTGAGGCGCGGATTGGACGAGGGGAACGGCCAGGCCCACCGGATCTCCCGGATCGGCGCGATGCTCCGGATGCGGTGCCCCCGGTGCCTGCGGGGGAAGCTGTTCCGGGGCCTGCTCGACATGTGGGAGCGGTGCCCGGTGTGCGGGCTGCGGTTCGAACGCGAAACCGGGTACTTCACCGGCGCGATGTACACGAGCTTCCTGATCGCCCTGCCCCTCGTGTTCGCGATCTTCGGGGTCATGTGGCTGTTCTCCTCCCGGACCCTGCTCGCCGCGGAGGTGCTCCTGCTGGTCACCACCGTCCTGTTCGTTCCGCTCGTGCCGCTGGTGTTCCGGTACTCCCGCGTGCTGTGGATGTACTTCGACTGGCGGTTCGGGCCGGACCGGGGGGCCGGTACCGACCCGCCGCCGGACGGGTCGGGCGGCGCGCCGCTGTAGACGGGTCAGGATCGAACCATCGCCAGCGCCGTGGCGACCAGCTGGGCGTTGTCGGCGGCGACGGACCCGTCGGGAAGCGTGAGCACGTCCTCGAGCCCGATCCGGACGTCGCGGCCCTGCCGGAGGGCTGCGCCGATCACGGCCCACGTGGCCGGGCCGTCGCCGTGATAGAGGCGCGGAGCGAGCACCCCGCCGGCGTCGAGCAGCGCGTCGATGGCGGCAGCGTCGGCCACGGCCGCACCCGGCTCCGATTCCTGGGTCTCCACCAGCACGCGCACACAGCGCCCCGCGAGTCCCGAGGTCACCAGCGCCGCGGCATCGCCCGTCGAGGCCAGCCCCGCCTCCACCCCGATCCCCGCACCGAGCAGCGCCTCGCACAGCTCCGCGACTCCCTCCTCGGAGAGGTTCACCGACGCGAAGTCAGGCCGCTCGGCCGGATCCAGGGCTCCCCACGCCGACACCGCACGCACCCGGTCGGCGGGGTCCGGCAGGATCCACCCAGCGGTGGTCACGCCCACCGGGATCCGCCCCGCCTCCCGCACGGCCCGTACCGCACGGCCGACGGAACGCGCTTCGAGCGTCTCCAGGCCGTCGCTCCCCCGGGGATGAACGTGAACGGCCCCGGCGCCCGCCACCGCGACCGCCTCGGCATCGCGAGCCAACTCCCCGGTCGTGAACGGGATCCGGGGGTGCTCTCCGCGCGAACGATTTCCGTTCAGGCAGGCCTTGACCAGCACCTCGGACTCAGGAGAGCGCCAGGTTCGGCAGGGCGGAGACCACACCGGTCAGATCGAACAGCCGCCGAACCGGAGGCCGGACGCCGCGGAGCGTGAGCCTGCCGCGAGCGGACCTCGCGACCTCGATCAGCACCCGGAGCCCCTGGCTGTCCACGAACGTCACCCCGGCCATGTCGAGGTCGAGGTCGACCCACCCGGTCGCCAGCGGGGGGACCACGGCCTCGCGCAGGAGCGGGGACGTCGCGGCATCGATCTCCCCCACCAGGGCCACCTCCGCCGACGGCCCGTCGCGCCGGACCTCCGCCCGGAAGACCGGCCCCCGGCTCTCGTCGTCTTCCCGTTCGGCCATCTCCCTCTCCCGTGTTCGCGCGGCCGTGACCGGATCATCGAGCCCGTCGGGCCGCCGGTCAACCCCTCTCGTGAGCGTCGAACGACGACGCCCCGGAGGGGTGTCCCGTCCGGGGCGTCGTCGGTCGATCGTCGGGGCGGCGGCTCACCAACTCGCGTGTCAATTCCCGCCGCCGGATGCCGATACTTGGGGACGTGGATTCGAACGGTCAGCTGTTGAAGATGCTGACGCCTCCGGGGCCGATCAGCAGGCCGACGATGATGAGCACCAGGCCTGCGAGCACGCCCCCGCGTACGAGGGTCACGATCCCCGCGATCACCAGGACCACCGCGAGGATCCACAGGAGCGTGAGCACCGGGCCGGTCAGTGCGAGTGCTGCCATCATGGCTCCAACCTCCTTCGCGGGCTTCCTTTCGGGTCCCCCCTCCGGACCCTTGGGGTGTTCCCCCTCCGCGCATCCCCAAAACCGCCCCGTGACCCGTGCGAAGCCGGCGCGCGCCCGACCCCGTTTCCGTTGCATGATGTGCGGGTACGAACGATCTTCGAGCCGGGCCCGAGTGCTGTCCGCGTGGGCGGGCCGGGGTCGAGGCTGAGGCTCGGGACCATGGCCACCCTGGAAGCTGTCGCGCCGGTGATCCGCTCCTTCCGCGCCCATCCCTCGTCGCTGTACCAGGTTCGTCAGTTCATCCGGCTACAGGCCGAGGCGGCCTCGCTCAACCAGGAGACCACCGACGACTTCTTGCTGGCGGTCTCCGAGGCGTGCGTCAACGCCGTCCTGCACTCCTCCAGCCGGACCGTGAGGGTCAGCTGGCGGCACGCCGGCGGGTGCGCGGAGGTCATGGTCCAGGACGAGGGGATCTTCCACCGACGCCTCCCCATGCCCGAGATCGAGGGCCCAAGCGGGCGCGGGATCCTGCTGATGATGGCGGTCATGGACGAGGTCACGATCCGCGAGGGCAATCCCCGCGAGCCCGGCACCCGGGTCCGCCTCCGCAAGTGCCAGTCGGAGATCTGACCGCTCCTTGATCCGGTGGGCACGTATCGAACGTATGTTCTATCATCACTCGATGGAGCGGGAGCAGCTCTTCGAGATCGCACGCCGCACGTTCGACGCCCCGGAGTTCCGCGGCATCGAGTTCATCGAATCCGAGGCCAAGACCGTCATCAACCGGGTCCCCGGCAACTTCCTCCCGTTCAACTGGACCATCAACCCATATCGGGGATGCCTGCATGCGTGCGTCTACTGTTTCGCCCGTCCCACTCACGCCTACATGGACATGAATGCGGGGCGGGACTTCGAGACGAAGATCGTGGTGAAGGTGAACGCGCCGCAGGTGCTCCGGCGGCAGCTGGCTGCCAAGTCGTGGAAGGGCGAGCACATCGCGATGGGGACGGGAACGGATCCGTACCAGCGGGCCGAGGGGCGGTACCGGCTGATGCGGGGGATCATCCGGGCCCTCATCGACTACCGGAACCCGTTCTCGATCCTGACGAAGGGAACGCTGATCCTCCGCGACCTCGACCTGCTGGTGGAGGCGGCGAAGGTCGCCGACGTCGCGACCGCGTTCTCGGTGGGGACGGTGGACGAGGAGGTGTGGCGGAGCACCGAGCCCGGGACGCCCCATCCCATGCGCCGCCTGGAGGCCGTGGCCGCGCTGAACGAGGCGGGGATCCCGGCGGGGGTCCTCATGGCTCCGATCCTGCCCGGCATCAGCGACCGGCCGGAGCAGCTCCGCGCGGTGGTGGAGGCGGCCATCGAGGCCCGGGCCACGCACGTCTCCCCGATCATGCTGCACCTCCGCCCGGGCGTGAAGGAGGAGTTCATGCCGTGGCTGGCGGAGCACCATCCGGACCTCGTGCCGCGCTACGAGCGGACGTACACGAGGGCCTACGGACCGGTCGCCGAACGCAAGGCCCTCGGCGCCAGGGTGGGCCGGCTGATCGACGACGCCGGCGGCCTCCGGCCGCGCGAGCACCTCTCCGTCCCCCGCTGGCGGCGGCCCCAGGCCCCCGATCGCCAGGCGCCGCCCGAGCAGCTCAGCCTGCTGTAGCGCCGGCGGGGGCGGTGGACCCGGTTGCTACAATCGCTGCGCACGCGGTGGCCGTAGCTCAATCGGTTAGAGCACCAGGTTGTGGTCCTGGGGGTTGGGGGTTCAAGTCCCCTCGGTCACCCTCCACATACGCTGTTGGGGCTCGACCGGGCTGTATCATCCCCCCGGGCCTCTAGCTCAATCTGGCAGAGCAACGGACTCTTAATCCGCAGGTTCAGGGTTCGAATCCCTGGGGGCCCACAACCGCTGCCCATCGGGTCGCATCCTTCCCCGGCATCGCATTTCACATTGGCGCAACGCGATCGCCTTCCTACGGCGCCGCGTAGCAGCCGTCGAGGGCGGGCCTGCCGGCGATCGCGCTCGGGCCGGCGCTCTGGCAGGCGAACTCGATGTGGCGGTTGGGGCCCTGGGCGTCGTCGGTCCACACGGCGTTGGCGCCACCCGCCGGGTCCAGGGCGATCGCGATGGAGTCGGCCAGCCGGCGGTTCGCGTTCGGCACGGCCGAGCAGAAGATGCCGAACGAGCAGATCCCGCCCCTGTGGACGGCCCGTGGATCGAGCAGTGTCGACGCCACCTGCGGCGCGTTCACGTACGACGCCGTCCCCTCGCTGACGGTGGCGACGGCCCGGGTGACCTGGGAGAACCCGATGAACCACACGCTCTTGGGGTCGTTCGGCCGGAGGGTGGACGACTTGTAGTACACGACGTCGACGCGGCCAGAGGAGCCCCCGGCCGCCCACGGGAAGAAGTTGGATCCGGGCCCCGCGTTCAGCTTCACCGGCTTGGTCCAGTGCGCGCCCCGGTCGGGCGAGGTCACCATCAGCAGGTCGGTCGAGTTCGGCGCCTCCTCGCAGGCCTGCCCGCTCTCGCACCCCTCGACGAACCCCACGGGATCGTCGTGGTGGCGGACCGGGAGGAACACGTGGAGCTGGCCGGCCCGTTCGATGGCGAACGAGGCGAAGATCTTGTCGGCGTTGTCGCCGGTCTTGGCGGTCATGTCGAACGCCCCCCGCCAGGCGAGGTGCGTGGTCCACGTGTCGCCGCCGTCGGTGGACACTGACATCCACGCCTTGTTGAACGGGCCGATCTGCGAGTAGTTGCATCCGGTGGCCACGTTCGACGTGACGTCGTTCCCGGACAGCCACAGGGCGTAGACGGTCCCGGTGCGCTGGTCGACCTGCACGCCGCCGGGGATCGTGTTGCACGACGACGAGTTGAGGGCGTCCGGGTCGTTCGTGATGTTCTTCGGCTCGGAGAACGTCTTCCCGCCGTCGGTGGAGACCGTCACGTAGGCCAGCTCCTCCGGCGAGAACGTGTGGTACTCGAGATACACGCGGGTGTGGTCCGGGTCCCAGGGCCCGGCGGATGCCTTGGGGTACACGTCGATCCACGGCCGGTCGGACGCCCCGGGGTGGCTGTCGGCGGGCTCGCTCTTCTGGGGCCAGTGATGGGCGTTGTCCACGCTCCGGTAGATGCAGGTATGGAGCGAGAACGCGTCGCCGCAGATCTGGCCGTTGTAGATGGCGCCCGCGGCGTCGACGGCGTTCGTCACGTCGCCGCCCCCGTCGGGGTCGGGCATCCCGCGGTTCTGCCACTTCAGGCCGTTCCGGGAGACCGCGAACTCCCCGGGCACCTGCCACGACACGAACCGGACCCCGGCGTTGTTCAGGGCGATGGACGGCTCGCTGCCGAAGTCCGACAGGGGCAGGAACCGCAGGTCCACCTGGAACCCCAGCGGGGACGTCCTGACGGCGGCGAACGACGGCCGGTGAGCGGGTGGTGCCCCGGAGGCCGACACGTTGGCAACCAGGACGAGCGCGACAAACGGGACGAGGACGACGATCTTCCGCGGCATGCGGGCACCTCCGAAACGAGGCCGCGGGGGCGCCGCACACAGGGTACTACCAGCGACTCAGGCCGGTTCGGGTGTCGGCACGCCTCCGGCCGCGGCCCGCGACACCATCCGCCTGGCCCGGAGCAGCTCGGCCACCGACCATGCCTGGAACGGACACCCGGTGGCCGCGTGGGGAGCATCGCCGTCCGCGGTCTCCGACACCGATCCCAGGCCCCACTCGGCCACATGCGCCTCCAGGCCGTCCAGCGCGCCGTCCACGGACACCCCCGTCTTCAGCGCCGCCTCCACGAACGGCCCGATGAGCCACGGCCACACGGTCCCCGAGTGGTAGGCCTCATCCCGCTCGGCGGGGCCGCCCCGGTGCCAGCCCCGGTACCCGGGCTCGTCCTGCCCCATCGACCGCAGCCCCAGCGAGGTCAGCAGGGTCCGCTCGCAGGCCCGGACGACCTGCGCGCCGTCCGGTATCGGGGCGAACGGCAGCGAGACCGCCAGGATCTGGTTGGGACGCATGGCCGCGTCGTCGCCTCCCGGCCCGTCCACCACGTCGAACAGTCCCCCGTCGTGGACGAACCGGCTCCGGAACGACTGCCGGGCGGTCGCCTCCAGGGTCCGGACCTCTCCGGCGTCATCGCCGCGCCGCTCCCCGAGGTCGGCGATCGTGGCCAGCGCATTCACCCACAGCGCGTTCACCTCCACCGGCTTCCCCGCCCGCGGCGTGACCGGCCGGCCATCCACCCGGGCGTCCATCCAGGTGAGGGCGACGCCGTCGGCGCCCTGCGACAGCAGGCCGTCGTCGCCGGCGCGGATCCCGTAGCGGGTCCCCTCCACGTGGTGCCGCACGATGTCACCGAACGGGTCCGCCATGGCCGCCGCGAGATCGAGGTCGCCGGTCCAGTCGACATGGCGGCCCACCGCGTGGACGAACCACAGCGTCGCGTCCGCCGTGTTGTACCCGGTGCCACCCGCGTCCGCCGTGTTCGCCAGCATGCCCTCGGAGAGCGACGTGGCGTGGCCTTCGAGCAGCACCCGCCCCTCGTCGGCCCGCCCGGTCTCCAGGAACAGGCCCTCGTAGGAGGTCATGGTGTCCCTGGACCAGTCGGCGAACCATGGGTATCCGGCCACCACGGCCGGGCCCGCCACCACGAACTGGTCGGCCGCGATGGCCAGGTGGCGGTCCGCCTCGTCGCGAGGCTCGGCCCTGGCCGCGACGTCCGCCGCCCGGTCCCGGGCCCCCTGCACGAGGACGGCGGCCGGCAGCGGAGCCGATCCGTCGGTCAGGTCCGGGCCGGCCCACGCCACCACCTCGAGCGTCTCCCCCGCCCCGAGATCCCGGCCGAACCGCCCGCCGAAGAACAGGTCCTCGCGGTCGGTCAGGCCGCGACCCGCCTCCTCCCGGTGGCTGACCCCCCGGTACCACGCCGCCCCGGCCGGGTCGAACCCCGGCCCCCTGACCCGGTACCGCCCCTCGAACACGTAGCCGTCGTCGAGCTGGTCGACCTCCGGCTCCCAGTTGCCGAACCGCTCCGTGTGGGCGTCCCGCCACGTGCCCAGGGCCTCCAGCTCGACCCGGACGGGCCCCGGCGCGCGGATCACCCGCATCACCACGCCGACGGCGGGCCGGCCGTGGGCCATGGCCACCTCGCGTTCCAGCACCACGTCGCCGATCTGCCACCGCCACGTGGGGACGCCGTCTCGGAGCGCGAACGACTCCAGCGCCAGGTGGCCCTGGGGCGCCACCGCGGTCCCCGCCCATTCATGAACGGCCAGCCGGACCCGGTTGTCGCCGAGCACCAGCACGGGGTCCAGCGAGGCCAGCGCCAGCATCCGGCCCCTCGGCGGTTCCGTGGCCACCATGAGCAGCCCGTGGTACCGGCGGGTCCGCAGGCCCCCCACCGTGCCCATCGCGTAGCCACCCAGGCCGTCGGCCACCAGCCACTCGCGGGCGGACGCCTCCGCGAGGTTGCCGCACACCTGCCGCCCGAAACGGATCTCCGCCGTCACCCGCCCATCCTCCCCCGCGACCCGCCGGCCGGTCCAGGTCGAGCGTCGCTCCGATCTGACACTCGAATGGCACTGCGCGTGACACCCCCCGGGAGCGAGCATGGACATGTCATCTCGAGATGGAGGCTCCCCCAATGAGATCCCGAACGCCCGCCCTGCTGATCGCACTGTTCTGTCTGGCCGCGGCCGGCGTGCTGGGGCTGTCCAGCGCGGGAGCGGCCCCCCGGCCCGCCGCGAAGGCCGCGAAGGCCGTCCAGTGCGGCGAGTGGCGATGGGGCGTGAAGACCCTCTCCGACGGACGGGCCAAGGGCGTCGGCTACCGGCCGCTGGTCCGGAAGGTGGGGTTCCTGCGGGGCCTCCCCGAGCCCTCGTTCCTCGACTCGTCCACGAAGCGCATCCGCCACAGCGCCGAGATGCGCACGTACACGATCAAGGTGGCGCTGCTGAAGGCGGCGCTGGAGGAGGATCACGACATCCACCTGGTGGTCGCGCCGGCCGCCGCGAAGGCCAAGTCCATGATCGTCGAGTTCCCCGACCCCAAGTGCAAGGGCGCCGCGGGCTCGTACAAGAAGGCGAAGATCGCCGCGGCCCGGAGCGCGCTCCTGAACGACTGCGGCGCGATCGGCTCCGGCTCCACCAAGCTCACGGGGACGGCCACCATCACCGGGGTTGGCTTCTACGACGCGAAGCACGGCCAGGACGGAGAGGCCCCCAACGGCATCGAGCTGCATCCCGTGCTCGCCTACACGGGGACGTGTTCGAAGGCCGGCACCGGCGGAGGTGGTGGCGGAGGGGGCGGTTCGAACTGCGACCAGAGCTACCCGACCGTGTGCATCCCCCCGCCCCCGCCGGACCTGGACTGCGGCGACATCCAGTTCACGAACTTCAAGGTGGTCCCGCCGGACGACCAAGGCTTCGATGGCGACGGCGACGGCGTGGGCTGCGAGACCTGAGTCCTTCGCGATCGCTCGGCCGTGCGGGCTGGGTTGAAGGCCCATCGGCACCTGGGTAGCGTTCGACTCCCGCCGGGAGGAGGCTCGGAATGACGCGTGGTTTCGTTCGTATGCTCACCCTCGTCTCGGGCGCGGCCGCGTTCGCTCTGCTCTTGCCCCTGGTCGCACAGGCGACGGGTCCGGGCGATCTCGATCCGGCCTTCGGCGGCGGCGACGGGATGGCGACATTCAGCCTCAGCTCCGAGTCGGAGAGCATCGGGACCGTCCTGGCCACCACCGGAGGCAGGATCCTCCTGCTCGGCGAGGACGACGGCCCCGTCGAGAGCATCGCCGTCGCGCGACTGACCGCCGCCGGCGACCCGGACACGGGATTCGGCGGCGGCGACGGAAAGGTGCGGATGCAGTTCCTCGACGGGTCGGACGCCTACAACGGCCTCGTGGTCCTGCCCAGCGGGAAGATCGCGGTGGCGGTAGCGACCAGCGCCTCCGGGGGCCGTTCGAAACTCGGGGTCGGACGGTTCACGGCATCGGGTGTGGCCGACTCCACGTTCGGCGGTGGCGACGGCAAGGTGATCATCGACCTGGGGAAGGACTTCTACGCCTACGACATGGTGGCCCTGCCCAGCGGCAAGCTCCTGATCTGCGGGGAGTTCTACGTCACCGACGATGACGCGAAGTTCCTGGTGGTGCGGTTGAAGGCGAATGGGACGCTCGATCACTCGTTCGGCGGCGGCGACGGGATCGCGCAAACGCAGTTCCGGGCGCTCGACGACGGCGCCTGGCGGATCGCGCTCGACACCCAGGGTCGGATCGTGGTGGACGGCTGGGTGGAGGAGGCCGGCGGCGGCGGCGACTACGACATCGGTGTGGCCCGGTACATGCCGGACGGCGCACCCGACCACACCTTCAGCGGCGACGGCAGGGTGGTCACCCAGATGTTCGAGCACGCCGACGACTGGGCCTACGGCCTCGGCCTGCAGGGCAACAAGATCGTCGTGGGAGCCCACGCCGACCCGGGGGACGGGAGGAAGCGGATCGCGCTGCTCCGGTACCTCCCGGGGGGCGGTCTCGACCCTGACTTCGGTGGAGGCGATGGGGAGGTGATCACCCCGAACGGGGACACGTCCACGAGCCTCGAGGACCTGGCTATCGACGGGAACAACCGGATCCTGGCGTCCGCCACCGTGGCCACGTCGCCCACGCAGTTCCTGGTGGCCCGGTACTCACCCTCGGGGAAGCTCGACACCGGGTTCGGGACCGACGGGTTCGCCACGGCGAGCTTCGCGAGCGGCAGCTCCGAAGCGAACCTGTCGGTGGCCGGCAACGGGAAGGTCGTGGTCGCCGGACACACCGGCGGCGACACGGCGGTGGCCCGCTTCCTGCCCTGAGGTATCGGGTGGAGGGCCCGCCGGGCCCGGTCGTCACACCGTCCGCTCGAACGCGCCGATGTTGCAGGCCGGGCCCTGGGGCCTGGGGACTCCTCGCTGGTCCGCGTCCACGGCACCGGCCCCTGCGTCGCGGTGTTCAGCGCCAGGATGGTCGCCTCGAGTGTCGCCGTCCCGGCGGTCACGTCCAGGCCCCCTCCCTGGATGAAGAGGTCCGTCCACGTCCTGTCCGTCGAGCGTCCCCTGCGGGTTCCCCTTCAGGGTGAGGGTCTTCGCCACGGCGAAGTTCCCCATGCACGTCCCCTTGATCAGCAGCGTCGATCCGGCCGGCGCGGCCTCGATCCTGGCCAGGAGGTTCGCCGAGCCGCAGTTCACTCCGATGGTGCCTGCCGAGGCCGGCGCCGCGGCCAGCGACCCGGCGGCCGCTACCGCCACGACGAAGAACACCGCGAAGGCCGTCCGGGCCTGCGTCGCACTCTCATCCGATCCCCCTCCCGCCCGTGCCCGGACACATGATGTTCGTGGGACGACATCCTTCCTGAAGCGCGCCGATCGCGCACCGGGGGGTCATCGGCGCGTGGGTTGAAGGTCCACCGGGCCTTGGGTAGCGTTCGTCTCCCCAGGGAGGAGGCTTCGATGACCCACGGCATCCGCCGCGCGCTCACCCTCATCGCGGGCGCGGCGGCATTCGCCCTGTTCACGCCGCTGACCGCACAGGCGAGTCCCGGCGACCTCGACGGCACGTTCGGCGGCGGTGACGGGATGGCCACGTTCAGCCTGGCGCCCGTGAGCGAGGAGGCCGGGACCGTGCTGGCGACGACCGGCGGAAGGGTCCTCATCCTCGGCGAGGACGTGGCCGCGCAGGACGTGGCCGTCGCGCGGCTGGCCCCGAACGGCGACCCCGACACCACGTTCGGCGGGGGCGACGGCCTGGTCACGATGCATTTCCTCGACAACCTGGACGACTGGAACGCGATGGTGGTCCTGCCGGGCGGGAAGATCGAGGTCGCCGTGGACACCAGCGGCGTGGGGATCGACAAGCTCGGGTTGGGCCGGTTCACCCCGGCAGGCGTCGCGGACGGCACGTTCGGCGGGGGTGACGGCAAGCTGATCATCGGTTTCGGAAGCGACTTCGCCGCCTACGACATGGTCGCCCTGGACAACGGGAAGCTGCTGATCAGCGGGGAGATCTTTCTGGGGGGCGGGAACTCGAGGTTCATGGTGGTCCGGGTGAAGGCGAACGGATCGCTCGACAACTCGTTCGGGGGTGGGGACGGGTTCGTCCAGACGGAGTTCCGGACAGGGGGGGACGGGGCCTGGCGGATCGCCGTGGACACGCACGGCAGGATCGTCGTCGCCGGATGGGCCCAGGAGGGCTCCGGATCGTACGACACCGCGGTGGCGAGGTACGAGCCGGACGGAACCCCGGACCACAGCTTCAGCGGGGACGGCAAGCTCATCACGCAGGTGTTCGAGAACGACGACGACTACGCCATCGGACTCGGCCTGCAGGGCGACAAGATCTTGGTTGGCGAGTACCTGAGCCTCAACGGAGCCGAGCACCTCGGAGTGATCCGGTACCTCCCGAACGGGCAGCTGGACCCGACCTTCGGCGGTGGGGACGGCGAGGTGATCACGCCAAACCCCGGCGACGATCAGCAGGCGGTGGACCTGGCGATCGACGCGAACAACCGGATCCTGGTGGGAGGGCGCCTGGAGAGTGCGACAGAGCAGTTCCTCGTGGCCCGCTACGGCCCCAACGGGAAGCTGGACCCGGTGTTCGGCACGAGCGGGTTCGCCGCGTCGACCTTCGGCTCGTTCGCCGGCGCAGAGGGGATGTCCGTCGCCGGGAACGGCAAGATCCTGGTGGCCGGTGATGTCGGAAGCGACACCGGCGTCGCCCGGTTCCTCCCGTGACACACGGGGGACGCCGGCCACGTCGCCCCCTCATCGATCACTCGGGGCACTGTTCGCCTCGGGGAAGATGCCCCATGCACGCCGGAGGCCCCTGCCTGGCCGAGTGATCGATGTCGGCTCGATCGGGGAAGGCTCTTCGCGGCAAGGGCGCCGGCTCGCGGGCGGTCGTGCACCCCAACCTGAACTGACGACGCGGAGCTTCCGCGTTGAGCGAAGGGAGCATCGACCGAGAGAGCCAGGAAACGAGTCCCGACTTCACGGCGCAGAAACGACTCGGTCTGGCCCGTGGTCGCGGCGCAGACGTCGAACCTGCTGACCGGCCACCCGACGTGGAAGATCCGCCAGTACCAGCCGCCGCTGCACAAGGGGAACATCTGCACGCTGGGGATCGCCTGCCCGCCGGCCATCACGGACCGGAGCTGAGGAGCGAGCGTCCGGGCCTCTCGCACCCGGGCCCGGGCACGCTATCCGGCCAGGTACCTCGCGGCGCCCCCGTCGAAGTCGGTTGCCGTCTGCCGCACCGTGACGCCCGCCACCAGGCGGTCGCCCGGGTAGTTCAGGACTCCCTGGAGCTGTCCTTCCGATCCGAAGTCGTCGAACACCTTCCCGTCGCCGGAGAGGGAGTTGTCGAGCGTGCCTCCCGGCCGGTACCGGGCCAGCGCGCCGACGAAGTCCGAGCCCTGCAGGCTGTCACCGACGGCGACGATCTTCCCGGTCGGCTGGACCACGACGCCGCTCACGAAGTCGTTGTGGTCTCCCAACGCCGTGACCACCCTCCCGTTCGCGCTGAAGGTGTGGTCGAGCGAGCCGTTCGGGTGGAGCCGCACGACAGCCCAGTTCGAGTTCGAGCCGCTGAGGAAGACCTCGCCCGCCACCACGATGGCGCCGTCCGATTGGATCGCGACGGCCTCCGCGGTGTCGTAGGTCTGGAAGTCGATCCTGAGCTTCCCGTCGCCGGAGAAGGTGGGGTCGAGCGTCCCGTTCGGACGGTATCGCAGGACGAGGAAGTCGGAGCTGCTCTCGGCGGCGCCGGCGACTCCGACGGCGACGATCTTCCCGTCGGTCTGAACCGCGAGCGCCCTGATCTGCGAGGCGTCGAGGACCGAGGTGGTGACCCTCGCGTCGCCGCCGCCGAACGATGAATCGGGCGCCCCGGACGGCATGAACCGGACCATCGCCGGGCGGAAGTCCCCGCCGACCTCGGCCCGGCCACCGACCAGGATCCTGCCGTCGGACTGGACCGCGACGGCATAGGCCTCGTCGCTCCCACCGGCGAAGTCGACGGTGACGAAGCCGCCGAAACCGGTGTCGACCGCGCCACCGGCGCGGAATCGCTCCACGAAGAAGTCGCGGCTCCCGCCGCTGACGTCATGGCGCCCGGCGACGACGATCTTCCTGTCCGGCTGGACCGCCAGTCCCATGCGCTCCTGGTCCATCCCCATGGGGAAGGTCCGCTTCCCGTCGCCGCTGAAGGTCGTGTCGAGGGCGCCCCCCGCACGGAAGCGCATGAGCGCCCCGTCCTGGAAGTCGGATGACCCGAGCACCACGATCTTCCTGCCCGACCGGGCCACCCCGTACGCGCGGTCGCTGCCGTCGGTGCCGAACGAGATCGTCGCGAGCCCATCGCCGCTGAACGACGTGTCGCGGTCGCCTGATGCCGCGGCGGCGGGCGCAGCCAGCGAGAGCAGCACGGCAACGACGGTGAGGACGGTGACCTTCCGGGGCACTGGCATTCCTCCCTCATGGATCGAACCCGGACAAGCGACGCATCGAGGCGCGCGCGCAATGATGACGACCGGCGAGCCCGGTGGCAAGGCACATGGTGGCCCTGTTCATCCGCATCACGGCAATCCAGGCCGGCACCCTGAACGTCAAGGAGATCTGAGGAAGTCACGCCCGAGGACTCTGCGGGAACCCGGGTAGGCTGCCCACCTCGGTCGCCCGCGAGAGTGGCGGAACGGCAGACGCGCCGGACTTAGGATCACCCCATGCCGGTCTTGGTCAGTGTCGCGGTGTACGTCCTTGTGTCGTCTAGCTGGGCAAGTCTCCGACACCCACCCAGGATCATGTCAGTTGGTGACAGCCTGTCTTCGGTGGTTCGGTAGAAGTTTCGGTAGAAGTCGGCCCATGGGGTGGCCTCGTGCGACTCACGGGCTGGAAGTCGAGAGCCAGGTGCAGAGCTACGCCGCGAGCACCGCGGAGCAGTGTGCCCTGGCCGCTCACCGCCGCCTGTACCGGGCGACCACGTCTGACGCCGAGGCTGACCTCTTCCGTGTCAGGGATATCCGAAGCACCTCTCTGTGGTCCCTTGTGAGTGGCTCCGTCACGGACCCCAATCGGCGAAGTCCTCTTCCACGAGCGTCTGGGTGATCTGCACCGGCTCCGATCCGTCGAGTCGCATCGTGTAGATGTCGTAACGCTCTCCCCCCACCGCCCCCATGAAGACGATGCTCGAGCCGTCNNCCGTCCGGGGAGAACGCGGGGCCGTACGAGTTCGTCACCCCTCCCCGAACGGGGATCTCGGTGGTGGTCCCGTCAAGATCGATGAGGAAGAGGGCCCCATCCGAGGCCGCGAGGATGGATCGTCCGTCGGGCGACCAGTCACACCCGAGGGTGAACGTCGTGTCGGTGAGGCGATGCCTGCCGGTCCCGTCGACGTTCACGACCATCAGCCGTTCGTCCTCCTGGAGGTAGGCGAACTGGGAGCCGTCGGGCGAATAGCCACAGAGCCCGACCCGATGGTGCGTCGTCACGGCCTGAACGTCACCGCCGTCCGTCGACCGGACGGTGTACAGGCCGTCCCGAGCCGGGTGGGCGTCGTCGAACCCCTCACACGCGAGCCGATCGCCGTCGGGAGACCACTCGAAGCAGGCAAGGTTCAGCGTCGGATCGGGGCTGTCGAATGCGTGGAACCCCGTCCCATCGGCGTTCACGAGCCCGCCGGTCACGAGACCATCGGGGGGAGACACGTACACGGCCAACTGTCGGCCGTCCGGGGACCAGTTCGGCGCGCCGAGCCACCCCATATCGGGCAGCAGCGGCCGCATGTTCGTCCCGTCGGCGTTCGACGTGGACATGTGGAGGTTGTCGTCGACGTCCCAGTACCCCCACACGAGATGCCCCTGAGGCGGGGATGTCGAAGGGCTGTCGCTCACAGGAGGCGTCGATCCGGGCGGGCTGCCGATCGAGGCGCCGCCGGTGCCGGACCCGGCCCCGGCCCCGGCCCCGGAGGAGCCCGACCCACCCGTACACGCCAGCACGAGCAGGACGCAGAGCGCGAGGCCGAACCGAACGACACTGAGGCGAGGCGATCTCATTTCCAGACTCCCTCTTGGGGCATCCGTCTCCAACGAATCGGCGGATCGATCTGTCATGACGTCACCGGCGGACCCCCCAGGCGGCCTCGTTCCCCGTGAGACCGAGCGGGGCCAGGTGGCTCCCATCGGACACCATCGTGAGCAGGCGGAATCGGCCGCCCGGCTGCCTTCGTGTGAACACGATCCGCGCTCCGTCCGGTGACCACGAGGGCCAGAACGAGGACAGCGTCGCGCTGGAGGTGATCCGCCGGAGGCCCGTCCCGTCGGCGCCGATCACGTAGATCTGCGCGAGCCGCCCCCCCGGCGGCGGGTCGATGTCGCCGCCTGCGAACAGGATGACGGAGCCGTCGGGCGACTACGCGGGAGTCCCGGAGCTCCCGGCGTCGTCGACCCACTCCGTCAGCCGGCGAAGGCCGGTCCCGTCGACGTTCACCACGAAGAGAGCCGACAGGTTCGCCGGGTCCCCCGCGTCGACGAGCTGCCGATCCCGGACGAACACGATCCGCGTGCCGTCCGGGGAGTAGTCGGGCTCCTTGTCCACGTACCCGGGAAACGGATTCGCCGTGACCGGATGCATGCCCCCGCCGGCCACGTCCACGATGAAGATCCCGGCCGGCAGTCCGGGCTGCCCCTCGGCGCTGACGGCCAGATGTGCGCCGTCCGGAGCCCAGGCCGGAGAGAACTCCGCGCCGGGGCCGTTCGTGACCTGCGTGAGCCCCGTGCCGTCGGCGCTCACCGTGAAGATGTGGCCGGCCGCCGCGGACCAGTCACGCGTGGCGATGACCCGCCCGTCGTCGAATGCGACCGCCAACCCGTCGGGTGACCAGTCGGGATACTCGGCATTGCCCGCCGTGATCCGTCCGACACCGGTGCCGCCGGCGTCGGTGGTGTACAGCCGGTCACGTCCCTGCCCCTGCCCCGGGGACACGAACGCGATGCGCTCGTTGCGCTGCAGACCGAGCGTGGGCGGGCTGACCGCCGGAGCGGGCCGCCCCGACCGGAACGACCCGGTGAGCCCCACGGCGACGCCTGCGGTCACGAGCAGCGCGACGACCGCCGACCCGATCCGGCGGTTCCGACGTCGCCGATCGCGCCGGCGAAGGAGCCGTTCGAAGGACGGCTCGGGGGGCGACCACCGCTGGATCGTGCGCTCGAACAGGTCGCGCTCGTCGATCACGGCCGATCACCAACCCGTCCGCGGATCGCGGCGCGCGCCCGGGTGGCCAGCGT
>WNFU01006006.1_pt1 | contig 19725 bp, 22 predicted proteins | sample 5400121 | NCBI WGS metagenome assembly WNFU01 (sample SAMN13153360, study PRJNA577476) | soil metagenome | isolation source: 100 cm soil or saprolite under grassland replicate 1 | place: USA:California | collected 2016-06-15 | reverse complement strand
ATGGCAACTCGAAATAGTTCCAACCAGGATCTCGGCGGCGGCACTCGTCGAACCAGCTTCCTCGACCAGCCGGTCCCCGACCCGCACCGCGGCTGCCGCGAACATGCCGACGCCGAAGACGTGATGCTTGCACACGAACAGCGCGGGCCCGCTCACTAGGCGGCCGCCCGCCCGCAGCCGCTCGGCGAGGTCGCGGACGGAGTCTCCCATCTCCCAAGTGCGTGGTGCACCGATGGCAGGACAGAGCGCCGGCTCGATGCAATGCGTTGGACAGATCCAATCCGCGAACGAGACGTAGCGGGTTTGATCCGAGCCCGGCCGGTCGTAGGGAGTCGGGAAATGACCCGGCACCGGCTCGACCGAGACCGCACGCTTCGGCCAGCGCTGCCGAGCCCTGCGTAACACCCACTCAAACATCAGGTGGGGCATGTGGGGTGACGGAACGATTTGGTCATCGCGTGCGTCGTGCGTGGTGCGTCGTGCGTCGCCAAGGAACTCGTCGACGAACGAGGTCCAATCTGATGTCACAAACTCGCGGTCGGTCGCTGTACCAAGCTCGCGCCTGGCCTGGCAGTTTGGATTGCGATCGACAATGATGACCGTGCGGTAATCGGTCTTGCCGCGCGCTTTGGCCTTCGCGAGCTGGGACGCATAGAAGGTGCCGTAGCATCCACCCCCGACCACGACGACGTCCCTCAGCGGATGAGTCTCCCTCCGTCAACAACCAGCACGGTGCCGGTCACGTAATCGGTGCCGGCTAAGAGGAACCGGACGGCGGCCACGATGTCGGCCGGATCGCCCAAGCGCTCGAGCGGTGTCGTGTCACGGATATGCTCGCGTGCCTTGTCGTCCCAACTCTCCGGCAGGAGCACCGCCCCCGGAGCGATCGCATTGACGGCGATGTCGGGGGCAAGCGCCCGGGCCAGCGCTTTCGTCAGCATGATGACGCCGGCTTTGCTGACGCAATGCGGCACATAGGTCGGCCACGGCTCCAGCCCCGCAATGTCGGCCATGTTCACGATCTTGCCTTTCGCGCGCCGCAGATGGGGGATGGCGCCCTGCGAGACAAAAAACATCGCGCGCAAATTGAGATCGAATGTGGCGTCCCAGCTCTCGGGGGTGACGGTTTCAACCGGTTGGCGGACCATGATCGCGGCGGAGTTGATCACGATATCGAGGCGCTTCAGCGCTCGTGCCGCCTGATCCGCGAGACCGCGCGCCGCGGTGGCGTCGCTGAGGTCGGCTGGGAGCAGTTCTGCACGTCGCCCCCCCCCCGCCGCGCGCACCGCGCGCGCGGTCTCCTCAGCGCCCTTGACAGAGCCGTGATAGTGGATGCCGACGTCGCAGCCGGCCTGCGCCAATCCGATTGCGATCGCCTGGCCGATCCGCTTCCCAGCTCCCGTCACCAGCGCGGCCGCGCCCTCGAGCCGCACTAGTACGCTTTTCCGGTGATGGGGACGATCTGACCCGTAATCGCGCTGGCCTCATCGCTCGCGAGGAAGACGACCGTATTGACGACCTCGTCGAGCTCGACCAGCGGCTGCTTGTCGCCCATCTGGGCGACGTTGTCTGCCGTGCGGACGGTCGCCGGGGCGACCGCGTTGACCCGAATGTTGGCGTCGCGATACTCGCGTGCCAGCTCGCGCGTGAGCCCGGCGACAGCCGACTTCGCCGCACTGTACGCCGACATGTGCATCAGGGATCGGACCACCGCGATCGACGCGAAGTTGACGATCGATCCGCCGCCGCGAGCCAGCAACAACGGCACGGCGGCCTGGCACATGTAAAAAGCCGTCTTGAAGTTCACGGCCAGCTCGCGGTCGAGGACCTCGGGCTTCACTTCCGTAAACGGTCCAAAGCTGAAGAATCCCCCGGCCACGTTCACGACGATATCGAGGCCCCCGAACTGCGCCTGTGCCGCGGCGGTCGCTGCGCGCGCGACATCGGGCTGAGTCAGGTCGCCGGCGGACGCCTTGGCGGCGATCCCTTCCGCCCCGAATTCCTTGACGCGGTCCGCGAGCCCGACGGCGTTGACGTCGGCGAGCAGCAGCTTCGCGCCGGCGCGGCCGAGGCCGCGCGCGACCGCGTGGCCGATCTGCCCGACCCGACCTACGCCTGTGACGAGGACAACTTTGCCATGCAGGTCAGCGGGCACGGACGATGTCGTCCACCGGAGGAGCGCCGCGCTGCGCAAAGCGCACGGTTCCATCCTTGCTGATCACGTACACCGTGCGCTGAATCCCCTTGCCGTCGTCCTTGAGCGCGTTGTACGCGCCGGCGATGCTGCGCTCCGGATCAGACAGCAGCGGAAAGTTGAACCGCATCTTCTCGACGTACCCCCGATGGCTCTCGACACTCGCCGGGTTGACGCCGAACGGTTGCAGGTTCGCGGAGTTGAATTTGGCGATCTCATCGCGCACGGCGGAGAGTTGGCGGTTTCAGCCGGGGGTGTTGTTGCCGGGATAGAAAACCAGCGCGACCGAGCCGTTCCTGAGGAGATCGGCGAGGGCGTACGTCCGGCCGTCGGAAGCCGGTGCCTTGAATGCAGGTGCTGTGCTGCCGATCGGTAGCGGTTCACTCATGCGTCTCTCTCCCCTCGTTTCCGTGTCACCAACTCGAGGCGCCGCTCCAGCGGTTCCAGCCACGTGTCGGGCACACGCATGCCACCCAACGGCGCGTGGGATTCACCGTATTCGCTTTCGCCGTGCCAGTCCGACCCGCCACTGATCCCGAGTCCCAGCCGCTCGGCGATCCGCGTGAGCCGCTGCTCGACGGCGGGGGGATGACTGGGATGCCGAACCTCGACACAATCCAGTCCCTGGTCCTGAAAGATGCGGAGCTGGGCCTCGGTGCCGTGATCACCCAGATGCGCCGCGACGGTCAGCCCTCCCACCTCGTGCACCAGCGCGGTGACCTCGCCGAGCTTGGGCAGCGGCTTCTCGACGTACGCGGCGCGGCCGCGGCCGAGGTAGCGCCGAAACCTCGAGGTCGATCGGGACGCCGAGACCCTGCAGCTTGGCCACGATCTGCTCGCCGCGGCGGCGGCGCGCGGCCCGTGTGTCGCGCAGGAATCCCTGGAGCCGCTCGTTCTCCGGCGGCAGAAACAGGGCGAGCACATGGAGCTCGCCCCACGGCGCGCGCACGCTGAACTCACATCCCGCGATGACGCGGACGCCCAGCCTCGCGCCTTCGTGCGCGGCATCGGCCACGCCGTCCGTGGTGTCGTGATCGGTGAGCGCGATCGCGGCCAGGTTTACCGCCCGGGCGCGACGCGCGACCTCGGGCGGCTCGCACTCGCCGTCCGAGGCCGTCGAATGACAGTGCAGGTCAATGTGCGGCGTAGTCGGCCTCTGGGGCGGTCCACGCCGGCTGCGATTGGCGGAACAGCTCGAGCAGCTCGCGCTCGGAGAGCTCGATGAAGGCTCGATCGGGCGAGCGGGCCCCGAGAGGTGAAAAGTGCGTGACGCGGCGGCGGCGCTGCGGCCCGGTCCCGTGCTCGAAGATGAGACCGAACTGATCCCGTCCGTACACGGTCACGCGGCCCGAGGGATACACCTCCCAGCGGTCGCCATCCATAGCCAGCGTGCGTCGAGCCATGCGCGTTACGCCTGCGACGTCGTGGCGACGGGAACTTCACTCCACAGCTCCCAGGCGTCGGGCGCGTACGTCGCCAGTGCCTGGAGACGCTTCTCCAGCTTGATCTCTTCGGGGAGTCGCGAGGCCTGGGCGCGGTGCGACATCTCCGTCGGGCTCTCGGAAAACTCGATGAACAGCCGCGGGTCCTTGGCGTTGCGGTACAGCCAGATCCGCTGGCCACGCGCTTCGGCGAATTGGCTCAGCTCGCGGAGCGTGTTCACGTACTCCGTCTCATTCTGCGTTGGGACGCGCACGCGCGCCGCGGTCAAGACTTTAGGCATTCTCACACCGCTCCCTCGGGAAACTCCTGCAACAGCGTCTTCACGTCGGCCAGGAACTTGTCGGCGTCGGCGCCGTCGACGACGCGGTGATCGTAAGACATCGTGAGCATCCCCATCGTGCGAATCGCGATGGACTCCGTACCGTCGGAGGCGGTTACGACTTTGGGGCGTTTCTCGATCGCCCCGACACCGAGGATCGCCACTTGCGGCTGGTTGATGATCGGAATCCCGGCGAACGGCCCGAAGCCGCCGGGATTGGTGATCGTGAACGTGCCGCGCTGGATGTCGTCGGGCAACAGCTTCTTGGTGCGGGCGCGTTCCCCCAGGTCGTTGATCGCGCGGGCGATGCCGATCAATGACAGCTCGTCGGCATGCTTGATCACGGGCACGATGAGGCCCCAGTCGAGCGCCACCGCGATGCCGATGTTGACGTCGGCGCGGTAGATCGTGCTGTCGCCCGAAATCGCTGCATTGACGATCGGGTGCTTCCGCAGATTCTCGGCGCAGGCTTTGGCGATGAACGCGAGGAAGGTGAGATTCACGCCACGCTCGGTATAGGCCTGCTTCGCCTTGCCGCGCAGCTGCGCGACGCGGGTGAAATCGACCTCAAAGAAGCTCGCGACGTGCGCGGAGACCCGCCGCGACGTCACCATGTGATCCGCGGTGATCTTGCGAATCTTGGACCACGGCTCGACGCGGTCGCCGGGCCACGGTTCGACGGCGGGGTGCTCGACGGTACTCGGGCCTGGGGCTTGGGGCCTGGGGCCTGGGGCCGCCGGGGCACGTTCGATGTAGCCAAGGATGTCCTGCTTCGTTACACGCCCCGCATAACCGCTGCCAGGGATCCTTGAGATGTCCACGCTGTGCTCGGCGGCGATCTTGCGAACGAGCGGCGTGGATTTGGTCCGCAGGCGCTGCTCGGCGGTCTGGACACCTCCATCGCCGTCGGTCTTCATCGCGGGAGCGGCTGCTGGAGCAGGTGGCGGAGGCGGCGCAACTTTGGCGGCGACGGCTGCCTTCGGCGACTCAGGTTTGGCGGGCGCGGGAGCGGCGGCCGGTTTGGATGCCACAGCGCCTGCTTCAGTCTCGAGCACCGCGACGAGCGTCTGCACGGGGACCGTCTGGCCCTCTTGCACCTTGATCTCGGCCAGTACGCCCGCCGCCGGTGCGGGGATTTCGGCGTCGACCTTGTCGGTCGAGATCTCGAACAGCGGCTCATCCCGTTTGACAGGGTCGCCGACCTTCTTGAGCCACTTGCTGAGGGTCCCCTCCGCAATTGACTCGCCCATTTGTGGCATCAAGACATCTACTCGCGCCATACGATCTCCTCAGAAGCCATCAGCCATCGGCCGTCTGCTGATGGCAGACGGCTGACGGCTAGTAATTCGCCAGCCATCTCGCCGCCTTCACGATATCGTCGGTCTGGGGCAAGACGAAGTCTTCCAGCGTCGGTGCATACGGCAGGGGCACGTCGTGCGCCGTCACGCGCATGATCGGCCCGTCGAGCCATTCGAACGCCTGCTCATTGATCCGCGCGGCGATCTCGCCCGCGATGCCGCCGGTGCGCGTGTCCTCGTGCACGATCAAGACCTTGTTCGTCTTCTTCACCGTCGCGACGATCGCGGCGTCATCCATCGGGAGCAGCGTCCGCAGATCCAGCACTTCGACAGACACGCCGTCTTCCTTCTCGAGTTGCTCGGCCGCCTCGAGCGATTTCCACAGCGTCGCGCCGTAGCTGATGATGGAAAGATGCTTGCCTTCGCGCGCGATCCGCGCCTGCCCGATCGGCGTGAGAATTTCCTCGCCCTCGGGCAAGTGCTCCTTGATCCGGCGGTACAGCCACTTGTGCTCGAGGTAGAGAACTGGATCCTCATCGCGAATCGATGCCTTGATGAGACCTTTCGCATCCCGCGCGGTCGCCGGATAGACAATCTTGAGACCGGGCGTGTGGAGGAATGCCGCTTCCGGATTCTGCGAGTGGAACGGCCCGCCTCGCACGTAGCCGCCGCAAGGGCCGCGCACCACCATTGGTGTTGACAGCCCGGCGCGATACCGCGCCGTGGCGACGTAGTTCGTGAGCATATCGTACGCGCACGAAATGAAATCGATGAACTGCATCTCGGCGACAGGCCGCAGCCCCATATGGGCAGCGCCTGCGGCTGCTCCAACGATCGCCGCCTCGGAGATGGGTGTATCGATCACACGCGACTCGCCGAAGCGCTTGCTGAAGCCGTCCGTCACCTTGAACGCACCCCCGTACGGGCCGACATCCTCGCCGAGGATGAAGACGCGGTCGTCGCGCTCCATCTCTTCCCAGAGACCCTGGCGCAGCGCTTCGAGAAAAGTGACTTCAGCCATCACAACACCTTGAACCAAAGCTTGTCAGCCCCAGGCGGATCGACGTAGACGCCAGGCAACGCGCTCTCGGGCGCCGGCAGCGGCTCATCCACACAGGCGTCCGTCGCCTGGTCCACCTCGACTCGCACGCGATCGTCGATGTCCTTCAAGTCACCCTCGGCAACCATGTCGGCCGCGAGCAGGCGCTGGACGTAGCGATCGACCGGGTCGTTCGCCTTCGCCCACTGCTCCAGCTCACCCTTCGGCACGTAGTGCTGATCGTCGTGCTCGGCGTGACCCTTACGTCGATAGGTCTTTACTTCGATGAAATGCACGCCCTTCCCACGTCGCGCGCGTTCGACCGCGAATTTCGTCGCTTCATAGACGGCGAACACGTCGTTGCCGTCGACGGTGACCGCCGGAATCCCATACCCCTTGGCCTTGTCGGCGAGATCCTTAACGGCGAATTGCTTTTCGGGAGGCGTCGAGTACGCCCAGTGGTTGTATTCGCCGATCACTACGAGCGGCAGCTTCTGCACGGCGGCAAAGTTGAGTCCTTCGTGAAACGTGCCCGTCGACGTCCCGCCATCCCCGATGTACACCAACCCCACGCGCGGTTCGCGCCGCAGCTTGAACGTGAGTGCGATGCCCGCCATCACCGGGATCATGTCGCCGAGATGGGAGATCTGACCGAGATAGCCCTTCTCGAGGTCGTTGAAATGGACGTTCAGCTCACGGCCGCCGGTGGGGCTATCCGCCTTGGCCATGTACTGCCGCAGGATCTCGACCGGCTGGGCCCCCATGACGAGCAGCGACCCGAGGTTGCGGATCAGGGGCGACAACACGTCCGTGTGGCGTCCGCGCTCTAGGGCGTACGCCGAGGCAACGGACTCCCCTTCCTGGCCGAGCGAGCGGAACAGGCCGCCGATGACCTTGGTCTGGCGGTACAGCGCCACCAGGCGCTCTTCCAGCGTCCGGGTGAGCCGGAGATAGTAGTAGATCTCGAGGAGCTGGTCGGACGACAGCACCGCCCCGGCAGGGACGGCACCAGTCGGCCGCGTTGCAGGAAGAGCCATGGCCCTAAATTATAGTTGGGAGGGGAGAGCCATGGCGAACGTCAAGCTGCGTGTGACTGGAATGACCTGTGGCCACTGTCAGGCCAAGGTGGAGAAGGCCTTGAAGGGTGTGGTTGGGGTCTATACCGCCATCATCGACTTGCCCGACGGCGAAGCGGAAGTGGACTTCGATGATGACTCGGTGACGACAGACCAGCTCGTGGCGGCCGTCGCCAAAGCCGGCTACGGCGCAAAGCTCGCGGGCTAGTAGGCGCCGCGCATGACGTGCCCCGGCTCGACGAGCCGGTGGACCTCCGCAAGAAACCGCTTGGCGAGTTTGTCGAGCTCCGATTCCCCCACCTGATCGGTCGCAGCCTCGACGAACGTGTAGTGTCCTCCCTCCGGCCGGGCGCTGATCGTGATACGACCCAACGTGCCTTGATACGCCCGCCGGCGCGGCGACTCCTCCGCCGGCGCGAGCCGCCCGCCGAAAAAGCTCTTGGCGACGTCGAGCACCGCTTCCGGACTCGCGCTAGTTCTGTGGAAGTAACGCATGAGTTGCCGCTCCTGACGTCTTGAACGCCCGCAAGGTAAGACTGTTGAGCACCACCGAGAGACTCGACCACGCCATCGCCGCGCTCGCGAGGACCGGCGAGAGCAGCCATCCCGTCACCGGGTAAAGTACACCGGCGGCGACCGGAATCAGCAGCACGTTGTAACCAAACGCCCAGATCAGATTCCAGCGAATCGTTCGCATCGTGCGGCGCGCCAGCTCGATCGCGGTGAACACCGCGCGCAAGTCGCCGCGGATCAGCGTCACGTCGGATGCCTCCATCGCGATGTCGGTTCCGGTACCGATCGCGATGCCGACGTTCGCCTGGGCCAGCGCCGGCGCGTCGTTGATACCGTCGCCCACCATGACGACGTGACCGTCGCCCTCCTGGCGCTGCAGCTTCTTCACGAGGTCCGCTTTCTGCGAGGGCAGCACCTCGGCGATGACCTCGTCGATCCCTACCTCCGCGGCCACCGCCTCGGCGCCTTTGCGGGAATCGCCGGAAACCATCACGACAGAAATTCCGCGCCGCCGCAACAGCTCGATCGCCGTTTTGGACGTCGGTTTGATCGGATCGGAGATGGCAATCACGGCGTAGACGGTGTTGTTCACGACACAGATCACCGGCGAGCGGCCCTGCGCCGCCAAGCGATCTGCGTCGGCGCCCAACGAGCCGAGCTCGAGGCTGCGCTCGCGCGCATGCCGGAGCGAGATCACCTCGATGATGCGGCGGTCCACCGTGCCCCGTACGCCCCGGCCTTCCATGGCAGCGAACTTCTCGACGGGGAGCAGCGACACCTGCTTGTCCTGCGCGGCCTTGAGGATCGCGAGCGCGAGCGGATGTTCGGAACGCTGTTCGACGGAGGCCGCCCATTTGAGGACGTCGGCGGGGCTGATCGGCGTGCCGTCCGGCTTCTTTGCAGTCACGATGTGCGTGATTGCCGGTTTGCCCTCGGTGATCGTGCCGGTCTTGTCGAGTAGCACGGTCCGCACATTGGCCAGCCGCTCCAGCGCCTCGCCGCTCCGGATCAGGATCCCGTACTCGGCCGCTTTGCCGGTTCCCACGAGAATCGCCGTCGGCGTGGCGAGGCCCAGGGCGCAGGGGCACGCGATGATCAGCACCGACACGAACGCCACGATCGCAAAGACGAGCGCGCGCACCTGCGGGAGCGGTCCCACGTCGAACCACACGACGAATGCTGCGATCGCGACCGCGATCACGATCGGCACAAACACACCCGCGACGCGGTCGGCCAGCCGTTGAATGGGCGCCTTCGTGGCCTGCGCGTCTTCGACGAGCTGCACGATTTGCCCCAGGGCGGTCTCCTTCCCCACCCGCGTCGCCCGGAACGTGATGCTGCCGGTCGTGTTCAACGTTCCGCCAATCACTTCGTCACCGGCTTTCTTCGCGACAGGCATGGGCTCGCCGGTCAGCATCGATTCGTTCACGGCCGACGCGCCTTCGGTGACGACGCCGTCCACCGGCACCTTTTCGCCCGGCTTGACGATGAGGAGATCTCCGGCGACGACGGCCTCGACGGGGATATCCGTCTCCTGGCGGTCGCGGATGACGTGCGCGGACTTCGCGCGCAATGTCGCCAGCCGGCGAATGGCCTCGGACGTGCGCCCTTTCGCGCGCGCCTCGAGCAACCGGCCGAGCAAGACCAGGGCGATGATCGCGGCGACGGCCTCGTAGTAAACGTCGGCGGGGAGTCCGGCGCGCAAAAACAGCGTCGGTACCGCCGTCGCCACCAACGAGTAGAGGTAGGCCGCTCCGGTCCCGACGCCAATAAGCGTATTCATGTCCGCGGTGCGATGCCGCAGTCCGCTCCAGGTGCCTTTGTAGAACTGCTGGCCCGACCAGGCGACCACGGGGAGGGTGATGAGCGCAAGCCCCCATTTGATCCAACCGAGGTCGAGAACCCATCCCAGCCCCGCCACCCAGTCGCGCAACCATACCGCCGCCGGCATGAGCAGCCGACCCATGAGGTCCACCTGCTTCATCGTGCCGTTCTCGCCCATGGGACGATCGGCCATCAGCAGCATCGAGCCGATCATCGCAAGGATCGTGACAGCCGCGGCAGCCACAAATTTCCAGGTGAGCGTGCGGATCTCGCGGCTGCGCGCGATGCGTTCGCGCTCGAGCGGATCCTCCGCGGCGATCGGCGCGGCAACCTCGAAGCCCGCGGCGACCACCGCGTGCTCGAGATCCTCCGCGGTCACGACGCCAGGGATGTAGTCCACGGTCGCCGTCTCCGTCGCCTGATTGGCGACGGCCCGAATGACGCCGTTCACCCTGGACAGAGACTGTTCGAGCGGCGCGACGCTCGGCGCGTAGTGCAGGTCGACGATCCCGAAGGTGACACTCGCCTTGCCGCAGTTGTAGCCCGCCTCGCGCACCGTCCTGATGAGCTGCCCGACGTTCGTCTGCGCGGCGTCGTATTCGATCGCGGCCTTGTTGGTGGCAAAGTTGACGCCGGCGGACGTGACGCCCGTCGCGCCGGCCAGGGCCTCCTGGACCGTGGCGGCGCAGCTCGCGCACGTCATCCCTTCGATGGGCAGCACGATCCGGGTCTTACTCATGACGGGGGGGGGCATCGTGGAATTTGTGCGGCGATGACGCGGCGCGGCGCTCGCCCAGCGGCTCCACGACGAGCAGTCCTTTCAGCATGTTCATGCCGCAGCGGAAGGGATATTCGCCCGGCTGATCCGGGGTGAATTCGACGGCCGTCGTTTGAAATGCCGGCAACTGCTGATCGATCCCGAAGCGCTCGAATACGACGCGCTCGGAGCAGTCGGCAGTCTCGTCCCGGTAGAATTGCAGCCGCACCGGCTTTCCCGCCTGCACGACGATCGTGTCGGGCGAGTATCCGCCCTTCACGATGACGCGCACTTCCTGCACGCTCCCTCCGTCGGCACCGGGCGTCGCGGCCACCGCCTTGCCACGGGAGAAGAGGAAGAACCACAACACCCAGACGATGGCGACGGCGCCGAGCGCCGTGACGGCGATCTGGGTGGACGTCACGTCTCCCTCGCTAGCGCACCTGCACGCGGACGGGAGCGCTTTTGGTCGAGCCGGCGGATTCGATCCGCATGGCGTAGAACGACCGCCAGACGAATACCAGAGCGATGACGAGGAACGCGCCCGCGAGCACGAGACTCAGCGTGGCGCCCCGCTCCGCCGTGAGCGACACCGCCAGCTCGACCGCGAGCAAGCCGAAGAGCGTCGTGAATTTGATGATCGGATTCATCGCGACCGACGAGGTATCCTTGAACGGATCGCCCACGGTATCGCCTACGACCGTCGCGGCGTGGAGCTCCGTGCCTTTCTGCTTCAGCTCGGTCTCGACGATCTTCTTGGCGTTGTCCCACGCACCCCCCGCATTGGCCATGAAGATGGCCTGGTAGAGGCCGAACAGCGCAATCGAGATCAGGTAGCCGATGAAGAAGTACGGCTCGAAGAACGCGAACGCGAGCGTCGCGAAGAAAACCGTCAGGAAGATGTTGAACATCCCCTTCTGCGCGTATTGCGTACAGATCGCCACCACCTTTTTGCTGTCCGACACCGAGGCCTTCGTCGTCCCCTCGAGCCGGATGTTCGCCTTGATGAACTCGACCGCACGGTAGGCGCCGGTCGTGACCGCCTGGGTCGAGGCGCCGGTAAACCAGTAAATCACGGCGCCGCCGGTGATCAGGCCCAGCAGAAACGGCGGGTGCAGGATCGACAGATTCGACAGCAGCTCGGGCTGCAACCCGCGAGTGAGCGCCACGATGATGGAGAAAATCATCGTCGTCGCGCCGACCACGGCGGTGCCGATCAACACCGGCTTGGCGGTCGCCTTGAACGTGTTCCCCGCCCCGTCGTTCTCCTCCAGGTTCTCCTTGGCACGGGCGAAGTTCGGATCGAACCCAAAGTCTTTCTTGACCTCGGCGCGGACGTTCGGGACCTGTTCGATCAGCGATAACTCATAAATGGACTGCGCGTTGTCCGTGACCGGTCCGTACGAATCGACCGCGATCGTCACCGGCCCCATGCCCAGGAACCCGAACGCCACGAGGCCGAAGGCAAACACCGCGGGTGCCACCATCAAGCCGAGCAACCCCGTCGTGCTCACGCCGTAGGCGATCGCCATCAGCACCATCATCGTCATCCCTAACCAGAACGCGCTGAAGTTCCCGGCGACGAATCCGGACAGGATGTTCAGCGAGGCACCGCCTTCGCGCGACGAAGTCACGATCTCACGCGTGTGACGCGAGCCAACCGATGTAAAGACCTTCACGAATTCGGGAATGATCGCCCCGGCGAGGGTGCCGCAGGTGATGACGAGCGACAACTTCCACCACAGCGTGGGATCGCCACCGATGTTGGGAATCAGGAGCCGCGACGCCACGAACGTCAGCGCTACCGAAACCAGCGAGGTCAGCCAGACGAGCGTGGTCAGCGGCGCTTCGTAATTCATGTGGTCGGCGGTCCGATACTTGGCTTTGACGACCGCGGCATTCAAGAAATACGAGACGCCGGACGCGACGATCATCATGACGCGCATCGCGAAAATCCAGACGAGGAGCTGCACTTTCACGAGCGGCTCGTGCACGGCGAGCAAAATGAATGAGATGAGGGCGACGCCCGTCACCCCGTACGTCTCGAAGCCGTCAGCGCTGGGGCCAACGGAATCGCCGGCGTTGTCCCCGGTGCAGTCGGCGATCACACCGGGATTGCGGGCGTCGTCTTCTTTGATCTTGAAGACGATCTTCATGAGGTCCGCGCCGATATCGGCGATCTTGGTGAAGATGCCGCCCGCCACCCGCAGAGCCGCCGCGCCGAGCGACTCGCCGATGGCGAACCCGATGAAGCACGGGCCGGCGTAATCGCCCGGAATGAACAACAGGATCAGGAGCATCAGCAGCAGCTCGACGCTGATCAACAGCATCCCGATGCTCATGCCGGCCTTGAGCGGAATCGCATGGTTGGGATACGGCTTCCCGGTAAGGCTCGCGAACGCGGTCCGTGAATTCGCGAACGTGTTCACACGAATGCCGAACCATGCGACGCCGTAGCTTCCCGCAATCCCGACCAGGCTGAACAGCAGGATGATGATCACTTTCATCGCGGGGAAGCCGCGCACCGCCGCTCCCGCCGCATCCGTTGTCTGCGCCAGGCTGCCGAAGTACACGGCGACGATCGCGCCGATGAACACCCAGAGGATGAGCAGGAACCGGCCCTGTGTCAGCAGGTAGGTCTTGCACGTCTCGTAGATCAGCTCGGAGATCTCGCGCATGGCGCGGTGCACGGGGAGGTTCCGGAGCTGCATGTACTGCGCGAGTCCGAACAACAGACCCAACGCGCAGACGACCAGGCCCCACAACAGCAGTGCCCGTCCTCCCAGGCCGCCAAGGAACGTGGCCTGGTTCAGGTCGGGCAGTACGAGCGCGGCTTCACCGCCTGCTGCATGCTGGGCGGGATTCTGCAGCAATCCGAGAATCATGCGCTACAATCTCCTGGAGTATTGCTGGTCTGGTGGGGAGCGGGAGTCTTACTTCTCCGCGTACTCGTAGTACTCGATGCCAAGATGCGTGATCTGCTCTTCTCCCATCATCCAGCGCAGCGTGTTCTTCAGCTTCGTCTGCTGAATGAAGAGGTCGTGCTCGGCGTACAGGCCGGCGGCGAACTGCGGGCTCTTGAAGTAGAACGAGAGCCATTCCTGAATGCCCGACAGGCCGGCTCGGCCGGCGAGGTCGAAGAACAGCGCGAGGTCGAGCACGATCGGCGCGGCGAGGATCGAGTCGCGGCAGAGGAAGTCGACCTTGATCTGCATCGGATAGCCCAGCCATCCGAAGATGTCGATGTTGTCCCACCCTTCCTTATTGTCGCCGCGGGGGGGGTAGTAATTGATCCGCACCTTGTGATAGACCTTGCCATAGAGCTCGGGATAGACGTCGGGCTGGAGGATGTGCTCGAGCAATCCGAGCTTCGACTCCTCCTTGGTCTTGAACGACTCGGGATCGTCCAGCACTTCGCCGTCACGATTGCCGAGGATGTTGGTGGAATACCATCCCGACAGGCCGAGCATGCGCGCCTTGAACGCCGGCGCGAGCACGCTCTTCATCATCGTCTGCCCGGTCTTGAAGTCCTTGCCGCCGATCGGCACATGGCGTTCGTCCGCCAGCTGCTCCATCACGGGCAGGTCGACGGTCAGGTTGGGCGCGCCGTTCGCAAACGGCACGTTCTCCATCAGCGCGGCGTAGGCATACAGCATCGACGGCGCGACCGACTGGTCGTTCTGCTCCATCGCGTTTTCGAACGCTGGCAGCGACTGGTGCGCGGGTCCCGGGGTCAGGAACACCTCGGTCGACGCACACCACACCACGACGAGGCGATCGAGCCCCGCGCTCTTCTTGAAGTTGCGCATGTCTTCGCGCAGCTGCTCGGCGAGCTCCCGCTTGTTCTTGCCGCGCTTGACATTCGTCCCTTGCAGCCGCTTCACGTAATACTGATCGAAGGCCGCGGGCATCGGCTTGATGCTCTGGAGAAATGCCTTGATCGGTTCGAGGTGCTCGTGTTGGTCGAGCACCCCGGCTTTCACCGCCGCGGTATACGCGTCATCCGGAATCGGATCCCACGCCGCAAACACGAGATCCTGCAGGTCCGCGAGCGGCACGAAGTCTTTGATCTTCGGCGCGCGCTTCTCAGTCCGTTTGCCGAGCCGGATCGTCGCCATCTGGCTGAGCGAGCCGATCGGCAGGGCGCGGCCGCGCCGCACGTTCTCCACGCCGGCAATGAAGGTCGTCGCCACCGCGCCGAGACCCACGAGCATGACACCCAGTTTTCCGTTAGCCGGAGCAATTTCCATTAATGCGCCTTGCGGCGTGCCGCCGCGACTCCAGGCAGCGTCTCACGTTTGGGAATCGGCGACGGCGGCGGCGCGCCGCGCGCCACGCGCGCGACATGCACCACCCGTTGGATTACCGTGATCGCGGAGACGAGCGCGAGCACCGCCACAATCCAGAACAGCAGGACACCGGGGCGCCCCGGTCCTGCGCCAAACGCCACAGCCGCAAGACCGAGGAGCAAAACGCGCTCAGCCCGCGCGGCAATCCCGACTGTGCATTCCACACCGAGCGCTTCGGCCCGCGCCCGCGTGTACGATACCAAGAGTGATGCGAGCAGCGCGACCAGCCCCGCGGCGATGGCGCGCGGCTTCAGATCGCCCGGCAACGGACCGGTCAAAAAATAGAAGATCAGCCCGGTGAAAACTGCCCCCTCGCCGACCCGGTCGAGCGTCGAATCATAGAAGGCTCCGAACGTCGTCGTCTTGCCGCCCTGCCGCGCCACCTGCCCGTCGAGAATGTCGAAAATGCCACTGATGAGCAGGAGCAGGCCACCGAGCCGGATGGCGCCGGTGCCGAACGCCACCCCGGAGCCGATCACCACCAGCGTGCCCAGCGTGGTAATCGCATTCGGGTGCACGCCGCCCTGTATCAGGCCACGCGCCAGCGGTCCCATCAATCTGACAAAGCCGTCCTTGACGCGCTGGGGAATGACGTTCATGCCGGGGGGAAGCTACTCCTTAAAGGCCCACGTTTCCATTGGGAAGGACAACCTCAGTCGCTCTTCGAGGGACCCGAGAACACCTTGTAGACGACAAAACCGCCGACTCCGATGACGGCGAGTGTTGGAATCCAGCCAATGACTCCAAGCAGCAGCATCCCAACCACGCCTACGACGCCGCCCTTTAGGAAGCCGAGCAGCTCCCCCTTCGTACGGGCGTTGTCGACATCCTTCCTGGTGTAGAGATCCGGAAGATCGATCTTGGCCATCAGACCGCGGCGAAATGCGGGTTCTCGATGAGCCCTACCAGATTCCCGAACGGATCGGCAACCGTCGCCACCCGAATGCCCTCCCCGACATCTTGAATGGGAGACTTGAGGCTCGCTCCCGCGCGAATAAAGTGCTCGAGCGCTGGTTCGACGTTAGCGACACCCCAATACGCGACCGAACCTCCCGGTCCCGGTTTGAGTCCCTTCGTATCCGGATCCAGGCCTAGCTCGAACCCTCCAATATTGAAGCCTACGTAAAACGGCTCATCGAAGTATGGTTGGACGCGGAAGGCCGAGCTATACCACGCCTTGGCACGTTGCAGATCGGGAACGTGATAGATCACGGTGCGTAAGCCAAGAATCATAGTCCAGCTCGAGTTGCCACCTTAGCGAGGCGTGATCGTTCCAGTCACGTCGACAACGACGCGGTACCCCTCCAGGCGAGCGGGGATCTTGCTCTTTGTGCTGGAGTCGGCGAGGAGCACCTTGATACAGCGCTCGCCGCCGCATAGCCCGACCGCCGTTCCCACGACGCCAGGCAGCGCCATCAGCGAATCGGTGTGTGCGGCAAGGACCTCGTCGATGCTCCTCGCGGTCATGGTGGCCCCCCCCCCGCCTCCCTTGCCGGCACAGGCAGCCATTGCACCGGCGACCAGCCCCAGCGCGATCACGCGAGCGATCTTCACTAGTGCCTCACGAACATCGCGTAGCCGTTGCTGCTGCCATCCGGATCATGATTGGCGGCCGGCTTATACGTGTAGCCCGCGATCGTCAGGCCATTCACCCCGAAGTAGGCCGACCGCGTCGCGTTGGGAATCGATGCGAGGACAAGGGTGCACGTTCCCGTCATGCCGTCCGCATCGCTCGTGACACATTGTACCTCCGGGCCGGAATTCCAACTGCCGCGCACAGTCACGCCGTTCAGCAGGTTATGTCTCGAGTCGTGCGCGGTGACTCGTACGCTTGCCGACCAGGTGTCGACACCGCTGATCGCCACGCCGTCGATGTTGCCGACGTGAACGCTCGGCGGGTTCACCGTTACCACGAGTGCGCGCGCATTGTTGCTCGAGTTGTTGTCCACGAACTTCTGCGTCGCGGTCAGAATATGCCCATTGGTCGCCAGACCGGCGGTGTTCCAGAAGAACGTGCCCGACGCGCTGGCACCTGAGGCGAGCCCAGCGATCGTCTGCGTGCCGATCACGGCGTTCCCCGCCGTCCCGTCTGTCAGCACGACGTCGAAGCTCGTTGTGACATCGGCACCGCCCACGTTCTGGACCGTGAACGCGACCGGCACGGTATCGCCCAGGGTCACCGAGCCGGGCGCCGTAATACTGGCCAGAGCAATGTCGGCAGGCGCCGCCAACACGGTGACAGTCGCCGAGCGTGAATTGTTGCCGCCGTTGTCGTCCGTCAGGCTGTGGGTCGCCACCAGCGTGTGTCCGCCCAGGGCTGCGGTCGCCGTATTCCAGCTGAAGGAGCGCGTCGCGGTCGCGCCCACCGCGAGACCGGCGACCGTCTGGGTGCCCAGCGTCACGCCGGCCGTCGCGTCGGTCAGGACGACGTTGAACGTCGTACCGACATTCAGCCCGCCCACGTTCTGTACGGTGACCCCGATCGTGGACGTACTCCCCTTAGTCACCGAGCCAGGCGCGCTCACGGCGGTCACGGCGACATCGGTCGACGGAGCGTTCACCGTGATCGTCGCTGAGCCCTGGTTGTTCGCGGCGTTGGCGTCGGAAAGGGTGTGGGTCGCCACCAGCGTGTGACCGCCCAGAGCGGCGGACGTCGTATTCCAGTTGAACGTGCGCGACGTGTTGGCTCCCGCCGCAAGCCCTGGGATCGTCTGCGTTCCAACCGTCACCCCGGCCGTCGCGTCGGTGAGGACGATATCGAAGCTGGTGCCGACACTCAGCCCGCCCACGTTCTGGACGGAGACCGAAATGGAAGCGGTGCTCCCTTGAGTGACGGAGCTCGGTGCGATCACGCTGTTCACCGCCACGTCGGTCTACGGCAAGCCCGGAGACCGTTTGCGTGCCGATCGTCGGGCCATTGTAGCCGTCGGTCAGCACGATATCGAAGCTTCCCGTTACTTCCTGTCCGCCCACGTTCTGCACCGTCACCACGACCGGTGCGATGTCGCCCTGATTGACCCGGGCCGGCGCGGTGATGCCGGTGACAGCAAGATCGACCGGCTGCGGGGCGATCGTCACCGTCACCGAGCGCGTATTGTTGGTGGCGTTATCGTCGCTCAAGGTCTGCGTCGCCACCAGGGTGTGACCGCCCTGCGCGGCTGATGTCGTATTCCAATTGAAGGAGCGCGTCGCGCTGGCACCCGCGGCAAGCCCGGCGACCGTCTGCGTGCCGATTGTCACGCCGGCCGTCTGGTCGGTCAGGACGATATCGAAGCTGCCGGTGACATTCTGTTGACCCACGTTCTGGACGGTCACCCCAATCGTGGCTGCACTCCCCTGCGTAACTGAGCCGGGGGCGCTCACCGCGGTCACGGCGACGTCGTTCGACGACGGCGGCGGCACCGGCGCGTTCACGTTGATCGCGATCGCGATCGCGTCGTTCGTCGACTTATTGTCGGGGAGTTTTTGCGTCGCGATCACGATATGCCCAGTGATCGCCGCCCCGGCGGTGTTCCAGGCGATATCGACCGTGGTCGTGGCCCCGATGGCGAGACCCGCGACCGTCTGCGTGCCGACCACCGCGCCACCGGCGGTCCCGTCGGTCAGTTCGACGGCGAAGGGCGTGCCGACATCCACCTCCCCGACGTTCTGGACCGTGACCACGACGTGTGCAGTGTCTCCCTGAGCGACCGAGTGGGGCCCGGTGACCCCCGTCAAGGCGATATCGGTCGGCTTGGGATGCACCGTGACCACGGTCGTGAGCCGGTTGTTGGGGGCGTTGTCATCGGTCAGGTTGTGGGTCGCCACCAGGGTGTGTCCACCCAGCGCGGCGTTCGTCGCGTTCCAGCTGAAGAAGAGTGTCGTCCCGGCGCCCGCCGCCAACCCGGCGACCGTCTGGCTACCGATCGTCCCTCCGGCCGTCGAGTCCTGCAGCGTGAGGTCACGCCGATGTTGACACTGTGTCCCACGATCACCCCGTTGACGGGGGTGGTGAAACTGGTCACGGCGACGTCGGTCAGTGGGGCGTTGACGGCGATCGTGACGGAGCGCTGGTCGTTCGTGGCCCTGTCGTCGGACAGCGTCTGACGTGCAACCAGGTCGTGATCGCCCGTGGCACTGGGCGTCCACGCGAATGTCAGCGTCGCGGTGGCGCCGGCGACCAGTCCGGCGACGGTCTGCGTCCCGGCGGTCACGTGCTGGGTCGTGTCCTGCAGCGTGACGTCGAAGGTGGAGACGTCCTGGTTGCCGACGTTTTTCACGGTCACGGTGATGCTGGATGTACTGCCCTGCACCACCGTGCTCGGTCCGCTGACGCTCGTCACAGCCAGGTCGGTAAACGGACCCGGCGGCGGCGGCGCGAAGCCGTCGATCACGACGCCGAAGCGCTGGAGGACGAGATCGATCCGGTTGCCGATGGTCACCGATGAGCTTCCAGCGAACAGCAGACCCACGGGGTTGAGGTTGGCGTCATCGGTCACGATGAGCGAGCCCGAGTCCCCGCCGCCGCTGAACGTTCCCGGCGAGATGATCAGCTGGTCCACATAGCGCGCGGTCTTGGTACAGGTGAACCCCGAGACGGCGTAGCAGACAGTGACCGTCGCGTTGACGCCGGTGATCTGCCCGTGCGTGAGGTGCGTGGTGCGCCCGTACTTCTGCACGTTGAGGCCAAGCAGCGCGTTGCGGTCATCGAACAGGCCGTCGCCGTTGGCGTCACCGTAGATGGTCGAATTCGGCATGCCGTAGCCCTCGTCCGCGGGCGTGGCGTTGTCCAGCACGGCCGTGGTAGACAGGGCGATCGCGGCGTCGATGGTGTTGCTACCGTTGGTGGCGAACGAGATCACCTGAAAGTCGGTCAGCGTCGCGATCTGATCGGCGCTCGTGCCCCCATCGAACGGACCAGGCTGGTACTCCGG
>WNFU01004033.1_pt1 | contig 19727 bp, 20 predicted proteins | sample 5400121 | NCBI WGS metagenome assembly WNFU01 (sample SAMN13153360, study PRJNA577476) | soil metagenome | isolation source: 100 cm soil or saprolite under grassland replicate 1 | place: USA:California | collected 2016-06-15 | reverse complement strand
TGGACCCAGCGCTCGTCGATCGGGCCCTGGCCGATCCCTCCACCGAGGGGGAAGTCATAGGCGAGCACGAAGCGATCGTGGAGCGGGTCGGTGCGTTCGGCGTGCCCACCATCGTGCTGCCGAGCGGCAGAGGCATCTTCGGCCCGGTAAAGGCAGTAGCCCCCCTGGGCGAAGCCGCCGGAGAGCTGTGGGACCACGTCCGCTGGATCGCGGACCAGGAGGACTTCTTCGAGCTCAAGCGGATCCGCGACCGCAAACCCGGCCGGGCCGCGGGCGCTCGGGTGGGGTGAGCAGATCCGGGTGCAGCACCACGCGGATCCCGAGCCTTGCGCTGGGGGGTCGAAGCGCGCATCGAAATGGAGCGCCTCCAGCAGCTCTCGGAACGACTCCTCCCTTAGCGATTCAATGTCGCCGGCCGTGGCGTCCTGCTCCTTGCGCCCACCGGCAAGGCGAGGGTGCAGCTTGGCGACAAGGTCGGCGCCCGAGCCCTCACTCTGGCTCAGTACCTGCGGAGATCCAAGCGCTGGAACGAGGAGTTCGGCTACCGCATGCTTCCCAACGCCTCGCGCGACTCTGGCATCGCGACCGTCGTCGTCGACGAGGCCTCCATGCTCACGGAAGAGATGCTCGCGGCCCTGATCGACGCCATAACGATGGGTGAGGACGGCTCGCCGGGAGTGCCTCGACCACATCTTGATCCTGGGCCGACGCCACCTGGAGCGAACCCTGCGAGAGTTCGTGGGGAATTACGGATGGGTGCGGGTGACCCCGAGCTAAAGAGCAGGGTTTGGGGCTTGTCCCTGCCGCGCTGCCTGGCCCTTGCGGGCCGAAGAGATGCGCGCCCCGGTGGCGGCACCCGCACCCTTCTTGACCGTTGCTTTGAAGTCCTTCACGAACCGCCGGTACGCCTTCTCGGCCTGGGCTCCGACCTCCCGCTCCAGCCGGTGCTGGGCCGGCGTGGCGAAGACGCGGACCGGGTTCCGGTAGCCAATCCGGCGGACCGCTCCCGCGGCCAGCTCGAGGCGTCGGACCTTCTGCCGAACCAGAGAGGGTCGGGCGAACGCGTAGTTCTCCTCCCGGGTGAGCAGATGCCAGCACAGCACGGCGAGCTTGCGGGCCACGGCCACGGTGGCGATGTTGGCCCCTCGGCGCGCGCGGATCCGCTCGCCGAACGCCCGGAGTGGTCCGGGAGTGCGGACGGCCGCCCACGCCGCCTCGACCAGGAGATGCCTGGCCTCGGAGGAGCCCTGCTTGGAGATGCCCCCGTGGCGGGCTGGGGCCGATCCGGACTGACGGACCCGGGCATCGAGCCCGAGGTAGCCCACCAGGTGGCGGGGCGTGGGGAACCTCCCGATGTCCCCGATGGCCGCCATGACCCCCGCTGCGGCCGTGACCCCCATCCCCGGGATGGTCATGATCCGGCGGACCTCTGGCCAGGACAGGACCTGCTCGGCGATGGTTCGGTCCACCAGGCGGAGCTCACCATCTAGGAACTCGACGTGGCGGAGGCTGGCCTGCACGGTCTCGCGCTCGTCGGCAGGGAGGTCCTGGTCACCGAGCCAGGCCCGGCCTCGCTTACCGAACAGGTCGCTCGCGGGAGGGCGTCCCTTCAACGTGCGCTGGAGCACGGCGTGGATCTGGTTCTTGGCCCGGGTGCGCTGCCTGATGAGCTGGGCGTGCCGGGACACCAGACGCCGGAGGAGCCGGGTCCGCTCGTCGCCCAGCCACACTCCGGGGAGGAACCCCGCCGCGAGCAGTTTGGCCAGGGTCCGGGCATCGAGCCGATCGGTCTTCGCCTTGGCCGATGCGATCGCTCGCACCGCCATGGGGTTGGCCATCACCACCCGGCCGGGCGTAGGGCTCCAGGATCCGGGCGATGGCCAGAGCTCCGCCCGTGGCCTCCAAGACCACCTGATCATCCAGACTCAGGCTCTGCCCGAACACCTCCAGGTCTTCGGGCGTCGAGCGGACCCGGGGACCGGACCGGCACGCGGCCCCCTCCACGACAGCCACCTCGCAGAAGTCCTTGTGGACGTCGAGTCCGATGAACCGCACTGCCTCCCCCTTTCCTCTCCTCGGTGGGTGGAGGCCAGGCGGGGGCGAACGACAACTACGGATGCGTGCTCGTGGCACAACCGGATCAGTCGCAGGGGCGGCCAATTACAACAGCGGGCTCACGGCCCATAGTGTCTCGACGGCCTGCCCGTCCTGGTTCTCCCGAAGTCCTACATCACCTCCGCGAAAGAGAATGGGTTCGAGGCGATTTGCAATCTTCATGCTCGCCCGTGACAACGTCCTCATCGCCGATGACCCGGCCAAGGTCACCTTCGAACGGGACGGGGTCTACACCGAATAGAGGATGGGCAAGCCCGTCGCGGCGACGACGCGCCATACCTATCGGGACGGAGAGGACCGATACCTGGTGTCGTTCACACGTACCCAGGACCTGTCGGCAACCCGGATGATCGACACCATCAAGGGAGTCAAACGCATCGGCGCCAAGCTGGCGCACTTCGACGGCGCCTACCTGCGATTCGTCGGTGACATCGAGATTTCACGGTATCGCGGTGGCGAGTGGGTCGAGACGCACAAAGACGACGCGATCTGGGAACTGATGTACTTCGGCCACCCCCGCGACCAGTAGCTCTTCGACCCTCGGCCTCCCCTTCTGAGAGGGCCCTTGCCCCGCCGCCCATTCTGAGAAGGCTCCGCGTCATACGCGCCGCCGAGGATTCCCGGAGAGCAGTCGACTGGCTAGTCTTCTTGTGTCACTTCGAGACGGGCAGAGGGCCATGACCTGTTCAAACTGCGGGACGGAGAACCCCCCGGGGAGGAAGTTCTGCCGGGAATGCGGGTCGCCTCTGGCCGTCGTGTGCGGCGTGTGCGGAACGTCGAACCCCGCCGGCGACAAGTTTTGCGGCGAATGCGGGTCGCCGCTGGTGCCCGGATCGGCCACGGCGAGCGGGTCGCCGAGCCGGACTGCGCCGTCGGTGTCTCGTTCCGCCCCCTTGTCCGAACGGCGCCTCGTTTCCGTCCTGTTCGCTGACCTGGTCGGGTTCACCTCCCTCTCCGAGACGCGCGACCCCGACGAAGTTCGAGACCTGCTCTCCCGCTACTTCGACACCGCCAGGCAGATCGTCCTGCGGTACGGTGGCATCGTCGAGAAGTTCATCGGCGACGCAGTCATGGCCGTGTGGGGAACGCCCGTCGCCCAGGAGGACGACGCTGAACGGGCGGTTAGGGCCGCCCTCGACCTGGTCCAGGCCGTTCGCTCCCTGGGCGAGGAGCTCGAGACCACAGGGCTGAATGCCCGGGCCGGGGTCCTCACCGGCGAGGCCGCGGTCACCCTCGGGGCAGAGGGCCAGGGCATGGTGGCCGGCGACCTGGTCAACACTGCCTCCCGCATCCAGGCCCTGGCCGAACCGGGAACCGTCCTGGTCGGCGAAGTCACGCGAAGGGCGACCGAGGCCGCCGTGGTCTACGAACAGGCAGGCGAACACGAGCTCAAGGGCAAGGCCGAACCCGTCTCCGTTTCCCGGGCCGTCCGGGTCATCGGGGGGCGCGGCGGAGCACTGAGAAGCGAGGGCCTCGAGGCGCCGTTCGTCGGCCGGGATCAGGAGCTCCGCCTGGTCAAGGACCTCTTCCACACCTCGGCCGAGGAGCGGAAGGCCCACCTCCTGCAGGTCATCGGGATCGGCGGGATCGGCAAGTCGCGCCTCGCCTGGGAGTTCTACAAGTACTTCGACGGGCTGGTCGAGACATACCTCTGGCACCGCGGTCGGTGCCTGGCCTACGGCGAGGGCGTGACCTACTGGGCGCTGGCCGAGATGGTGCGCGGCCGGTGCGGGATCGTGGAGGCCGAGGACCCCGCACAAGCCCTCGACAAGCTGAAGGCCACGACCGCCGACTACATCCCCGACCCCGACGAGCGGGCGTGGGTCGACCCGCGGCTCGCCCACCTCTTGGGCTTGGCCGAGCGAACTGCCGCCGAACCCGAGGACCTGTTCAGCGCGTGGCGCTTGTTCTTCGAGCGTCTGGCCGACCGCAACCCGGTGATCATGGTGTTCGAGGACGTGCAGTGGGCGGACGGCTCGCTGCTCGACTTCGTCGACTACCTGCAGAACTGGTCGCGCAGCCACCCAATCTTCGTCATGGCCTTGGCCCGCCCCGAGGTGTCCGAACGCCATCCCCAGTGGACCGTGCCTCGCCGGGGCACCACCGCCCTGCACCTGGAGCCGCTGTCCGAAGAGGACATGCGCCGGGTGCTGCAGGGGCTGATCCCCGGCCTCCCTGAGCAGGTCGAACGGCAGATCCTCGACCGGGCCGAGGGGGTGCCGCTGTACGCGGTGGAGACCGTGCGGATGCTGCTCGACCGGGGCCTCCTGGCCCAGGAAGGCGCGGTCTACCGGCTGACCGGTCCGGTAGAGAGGCTTGAGGTTCCCGAGACCCTCCACGCGCTGATCGCCGCGCGCCTCGACGGACTCGAAGTGAGGGAGCGCGCCGTCCTTCAAGACGCGGCCGTGCTCGGGAAGACATTCACCAGGGAGGCGCTCGGTGCCTTGAACGGGATGCCCGCAGCCGTGCTCGAACCGCTACTCAGGGCGCTGGTCCACAAAGAGGTCCTGTTCGTCCAAGCTGACCCTCGCTCGCCAGAGCGCGGTCAGTATGGGTTTCTCCAGGACCTCGTGAGGCGGGTGGCCTACGAGACCCTCTCGCGGAAGGAACGAAAGGCCCGGCACCTGGCAGCGGCCGAGAACCTGGAGTCCCAGTGGCGCGGCGAGGAGGTCGAGGTCGTGGAGATTCTGGCCTCGCATTACGTGGACGCCTACCGCGCGGCCCCGGATGCGACGGACGCTGCTGACATCAAGGCGAAGGCATTCGACGCGCTCTCCCGGGCCGGACAGCGCTCACTGTCGCTGGCGGCACCCCACCTTGCCCAGGGCTACTTCGAGCAGGCCATCGAGCTGACGGACGACCCCGGATCGCTCGGGCTGCTCCATGAGCAGGCCGGGCAGGCGGCGAATCGTTCCGTGCGCATCGGCGCCGCGTCGAACCACTACGAGCAGGCCATCGCCCTTTTCGACCAGGAGGGGCGATCGAGGGACTCGGCTCGCGTGGCGGCCGCCTTCGCCGATGTCGCCTTCGGTGACGGGCGTCTCGAGGAGGCGGGCGCCAGGATGCAGCAGGCGTTCGACGTGCTGTCCCCCGGCGAGCCGGACGAAACGCTGGCGAACCTGACCGCGCAGTGGGCTCGGATGCTGTTCTTCACCGGCAAGGCCGATGAGGCCTTCGAGCGGAACGAGCATGCCCTGACCCTGGCCGAGAAGCTGCAGCTCCCCGAGGTCTTCTCGCAGGCCATCAATACGAAAGGGGTCATCCTCGCCTATCGGGGCCGGAACGAAGAAGCACTCCTCCTCACGCGAGAGGCGCTGCGGATCGCCCTCGAACACGATCTGCACGCCGCCACGCTCCGTGCGTACAACAACGTGATCTCCATCAGCACAGGCCTCGAACGGTACGAGGAGGTGCTCCCTCTGCTGGAGGAGGCAACGGAGTGGTCACGCAGGGTCGGATCTCGCCTGGGCGTCGTGGGATTCCCCCTTTCGAAGGCCACCCTGTTCATGGTTCTGGGCAGATGGGATGAAGCCCTTTCCCTGGTCGAAGAACATGAACAGACAGTGGAGGCGAAGGACCTTCACTACGTGTCGGACCTCCTGTCGGCTGTCGCCGTTCACGCTCGACGCGGAGAGCTCGATCAGGCCCGCACCGCGCTGGAGCGATACAGCGCATTTGAGGAGAGCGAGGAGATCCAGGCCCGCTGGGTCTACAGCGTCTACCGGGCAGTGCTCGCCGCGGCCGAGGGTCGGCCTCAGGAAGTGCTCGAGGCGGCCGGCCGAACCATCTCAATGAAGGATGTCTTCGGGCCGGCGGCACTCGCTTGGGATGCACTCCCCGAAGCGGTCGAGGCGGCCTGTTCACTTGGCGACGTTCAGCGTGCGGAGGAGATCCTGGCCGAGCTGGAAGGGCTCTACCCCGGGGAGCTCACGCCGTCCATGCGCGGCCAGCGCGAGCGCCTTCGGGCGAAGGTCGATATCGCGAAGGGCCAGCACGGAGGGGTCGAACGGCGGTTGCAGAACGCCGCAAACGAATTCCGGGCGATCCCGATGCCGTTCTGGCTCGGGGTCACGCTCCTCGAGCACGCCGAGTGGTTGGTTGGGCAAGACCGGGGAGAGGAAGCCTCGCAGTCCCTGTCCGAGGCCGTCGACATCTTCGAGCGCCTCCGAGCCCGCCCGTGGCTCGAACGAGCGATCGAGGTGAGGGCCGGCGCGACGGCCGCGGACGTCGCCGGTGCCTAGCCTGGTGAGAAGGAGTTCAGCCAAGGCCGAGCTCTCGCCTCAGACCGGGACAAGACTCCGTCCCTGGGGCCGCCGCTCTCAGTCCTCCGCCGGGCCGGGGACAAATGGAGTTGAGGTCCCACCGCGACGTGCCGAAGCGGCCGCTCGGACCTCCTCAAGCGGAAGCCGCGCCTGCTCGCACAACGTGGCCAGGTCGAAGTAGATCCTCTCGCCAGCCATCAGCCCCTGGCTGAAGGGTACGACGTTTGCGAAGGGCACGGCGAAGGTGCCTCCGCCTGGAGGGATTCCGAGCCAATCCCCACGGCTGGGTTCCGTGCAGGATCCCCCATACGGCGATGACGTCGTCGCCGACGGCCATGCCCTGGTCCTCTGGAGCCAGATCCGGGAATGCCGTGAAGAACTGGGACTCGTAAGCGGCTCGGACTGAGTCCCTGCCCTTGCTTCGGAGCCCGAGCGGCATCGTCTCCAGGAACGGGTCCGCAACGAAGGTCTCGAGGATGGCATCGATGTCGCGCGCCGCTTCCGCTTCACGGTGGGCTTCGAAGAGGCGAAGCATCTCGTTGCGGTCCATTCGTTCTCCCTCCCATTCGGGTTCCGGTGCCGAACTCGAGGATGCTACCGATTGGGAACGCGCTCTGGTTGATCGTTCGGCATTCGATCGTAGGTCTGCGGGAAAATGGTTCTTCGCTGCGGCGAGAGCCCGCCGTAACATCTGTTCCATGGCCGGCGACGATCACCTGGCTGCGGCATGGGAGGCGCTTCGACAAGGGTCGCGGGCACGGGCAAAGGCGAGCTTCGAGGAGGCCCTGCGGTCCGGTGAAACGCCCCAGGCACTCGAGGGCCTGGCGGAGGCCGCCTTCTGGCTCGAAGACGCGGCGACGGCCATCGACGCCCGGGAACGAGCGTTCCGTCTGTATCGCGAGGGAGGGCACGACGAGGGGGCCGCTCGGGCCGCGGCGATGCTGGCCGTGACCGCCCTGAACGTGCGAGGCGACTCGGCCGTGGCCTCGGGCTGGCTCCGGCGCGCACCGCAGCCTCTTGCAATCCAACCCCAACTCCCCAGTCTTGACGATGGTCGACGGCGTGGAGGGAGCCCTGGCCGGGGCCGAGCGCCCTTGTCTGCGTACGTGGTCGTCACGTCAAGATCCACGATCCCGACGCCTACCGCGAGTACGTCCGCCTCGCTCCGCCCACGGTTGCCGCGTATGGCGGCCGCTACCTGGCGCGCGCCGGGCACACCCAGGTCCTGGAGGGCGACTGGACGCCGAGCCGGCTCGTCATCCTTGAGTTCGACAGCGTGGCGCGCGCCAAGGACTGGCTGGACTCACCCGAGTACGGCGCGGTTAAGCACCTACGCCATCGCAACGCGACGTCTGACATGGTGGTGATCGAAGGGCTGGCCCAGCCGCCGTGACGGGCCGGAAGCTCGACACCTCCGTCTCTCTCGTGCCATTCCTCCGCTGATCCTGCCGGAGCGCGACCTCTGTCGAGAATTTTCGCCTGGCGCGGCCGTCGTATAGAAATAGCTTGACGACCTCATGCTCCGTGGAAGGAGGCTGCGATGCAGAAGATCACGCCACACCTTTGGTTCGATACCGAAGCCGTGGAAGCGGCTGAGTTCTACTCCTCCACGTTCCCGGATTCCCGGGTTACCAATGTGACCACGATCCACGACACCCCGTCGGGAGACACAGACATCATCTCGTTCGAACTCATGGGCCAGCCGTTCATGGCGATCAGCGCAGGTCCTCTATTCAAGTTCACCCCGGCGGTGTCGTTCGTGATCTCCTGCACCACGAAGGAGGAGGTCGACACGCTCTGGGCACGGCTCTCCCCAGGCGGCACGGTGCTCATGCCCCTGGAGTCCTACCCGTTCAGCGAACGCTACGGCTGGACGGCGGACAGGTACGGCCTCTCGTGGCAGCTCATGCTCGCGGGCGAAGAGCCGGGAGGACAACGAATCACGCCAACCCTGATGTTCGTCGGCGAGGTGACCGGCCAGGCGGAGGAGGCGATCACCTTCTACACATCGGTGTTCCCTAACTCGAAGGTCGGCCCGATCCTTCGCTACGGCGAAGGTGAAGACCCGGACGAAGAAGGGACGGTCAAGCACGCGAGCTTCCTGCTGGAGGGCCAGGAGTTCGCCGCGATGGACAGTGCCCGTGAGCACGACTTCAGCTTCAACGAGGCCATCTCCTTCCTCGTGGGCTGCGAGACCCAGGAGGAGATCGACCATTACTGGGACAGCCTCTCCGCGGTTCCCGAGGCCGAGCAGTGCGGCTGGCTCAAGGACCGGTACGGCCTCTCGTGGCAGGTGGTCCCCTCAGCCATGGACGAGATGCTGCGCACCGGCACCAAGGAGCAGATGGCGCGAGTCACCGAAGCGTTTCTCAAGATGAAGAAGTTCGATCTTGCAGATCTGCGCAGAGCGTACGAAGGTGCAGAGGCATGAGTAGGAGGTGAAGGATGACAAGGCTCCACGCGTATCTCAATTTCGCGGGGAATACCGGGGAGGCGCTCGACTTCTACCGGTCCATCTTCGGCGGTGAGTTCTCCTCGGTCGTCAGATTCAAGGATCTCCCCATAGAGGGCGTGAGCATTCCCGAGGAGGACCAGGGCAAGATCATGCACATCGCCCTGCCGATCGGGGAGGACGACATCCCGATGGCAAGCGACACCCTTCAGTCACTCGGACATGAGCTGGTGCAGGGGAACAACGTCTACGTGTCCGTCCACCCGATGAGCAAGGAAGAGGCCGACAGCATATTCAAGGCCCTCTCAGAAGGGGCTGAGATCGAGATGCCCATCGGCGACCAGGTGTGGGGGGACTACTACGGGCCTTGAAGGACAAGTTCGGGGTCATGTGGATGGTGAACTACAGCCCACCTCGAGACGACTGATGGATCCCCTCCTTCTGCTTCACTGTATTGGAGGAATTACATCCATGTAGGTAGCGTCCTCAGTCCCAGAGGTCGATCTGCGGTAGCCCAGCCATGCCGAGCGTCTGCGACAGCTCGCCGCAGTGGTAGACGTCGTGGCTGAAGACCCGCTGTAGGACCGAGCCGCGGGTGTGCACCCAAACCTCGTCGTCGAACTTGCGATGAATCTCTTCGGCGAGCATGTCCACGGTCCATCGCTCCAGGCAGCTTTCGGCGATGCGGAAGGATGAGTCCAGCCCCTCGACGAGTGCATCGGCGTTAAGCGGATGGTCGAGGTCGTCTGCGACCGTTCGGCTGAGTCTGAAACCTCCGTTCGCCCGCTCCGGGGGCGTTCTTCCGGCCGGCTCTCGGCCGCGCTGGTTCACGTCGCCGGCACCGAGCTGACCGCACTCCTTCTGCGCCCCGGGCACCGCCTCGTCGATCAGGGGCTTCGGCCCCCGATCCCGCGGCAGGCGCCCACCGTCCAAGGAGGAACGATGCAGCACGACAACATTGCCACGGTTCGAACCGCGTACGAGGCCTACGCACGGGGAGATTTGGAGGCGATGCTCGGATTCATCGACCCCGATCTCGAATGGACCTACCTCGACCCGAGCATGGAGGCACCGAAGCCTCAGGTCTGTCACGGTCGCGCCGAGTTGGAGCACACGCTCGACCACTGGGCCGGGCACGGGTTCCGGGCCGAGCTCGAAGAGGTCGCGGGAAGCGCCGATCGCGTGATGGTGTGCGTCCGAACGCCGGGGCTCGACGAACAGAGGCGAGGGAACCGGGCCGACCGCTTCTTCGCCGTGCTCACGGTGCGCGATGGTCTGATCGTGGCCCTACGCGACTGCCGTGACCGAGACGAGGCGCGCGCGCTGGCGGGTCTCGCGTAATCCTTGTGGTCAACGCAGGTTGCCTTGCTACATGGCTCTCTGCGCGCAAGGACGATACGAGGAGGCCCTCCCCTCACGGAAGAGGCGGAGCGGGCGAGCATCGAGAACGACATCGACGCACAAGGTGCACTGGCGTCGCGTGCGAGCCACGATCCTGGCCCGGAGAGGCGAGGTCGAGGAGGCCGTGCGCCTCGCCACCGAGGCCGGTGGTCTCGTTCGCTCCACCGACGACCTCGACAAGCAGGGCAAGACCCTGATGGACCTGGCGGAGGTCCTGCGGGTCGTGGGCCGCACGCACGAGGCCGTATCCGTCGCTCGCGAGGCGGTGGACGCGTACGAACGCAAGGGCAACGTCGTGATGACCGAGGTCGTCCTGCGTCTGCTCCGCGAACTCGAGGCCCTCACGCAGCAACTACCCTCCGCGCACGGGCGTTGCGCGGGTCAGACAGAGCGGAGGCCGAAGGAACGCGCTCGAAACACAAAGCGGCTGGTCAGGTGGTGTGGGTGAGCGTCCGCGAATGGGGTCGGAGGGCGTGACGACCGACTGACGGCTTCCTTACGAGCCGCAGACGCGGCGGTGACTCGAGTGACAGGCCGCCGTGGCCGTCCCCGCGGCGGGTGAGGCCGTAGCGACGGTCCCCCCACGCTTACGCCGACCCAAAGCACACGCGCGTTCGCGGACCTGCGCATGCGATACTCGTGCGCTCGCTGAGTGCGGGCGGAGTGCTCGTCGCCATGAGGGGGGTCGCATGGCCGACCGCGGGACATCCACTTCGTCAGAGCCCATCGTGTATATCGACCATTCCGATATCCGGGAGGGTTCGATCGAAGAGCTCCGAGCTGGGGTCCGACGGCTTGTGGAGTTCATCGACGCCCGGGAACCTCAGCTGATCACGTACGGCTTCTACATCGACGAAGACGCGGGGAAGATGACCGTCGTCGCGGTCCATCCCGATTCGGCTTCGTTGGAGCTCCACATGGACATCGGGGGCGTGGAGTTCCGCAAGCTCGGGCACCTGCTCCGGCTGACCGGGATCGAATGCTACGGTCGGCCGAGCGAACGGGCGCTCGAGCAGCTGCGGCAGAAGGCGGCGGCGCTGGGAGACGGCGGCACGGTCGTGACCATCGGGCGATTCGCCGGATTCACACACCTCGCGCCGGCCACGACCTGAGCGAGCGTGCCCACGCCCTCGAAGCCCCTCTTCCCAAACCGGTCCGAGTATGGCGTCATGACCGCACGCGATGCGTCGGCTCCTCCCCTGACCTGGGAGGTGGTTCGGGGCTGGTTGGAGGCGTCGAAGTACTACTGGGTGGTCACAACTCGTGTTGACGGCCGCCCCCATGCACGACCGGTGTGGGGGCTGTGGCTCGAGCCTCGATTCCACTTCACGATGAGCCCCGAGACGGTGATGGCGCGCAATATCGCGGCGACCCGGTACGCCGCCGTGCACCCGGAGAGTGCGGTGAACGTCGTCATCGTCGAGGGAACCGTCCAGAGGACGGAAGGGCAGGCCTTGGCGGAGGCTGGCGATGCCTACGAGGCGAAGTAAATGGATCCCGACGATCCAGGCATGCCCTTCTACTCGGTCGAAGCCAGGACCGCCGTCGGCTGGATGGCGCACGGTCCGCGAGGCAGCGCCGTCCGCTGGACGTTCGAGTCATAGACGCGGCCGCTTCGATCCCGTTCGCCCCCGCATGGCCGTTCAGAACGTCATTGGGTCCTCAGGTCTCCGTTCACGCGTGCACGACACGCTGACACAGGCGGGGAAGGTCGAGAACGATGGACACGCGGTCGCATGCCGCGGAGATCGGGATCAACAGGACGGCGAACGAGCGACCACGCGGAAGCCCACCGCCTCGCACGAGGGAGACTCGCGGACCCGACACTACTCCCGGACGTTGTGAATCACCAGATCGATCGGAGCTCGTGCAAGGGGGCCGTCCGCGGTCACGATCTCTCCGCTGACTGCGACGGCGGCAGCGGCGTAGAGCGCATCGTAGGCGGAGAGGTTCTCGCGTAGAGCGAACGCGGCCGTAAGCAGCGGACGGTGTGACAGTCTCGTAAAGGGCCACGCGACCATCATGCCGATCGCCTCACCCGCCCGTCGTGGGGAGACGACGCCCTGGAGGACCTTCCGGCGGATGAAGGACAGCACCTCGGCATCGATGAGCTCCGGGGCGACCACGATCTCGTCACCGATCGTTTCCAGGGCTCGCTCGCCGAGCGGCGTGCCGAATAGCACCTCGGCGGCCGCCGAGGCATCGATGACGAAGATCAACCGCTGCTCCGAGCCTTCCCTCGAAATGGAGGGTCGAGTTCCTTGTCGCGCTCTCGACGGATCTCTTCGATGTCGCGGGCCGCGGGTCGATCGAGCACAACGGAATCCAATCGAGCGAGCCGGCGCGCGAACTCGGCCGGAGTGGGGAGGGCGAGATCGCGCTCGATGAGCGAGAGGACGTAGTCGCTCATGCTTCGGCCCAGCTTGCTTGCCCGCCGCCTTACACGGTCGCGAACCTCGACCGGGACGCCTCGAACCTGGATGTTTGTCGTCTTCACACCCGCAGCCTAGCATGCAAGTTGCATGCTGTCGAGGCTTGGGACCACCAGCCTCACCAAGACGCCGGCCCACACCGCGACGGATGGTCCAGGATCCAGAGACGCCCGCCCCGCCAATACGGGCTGTGACAGCTTCGAGTTGTTCGACTGCCGCGGCGCTGGCGACGCGCCTTCTCGATCACGGCCGCGAAGACGTCGGCAGTCGGCCGCGGGGGAGACGGGGAACCGGTCCCAGCGGCCCCGAAGCCCGCGGGTCCGGAGTCGCATCCGAGGGGTGTCCACCATGGCCGGGGTGAGATCGCGTCCGGCCAGTCCCTGCTCGAGCACCTTGCGCCGAGCCTTCGCGAGCACCGTCCCGTTCGCCTTCGCATTCCGTCAGGCACACCAGGCAGAACCACAGGTCCCAGTGCGAGCACGTCTCGCCCGCGCTTCGCTCCCACGGCTCGGGCCCGTGGATCTGGGTGCACCCGGCCACGATCAACTCCAGGGGCTCGGTCGGGGACCGGTGGCCCGAGCCCTGAGCGCCTCCAGGGCTATGGCCCTACCTGCCTCGGTGAGGCCGTAACGCAGATCGCGCCAGGTGCCGCCCTCGAGGAGGATCCCGAGGGCGCGACACGGGTTCAGGATGGCGTGGACCGCCCAGCCGATGTCGTGTTGGTCGGGAAGCTCCCCGGTTCGGGTCTCGCGGAAGCCCTCCTCGGCGACGGCCCTGCCGATCGTGCTCGTCAGGTCCTTGTAGGGCAGAGCGTCGGCGTCGACATCGACGAGGAGTGCGAGGAACAGCTCGCCGGCAAAGACGACGAAGGGTCGCACGTCGAGCAGCCCGCGGGCGACCGAACGCCACCGGGCCTCTCGATCGGCAAGAGCGGCGCGTCCCTTCGCAGTCAGGACGAGCTTTCGGTCGGAGCGACGGGCAAGACCGAGGCGCTGGGCCATCACGCGCACCTGGTGCAGGTCGTACAGATCGTCCTCGGTCCGTGGAGGTCGGGAGAAGTCCCATCCGAATCGCCTGGCCGCGCCCTGGACGAACCGTTGGTTCAGGTTGCCGGTCTGCGTGAGCGCGATGCCGTCGGCGAGCTGCTCGAGGAGCCAACGGAACGGCGGCAGTGGATCGTCGACGTCTGTCGGGAGCTCGATCGGGTGCGGGAGCCGGTTGACGATCGGGGAGAGTATCGCGCGCCGCGTCTCGCTGCGGCGCGTGCCGAGCCAAGCGTCCATCCGCTCGGTCAGGATGACCAGGGCGAAGCTCTGGCCGGCGAGATCGGGGCGAGGTTCGTTCAGGTGCCTTCGGGTCAGCTCTTGCTGGCGGCCCTTCCAGCCCCGCGTCCCGGGCGCGAGCTCGCCTCCTGCCACCGCGAGCTCCAGCAGCTCCGCGGTGGAGGATAGCGCGCGGCTCTCCTCCAGGCCCATGGTCGCGCCCCACTCGAACTCGGGCAGGTCGGGCGGCCGGATGCCGGATCCGACGTCGGCCCGGTGGAACGCCTTGAGGCCCTCCGCGTCGCCGTGCTCGTACGCGTGGAGGATGGCATGGGTCGTGTCGGACCGGCAGCTCTGGGCGTACCGGGGCAGGCCGAGGAGGTCGAGGACCCGACCGAGCGCATCCGCGACAGCCAGCTTGTGGTCGAGCTCGGTCAGCCACTTCAGGGGCAGCGAATACCACAGGAAGTGCTGGATCACCTCCTGGGTGATCGCCTCCGGGTCGTTCTCGCCGGCGATCCATTCGAGAGCGGCCTCGGCGTCACGGGCCGTCGACGGATCGTTGGCCCTGAGCTCGGCCAGTGCGGCGACAACGACGGGGTCCTGGAAGCGCTCCGGCTCGCCCACGGCCCGTCAGTGTCGCAGACCCGACTCCGCGTCCCTTCTACAAGGTCTACATTGGGGTCCGATGAGTTCTCACACCGGGGGGACTCCATACTGCCATGACGACGACGCACACGCTTGAAACGGCCGAGGTCGACATCGTTTACGACGTTCACGGCCCTCTGCCCACCGCCGATGGACGCCCACCGCTGTTCATGATCGGCCAGCCCATGGACGCCACCGGGTTCGCCACGTTGGCGTCGCACTTCCCCGATCGCACCGTGGTCACCTATGACCCGCGCGGGCTCGGCCGCAGCAAACGCAAAGACGGCCGGGTGGACAACACGCCCACGGTCCAGGGCGGTGACGTGCACGCCGTTATCGAGACGCTCGGCGTTGGCCCGGTCGAAATGTTTGGCAGCAGCGGCGGCGCGGTGACCGCACTCGCGCTCGTGGCGGCCTACCCCAACGACGTGGCCACCCTGGTAGCACACGAGCCGCCCCTCATCCCGGTGCTGCCCGACGCCGAGGCTGCCGAGCGCGCCCGCGCCGGCGTTCGGGATGCGTACCAGGCGAAGGGGTCGAACGCCGGCATGGCGGTGTTCATCGAGATGACATCGTGGCGAGGCGAGTTCACCGACGATTACTTCACCCAGCCCGCGCCCGATCCCACCCTGTTCGGCATGCCGACCGAGGACGACGGCTCGCGTGACGACCCGCTGCTGTCCGAGCGGTCCTGGGCGGTCAACAGCTATCGCCCCGACCTCGACGCGCTGGCCGCGGCGCCGACACGTATCGTGATCGCCGTGGGCGAAGAGTCCCTGGGCACGTTTACCGGTCGAACTGCGGTGGCCACCGCGGAGCTGCTCGGGCAGCAGGCGACCGTGTTCCCCAGCCACCACGGCGGCTTCCTCGGCGGCGAGTTCGGATACGCAGGCCAACCCGAGGCGTTCGCGCGCAAACTGCGCGACGTTCTCGATAACGCCAACTGATGCTCTGCACTTCACCCGTGAAGGCGGAGGCGGCGATCAGCCCACCCGGCCTGCAAGGTGAAGGGTGGGCCGTCAGCGCGACCAGAGGGCCGCATCACGCTCACCGAGTCCTGAGCCAACGTTCTCGAACTCGGAACGCGCATTTCGGACTCCGTCGATCAGCTCGCTCGCCAAAGCACGAGAACGGCTGACTCTGTCTTCCCCGTTCGTCTTTGCTGAGGATCCTGTTCGGGACACGCTCAGAGGCCGCGCGGACAGTCGGTGGTGTTGGGACGGGGCGGGGATGGCTTCGTCGGCTATGACGCCGCGCCGCCTAGCCCTGATGGTGTTGGTGCGTTGACGGCGAGGCTTGGGTGAGCGCGCACGCGTCCGCGACACCCTGTTCTGACCACGCGCATCCTGATTCCGTAGGCGCGCAGATCATGTGTCATGAGCCCAGCGATCGCTTAGGGCGAGCGCAGTTATGGTCGAGGCGGAGCATCCTACGAGCCTCGACGGTGGACGACCAGCATGGATGAGCAAGAAGGGCGCCGCGCACCTGCTGTCGACCTCTACTGGATCCCCCTGGGCGCAGGTGCGCACGTCTGCGCTTGAGCGGGAAGCTCTATGAGGCGCTGAAGGCGCTTGTCGAGCATCGCCCGCGACTGGATCTCTATCACTCCGCGCTGCAGATCAGGCTCCCGAACGACCGATTCGTCATCGAGTGCGCGGCGATCCTGAACCTGCGAGGGGAAGAACGCGGTGTCGTGGCCGGGGGGCCGGTCGGGATGAGCTGGCTCGGCCGATTCCGGCTGTTCCGATACGAGATCCGTCGTTGGCGGGGAGGCTCCATCCCCGATCTGGCCCACGCGGTGTCGGGTTCGGTTCGGGTGGCGACGGACGTCGTTCGCGCTCAGCAGGTTGTGGATCTGGTGCCGCACGTCCCAACACCCGTGTGGGGCAGGGACGAGCTACGCACCGGCGAGATGTGGAATTCGAACTCGCTGATTTCCTGGCTTCTCGCACGAGCTGGCATCGAGGCCGACCAATTGCATCCGCCCGCCGGAGGCCGAGCTCCCGGTTGGAACGCCGGTCTCGTCGTGGCACGGCGCCAGATGCAATACGGGACATCTTGAACGGCCTCGAGCGGTGCGCGACACACTTGAGACCCCCGACGAGCCGACCATCGGTCGAATACAATGGGGTGACCGCCCGGGCTACGCGATCGCTCGATGTCGATGAACCAACCCGTGTTTACCTTCCCGCCTCCGACCGGTCCGTATGCGATCGGCACCGTGACCTATCACTGGGTGGACGAGGATCGTCCGGAGATCTTTGCGGCCGACGCGGATGCTCGCCGTGAGTTATTGGTGCAGGTCTGGTATCCGGCGAAGGAGACGCCTGCGTCGCCGCGCGCTCCATACATGCCGGAGGCGGACGCCGTGGCACCCGCGCTGGCGCGCTTCCTTGGCGTGTCGGGGTCCACCTTAGACTGGCTCAAGGACGTCACCACGAATGCGGTCGCGTTCGCGCCCATCGCGGATGCCATCCCTGAGTTCCCGGTGCTGATCATGCTGGTTGGGATCAAGGGCAGCTATCGGCAGATCCAAACGTTCCAGGTTGAGGAGTTGGCCTCGCACGGCTACGTCGTCGTGGCGCTCGATCAGCCGTACGTGGTCACGATGGTCGTGTTCCCGGATGGCCGCGAGGCCGCGTACGACGACCGGTGGGATCCTCCGCACAGCGCGTTCATGGATGCGCACATTCCCTACCTCGCGCACGACGTGATCTTCACGCTCGATCAGCTCGGCTCACTCGATCGCGCCGATCCGCATGGCAGCGTGACCGGGCGGCTCGATCTCGAGCGTGTCGGTCTCGTCGGGCATTCGATGGGCGCGGTCGTCGCGAGTGAGGCGTGCCATCTCGATGGGCGCCCGCGCGCGGCGCTGTTGGAGGAGGCCTTCATGCCCTCCGACGTCCTGCGCGATGGCTTGAACCTCCCGACCATGTTCATCACCCGCGATGCCGACACCATGCGGCTCGAGCGGCGAACCGCCGGCGGTTGGCCTGACTCGGACATCCGGGAGACCCTGGACACGATGCGGAGCGTGTATGAGCGGCTCCCGAGAGACGGGTATTACCTCCAGGTACCCGGCATGTTCCATCTCGACATGACCGACGCGCCATTCTTCTCGTCGCTCGTCTCGTGGCCGGGCTTCACGGGCCCGATCGGCGGAGATCGCGCACACCAGATCATCAACGCCTACTCGGTGGCGTTCTTCGACAGGCACCTGCGCGCTCAGCCATCACCCCTGCTCGACGGCCCGTCAGAACGGTTCCCCGAGGTGGTCGTCGAATCCCGCCGTCCTTGAGCCGATGCCGGAGCGGTTCCGGCTCTCCAGGTCGGAACATGGCGGAGGCGAAGGGAACACTGCAAGAACCGAACGCCGCAGGTCAGGCCGTGTGGGTTGGGGCTCGGTGCTGGAGCCGCGTCGCCTCACCCGCCCAGGCGTACGAGGGATCCGCTCGAACCCGCTCCTCGAGCGTGATCGCACCCGGAGCTCGGTAGCAAGATGGAGCATATGGGCGACCGCGACATGGAACACGTCGACTATGATGCCGAGCTTCGCCTGCACAACGACGCGCTGCGGCGCGCCTATGAGATCGGTCCCGAGGACCGGGTGCTGGACATCGGCTGTGGAGCGGGGCAGACCACGCGTGATGCGGCCCGCCTCGCCAGCGAGGGGTGGGCGCTCGGCGTCGACATCTCGAAGGAGATGATCGAGCGGGCCAATTTGCTCGCCGAGGCTGAGGGACTCCAGAACATCACGTTCGAACGCGCCGACGCGCAGGACGACCGGTTCCCGTCTGAGCGATTCGATCTGGCCATCAGCAGGTTCGGCACGATGTTCTTCAGCGACCCCGTCGCCGCATTCGCCAACGTCGGAGTGGGGTTACGCCGTGCCGGGCGCCTGCTGATGATGGTGTGGCAAGCACACGAACAGAACGAGTGGTCCGTGTCGATCGAGCAGGCTCTCGCGGCCACCGTCGGATCACCATTGCCGGCTTCAGAGGGACTCGACCCCTTCTCGCTATCCGATCCGGCGACCGTCCGGCGGGTCCTCGGCGCGGCTGGCTTCACCGACGTTACGTTCACCGACGTGCGCCAGCCCATCTACTACGGTCAGGATGCTGCCGCAGCGCTCCAGTGGGTCGGTGGGTTCGCCTGCACCAGGGAGGTGTTGGATCGCTTCGATCGCACCGGCCGTGAGCTCGCGCTCGAACGGCTGCGCGAGACGCTCGTCGCGCACACCCGGGAGGGCGGCGTCTGGTTCGACTCGCGAGCCTGGATCGTGAAGGCGCGCCGCCCGTGACCCCGGCAGATGGGTAGAGCATCCGCTCGCATTCATGTCCGTGAAGGAGGCCGACGATGGCAACGTTCGCGATGATCCACGGCGCCGGCGATGTCGGTTGGTAATGGCACTTGGTGGAGGCCGAACTGCGTGAGCGGGGCCACGACGCAGTGGCGCCGGATCTTCCGTGCGACGACGACGCAGCCGGACTCTCCGAGTACGCGGACGCCGTGATCGAGGCGATCGGTGAGCGAACCGATCTGGTCGTGGTCGCCCAGTCATCCGGAGGCTTCACGGCTCCGCTCGTCTGCGAGCGGGTGCCGGTGAAGCTGCTCGTTCTGGTCGCGCCCATGATCCCCGTCCCGGGAGAGGCGCCTGCGGACTACTGGACGGATACCAGGTACGGCGAGGAGGTGCGGGAGCACTACGACGACAATGTCGCTCTCTTCTATCAGGACGTTCCCGCGGAGTTGGCGTCGGAGGCCCTGCACCGGGGAAGGACGCAGTCCGAAACCCGCATGGGGGAGCCGTCGCCGCTCACGGCATGGCCGGACGTCCCCACTCGCGTCCTGATCGGTCGGAACGACCGCTTGTTCCCCGCCCCCTTCCTTCGCCGCGTCGCCCGGGAGCGCCTCGGCATCACGCCCGACGAGATCGACAGCGGACACACGCCTGCTCTCAGTCGCCCCAAGGAGCTGGCCGACTACCTCGATAAGTGCGCGGCCGAACTCGGGGGTTGATGACCGCGCGGGTGTTCGCGAGCGTGCCCTGAGCCCAGTGCTCGGAGTGCGGATCGTTCGAGGTCTCGACGTGGGATGATCAGCCGACCTGTTCTGCACCGGCTCGGAGCAGCCTCGCCCAAGCCGACGAGCCGTG
>WNFU01007928.1_pt1 | contig 19738 bp, 21 predicted proteins | sample 5400121 | NCBI WGS metagenome assembly WNFU01 (sample SAMN13153360, study PRJNA577476) | soil metagenome | isolation source: 100 cm soil or saprolite under grassland replicate 1 | place: USA:California | collected 2016-06-15 | reverse complement strand
CGGGGCGACCGCCGGGAAGACCCCACCGCCGGCCGTCGCTGCTGACCAGGACGACCCGGCCACCGCTGACGCACACCGCCGCCGCCCCATGTGGGGTTCCCGCCGGCGGGTCAGGCGGTGGACACCACCCAACGCGCCAATCCTGACCATTGCTTGGGACTATCAGGTCGTGGCCGTCCCTGGCGATCTCATCCATGAGTCAGACTCACGCCGGCCCAGATGGGCGGGTGTGGCAGGGTCGGGGGAGGGCTGCGCTTGGATTCGACGCGCTGGCAGCCGATGTAGGCGCAGGCCCGGACGCGGGCGCATGCCTCCTCCCAGACCTCGCGGGTCAGGGTCTGCTCCAGGGTCTCGCCGGGCTCGATGGTGCCGCCGGGAAGCGTCCAGTCGGTGGCGTTCCAGGTGACCAGGACGATCTGGGACTCGGGCGTGAAGCAGATGCCAAGCGCCTGGGTCGTCTCGGCCGGCGGCGGCAGGAAGGGTGGGTCGAACCACCCGACGCGGTAGCGGGCCCCATCCGCGACGACGGTCTCCTGGACAAGGGGCTGGAGGGTCGCGGAGGGTCCGGCGTTTGGGGTCGGGTGGCCGGGCGGGGAGGTCATGGGCGGCGGCGACGCCTGGTTTCGGGTTCGACGCCGCGGAGCATGAGGTCGACGCCGAGCTTGAACTGGTGGTTCATGTCACACCCGCCGCAGTACTGAATGGCCAGCCGCAGGAGGTGGTCGGGGGTGTCGGCCGGGGCCATCGCCGCGACCCGGCGGAAGCGTTCGAAGTCGTCTTCATCCCTGTCGGGTTGTGGCGTCAGGTAGGACACCTCGAGGAGCGCGTAGCCGAGCGTGTACGCCTCCACGGCACGTACGACCTCGACCGCCTGCTCCTCGGCGAAGCCGCCGTCGCGCAGGACCCGGAGGTGGGCGTCGAGCACCTCCAGGTGATAGGTGGACATGATCGGCCGGCTGATCAGCAGGGGCGCCGCGTGCGGGTGGCGGTGGATCAGCGCGCGCAGCGCGTGGGCGAACGAGGTCAGGGTGTCGCGCCAATCCGTGGAGCCGGCCGGTGGGACCTCCAGTTCCTCCCACATGACGGTGATGATCCCGTCCAGCAGGGCGTCTTTGCTGTCGATGTGGCTGTACAGCGACATGCCCTTGACGCCCAGCTCGGCGCCGAGCTTGTGCGGCAGATCGGCGCGGTGCTAGAGGGCTCCCGCAACGTCTACTGGTCGATGTCGGCATGGCAGAACCTGCTGTACTTCGGCCGGCTGAAGGGGCTGCGCGGCGGCGAGCTCAAGCCGCGGGCGGAGCGGCTGCTTGGCGAGCTTGGCCTGTGGGACCGGCGCGGCGAGCCGGTGGGCACGTTCTCGCGGGGCATGCAGCAGAAGGTTGCGGTCGCCGCCGCGTTGATCACCGACCCGCCGATCGTGCTGCTGGACGAGCCGACCATCGGCCTGGACGTGGAGGCCGCACGCACCGGTCAAGGACTGGGTGGTGCGGCTGGCGCACGAGCAGCACAAGACGGTGGTGCTGACCACCCATCAGTTGGCGATGGCCGAGGAACTGTCGGACCGGGTGGCGGTCATCCGCGACGGCGCGATCGTGGCCGACCTGCCCACGGCGGACCTGCTCGGCCGGTTCCGTGAGGACCGCTACGAGGTCAGGGTCGCCGGCCCACCCGACCAGCTCGGGCCGGCCTGCCTGCCGGGCGATGTCAGCGTGGCGGCGGAGGACGGTGCGACCCGGATCACGCTGCCCACCGCCGACGCCGACGACCTGTTCAAGCTGCTGGCCGAGGTGCAGTCGCTCGGTCTGCCGCTGCTGTCAGTGCGCCAGGTCGAGCCGGACCTGGAAGAGGTCTTCCTGCGGCTGGTCCACGCAGGGCGGGCGGCATGACCAGCATGGCCGCCCCAGTCGTGCCGGCGGTCCGCATCGTCGGCAACGAGGTCCGCAAAGGGCTGCTGCACGCCTGGGCCGAGCGGGTCCAGATCCTCATCGAGCTCCCGCTGTTCATCGGCGTCACGCTGCTGCTCGGCCCGCTGCTCGGCGCCGGCGACCAGATCGCCCGCGGCCAGTTGCGCTGGTCTCTGGACAGCGGCCGGATGTCGATCCTGGTCGTGTGGATGGTCCCGTTCCTGTTCTTCTACCTGCAGGTCGCCAAGATGTTCTGGCGGCTGCTGGGCGAGATCCAGTCCGGCACGCTGGAGCAGGTCTACCTCAGCCCGCTGCCGTCCTGGCTGATCGCCGCCGCCGGCCGCCTGGTCGCCGCGCTGGCCGAGACCGCCGTCATCGTGGCCGCGTTGTACGCGGGCGTAGGGCTGCTGGTGCCGCTGCACATCGGCCGGCGGCCCGCCGCCGCGCTGCCGCTGCTGCTGCTGGTCATCGCCGTGGTCGGCTACTGGCTGCTCATCGGCGGGCTCACCCTGGTCTGGAAGCGCATCGAGATGCTCGTCGAAGCGCAGGGCATCGCCGTCTGGGTGCTCAGCGCCACCGCCCTGCCGCTGCTGGCGGTGCCCGGCTGGATGGCCACCGCCGGCCGGTTGGTCCCCATCACCCCGGGCTGGCCAGCCTGGACCGCCCGCTGCTCGCCAGCCACCCGGCGATCACCCTGTGGGGGACCGGCGGGCTGGCCTGGATGCTGGCCACCGCCGCCGGGTGGCTGCTGGCCGGCATCCTCGCGTTCGCCCTCGGCGAGCGAGCCGCCAAACGCCGCCGCTCGCTCGGCCGATACTGAAGCCATGGGTGGCCATACTCTCTACCTGGTCGGCGGCGCGCCGCGGGTCGGCAAGTCGTCGCTGGCGCAGCGTCTGCTGGAGACCGACGGGATCCCGTGGCTGCCGACCGACGTGCTGCGGACGGTGCTGCGTCGGGTCCTTCCCGAGCTGGATGCCATCGACCAGGATCCAGTCGACGCCTGGCGGCTCGCCGAGGTCATGTACCCGCATGTCGAGCAGGCGGCCGAGGTGTGTGCCGAGGAGGCCGAGCGATTCCTGATCGAGGGCTTTGAGCTGTCGCCCTCCTACCCCGCACGCCTGCGGGCGGCGCTGGAAGGGACCGCGGTCCGGGCGTGCTTCCTCGGGCACGACGGGTTCTCGATAGAGGACCTTGCCGGCTACAGGGGGCCGAAGCCGCAGCACCACGGCGCGTCACGTGAGGAGCTTCGCGAGGCCGCGGCCTGGATCCGGCGGCGGAGCCGCGAGCTGCGCCAGGAGTGCGCCGCCGCCGACGTGCCGTACGTTGACGTGGGCGAGGTCGGCTTCGAGGCGGCCATGGCCCGAGCGCGGCGCCAGTTGCTCGCGCACAACTGACCGCCAGCGGACCCCACCGGCAACGGAGCTATCAGTCGTGGTCGCGCGCGGCCGGGTCAGCGCAGGGCGTCGAGCAGCGCCTCGCTGACGCGCCGCCACGTCTGGAGGGCGTCTGGCTCGTGGCGCTGGGCGGCCAGCCCGAGCCGGGCGACCGCGCCGTAGCCGACGACGCAGCGCAGGCCTTGGTCGCCGGCGATTTCCACGATCCGGTGGACCAGCCGCTCCGCACCGTCCGGCGCCAGCCCCTGCTCGCCCGCAAGGTGCAGGCGGTGCCAGTCGAACAGCAGCCCGGCAAGGTCGGCGGCGCGGCAGCCAACCCCGAGGTCGTCCCGGTCCACCACCCCGGTGATCGCGCCGCCGGCTGGGCGCTGTCCCACCAGTGCTCCCAGCCCTCGAACAGGACCACACCGATCCACCAGGAGATGTCCCAACCGCCCTCGCCGAGCCTCGGCGCCTGGTCGGCCTGAAGTTCCACCAACCCGAGCAACGCGTCCAACGTCGCCCCGTCCAGCGTGTGCAGCGGCTCGCCGGGCAGGCGTGCCTGGACGACCAGGAACCAGCACGCGTTCAGCGGCCCGTGCCACAGCAGCGCCGGGACCGGATAGCCCCGCTCGCCCAGCAGCACATCGCCTGGACCACCCACGCGGCCCTTGCGGGGGCGAACGGGTTGGCGGTGGCCTTGACGATCACCGCCCCAGGCGCTCCGTCTCCGTCGGCTTCGGCGAGCCAGGTCCGGCGGCCCTCTCGTGCTCGTGTCTCAACCGCCGTCGTTGCTCACGAGTCGAGGGTCTGCTCGGCCAGGCTGCGAGGCAGCACGCCGAGCAGTACACGACCACCGGTCGGCCGCGGTCGAGCCGAGCGGCGCTGGTCGCGTCGAGCTGCTGGACGGGGAGGCTGATCGCGCCGGGCAGGTGCTCGTCGGCGTACTCGGCGGCCGGCAGGACCTCCACGAGCTGTGCGCCACGCTCGAGCAGCTCCTTGAGCTGCGCAAGGTCGACGCTGGTCGGCATGACGGGCTCCTTCCGGTGTCAGGGTGTGAGTGAGTCGTCGGGTCGGCCGCCGCGTGCTGCGATCGTCCAGGACGCCGTGGCCGCAGCACCGCTTGGGTCCTGATCGGCCGAGTCTGGTGAGCGCAGCAGGTCCCCGAACACCGCCGCGCCCAACTGCAGGGCGTGCGGGATCGCAAGCAGCTCCAGCCGGACTCCTTGGCGCTGTTGCCAGGACTGGGCGGTGGCGGGGGAGACGTGGAAGTTGATCAGCGGGCACCTGCAGCAGGCCGCCTGCCCCGCGTCGCCGGCGTCGCCTGCCGCCCCCCGGTGGTCGATCACGTAGCCGACCACCACGCCGGCGGGCATGGGGTGGGCGCGGCCGTCGCGGACCTCGACGGTGATCGGCACCCCGGTGAGCGGGTCGTGGGAGGTGATGGTGGCGTCCTGGTCGAGCATGGCCGGGATGCCCAGCGCGTCGATGGCGCAGTAGGCCTGGACGGTGAGCCCGCCGGTCAGGTGGACCTGGTGCCCGCGCGGGTTGGCCACGAACGGGTACGCGCCTGCCAGCTCGCCGGTGGTGGGGTCGGCCTCGACCAGGTCGGCCTCCACCAGCCGGCCAAGCGCGTCCTGAAGCCCCACGCCAAGCTCGGTCGCCCAGGCCACCAGGGTCGCCGGCGGGGGCGGCTCGCCGGTGGCGGCGAAATGGCCCAGCACGCGGCGGTGCAGCTCCCGGATGGGCGCAGGCAGCCCGTGGCGGCGCCGCGCAGGGATCGGGAAGCCGGCCGCTGCCCGCTGGAGGAGGAGCTCCTCGACGGTGGGATCCATGTGTCGTCTCCTCGTGCGTGGGTCAGGCGGCGCAGCAGGAGAGCTTGGTGACGTCGCGGGTGAAGGCCTGGGCGGCGAGCCTGAGACCCTCGCCGATGGTCAGGTACGGCGCCCAGGTGTCGGCCAGCTCGCTCACGGTCATGCCGAGCTTGACCGCGTAGACCGCCGCGAGGATCGCGTCGCCGGCGCCGTCGGCGACCATGGTGACCCCAAGCACCCGCCCGCTGGTCCGCTCGGCGACGAGCTTGACCAGCCCGCGCGTGTCGCGGTCCACCAGCGCCCGCGGCACCTGCGTCAGCGGCAGGACCCGGCAGGTGCACGCGATGCCTTCCTGGGCGACCTGGGCGTCGGTCAGGCCCACCGCCGCGAGCTGGGGACTGGTGAAGGTGACCCGGGGCAGGTGGCGATAGTCCAGCGTGCGGGCGGCGCCGTCCAGAGCGTTGTCGGCGACCAGCGTGCCGTGCGCCGCTGCGACGTAGACGAACTGCGACGCTCCGGTGACGTCCCCGGCGGCCCAGATCCTGGAATTGTGGGTGCGGAGCTGCTCGTCGACCACGACCTGGCCGCGCTCGCCGACCTTGACGCCCACCGCCTCCAGGCCGAGCCCGTCGGTGACGGGGCGGCGGCCGGTGGCGACCAGCAGCCGCTCGGCCCGCAGCTCCCGGGCGCGACCGTCGCTGTCGTGCACGGCCGCGAACACTCCAGCGATGGCGGCGCCGACCTCGGGCTCCTCCAGGGGTGCCAGCCGGTCGAGCAGCTCCACCACGCTGACCTTGGTGCCGAGCCGGGCGAACAGTTGCGCCACCTCCAGGCCCACGGCGTTGCCGCCGACGAGCAGCAGCGACCCCGGCAGCTCGGTCAGCTCCATCGCGGTGGTCGAGGTGAGGTAACCGACCTCCTCCAGGCCTGGGATGGGCGGCGCCAAAGGCGCCGAGCCGGTGGCGACCAGGTAGTACGCAGCCTGGATCCGCCGGGTGCCGCCGTCGACCTGGTCGACCTGAAGCGCCGGCCCGCCGCCGTCGCCGGGGTCGGGGATGAAGCGGGCCTGGCCGGCCACAACCTCCCAGCCGTAGGCAGCCGCCAGGTCGATGTACTTGTGGGCTTGGAGCTGCTCGACCAGGGCCTGCTTGCCGACCAGCAGCGCGACCGGGTGGACCGGACCGGCAGTGCTGCTGATGCCAGGGAACCGCTGGCCGGCTTCGGCAGCGACGTGGCGGGCCTGGGCGGCGGCCAGTAGCGCCTTGGACGGCACGCATCCGGCGTTGACGCAGGTCCCACCGATCCTGCCGCGCTCCACCATGACCACCCGCCGGTCCTTGCGGCGAGCAGCGATCGCGGCGGCAAACGCCGCCCCGCCCGAGCCGATGATCGCCAGGTCGTAGGGGTGCTCGCCGCTGGCCTGCTGCATGACCGCCTCCACGTCCACTCTGGACACCTACCAGGCGTATCGGCTGATTCGCGGCCAGCCCGACTCGCCTTCGATTCGCCTTGCCGAATGCGTTCCGGCCGCATAGTATTCGCCTATCCGGATAGATCACAAGGCCGGCTGATGGAGGACTCGTCATGGCCCAGCCCCTCGCGGAACCGATATCGCCGGCATCTCCGGAGCCGACGGCCGCGTCGGCGTCGCTGCTGCCCGTCGAGGCGACCATGGTCGACACCGTCGCCAAGTTCTTCCGTGCGCTGGGTGACCCGACCCGGCTGCGGCTGCTGGAATTTCTGCTCAGAGACGAGCACACCGTCAGCGAGTGCATCGCCCACGTCGGCCTGTCGCAGGGTCGGGTGTCGGTGCATCTTGCCTGCCTTGCCGACTGCGGCTACGTCGCCTGCCGCCGCGCCGGCCGCAACGCCTTCTACCGCGTCGCCGACCCGCGCGTGGCCGACCTGGTCGTCCTCGCGCACGCGCTGGCCGCCGACAACGCCTGCGCCCTGGCAGAGTGCCAGCGCATCGTCCCGGCTACCGGCGACTGACCCGACCCCGCTTCGCGACCGCGATGTCCAGCCGAAGCCCAAGGGATCCCGCCGGCAGCCGTGACGATCCGGACTGCTGCGGCTCGGGGTCGGTGATCGACGAGTGGTGTCCGCTGGTCAACTTCTTCGAGCACGCCGACGCCGCCCAGGGCTGGGCCGCCGAACACAACGTTCATGGCACCGCGGTCTCACTGGCCGAGGCGACCAGCCAAGGCAGGGCCGCGTGGCGGCGGTGGATCGCCGACCACGACCAACCGGCCGAGCCGCCCCACCAGGTAGGGAGCCGACCATGACGGCAACCAGTACCAGCGACGCACCCGGTGCGGCCACGATGACGATCGGGGAGCTGGCCCGGCGCAGCGGCACCTCCGTCAAAGCGCTGCGACGCTACGAAGGCATGGGGCTCATCTACACCGTGGGTCGCAGCCCGGCCGGGTACCGGCTGTTCGACCAGGACGCCCTGTGGTGCGTCGGGGTGATCGGCAACCTGCGCAGCCTCGGCCTGACCGTGGCCGAGATCCGCGAGCTTGCCGGCGTCTACCTTGCCCGGCCGAACCAGCCCATCGGCCCGCACCTGGCCGAGCGGCTCCGCTGCGTGCGGGCACGCCTGGACGCGCGGGTCGCCGAGCTCCAGCAGGTGCGCCGGCGCCTGGACGACTTCGAGGCCAGCCACCGCGCCGAGCTGGACTCCCAAAGCGGTACCGACTTTCGAGCCGGCGACCCCAAGTTCAACTCGACGTCGAGGGTGCGGACCGCGACCGCTGGCGCTTGACCCTCCCCCTGGGGGCAGGCCCTAGCCTCCCCTCAGGAGGTGAAGGCAGTGGCAGCAACGACCAACACGACCGCGAACCACCCCGACCAGCAGACGACCGGCCAGACAGCCGACCGGCGGGGTAGCCGGATGATCGGCGCCATTGGCACGGCCGCGCGGCTGCTGGTCGGGCTGGCGTTGCTGGGCAGCGTCCTGCAGGGCGAGCTTGCCGGGCGGTTCCGTCCAGCCGCCTGGGTGCTTGGCCTGGTGGGGTTCCCGGCCGTCCTGCTCGCCTGGCAGTGGTGGTGGGCCAGGCATGGCAGGCCGCGGCTGCGGGCGACCGGGCCGCTCGGTCACGGACTGAACATTGCGGTGTTCCTGGCGCTGTACCTGACACCCTGGTACGCGCCGGCGCTGCGGTTCACCAGCGACGCCGCGCTGCTGTTCTACGGCAGCTCGATGCTGCTGGCCGCACTGCGCGGCTACGCCGGCTGCGAGGTCCTGGCAGTCTCCAACTGGCTGCTCCGCCGCGACGACCAGGTCGGCTGCGTGGTGTTCACGCCCATCGACCAGCTCGAGCGCCACCTGCGCCACTGACCCGAGCGGCGGGCGCTAGCATGTGTGCATGACGCCAGACGAGCGTTGGCTGGCTGCGGTGTGGCCGTTCGTCCGCGCCGGGCTGCCGTCCCCTCCGGCCGCGGTGCTCGAGATCGGCTGCGGGCGGCTGGGCGGCTTCGTTCCTGCGCTGCTCCGCGATGGGTATGACGCGGTCGGGGTCGACCCTGAGGCGCCGGAGGGCCCGGGTTACCACCGGATCGAGTTCGAAGCGTACCAATCGCCGAGGCCGGTGGATGGCGTGGTGGCGTGTACGTCGCTGCACCACGTGGCCGATCTTGGCGAGGTGTTGGACCGGGTGGGCCTGGTGTTGGTGCCTGACGGGGCGCTGGTGGTCGTGGAATGGGCGTGGGAGCGGTTCGACGAGGCCACCGCGCGCTGGTGCTTCGGCCGGCTGGCGCCACCCGATTCGGCGGCTGAGCCGGGCTGGCTGCACCGCCGCCGGGATGAGTGGGCCGCGTCCGGCCAGCCTTGGGATGGGTTCTGCCGGGCGTGGGCGACACAGGAGGGGCTGCACTCCGGCGAGGAAATCGTGCGCGGGCTGGACGCGCGGTTCGACCGCCGGCGGTGTGGGGTCGGGCCGTACTTCTTCGCCGACCTTGCCGACACCACCGAGGCGGACGAGCAGGCCGCGATCGACGCCGGGCAGGTCCAGGCGAGCGGCATCTGGTACACAGGCCGGCGACGCTGAGCCCTCGCCTGCTCGTCTCGGGTCGCCGTGGGGTCGTTGAGATGGAGCAAGCCCAGGCGTGAAAGCGGCTTCAGCCGTGTTCGTTGGCCTGGGGGCGTGACCGTGGCTGCACACCGCGCACAGCGGCGACCGCGGCCGCGGTGGCCGCGATGGCGGCCAGGAGTGTCACGGCGGCGGCGAAGCCACGCTGTGCCAGGGCTGCTGGCAGGGACGTGGGGCTGGCTCCTCCGGCGGCCAGGTCGAAGATCAGCGCGGTGACCGCGACGCCGAGAGAGGTGCCGACTCCGCGGGTCAGGTTGAGGACGCCGGCGGCGACCCCGGCCTGCCGGGTGCGGACGCTGGTCATGATGGCGGTGTTGTTGGCCGGCGTGAACACCCCGACGCCCACGATCACGATTGGATTGGTGGGGAATCGCCTGCCACGGGCCTGGGCAGGCCTGGTGCGCCGCCGAGGGTCCGCAACGCCTCCATCGACCCGCCGCCGATCGCGGCGTGGATCGCATGCGGCCATTGGACGCCCTGCCGGCTGATTCGTCCAGACCACCCTGATCCAACAGGGCCACGCCGAGCTGGGACTGACTGAGCTCCCACCTGGCAGGCCCGGCGGCCCTCGGCGATGCTCATGCGTCCTCCAGTTGGCCCGGCAGCACCAGGCCGGCTTCGTAGGCGAGGATCACAGCCTGGACCCGGTCGCGCAGCTGGAGCTTGTCCAGGATGTGGCCGACGTGGGTCTTCACGGTGCTCTCGCCGAGGAACAGGGTCCCGGCGATCTCGGCGTTGGACATGCCTCGTGCGACCAGCCGCAGGACCTCGGTCTCCCGGTCGGTGAGGACCTGGAGCCGGTGGGTGGCGGAGCTCTGGCGCGGCCGTTGCCGGACGAACTGCTCCACCAGCCTCCGAGTCACCGAGGGGGCGAGCAGCGCCTCCCCGGCCGCGGCGACCCTGACCGCACGGATCAGATCCTCCGGCGGAGTGTCCTTGAGCAGGAACCCGCTCGCTCCGGACGTCAGCGCGTCGTAGACGTACTCATCGAGGTCGTAGGTGGTGAGGATCACCACCCGCGGAGCCGCGGATGGTCCCCGCGCGGTGATCTGGCCGGTGGCCTCGATCCCGTCCATCCTGGGCATCCGGACGTCCATCAGCACCACGTGGGGGAGGAGCCGACGGGCCAGCTCCACGGCCTGCGCGCCGTCCGCCGCCTCGCCCACCACCTCCATGTCCTGCTGCGCCTCGATGATCATGCGAAAGCCCGCCCGCAGCAGCGCCTGATCGTCGGCCAGGAGCACCCGGATGGTCACGGCAGCCTGGCCTCGGCCGGGGCCTCGTCGGCGTCCGGCGGGCCGCGGTCGCCGCCGGGAGCCTCCACGGGGAGCTGGGCCTGCACGCGGAAGCCGCCACCCAGCGCCGGACCCGCGGTGAGGTGCCCGCTCACCAGGGCGGCACGCTCCCGCATCCCGATCAGTCCCTGTCCGCCGGATGGGTTCGGCGGCGCCCCTGGGCCGTCGTCGACCACGACCAGGTCGATCGCTCGGTCGGTGCGGTTGACGAACAGGTGGACTCGCGCACCGGGAGCGTGCTTCATGACGTTGGTCAGGGCCTCCTGCACGATCCGGTAGGCGGACAGATCCACCATGGCGGGCAGCGCGTCGAGGTTGCCTTCCACCCGTACCTCGAGACGGAGCCCTGCCTCGCGCGCCCGGGTCACCAGGGCGTCGAGCTGGGCGAGCGTGGGTTGCGGCTCCCGGCCGGGCCCCTCCTGGTCCGCCTTTCGGAGAATCCCGAGGACCGTCCGGACCTCCGCCAGCGTCGACCGGGCGGTGCGCTCGATGAGCCCGAGCGTCTCGATCACCTGGCCGGGGCGGTCCCGCGAGGCGATCCGGGCTGCGCCCGCCTGGACCGCGATGACGCTCACGTTGTGCGCGACGACGTCGTGCAACTCGCGTGCGATGCGGTTGCGTTCGGCCTCGGCGGCGCGACGGGCATGGTCCTCTCGCTCCCGCTCGAGCCGGGCGGCCCGCTCCTCGAGCTGGGCCAGGTAGGCGTGCCGGGTCCGGGCGCGGTCGCCGACGACCCAGGCCACGCCCGACCCGAAGGCCATACCCGTCAGATGGCCGAGCGCCCTGGCCTCGCCGGTCACCAGCATGATCGCGAACGCCAGGAGCAGGGCTCCCAGGGCGCCCGCGCCGGCGATATGGCGGACGCGCCCGTCGCCGTACAGCGCCGCGGACCCGACGCCGAACAGCAGCCCGACCGAGTTGGGCTCGGCGTTCCCGAAGATCGCCGGGACGGCGAAGGCGGCGGCGAGGATGGCGAGCACGGGTCCGGGATGGCTGCGCCGCCATCGCAGTGGCACGGTGCCGAACGGCAGGGTGGCCAGCCCGATCGCCACCGGCTTGTCGCCGACGAGGCCGGCGTGGACCAGCGCCGGAAGCGACAGGGCCAGGACGACACCGACCACCAGCCAGTCGACCTGTCGTGGCTCCAGGCGCCCTGCTGCCCACAGCCCTGCTCCGGGCGCGTCCGCGGGTTTCATGGCCTCACCATAACCGCAGGCCACGATGCTCGCATCCGTCTGGGTGGGGATTGGCGGCGCCCGGAGATCCACCTCGAGCAGGAGGCGAAAGCGCCTCTGGGGCGATGGCGCCGCGGCCGCCCGGACCTACCTTCGAGCCCGACCAACGGGCACCAGCAACCAGAAAGGCAGGTCCATGGCAGTGATCGAGGTACGCGGGCTGACCAAGCGGTTCGGCCCGGTGCTCGCGGTCGACCGGCTGAGCTTCGAGGTCGATCGGGGCACGGTCGTCGGGTTCCTGGGGCCGAACGGGGCCGGGAAGACCACCACCCTGCGGGCGCTCCTTGGCCTGGTACGACCAACAGCGGGCACCGCCACGATTCACGGCAGGGCATATGGCGACCTGCCTGATCCACTGCGTCACGTGGGGGCCGTGCTGGAGGCGTCGAGCTTCTATCCGAGCAGGCGCGCTCGCAACCATCTCCGGGTGCAGGCGATGGCGGGTGGCCTCGACCCGGCTCGGGTCGAGGAGGTGCTCGAGCTGGTCGGGCTCGAAAGGGACGCCAGACGGCAGGTCGGAGGCTTCTCCCTGGGCATGCGCCAGCGCCTCGGGATCGCCACGGCGATGCTCGGCGATCCCGAGGTGCTGATCCTCGACGAGCCGGCCAACGGGCTTGACCCAGAGGGGGTCCGGTGGCTCCGCGAGCTGGTCAGAGGCCTGGCCGAGCAGGGTCGAACCATCCTGGTGTCCAGCCACATCCTGGCCGAGGTCGCCCAGACGGTGGACAGCGTGGTCATCATCGACCACGGCCGTCTGGTCGCGCAGTCCTCGCTCGAGGAACTCACCTCCGGCGCTCGCCGTGTGGTGCGGGTCAGGACCCCTCGGGCGCAGGACCTCGCCAACGCCCTCGACCACGACGGCGTGCGGGTCGAACGGGTCGCCTCCGACCGGCTCGAGATCACCGGCGCGAGTTCCGAACAGGTGGGCGTGCTCGCCGCCCAGCTCGCGATCCCGATCCTGGAGAGCACCACCGAGGCGGCCAATCTGGAGGACGTGTTCTTCCAGCTCACCGCAACCACAACCGAAGCGGAGGGACCCCGATGACCCGGTCGATCCGAACCGAGCTGCTGAAGCTCCGCACCACCCGGCTGCCGCTGGGCCTGCTGGCCACGGCGGCAGGGCTGACCGCGCTGGCCACGATCCTGGGGGCGGCCAGAGCGGGCGGATCCGGGCACATGGCGCCACCTCCCCTCGACACCGCGGCCGGGCTCACCGCGATGCTCACCCGGAACGGGCTGGGCATGCTCATGGCCGCGGTGTTTGGGGTCACGGTCTCCAGCGGCGAGTTCCGGCACGGGACCGCCACCACCACCTACCTCGGCACCCCGGGCCGGGTCCGGGTCCTGATCGCCAAGGCGATCGTCGCGGCGGGTTTCGGGTTGCTGTTCGGCCTGGTCGCCGCCGGCCTCACGACCGGAATCACCCTGGCGTTCGTGGCCGCCAAGGGCTATCCCGTGGCGCTCGGCTGGGGGACCATCGCCCGCTTCGCTGCCGGTGCGATCCTCGGATCGGGCCTGCTCGCCGCGGTCGGGGTCGGCCTGGGATCGCTGCTCCGTGGCCAGCTCGCGGCCATCGTCACGGTGTTTGCCTGGGGGTTCGTCGTCGAGCAGCTCATCGGCGGGCTGTTCGACTCCGCCCAGCCCTACCTGCCGTACACCGCCGCGACCACGATGGCGGGGGCGACCCTGGGCGGCGGAACCAGCGCGCTTCCCTTCGCCGCGGCCGCCGCGCTGGTCGCGGGCGTTGCGGCGCTGCTATCGGCGGTCGCCGCCCAGACCACCGTCCAGCGCGACGTCGCGTAGTCGAGGATAGGGCCTCGGAGGCTCGCGGGTGGCAGACCGGGTCGTGGTCACCCGCCGCCGCCCGGCTCCGGCGTGTGGGCTAGACTGCCCACGACGTAGGAGGTCGACCACCTGCGGAGGAAACATCGTGCGGCACAGCAATGGCGTCGAAGGTGCGGATCGGGACTGGATGCCCCCGGAGATCAATACCAATGTGGCGCACACCGCTCGGGTCTATGACTACTGGCTGGGCGGCAAGGACAATTTCCCCGCTGACCACGCCCTGGCAGAGGCCATCCTGGAGGCCGTTCCGAGCATGCGCGCCATGGCGCGCGCCAACCGCGCGTTTCTGGGCCGTGCGGTCCGCCACCTGGCAGGCGAGGCGGGGATCCGGCAGTTCCTGGATATCGGGACCGGCATCCCGACCGCTGGCAACACCCACGAGGTCGCCCAGGCGGTCGCCCCCGACGCCCGGGTGGTGTACGTGGACAACGACCCGATCGTGCTGGCCCACGCGCGGGCGTTGATGACCAGCCACGTGGCGGGGGAGACCGCGTTCCTTCCCGCCGATCTGCGGCAGCCGGAGGCGATCCTTGGCGATCCGACCCTGACGGCGACGCTGGATCTTGGTCGGCCGGTGGCGGTCATGCTGGTGGCGATCTTGATGTTCCTGCCCGACGCCGAGGATCCGTACGGGATCGTGTCGAGGCTGCTGGCGGCGTTGCCGTCTGGCAGCTACCTGGCGATCAGCCATCCCACCGCCGAGTTCGACCCCCAGGCGATGGCCGGTGCGGTGGCCGCCTCGAAGCGTTCCGGGATCGCCCTGGTGCCGCGTGGCCGCGCCGAGGTCGAGGCGTTCTTCGACGGCCTTGACCTGGTCGAGCCGGGGGTGGTGCCGGTCGGCGCGTGGCGGCCCGACGGCCGGCCGCCGGGGGAGCCCCAACGCGCGGGCGACCTCGAGCCGCTCAACATCTACGCCGGGGTCGGCCGCAAACCCTGAGTTGTGAATTCGGCCCGAGATGCTGAGAGAATTGGCCGATGAGCCCAGTCAGCCGTGGACGCAAAGGGAAGAAGCAGCAGCGCGGCCCCGCTACTGGGCGGTCGCGGGGCGACCGGTCCAACGCCGGCCTGGATGGCTTCGAGGGCCTGTACGCGGAGATGCTGCGTGCGTTCCGGCCGCTGGTCAAGGTGATCGATCCGCTGGAGGTCGAGGTGTTCGCCTCCGATCTGGTGGGCGCGTGGTGGAGGCAGCTCCCGCCGGGCGAGGATGCGGAGATGGTCTTCGGGCTGGGCGCGATCGACCATGCGGCACGTGCGGGCACGCGGGAGGCGCTGGCGTTGCTGCGCGCGCTGGCCGCCGTGGGTGTCACGGCCGAGCAGCGCGAGGCGGCGTCGACCGCCGCGGCGGCGCTGGCTGCCGGCGGCCGGGCTGAGCCGCCGTGGGCGGGTCAGATCGGCCGAGTGCGCGTGGGCGAGTGCTGGCGCCTGGCGGATGTGTACGGCGACCAGGCGAGCCTGCTGGTGATGTTCGGCTATGGGCGACGCCGGCACGGGTTGGTGGCGCTGGTGGACTTCAACCATCTCGGCGGCTGGGTCAAGGACCTGTTCGTCACCGCGGAACCGGCCCGCACGCTGCGGGAGCTGCGCAAGGCCACGCTGTCGGAGCCGCTGACGAGACTCGAGCAGGTCGACCCGGCCGCAGCGCGGGGGCTGCTGGAGGACGGCCTGGCGGCGACCGATGCCACCTGGCAGCCGGAGGTGAGCCAGGAGCTGCGGCAGTACCGGGCGCTGGCGCTGGCCCGCTGCCGGGCCATGCCCGAGCCTGCCCGGTCAGGCGAGCCTGACCGCGAGATCGGCGAGGCGGAACGGGAGGCGATCGTCGCCGAGTTCCTGGCCTCCTCACAGGCTGGTGACCTGCCCGACAGCGATGCGGCGCGGCGCTGCGCGCGGTTGCTGGTGGACTTCGGCGCCGACTACGACGGTGGCAAGCCGCTGCGGGTCAGCCCGGCCAAGGTCGAAGGGTTCCTGCTCGACTGGGTGCCAGCCAAGGTGATGCTGGACGAGGCCGACCGCGACGCCATGCCCGCGGTCGTCACCGCGTGGGTGCGGTGGGCTGGCGAGCGCACCGGCCTGCCCGCCGAGGCAGTCGCCGAGCTCGGCGAGGTCGCGGGCGACTGCGGCGCGCACTTCGCGGAGGTGTACGACGAGGCGGCGGACGCCTCGCCTCTGCGGCTGTTCCTGCAGGGCCTGGACACCAGCGGCGGCCTGGACAGCGTGCAGGATGCGGTCGACCGCAGGATGTTCGCCATGCCGTTCTTCGGCACCCGGATCGGCGACGAGGACTTCCTGGAACTGGACCCTGGGGACGGTGACGAGCGGCGCTTGCTGATCGAGGGTGAGCACCCCGAATACCACGCCGCACTTCTGGACCCTGCCTTCGACGGGGAGGTCGATGGCGTCAACCCTCGCCTGCACGTCGCGATCCACGAGGTCGTCGCCAACCAGTTGTGGGACGACGACCCGCCGGAGGCCTGGCAGGCCGCCAAGCGGCTCCGTGACGCCGGTCGGGACCGTCACGAGGTCCTCCATGAGCTCGGCGGCGTCGCCGTCACCCACCTGCACGGCGCCCTCACCGGAGGGGCGCCAGTCGATACCGCGGCCTACCGCCGGACGCTGGAGGCGCTCGGCCGGCCGCCGGCGCGGCGGCAGACCAGGAAGGGGGCCGGTAGTCCGAAGGCGAGTGGGTCGTCCGAGGGCGGCGCGCGGGTCTCGGCCAGGGACGCGGTGTACCAGGTGAAGATCGGCCTGCGGGGAGCGCACCCGCCGATCTGGCGGCGCCTGCGCCTGCCCGCCACCACCACGCTCGCCGGGCTGCACGACATCATCCAGACAGCGTTTGGCTGGACGGACTCTCACCTCCACGCCTTCGAGGCCGGCGGTCGCCGCTACTCGCGTCCTGACTTCGGCCTCGACGAGTTCGAGGAGTTCGCCGACGAGAGCACGGTGCTGCTGTGCGAGGTCGCCGATTCCGTGGGCGCCAGGTTGCGCTACACCTATGACTTCGGTGACTCCTGGGAGCACGACCTGTTGGTCGAGGAGATCCTGCCTCCCGACCGCGTGCGCCATGCCGTCTGCGTGGCAGGCCGGCGCGCGGGACCGCCGGAGGACTGTGGCGGCGTGTGGGGCTACGCCGAACTGCTCGACCTCCTCGCCGACCCTGACCATCCCGAGCATGCGGAGCGGCTCGACTGGCTCGGCCATGAGCCTGACCCCGCCGCCTTCGACAAGGACGCGATCAACCGAGCGCTCAGCGAAATTCCGGTCCCCTGACCACAGCACCCACCGTGTCGCGCGGGAACGCTTGCTCGCCGTAGCATCGCTTCGTGGGGCGTCGCGTTCAGCGGACGAGCCGGTACCGGCCACGGGGGATCTCGGGACGCCCCGGACACGCGGGAGGCGAGCATGCGGGGCACCATGACGGGCAAGATCCTCGAGGAGCATGTGGTCGAGGGGCGCCTTGTTCCCGGCGAGGAGGTCGCGCTCCGGATCGACCAGACGCTGCTGCAGGACGCGACCGGCACGATGGCCTGCATGGAGTTCGAGGCACTCGGGCTTCAGGAGGTGAAGGTCGACCTCGCGGTGCAGTACGTCGACCACAACATGCTGCAGTTCGACCATCGCAACGCCGACGACCACCTGTTCCTGCAGACGTTCGCCTCCAAGTACGGCATCAGGTTCTCGCGGGCGGGCAACGGCATCTGCCACCAGGTCCACACCGAGCGCTTCGCGCGGCCGGGCGCCACCTTGCTCGGCGCCGACTCGCACACGCCCACCTCGGGTGCGTGCGGGTCGATCGCCATCGGCGCGGGCGGGCTGGAGGTCGCGCTCGCCATGGCCGGCCAGCCGTTCCGGATGCCCACCCCGGTCGTGGTCGGCGTGCACCTCGACGGTGAGCTGCCGCCCTGGGTCGCCTCCAAGGACCTGATCCTGTGGCTCATCCGCAAGTACACGGTCAAGGGCGGGCTCAACCGCGTCTTCGAGTTCACCGGTCCGGGCGCCGCGAACCTGTCGGTGACCCGGCGGGCGACGGTCTGCAACATGATCACCGAGCTCGGCGGGACGACCGCGATCTTCCCGTCCGACGGGCAGACCCGCCGCTTCCTGCGCCGCCAGCGCCGCGAGGACCAGTGGGTCGAGCTGGGCCCCGACTCCGACGCCTCCTACGACGAGGAGCTCCACCTCGACCTCGGCGAGCTCCAGCCGCTGATCGCCAAGCCGTCCCAGCCGGACAACGTCGTCCCGGTCGAGCAGGTCGCCGGCGAGCCGGTCTTCCAGGTGTGCTTCGGGTCGAGCGTGAACTCCTGGTACGAGGACCTGGCGATCTCCGCCGCGATCCTGGACGGCCATCACCTGCCCCCGACCACGGTCGGCACGGTTTCGCCCGGCAGCCGCCAGATCCTCACGACGATCACCAGCTCGGGGGTCCTGGAGCGGCTGGAGCGGGCCGGCGTGCCAAGGCGAGCGTGCGCACCTTCAACCGCAACTTCAAGGGCCGCTCCGGCACGGCCGACGACCAGGTCTACCTCGCCTCTCCGGCGACCACGGCAGCCACCGGGCTGCACGGCCGGATTACCGATCCGCGGACGCTCGGCGAGCCGCCGAGCGTCGACGACCCCGAGCCGCTGGTGGACGACTTCATGATCCTGGACCCCGCGCCACCCGCCGAGAGGGAGCGGATCGAGATCATCCGCGGCCCCAACATCAAGACCCCGCCGATCCCGCCGCCGCTGCCGGACGACATGACCGGGCAGGTCCTGATCGTCCTACCCGACAACGTCTCGACCGGCTCGATGGCCCCCGACGGCGCGATCGTCATGGCTGACCGGTCCAACGTGGCCGCCATCGCCGAGTACACGTTCATGAAGGAGGACCCCGACTTCGTCCGGCGGGCCAAGGAAGGGCAGGGGGGCTTCATCGTCGCCGGCGAGAACTACGGGCAGGGCTCCAGCCGCGAGCACGCCGCCCTGGCTCCCCTGCAACTTGGCGTCCGCGGCGTCCTCGCCCAGGGGTTCGCCCGCATCCATCGCCGCAACCTGATCGCGCAAGGGCTCGTCCCGCTCTACATCGAGGCCGACGCACACGACTGGCTGGAGGTTGGCGACCGGTTGGTGATCCTCGGGCTCAGCGAGGCGGTCGCCGGCGGCGCGGACGAGGTCGAGGTCCAGGTCGAGGGCAAGCAGCCGTTCCGTGCCCGGCTCGACCTGTCCCCGCGCGAGCGCCAGGTCGTCGTCGCCGGGGGCGTGCTGAACCAACTCTCCACGGGGCGCGCGCACCACGACCGCGATGCATCCTGACGCCGACGTCTGCCGCGGTAACGGTGAAGGCGGTGACGGTAACGGCGGCCATGGCTGCGGCCACGGCGGCGGCCATGGCGGCGGCCACGGCGGCGACGGCGGTGGCTCCGGCGGTGGCTCCGGCGGCTCCGGCGGCAGCGGGTGGGTCGGGGAAGCGGGGTCGGTGTCAGTTGTTGGTGGGTGGCGGGCTGTCGGTGCGGTGGCTAGATCCGCCTGATGGTGTGTTGCTGGCTGCCGTCTTGAACCCAGCGGGCGCCGCAGCTCAAGCAGAGCGCCTCGGGGTGCTGGCTGACGATGATGGTGATCTGCGCCGATTCGCATTGTGGGCAGCGTGGCATGGCAGGGACCTTCCTGGTTGGTGGCGGTTCAGTCTCGACGAGTGGCAGGCGCGCCGTTGGCGCCCGCGTCGGCAGCCCGCACCTCGGCGGCGGGGACCGGGGCGGGTGCCGGCGGCGGGGGCGGTGTGGTGGCCGCGGCCGCCTCCGCCTCCCTGGCCAGGAACCCGCCGAGCTCCTGGATGGTGCTCATCAGCGGTGCCGGGAAGACCACCGTGGTGTTCTTGTCGACGCCGATCTCCACCAGGCTCTGCAGGTTGCGCAGCTGCAACGCCAGCGGGTGGGCCATCATGACGTCGGAGGCGGCGCCGAGCTGGTCGGCGGCCAGCGCCTCGCCTTCGGCGGCGATGATCTTGGCGCGCTTCTCACGCTCGGCCTCGGCCTGGCGGGCCATCGCCCGCTGCATGCTGTCGGGGAGCTGGATGTCCTTGAGCTCCACCAGGGTCACCACCACCCCCCACGCCTCGGTCTGCACGTCCAGGATCTCGCGGATGTTGACGTTGATGGTGTCGGTCTCCGCCAGGGTCTGGTCCAGGGTGTGCTGGCCGACGACCT